>LWDU01039462.1_pt1 | contig 113181 bp, 107 predicted proteins | sample 727161 | NCBI WGS metagenome assembly LWDU01 (sample SAMN04566230, study PRJNA314399) | hydrothermal vent metagenome | isolation source: deep sea hydrothermal plume seawater | place: Mexico: Gulf of California, Guaymas Basin | collected 2004-07-11
AATCGCATATACACATCGACGAACGTGCCGACTTTCGGATTGAGCCCGAGAGCGACATTGATCTTTGCTTCCTCGAGCAGCTCGATTGCCCTTTTCTTCGCGAGCTCCAATGCCGTCTGCTTCGTTGACCTGGTCGAATATCCCTTTGCCCCAGGAACCCGAACCCTCGCCTGCCAGACTCCCTTTTTCGCCGCATCCACGCGTCGATAGATCACGCATGTTCCATCGTCGAAGATGTCGATCGAGTCTTTGTAGAACGTCTTCTCAGCCACTTGTGAACCCCCAATCGTCGAGGAGATCGAACTGCACAGAGAGCCACCCAGAAGCCGTTTTCACCGCTTGATCCACAATGAAGACTGTGAACGAATTGTGAGCCCTGAGCCGATTCGCGAGAACTGCCATCTCCGAAAAACCCTTTTAGAATCAGCCCTATGATACAAAACTGTGAATGTTTTGTGAATAGAAAAACCCAAAGAAAAACCCCGCTCACGTCCGACTAGAACCATGAGCGGGGTTTAAATTACCCTTATATTTCAGCTACTTAGAGCGATTCAGCTCTCATTTCGAGAGTGCCGAAGCACCGTTGTATCTCAGCGCTTCGAGAACTGGAAGCGCGCGCGAGCGCCCTTCTGTCCGTACTTCTTGCGCTCCTTCTTTCGGGGGTCGCGAGTCAGGAAGCCGGCCTTCTTGAGCGTGGCTCGCTGTGCGCCGTCGAGTTTCTCGATGGCCCGTGAAATCCCGTGTCGAAGCGCGCCAGCCTGGCCCGCAACGCCGCCGCCATTGAGCGTGGCGTCGATGTCGTAGCGGCCGAGAGTCTCAGTCTTGTCAAAGGGCGTGCGAATCATGATCTGCAGCGCTTCGCGCGGAAAGTACTCGTCCATGCTGCGGCCGTTGACTCGGATTTCGCCTGAGCCGAGGGTCATTCGGACCCGGGCGACCGCACTTTTCCGCTTACCAGTCGCTTGGGTAACAGATGATTGGGTGACCTCAGACAAGGGGCAGCTCCTCTGGCTTTTGCGATGAATGGGGATGATCGGGGCCAGCATAGACGCGCAACTTAGAGAGCATCTGTCGTCCCAGAGTATTTCGGGGAAGCATGCCGCGAACGGCGCCGCGGACGACACGATCCGAATGCGCTGATTCGAGCAGCTTCCCGATCGTGATGGACTTGATTCCGCCCTGGTATCCAGAATGGCGGTAATAGGTCTTCTGTTCGCGCTTGCGACCGCTGAGCGCGACCTTTTCAGCATTCACAACGATCACATGATCGCCAACATCCGAATGCAGCGTGAACTCTGGCTTGTGCTTACCACGCAGGATTGTCGCGATTCGTGTCGCGAGTCGTCCCAGAATTAGATCTTCGGCATCCACGACATACCAGCGGTGTTCCACCTGGTCGGTACTGACACTGCGTGTCGCGGCAAAGGCTCGATTGGCCATCTCGAGTAGTTTACTCCCGTTTCATGCTCGATCGCTTCGTCGACCCTGATCGTTTGCCTTACTTCAGGCAGTCATGGTCTCGCGATCGCGTGTAATTATCATTTGGTCGTCGTCCTGAGCGCTCATCCAAAAGTCCGTGCTTCAGAATCTGCGTATACGACGTCTTCAATCTCGAAGGGGGCCTTCGGGACCGCGATTGTTTACCCGACGGGACTGCTCTCGTCAACCGAGGAGCCCCGAGAGATCGATTTTGGCGAAATTTGTTGGCTGCTCAACCAATCGTCCTGAACCGAAATGAGAGCCAAGCCCCGGGCCGGCGCCGTCGGACCCGCTTCGCCCCGGTCCCGCGAAGCCAGAATCGCAGCGGCCCGATCCACTTCCCAGCGACCTCGTCCGATCTCGATCAGCGTCCCCGCCAGATTGCGCACCATATGCCGGAGAAAGCCCCCTCCTTCGACATCGATGAGGATCTCATCGCCAGGTTGCCCAGAAACCCGAAGGTCGGTGACAGTCCTGATCGTCGTCTTGACCGACGATCCGGCAGCCGCCATCGAGGCAAAATCGTGCTTCCCCACGAAGCATCGAGCGGCCTCACGCATCCGCTCGACCGAGAGGGAATCCCGCAACCAAAGAAACCGATCCGCTCGGAGCGGGGATCGCCTCGCCCCGTTCCAGATCTGGTAGCGATAATGCTTGTGCCGAGCGGCGCGCAGAGCATCCCAATCTTCGGGCACCTCATCGCTGGTACAGATCGCAACGTCCTGGGGAAGCCGGCCATTGAGAGCCCGAGCGAGTGCCGCCGCCGACATCGCGGTGGTGACACGGACGCTGGCGACCTGTCCGAAGGCGTGGACACCTGCGTCTGTGCGGCCGGCCCCTCGAACTTTGGCCGGGTATCCGGTGACGGATTCGACGGCCTCGGTGAGGACTCCTTGGATCGTCCGGGCCGCACGCTCGCCGGCCTGAATCTGCCAACCTTCAAAATCCCGCCCGTTGTACTCGACGACGAGCCGAAAGGTGTGATTCCGCGGAGACTGGCCCTCGGAGGCGTCGCTCACGGCAGACCGAGTCGGCGGCGCGCCAGATTCAACACCTGTTCACTGGTCAAGCGAATCGGGTCATAGGCGAGCCAGAGTCGCCAGCCCTCCCCAACCGGTTGTGACGCGTCGGCTTCGATCCGGCCGATCAGGATCTCGTCGACTCCGATCGCATCGCGCAGCGTCGGGCCGATCGGCGCTTCCACCGCTTCGTCCACCGACGCCAATCCTCGAGAACCAAATCCATCTTGCATCAGCGTCACGCCATCGATGGCCGCCAGCCGCGCTTCGACCGCCTCGCGTGCAAGCGGTGCCGAAAGCGTAAGCGAAAGCGATGAACCCTCTCCCACGAAGGTCGGTACCTGAACGCTCGCCAGATCAACCGAAAGCCCCGAGCCAAAGAGGCGCTGAAGCTCCCCGCGCACACGATCCGAATCGATCCCTCCGCCCGGAACGACATCGAAGGCCACGAACTGACCGGCCGGCCCCGCCTCCGGAACGTCGGACTGGTTAAAGAGCGCGATCGACTCGCCGGATAGTGCGGCCACGCCTTTTTGTCCGAGCGCGGATGAGCTGCATAACACAGTGCCTACGACACGCGAGACCGAAAGCGCCTCGAGGACAGTGGCCCAAGCGAGGGTCGTTCCCGCTGGCACACCGAGTAGCGGTGCCGTTTTGATCGCGGCCTCTGCGTCCCCGTCTGTGGTGGATTGCGACATCGAGATTGGCGCGGGCATGCGAACGTCTTGATCAGCGAGTGCCCCCGAACAATCGATACAGGGTACCTCTGCGCGCAACGCCTCACGCACGACCTCGAGTGCCTCGGATCGCGGCGTGCATATGAACACGAAATCGCGGCCCTTCAGCGTGGGCCACTCGCTTGTCACGTCGAGCATCTCGCCCCGAAACTCGAACTCACTCCCGGCCGAATCGCTTGAAGCCACGCCGATCAACTCAAAGATCGGCCAATTACTCTCGGCCAGTTTTTCGATCAACTGTTGGCCGAGATTTCCGGTCGCACCGAATACGACCAGCCTCTTTGGCTGAATGTCACTCATAACTCAGAACTCCCAATTCGACTTCTGGTGATCGCCTAGGCACGCTCGAGTTCCTCCAGGACGAGTTCACCCATCCGTCGGCAGCCGACCGTCTCGCGCAATTCGCCCGGCAGCAGCAGATCTCCGCTTCGATGCCCGGCCGCGAGGACGGCGGAAACCGCATCGCGAATCGCAGCCGCCGCGTCCTTTGCTTCGAATGTCGTTTCGAGCAGCATGGCCGTACTCAGAATCGCTGCCAGGGGATTCGCGACGTCCTTGCCCGCAATGTCGGGGGCCGATCCATGTACCGGTTCGAAAAGCCCAAAGCCACCGGTCGCAAGACTCGCGGACGGCAGCATCCCAAGCGAACCCGTGATCATCGCCGCTTCGTCCGAAAGGATATCTCCAAAGAGATTGCCGGTGACGATGACGTCGAAGCGCTTGGGCTCTTGCACGAGCAACATCGCGCAGGAGTCGACCAACTGGTGTGCCAATTCTACGTCCGGATAGTCCGCGGCCACCTCGTCGACCACTTCGACCCAGAGTTGCGAGACGTCCAACACATTCGCCTTGTGCACATGGGTCACGTGGTTGCGACGCAGCCTTGCCTGCTCGAAGGCAACTCGCGCAATCCGCTCGATTTCATGCTCGGCATAGAACATGCCGTTAACCGCCGTGCGATTACCCTTCTCGCCTTGGCGGCCTCGAGGTTCCCCGAAGTAGATCCCGCCGGTCAGCTCACGCACAACAAGAAGATCCACCCCCTCGACGATCTCCGGGCGCAGCGCCGACGCGTTCACCAGCGCAGGCAGAACCGAGGCCGGACGCAAATTCGCAAAGAGTCCAAGCGCCTTTCGAATCCCCAGCAGCCCTCTCTCGGGGCGCACGTCGACAGGCATATCATCCCACTTGGGTCCACCGACGGCGCCTAACAAAACTGCGCGGCTCCCTCGACACGCTTCAATCACTTCGTCGCGCAGCGGCGTGCCATGCGCATCGATCGACGCACCGCCAATCAACTCTTCCTGAAACTCGAATTCGAGTCCTGCCTGTTTTCCCGCCGCAACCAGGCAAAGACGTGCCTGCTCAGTAACCTCCGGGCCAATTCCATCTCCCGGCAACAATACGATTCGTTCTGTCAAAGTCTTCTCTTCCAATTAATGGGGTTAATTTCGGTTCGGGTCCGAGTCTGCGGTCATTGCATCATGACGTGAGTGATGCGCGAAACGCGTGTCGTGCGCCTTTCCGACGACCGGATTTTAGGCGCTAGATACCGCGTGGCGCGTCCACATCGCGCCTCTTCTTATGCCACTCGAGCTTGTTCAGCGCGTTCACATAAGCTTTCGCGCTCGCCACCATCACATCCTCGTGAACACCGTTTCCAATCACGCGTCGTCCATCTTCCTCGATCGTCACCGAGACTTCGCCCTGGGCGTCGAGGCCCGCGGTGACGGCGTGAACCTGATATTGGATGAGTTCGCTGCTGGTTTTCAAAAGCTCGCTGATGGCACGAAAAATAGCATCCACAGGGCCCACGCCCGTTGCCGCTTGCTCGAGCGACACGCCGTCTAGTCCGAGTCGAACCAGCGCGTTGGGCGCCCGCCCACTGCCGCAAGTCAACGTCAGGGACTCGAAGCTGAAGCGGTCTTCGATCGTATGGACGGAGTCTGAAACGATCGCCTCGAGGTCTTCGTTGTAGATGACCTTTTTTGCGTCCGCGAGACTTTTAAAGCGACGAAAAGCGCGCTCGAAGTCTTCCCCTTCGACCTTCAATCCAAGCTCAATGAGTCGGTCGCTAAACGCATGGCGTCCCGAGTGTTTCCCGAGCACGAGTTCGTTCGAAGCCCGTCCGATGGACTCCGGCGTCATGATCTCGTAGGTAATCGCTGCCTTCAGCACGCCGTCCTGATGGATCCCCGCCTCATGGGCGAAGGCGTTGTCCCCGACGATGGCCTTGTTCGGCTGAACCTGAACGCCGGTGATGGAGGAGAGCAGTCGGCTCGTGGGATAGATCTCCTGGGTCGTGATTCCGGTCTTGAGGCCTCCGAATTCATCGCTGCGAACCGAAAGCGCCATAACCACTTCTTCGAGAGAGGTATTGCCGGCGCGTTCCCCGATGCCGTTGATCGTGCACTCGACCTGCCGCGCACCGGCGCGGATCGCGGAGAGACTATTGGCGACGGCGAGACCGAGATCGTCATGACAATGAATCGAAAAGATCGCGTCCTCAGCACCGGTCACCCGGCCGCTCAGATAATCGATCAGCGCACCATATTCCTTCGGTGTCGTGTAGCCCACTGTATCCGGAACGTTCAGCGTGCTTGCCCCCGCGGCAATTGCGGCGTCGAAGACCTGGACCAGGTAATCGCGATCCGAACGCGTTGCGTCCTCGGCGGAGAACTCGACATCGTCGACGTAGGTCCTGGCCAGACGGACCGCGCGATCGACCTCTTCGAGGACTTGCTCACGACTCATGCGGAGTTTGTGTTCGAGATGGATATCGCTGGTCGCAATGAAGACATGGATGCGAGGCTTCTTGGCCGACTCGACCGCCTGCCCGGCTCGTTCGACATCGAGATTTCCAGTGCGTGCCAAACCGCAAATGATCGTTTCCGAGAGTTCCTTTGAAATCGCGCGGACCGAATCGAAATCGCCGTCACTGGCAATCGGGAAGCCCGCTTCGATGACGTCGACACCAAGCCGTTCGAGTTGCCGCGCCAGGGTCAGCTTCTCATGCAGGTTCATGCTGCAACCCGGCGACTGTTCGCCGTCGCGAAGCGTCGTATCAAAGACTCTGAGTCTCTGGCTACTCATCGATCTCGCTCCCCGCCCGACCCGATTTCATTCGCGCAGACAAATCGGATACGGATCCTACGTTCCCCTCGTGACGATCCGTTTCCGGATTCGCGACGGGCTGCGGCTTCGAAGGCTGCGCACCAGCCGCCGTACTCGCGTCGGACGTGGCCTCCGCCGCTTCGTCGACAGGAAGAAGTGAACGGCCGGTTCGTCGCCGCCACAGATATCCGGCGGGACCGGAGACGACGTAAGCCAGGCCAACGAGGAAGAAATTCAGTTCCGGCTCCATGATCAAAACGATCGAGATCACGACGGGAATGACGGTGGCGGAATAGCTCTGCCCAAAGCGCAGATTCTTGAAACTGTGATACGGAACCGGGCTCACCATCATCAGCCCGAGAAACATCACGCCGATCGCTGGCAAGATCGGGGGTAACCCCAACCCGATTTCCGGGCCAACGAGAAAATTCTTGAACCAGACAGCGGACACGATCATGCCCGCACCCGCCGGCGTCGGCAGCCCGTCGAAGCGACCTTGATATCGACCCGACGAAACGTTGAAGCGCGCCAATCGGAGTGAAGCACAGGCCGTATAGGAGAAGGTCATCACCCAGCCAGCCCAGCCGAGACTCGAGATTTCGCCCGCGTGAAAGGCCAGCATTGCGGGCGCCACACCGAAGGAGACCGTGTCGGCAATCGAGTCGTATTCAGCACCGAAGCGGCTGACATTGCCGGTCATTCGGGCCGCACGACCGTCGAGAATATCGAAGACCGCTGCGACAAAAATCGCATATGAAGCGGTCACTACATCACCACCGCTCGCTTTGATGATGGCGTAGAAACCGGCTGCCAGATTGGCCGTCGTGAGCAACTGCGGTAGCAATGAGGCGAATCCGACGCGATCCCGATTGGAACGCCTGCGACGTCTGCGGCGGCGGCTATGCCTGGATTCATCGGGTTCGTCGTCGAACTCTCGCGAAGACTCCTCTCCAATCAGGGACATCGCCACTCCCCGGCCACTCCCCAAAGGAGCCGGCCTTCTGGATCCTCGAATGCTTTACACAAGCTCAAGTTAGTTTTTCGACCGATCGACCAATTGTTTCTCGGACAGCCACGGCATCAGTCCGCGCAATCGAGCACCGACTTCTTCCAGCTGATGTTCGGCGGCCGCACGGCGCTTCGCATGCATACCGACGTTTCCGCTTTGATTCTCGAGGATGAAACGGCGCGCGAAATCGCCGCTCTGGATATCCTCCAAGACGTCCTTCATGCGCGCCTTGACACTGGCATCGATCACGCGAGGACCGCTCACGAAATCGCCGTACTCCGCAGTATTCGAAACCGAGTACCGCATGTTCGCGATCCCGCCTTCGTAGATCAGATCGATGATGAGTTTCGTTTCATGGATACATTCGAAATACGCCATCTCCGGCGCATAACCTGCCTCGACCAGGGTTTCGAATCCCGCTTGCATGAGCGAAGTCAGCCCGCCACAGAGCACAGCCTGCTCACCGAAGAGATCCGTCTCGGTCTCTTCGCGGAAGGTCGTCTCGATGATGCCGGCTCGTCCACCGCCGATCGCCGAAGCGTACGCGAGTGCGATTTGAAACGAGTCGCCGCTGGGATCCTGATGCACCGCAACGAGACATGGAACGCCGCGGCCCTGTTCATAATGGTCGCGCACGGTATGGCCTGGGCCCTTGGGCGCAATCATGATCACATTCAGATCCGCCGGCGCAATGATCGCTTGAAAATGGAAGTTGAAGCCATGGGCAACTGCGAGGTAATTGCCGGGCTCGAGATTCGGAGCCACTTCGTCACGATAAATCGACGAGGCCAATTCATCCGGCACGGTCAGCATGATGAGATCGGATTCACGCGTCGCATCGGCCACCGTCGCGACCTCGAGGCCCGCTGCCTCGACCTTGCTCCAACTCGAGGAGTCCTTGCGCAAGCCCACCACAACTTTGACGCCCGAGGCGTGAAGGTTCTGAGCATGGGCATGTCCCTGACTGCCGTAGCCGATGACCGCGACCTTCTTGGACTGGAGTCGTCCGAGGTCCGCGTCTTTGTCGTAATAGATATTCAGTGCCATGAGAATGTCCTGATCCTTTGAATGGGCCGATTGGGCCGTCCGAGAATTGGGCTCGCGAGCGGCCAAGCCGCTCGAACCCGAGTAGGCGGGGCCGAGGGGACCCTGGTTCGTTATGAGGCAAATTGGAGCTGCGTTCAAATAGTCTGAATCGTATCGGTCGTGCCGGAATCTTCGGACGGAGCGTTTCTTGGCCGTCGTCCCCGTCTTTCACCGACGCTTAGCGTCTCTACTATCGTTGTTCTAGCCGCTCCTCAAGCCTTGTCGCCAGCCCCATTATTCATTCGAGAAGCAGCGCTAACTGCGCGAGATTACGCGACCTTTTCGCTGCGCGCCAGAGTTCGGCCGACTTCGCTCCGACCGGATCGGAGTCCGGTCCGCGCTCCCATCGCAGCAAGAGTCCTAGCGCGTTCGCAAACGGCAGGAGACGATGTCACGCCTCCTCGGACGGGGATTCCGAATCGAGGTGCGCGACTTCACCGGTTTCGACCGGCGCCCCGAGCCGTTTCGCTTCGGCTTCGGCTCGCCGCACATATCGCGCCTCGAGGTCGGACACGGCAATCCCCTGGCCCAGCGAAAGCCGGCGCGCCGCCAGGCGCCCTACGGCGTCTGCACGCGGTCTCGCCCTCTTGCCCTGAACGATGAACCCCGGCGGTCTTCCGGCCTCTTCACACGTCCGACGCCAACTCTGCGTGTCCGGAGTCGTCATCCAGACCCCGCAAGCACAACCCTCGATTAGTTTCGCCGCCGAATAGAGTCCCTCGGGCAGTGCCTCGATCGGCAATCCGCCGGGTTCCTCGGCCCTCGACCAGCCGCCCGCGTACCACTCATCCCGCCTTGCATCGAGCAGCGCAACAACTTCGTGGACGCCCTCCGCTTGGATACCCACCGAAGCGTTCTCAATTTCTTTGGCCCCTTCGAGTTCGGCCCCTTCGAGAATCGAAAACGCCATCGCTTCGAGGGTCGAGACGCCGATGGCGCTGATCTCGCGTCCGAGCGCCAACCCCTTCACAGTCGCCAGTCCGATTCGAAGGCCGGTAAAGGATCCCGGCCCGGTGGCGATTCCGATCGCGTCGAGGTCATCGAGACCGACGTCCGTCCGGGTTAGAAGCGCATCAATGCCGGGCAGCAGGGCCGACGCATGCTGGCGACTCTGCTCGAATACTTCGAAGGCAATCACTTCTTCATCCGACAGAAGCGCAAGGGAAAGCCAATCCGTCGATGATTCAATCGCAAGTAGGGTTCGTGCCATCGGGGACCTTCGTACACGCGGGAATCCGCGTGTGTTGGGGGACGATCCAGACAACGGCTCGAGATTATTGGCTGCCGTTCGAAAGCCAGCTCACGAACTTAAGCCAGGTCGGCGTCAGGTCGTTCCAAAATGCCCGACCCATCAACAGCAATAACATGCCGAAACCGATCGAGCTCGCGATCTCGCGAGAGCGCATCGAGAGTGGCGAGCGCTTGACCCCTTCGATCGCGTAGATCATAGCTTGTCCACCGTCGAGAATTGGAATCGGCAGGAGATTCAGGATGCCGAGGTTGATGCTGATCAACATCATCATCGACAGATAGTCGAGCCAGCCGCGATCCAGCGACTTGCGCGCGATACGTGCGATGCCAATCGGGCCGGAGAGCTTGTCCGTGCCGACTTCACCGGTGAATAATTTGCCCAGTCCCTGTAGATATTCCGTCGTCATCTGCCAACTCATCCAGGCAGCGCGGGGAATTGATTCGAGGGGACTACGAACCTGCTGGACGGATCGAACGCCAGGTAGAGAAGTGATCGCTGCTGCCAAGCCGATCTGATAGACCTTCTCCTCCATCCCCTCGATTTCGTAGGGGCCTGCGACCGTCTCTTCCCGGGCCCGCAGTCGAAGGGTCTGGACCTGACCCGCCCGGGAGTAGGTCAGCTCGAGTTCTCGTCCGCCACTGGTCTGCACCAGCGAAACAAAACTCGCAAAACTCCCAACCGGCTTTCCGTCGACAGACAAGACGAGATCGTTCGGCTGTAATCCAGCGATCGCCGCCGGCCGATCCTCGGTGACATAGGCGACTAGGATCGTGGCCGGCAGGAGTCCGAGAGCATCCAGGCTGGCGCTCGTCGGCAGCGAAAGCGTTATTTCTTCGAAGACCGGCTCGGCCGCCTCATCGCCTAGCTGCCCTCGATCTGCCGACGGAGGCTCGGATTCGATTCCCGGCACTCCGGCCAACTCTCGCTGCACGCGCCACTGCACCTGGGCTCGGCCCGCGCGGCGCGCCTCGGCGGAAGCCGACGTCTGAGCGTCAGCCAACATCTGCCAATCCTCGATCTCTGCATCATCGACCGCCACGATCAGGTCGCCCGATCGAAGTCCTGCCCGTGCCGCCAGACTCTGCTCTTCGGGAACGCCGACGACCGCGGCCAATCGCCGATGCGCGACGCCAATCCAGCCTTGATCGACAACGGAACCGAAGCGGTCACGTGAGGTCTGCGCGATAACCGGGACCTCCACGTCGCGGCGCTCGCCGTCGCGCTCGATCTCCATCGTGACGCTGTCGCCGGCTTCGAGACTCTCGATGGGTACCAGGACTTCATCCCACCATTCAACATCTTGGCCATCGAGGGAAAGGATCCGATCTCCGACCTGGAGTCCCGCGTGCGCCGCCGGTGAGTTCGCCTCGACCATGCCCACCACGGCGTTCGGCCGAGGTAGTCCAACCCACAGAATCCCCATCAGACAGATCATTGGCAGCAGCAGATTCATCGCCGGCCCAGCGAAGACGATCGACAGTTTCTTCCAGACCGGCTGCGCCTCGAGGTACTCGTCGGGTCGCACGTCATCGGGAATCGCCGGCGAGGAATTCTCGTCCCCTGGCATCGGCTCCCGATCACGTACTCGGTCCCCCCCCGCTCCCAACGCAGCCGTAGGCGACCGATTCCGATGGGCGCACCGAATCCGATCGAGAACTTTAAGACTCGAACGCCACAGGCCTTCGCCACCAGGAAATGTCCGAGTTCATGGACCACGATCAGAATGCCCAGCATCGGGATCACCGCGACGAGCGTGTTGATCACGCCCATTAGCTGGCCGTCGCCGAAGTCGGGGGTGCAGACGATGATGGAGAAGAGGACGACGCAAGGAACGGATGCGAGTCGAGCCAACCTGTTGCGGCATTCCGCGCCCAATCATCGGCAGCCACCACTTCGTCGAGACTCTCGACGCGTTCACCTAGATGATCTTTCAGGTGTAGATCGAGAATCTCCCCGTTCAGGACAGCGATACTGGGAAAATCGATCTCCTGATCGAGAAATGCACGAACCGCTATTTCGTTGGCAGCATTCAAGACGGCGGGACCGGCCTCGCTTCCCGCGACCGCCCGATAGGCGAGATCCAGACAGGGGAAGCGCTCGCGATCGGGCTTTTCGAAATCGAGTCGGGCGAGTTCTGCGAGATCGAGTCGCGGAAGATCAAGAGCGATGCGATCCGGATGCGCCAGCGCAACGGCGATAGGGACGCGCATGTCCGGAAGCCCGAGCTGCGCCAGGACCGAGCGATCGCAGTACTCGACGAGTGAATGCACGATCGACTGGGGATGCACCACAACATCGACGCGGTCGGCGGGAATGTCGAAAAGCCATCGTGCTTCGATGACTTCGAGACCCTTGTTCATCAGCGTGGCCGAGTCGATCGAGATCTTGTCTCCCATCGACCAATTCGGATGCGCCAACGCTTCTGCGATAGTCGCCTGTTCGATCCGCTCCCGCGACCAGCTTCGAAAGGGTCCCCCCGAGCAGGTCAAAATCAACCGCTCGACTTCAGACCGGCGATTGCCGGCGAGACATTGGAAGATCGCGCTGTGCTCGGAATCGATCGGAATGATCTGGACGCCCCGGGCCTCGGCCTCGCGACAAACGAGTGCCCCCGCCATCACCATGACTTCCTTGTTGGCCAAGCCGATATCCCGGCCAGCTCGAATCGCTGCAAGGGTCGGCTGCAGGCCTACTGAGCCGACCAGCCCAGCGACAACCAGATCCGATGGCTCGGTAGCGGCTGCGATGAGTCCGGGATCACCTGAGACGACTTCGAAGTCATCGCCTAACGCCGCTGCGAGATCGGGAACTTCCTTGGGATCGGAGACCGAAACCACGCGGGGGCGAAATTGTCGGGCCTGCTCGATCAAACGTTCGACACGACGACCGGCTGCCAGCGACACAACACCGAATTGATCGGGATGCTCGGCAACAACGTCGAGCGTCTGCTCACCGATACTTCCGGTGCTGCCGAGGATAGCCAGACGCTTCATGATTGGCCCCGGCGGCTTGAAATGCCGTCGGTTCCCGCGCCTTCGGATGCGTCTTCATCCTCGCGGATTTGCTCGCTCGTGAGTCCGAAGCGACGCTCGCGACGTTGGTAGTCGAGAATAGCCGCCTCAAATTCGGGACGTCTGAATTCCGGCCACATGCGTTCCGAGAGATGCAGCTCGGAGTAGGCAAGCTGCCAGAGCAAGAAATTCGACACGCGCTGCTCCGCTCCAGTTCGAATCAATAGGTCGGGGTCTGGGAGATCGGGAGCGTAGAGGTACGCTTCGAAGCCTTTCTCATCCAAACCTTCTGGATCGATCTTGCCCTGCTCTGCATCGCGGCAGAGGCGGCGCACGGCATCGACGATCTCGGTGCGGCCGCCGTAGGAAAGCGCAAAGACCAGCTGCATTCCGGTGTTTTCACTCGTTCGGGCGATCGCGCGCTCGACGGCGCGGCGTGTACTCGGCGGCAGTCGGTCGACTCGGCCAATCACGCGAACCCGTGCACCATGCTCCATGACCTCGTCGATCTCGGTTTCGAGGTATTCCTCGAGAAGTCGCATCAGTTCGGAGACTTCGCCGCGTGGCCGATTCCAGTTCTCGATCGAGAATGCGTAGAGCGTGAGGATTTCAATGCCATGATCGCGACAGGCTCGAATGATCTCGCGTACGGATTCGATGCCTTCGCGATGGCCGGCGTTTCGCTCAAGACCGCGAGAGACAGCCCAGCGTCCGTTGCCATCCATAATAATGGCAACATGTCGGGGAACGCAGTCTGGCTGTATTTCGGAGTGCGCCATCTAGAATATTCTTCGATCTCGAGGCACTAGACCTCGAGCACGTCCTTTTCTTTCTGAGCCGTCTGCGCATCAATCTTCTTGACGAATTCGTCCGTCAGATCCTGCACCTTCTTTTCAGCGCGATGCCGGTCGTCCTTTGAAAGCCCATCGTCCTCGAGATCCTTCAGCAGCGAAAGACAATCGCGCCGCGCATCTCGAACTCGAATACGATGATCCTCGGCGATCTTCCGAACCTGCTTGACCAGCACTTTTCGCCGTTCTTCGGTCAGCGGCGGAATCTGAAGGCGGATGACCTTTCCGTCGTTGTTCGGAGACAGACCCAGGTCCGACGCATGAATCGTCTTCTCGATCGACGGGATCGCCGACTTATCGAAGGGGGATACGACGATCATTCGCGGATCCGGAACCGAAAGAGTGGCCAATTGATTCAGGGGCGTCGGCGTGTCGAAATAGTCGACCGTAATGCCGTCCAGAATCGTCGTGCTCGCCCGACCGGTTCGGATCTTGGTCAACTCCTTGCCGAATCGCTCGATCGCCTTGTCCATCGACTCTCGTCCCTCGTCGATGACCGCGGCTACGTCTTCTTCATTCGCCATCCAAAATCTCCCTCAGTTGGGTCCCCGAAGTTGGGTCTAGAGTGATTGGGTCGCAGTTCTTGGGTCACAGCTCTTGGGTCACAGCTCTTGGGTCACAGTGTGGGTCCTAGCGGGGATCCTCCGGTTCGATTCCCCGATGTCGTCCGAGACGCTCCCTTCGTCAGTATCGCGCAGGAATCAATCGACGGCGAAACGGATCGGCGTGAGACACCTATTCGGTTCCGCCAAGCGCGACTCTTCCCGCTCACGGGGTCGGCGGGGGGAAACGCGGGATCGATCCGTTGGAGCCTCGGAGGAGCAGATATCGGCGCTCGGGCGGCCGACGTCATCCTGCGAAGGATTCGACCTTCCCGGATGACCGCGGGGATCTCGATTGAACCATTAATTCGGAGTGTTCGAAGCTCGACCCCCAAACACGGAAAAGCATCGGTCACCCGATTCCGGCCAATCGACATCGCCTCTTTCGCGTGACGGTCAGACCGCTTCTCCCAACTTGAACCGCACGAAGTGGGCAACCTTGATCTCGCTGCCAAGCGTCTTCGACGCCTCGGCGAGAAGATCTCGCACACTCTTGTCGGGGTCCTTGACGAACTTCTGCTCGACCAGACAATTCTCCGCAAAGAACTTGTTGATTCGCCCATCGACCATTTTCTCGATGACACCGTCAGGCTTCCCGCTCTCTTTGGCCTGCGTGGTCAAGAAGGCTCGCTCCTTCTCGACTTCTGCCGCCGGCATCCCATCGCGATCAATGGCGATTGGCGTGGGATCATGAGCCGCGACATGCATGGCAATGTCCTTGAGAACATCGGCGACAGCGTCTCCCGAAGCGTCCGTCTCAACCGCGAGAAGAACACCGAGCGTTCCGCCACCATGGACATAGCCTCCGGTCAGGCCCTTCACGTCAACACTTCCGACCCGTTTCAACTGAATGTTCTCGCCCATCTTCGCAACGGCCGCCGTTACGGCGTCCCCCACAGTTTCGCCGGCCATAGGGGCAGCCAAAGCGGCATCAAGATCCGCTTGTCCGGCCAGACCGAGAATCGCGTTTGCGATATTCGAGGCGAGGCCTTGGAAGTCTGGGGTCTTCGCGACGAAGTCGGTCTCGCAACCGAGCTCGATCAGCACGCCACGCCCGCCGTCAGTCGAAAAAACGACTGCACCCTCACTGGTCTCACGTCCGGCGCGCTTCCCGGCCTTGGCCAGGCCACGCTCGCGAAGCAACTCCATCGCGCGTTCGACATTACCGTCCGCATCCGTGAGCGAGCGCTTGCAGTCCATCATTCCCGCGCCCGTTGAATCTCGGAGCGCCTTCACATCTTTTGCTGAAATGCTCATCCTTTGTTCTCGCCCTCTGCGTTCACCGTCGGCGTAACCGCAGCTGGTGTTGCGACGACGGCCTCGGCGGCTGCGGGCGTACTCTCTGTGGCGGCCGGAGCCGATGCCTTTGGTTTGGCGTCTACGCCCTCGGCACCGCCGGTGGACTTGGCACCGCCAGTGGATTTGGCGCCGCCTGCCGAATAGGGCTTGCCGCCACCGGCTGCGCCCTGACCACGTCCGCGACGCGGCTGCTGCTTGATCTCAACGACGCGACGGCCGGTCTTGGGTGCCGAATCAGATTTCGACTTGGCCCTCTCGGGTGCATCCTTCTTCTGCGCAACCAGTTCGGCTTGATGCTTCTCGAAGCCTTCGCGACAAGCGTTGGCTGCGGCGGTGCAGAAGAGGTCGATGGACCGGATGGCGTCATCGTTGCCGGGCACGACGAAATCGATCTTACTGGGACTGCAATTCGTGTCGACGACTCCGATAATCGGGATGTGCAGCCGACTCCCTTCGGAGACAGCAATTGCTTCCTTGCCAACGTCGATGATGAAAATTGCGTCGGGTGGACGCTGCATCGATCGGATCCCGGCGAGCGACTTGTCGTACTTCTCGACCTGGCGGGTCATGCTCGCCAGTTCCTTCTTCGACAGCTCTGCGCGCTTTTCCTCGGAACCCAGGATCTCGATGTATTGGTTGTATCGGTCGATCGACTTCTTGACCGTCTTCCAGTTGGTCAGCATGCCGCCGAGCCAGCGGTTGTTGATGTAGTACTGACCTGCTCGCTTGGCCTCCATCATGATCGGGCCAGCAGCCTGGCGCTTCGTGCCGACGAAGAGCACCGTCCCCCCGGCTGCCGTTGTTTCGCGTAAAAAGTCGAGTGCGTCTTTCAGCATCGGCAGCGTCTGGTCGAGGTCGAGGATATGCGTGCCGTTTCGCTCGCCAAAAATGAAGGGCTTCATCAGCGGGTTCCAGCGCCCGGGCTGATGACCGAAATGCACGCCCGCTTCGAGCAATGAGCGGATCGATAGATCTTGTTCTTTCAGAGCTTCGCCGGTCTCGCTCTTCTTCTCGCTTCCAGCGCTCGCGCCTGGGGAAGCTGCGGGTGGGGCAGGTGTTGCTGCGGCCTCGGAAGTGGCCGGTGAATCAGACATGGAATTCTCCTTTTGCGGTTATGCCTCCGCTCCGGGTCGTCCAACCCCCGACCTGACGCACTCGGAAAATGACACATTGAAGGCCGACTAGGCCGTCTCAGAACCCCAGCCGGTGAATCCAACTGGGGCAAGTGTCGCTCATCCGATCCGCGTGAGGCACCGCCGGGGTGACTCGGAACGTGTGATTTGGCGGGTGTTTAGCAGAATCCGGTGCGCGCGACCATTGGTCTACGGGTATTTCCCAGACATCCTGGATCCGTCTGGGTTGACCTCCCCGATGCGCACTTCACTGGCTTCAGGATAGGCTTCCCCTCACGACTAGGTCGTGTATTCCGCGTTGATTTTCACGTAGTCGTAGCTGAGGTCACAGGTGAAGAGCCGGGCGGATCCGCGCCCCCGAGCGAGATCGACCTGAATCAGGATCTCCTCCGCCCTCATCGCCTTTTCCGCCCTCTTCCTCGCCGCGGAGCCCGCGGACTGCCCGCGCGAGAAGACCGCGACGCCGCCTACGCGAACTCGGGTTCGATCTGGATTCCAGGCGACGCCACCCGCGCCGATCGTTTGCATGATTCGGCCCCAGTTCGGGTCTCCGCCAAAAATCGCAGTCTTGACCAACAGAGAATTTCCGATTCGCCGCGCGGCTCGGTCGGCCTCAGCAGATGAGCGCGCGCCGTCGATTTCGACAGTGATAAGCCGCGTCGCCCCCTCCCCGTCTCGGGCAAGCTGCCGAACGAGATCCTCACAGACCGCGCGCAGCGCCTTCTCGAACTGTTTGGCCGCCGGACTGCCCGATCGCAGGGCCTTATCGCTGGCTCGGCCATTGGCCATGAGCACGACGGTGTCGCTGGTCGATCCCTCACCGTCGATGCTGAGTCGGTTATACGTCGCGTCCACGACTCGGCGGAGGATGCTCCGCAGAAGCGCCGGAGATACACGCGCATCCGTCACGAGAAAAGAGAGCATCGTCGCCATGTTGGGCTCGATCATCCCCGAGCCTTTCGCCATCCCAACGATCGTGATTGGCTTTCCACCTGTGCCACTGAGCCGCACCCGGGTCGACGCGACTTTCGCATGGGTGTCTGTCGTGCGAATGGCCTCAGCCGCATTTGCGAAACCGTCGGCAGCCAATGCCGCAGCGACTCTGGGGATGCCCTTCTTCAGCACATCCATGGGAAGCGGCTCACCGATCACGCCGGTCGATGCGACTAACATTTCATCTTCGCGACACTCGAGTGCATCCGCGGCCATCGCCGACATCTTCCGCGCATCGCGAAGTCCGCGCTGACCCATGGCGACATTCGCAATTCCGCTGTTGATGACTACGCCACGAATTCGGCCGGCCCGCACCCGCGAACGGGAGACCTCGACCGGCGCACCGACAACTGTTGACTGAGTAAAGACGGCAGCCGTTGCAACCGGTTCGTCCGCTGCGATCAACGCTAGATCCATCGCAGAGCTCTTGATGCCCGCATGAATTCCAGCCGCCCGGAAACCAGCCACGGGCAAGCATACTCGTCGGACCTTCATCGACCGATCAAGCTCCGCAACATTTCTTGTATTTCTTGCCGCTGCCGCAGGTGCACGGATCGTTTCGGCCGACCTTGCCAGTCGCCGGCGTCGCGCCTGAAGCCTCAGCGGTACCACCGGCTGCCGCCCCCGACAGCGGTTGGCCAGCCGTCGAGCCCGGCTGACCGGCACGTGCGCCCGCGCCGGATGGGGCCCCACGATCAACACGTCGCGCAGCCGCCTGTGGTCCCGTACCCGGTCGCGGATAGCCGAACTTGAAGACGAACTCCGCAAACGAATCGTCAATTCGCTGCTCCATCTCCCCAAAGAGACCGAAACCTTCTCGCTGATATTCGATCTTCGGATCGCGCTGCGCGTATCCACGCAGATTAATCGACTCGCGAAGCGCGTCCATCGTGTGTAGATGGGCCTTCCATTGTGAGTCGAGAATCTGGAGTTGGATATCACGGGTAATCGAGTTGTACGTCGGATAATTCTCGAGCGAGGCGTAGGTCTCTTCCTTGAGTTCGCGCCCCTCTTCTTCCTTGGCTTCGAGCGCGGTTCGCAAGCGAGCGAGGATCGCATGCCCCAACTCGTCCTTCTCCCCATGACGCTTCGAATCATCCGTTCGAAAAGGCGCTTCTTCGATCGAGAAGGCGAGGCCGAAGTGAGCTTCGAGTGAATGCGCCATCTCGACGAGGTCGTCGTCCTCCGGGTCTCCCCGCTGCGGCCATGTCTGCTCGAGCAGATTGGCGACATAACCTTCGAGACAAGCTTCGAGTTCCTCTCGCACGGACGTTTCATCCGCGGACATCGCAGAAAAACGCCGGGCATAAAAGGCCTGCCGCTGCTTGTTCATCACGTTGTCGTAATCGAGCAGATGTTTCCGAACGTCGAAGTTTCGGCCTTCGACCTTCTTCTGGGCACCCTCGATGACTCGCGTGAGCATGCGATTCTCAATCGCTTCGCCCTCTTCCACACCGACACGGTCCCACCACTGCGCCACACGATCCGCTTCGAAGATGCGGAGCAGATCGTCTTCGAGGGACAAGAAAAATTGGCTCGAACCCGGATCCCCCTGACGCCCGGAACGCCCGCGAAGCTGGTTGTCGATTCGTCGACTCTCGTGCCGCTCCGTGCCAAGAATATGCAGCCCACCGGCTTCGAGAACTTCCTTGCGTTCGGTCTCACACTCGGACTCGAACTTTGCGTGGAGCGCTTCGAAGTTTTCGTGCTCCTTGTCGTATCCACATTTAGCGAGCGCCATCTGTTCGGCATTGCCACCGAGCAGGATGTCCGTACCACGACCCGCCATATTCGTCGAAATTGTAATCGCACCCTTGCGACCCGCCTGAGCCACGATCTCGGATTCACTCTCGTGCTTCTTGGCATTCAACACAGTGTGCTTGAGGCCAACCTTCTTGAGCTTCTTCGAAAGCATCTCAGAAGTTGCGATCGAGATCGTTCCAACGAGCACCGGCTGACCCGCCTCATGTCGTTCGCGAAGTTCATCGACTGTGGCGTTGAACTTTTCCTTCTTCGTCTTGAACACCACATCTGCCGAGTCGTCTCGAATCAGCGGTCGGTTGGTCGGGATTAGCGAAACGTCGAGGTTGTAGATCTGTCCAAACTCTTCGGCTTCCGTATCCGCGGTGCCGGTCATACCGGAGAGCTTCTCGTACATTCGGAAATAATTCTGGAAGGTGATCGAAGCCAGCGTCTGATTCTCGCTACGAACCGTAATGCCTTCTTTCGCTTCGACGGCCTGGTGCAGACCGTCGGACCAGCGACGACCGGGCATCAGCCGACCCGTATGCTCGTCGACGATGACGACTTCCTTCTTCTTGTCGTCGCCGACTCGAACGACGTAATCAACGTCGATTCGCTTGAGCGAATGAGCCATCAAGGCCTGCTGCATGGCGTGCAGAACGGGAAGCATTCCGGGGTCATAGAGATTGTCGACCCGAAGCATGCCCTCGACCTTGTGCATGCCCTCATCGGTAAACGTGGCGGAATGGGCCTTCTCGTCGATCCAGAAATCCCCCGACTCCTCGATGCCCTTGGAGGGTTCGGCGGCGGCTCCCATCTTGAGAGATGGGATCAGACGGTTCGCGATCGTATAGATCTGGGTGTTCTGCTCCGATGGGCCGGAAATGATGAGTGGTGTACGCGCCTCGTCGATCAGAATCGAGTCCACCTCGTCGACGATCGCGAAATGCAGCTCTCGCTGAACGCACGCTTCGAGGGAGAATTTCATGTTGTCTCGGAGATAGTCGAAACCGAGTTCATTGTTGGTGCAGTAGGTGACATCCGAGCCGTAGGCCGCCTGGCGTTCGACGTCTGTGAGGCCATGAACGATCGCGCCCACCTCGAGACCCAGGAAGCGATGAAGCTGGCCCATCCATTCGGCATCGCGACTCGCAAGGAAGTCGTTGACCGTCACGACATGGACGCCCCGACCAGTTAAACCGTTCAGGTAGGAGGGGAGCGTCGCAACGAGAGTCTTCCCCTCGCCGGTCTTCATCTCGGCGATCCGCCCCTGGTGGAGCATGATTCCGCCGATCAGTTGAACATCGTAGGGTCGCTGACCGAGCGCTCGCTTGGCGGCTTCACGGACCGTCGCAAAGGCTTCGGGGAGCAGGGCATCGAGTTCTTCGCCGTTGCCCAGTCGCTGGCGGAAATCCGTCGTTCGGCCTCGAAGATCGGCATCCGAAAGTCGTACGAGCGACGGCTCGAACGCATTCACCTGCTCGACGAGCGGAAGCAGGCGCTTGACGGCCCGATCGTTACTGGTCCCGAAGACTTTACTCAGAATGCGTTGCATCAAGCCGATCCGATCCCGACCGAGAACGGTATAAGGGTTGCTGGGCTTTTAGAAAATAGTGTTTGGGTGCGGCCGCAGGGTAGGAGAGGCGTCCCCCACCGGCAAATTGACTCACCCGAACTCCGGGCCGTTCCAATCACCAAGCATCTGATCTGCCGCAGCAATTCGCCGCTTCCCGCACGTTCAATCAAATATATAGTCGAGGGGATTGCGCGTCTTGCCCTTCACTTCAACGACGTAGTGGAGGTGCGGGCCCGTACTTCGGCCACTACTGCCGATCAGCGCGATTCGGTCACCGCGCTCGACGGTGTCCCCGGTTTTGACCAGGATTTCCTTCGTATGACCGTAGACCGTCTTCACTCCGAAGCCGTGGTCGAGAACCAAAGCATTTCCCAGCGGCCCCTTTCGACCCGCAAAGATCACGCGCCCCCGCGCCGGGGCGTGAATCGGCGTGCCGTCGGCGGCGGCAATATCAATTCCACTGTGATGCTGTCGGAGACCCGTAAACGGTGAGACCCGCGCACCGAAGCGCGAAGTCAGCCAGCCCTTGGAAGGCCAGATAGAAGGACTCGAAACGAGCCTCTGCCGCTTGTCATCGAGCTGCCCAAGCAAGACTTCGAGAGAGTCGGCCCGTGCTGATGCGCCGTCGCCCAGTTCGACTGCTCGATGATCGAGTGACTCGAAGAACACATCATGCGCGGATGACGAGCCAAATTCCGGAAGAGGCCCACCACCCCCCTGGCCGCCACGTCGATTCCTCGATTCGAAGCCGGACGAATCGTCCGCACCCATACCAATGGGCACACCCACCGGCAGTGCGACTTCACCTTCGACGTGCGGCGCGAGCTCAGCCAGATCGTCGCCGCCCACACCGGCGGTCCCAGGCAAATTCGCGATGATGCGGACCTTCCGTTCGAGATCCATCACTCGCGTCAGCTGTTGCCCGACCTCTTCGAGTCGATTGGTAAAGAGCGTAATCTGCTCACGCTGCTCGAATGCCTCAACACGAAGTTCTGCAAGCTCGGCATTATCTGCGCGAAGTCGCCAGTAATCCCAGGTCCCGACCAACCCGATCAGCATCACCACCGCGGCGGCGATCCCAGCCTGCTTCACGCGATACTTCGGAATCGCGAACTGCACCGGCCGTGAGCGCGCGTCTCGAACCCAGATGAGCGTATACGAATCCATCGATTATCCGTCTCCAGCATTCGGCCAGAAGCCTGCAATTGACATTCACTCTTCGAGAACGAAGAGCGTCCACACCGCTTGGCCATTAGGCCGGCAGCGTCACTCCAATACGTAGTTTGCCCATCTGAATCTCATCATCATGTTTCAACATATGCCGCTTGATCGACGCGCCATTGACGAGCGTGCCGTTGGTGCTGTCCAGATCCTCAACGAAGAAACCATCGACATCGAATCCAACGGCCGCGTGCGCTCGTGAAATCGTGACCTCTGCGAGTGCCAGGTCCGCATTTCGGCCTCGACCGATCACGATCCGATCGCGATCCAACGAAATTTCGAGGCCCTCGTAGAAGCCCGACAGGACCATCGCGGACGCTCCCGGCGGGGGTCTAAGTCGGGTCCCGATCGCCTCGTTTTCTGCTGATTGATTCACCATGGGCCTTGTTTAAATCCGCTTGATTCACAGATCTCATCGGCGTTCTGGCGCTCGTTCTTGACCGCGACCCCTCGAGCTTTCTGGGCGTCTCAGTGCTTCTGGGGGCAAAACATCCCGGTCAAGGATTGAGAAGCGAGCGCGCATGTTCGCGCGTGACCTCGGTCACCTCTTCGCCGCCGGCCATGCGAGCCAATTCGTCGACTCGCAGATCCCCCTCGACCCGATCGACCTGGGTTCGCGTTCGCCCAGCCCGAGTGGTTTTCCGAACCACGAAATGCCGATCTGCGAAGGCAGCAATCTGGGGAAGATGCGTGATGCAGAGAACCTGGTGCTCTGTCGCGAGCTCCGCGAGGACGCGCCCCACGCGTTCCGCCACCGCACCACCGATCCCGGCGTCCACTTCGTCAAAGACGATCACCATATTCCGGCTAGCCCGACGCAGAGAATTCTTGATCGCCAAAAAGAGTCGTGACAACTCGCCGCCTGAAGCCACTTTCTGAATCGGGCGCGGAGCCTCGCCCTCGTTCGCAGAAAAATGAAACTCGGGGCGCTCTCGCCCACCGATCCCCGTCTCGAGCCCCGTTGGCCGGCCATCCATTGTGAGTTTCTCGAGCGAAACCACGAAGCGCGCGCCCTGCATTGCGAGATCCGAAAGCTCCGACTGCACCGCCTTGGCAAGCTTCTTCGCGGCGCGCGCGCGGGCCGTCGAAAGACGAGCCGATGCATCGTTCGCCAAATCGACGGCCTTACTCCGTTCCGCTTCCAATAAACGAATTCGGTCATCGGCCCCGGTCAAGGCCTCGATCTCACGAGCAACATCGTCGCGATGGGAAAGCATTTCCTCGATGCTCTGGCCGTATTTCCTGCGCAGCTTTTCGAGCCCACCAATTTTTTCTTCGACCTCGGCGAGTCGGCGCGGATCGATTTCGAGCTCGCCCAGATAATCCGACGCGGTCGCTGCCAAATCAAGCAACTCCGATTCGAGAGCCCCGAGACGCACTTCGAGATCCTCGAGCGAAGGATCCATTCGCATCGCAGTAGTGAGCGCGCGCCGTGCGGTCGCAATTGCACTTTCCGCCGACTCGTTCTCCGGACCGGCATCGATTCCCCCCAATGCAGCGCTGACGCGAGCCATCTCCTCCGCCAATCGTTCAGCATGGGTCAGTCGTCGATGCTCGGCCTCGAGCGAAGCAATCCCTTCCGCATCGAGTTCTTCGTTCTCGAGTTCACTCTGCTGATACTGCAAAAAGTCGAGACGCCTAGCGCGCTCCTCTTCCGCCGCGCGCAGCTCAGCAATCTCTTCGTCGAGACCGACGACTCTCGTGACTTCCCGCGCCACGATTTCACGCAGACTCGTCTTGCCCGCGAATGCATCGAGGGCCAGCCCATGCACCGAAGCATTGCGAAGCGCCTGCGAACCATGCTGACTGGAAATTTCGAGTTGACCACCAAAGAGTTCAACCAGAGTCGAAACGGGTACGAGCTGACCACCGACTCGTGCGCGACTGCGACCGTTCGCATGCAGCGTGCGACGAACGATCAACTCGGGCGAGCTCTCTTCATCGCCACTCGCATCCGAGCTGGAAAGACCTCGTTCGATCAGTTCCCGCGCCACGTCTTCATGGCCATCCATTCGAAAGAGAGCTTCCACCGCGCCCTCTTCCGCGCCGCTGCGAAGACTCTCAGCCGCCGCGCGCCCACCCGCCAACAGCGCCAACGCCGACAAGACGATGGACTTGCCCGTGCCGGTCTCACCGGTCAACACGTTCAAACCCGAAGAAAATTCCAATTCCACGGACTCGACCAGGGCCAAATTGTCGATCCGCAACACTTCGATCATCGAGTCTACCCACCCCAACCCCAGGATCAGGGCTTCGGTTGATGATCCCGTTTCAGGACCGCGGACTCAAGGGCGAAGTCCGGCGTCATCGGCGCACGCGCCGGGAATCGGAGTGAAGCGTTTGGATGCTCCGCAACGTCCGCCCATGCCGTGCTGGAATCGGGGCTAAGCTCGCGGCATGAGCCCTGACGAGACCCTCGACCTATTCCCGGAGCGGACCCAGCGACGACTCGAACCCCATGCGCCACTCGCTGAACGTATGCGCCCACAAAGCCTCGAAGACCTCGTCGGCCACGAAGCGCAGCTCGCTCCAGGCCGCCCCCTACATACCCTGGTTACCCAGGGCGCTCTGCCCTCGCTTTTGCTCTGGGGACCCCCAGGCAGCGGAAAGACAACGCTTGCCTGGATCCTCGGTGAGATGCAGAACGCTCGGCTGACTCCGCTGTCTGCGGTGACAGCCGGGGTCGCAGAGATTCGCAAGGCCGTCGAGGCCGCACGGCGAACCCAGCTTCGTACTCTGCTCTTCATCGACGAGATTCATCGCCTGAACAAGGCGCAACAGGACGCTCTTCTACCCCACGTCGAAGCGGGTGTGGTGACACTGATTGGCGCGACGACGGAAAACCCGTCCTTCAGCGTGATCGCGCCACTCTTGTCCCGCTGCCAAGTCATTACGCTCGAGGCGCTCGGGGCGGAATCGATAGGACGCGTTCTCGACCGTGCGCTTTCGGATTCCGAACGCGGACTGGGCGCTTCGAATCTGGAGCTCAGCACGCAGGCGAGAGAGGCGCTGATTCTGGCTTCCCAGGGCGATGCACGTCGGGCGCTTGGGATCCTCGAGGCCTGCGCGGCACTTCATCTCTCGAGCGGAAGACGCGCCGAACCGCTCTCCCGCGAGACTGTCCGCGAAGCGGGTGGACGGATCGCTCTACGCCATGACCGCGACGGCGAGGAGCATTTCAACGTTGTGTCGGCGCTGATCAAGAGTCTGCGGGCGAGTGATCCGGACGCCGCCCTGCACTACCTCGCACGGCTCCTCGAGGCCGGAGAGGACGCCCTTTACGTCTCCCGCCGACTGATGATTTTCGCCTCCGAAGACGTCGGCAACGCCGACCCCCAGGCGCTTGCTTTAGCGGTGGCCAGCCATCAGAGCGTTGAGCGAATCGGCATGCCGGAAGGGCGCATCCCTCTGGCGCAGGTCGTCACCTATCTCGCCTGCGCGCCCAAGAGCAACGCATCCTATGTCGCTCTGGATCGAGCGATCTCGGATCTCGAAGGTCGCGGAGCGATGCCGGTGCCCATGCATCTGCGCAATGCGCCGACCCGGCTGATGAAGGAACTCGGGTACGGCGAAAATTACGTGTATCCCCACGATGTCGAGGATGCCTTCGTCGCGGTGGAGAACCTGCCCTCGGCGCTCAGCGGTCGCCGCTATTACGAACCGAACGAGACCGGCGGCGAAGCCGGTCTTGCCGACCGCTTGCGCGCCTGGCGCGCGCGGCGAGAGAAATGAACTCTGGAAGGCGAAAAGGAAAGGGCCCGTACGCGTTCTATTCGCACGGGCCCTTCACTCTTACTGTCACGACCTAAAAGGAGATTCAAGGAGAGAAACACACGATGTCTCAATTGCAGGGTCCGACCCCATCCCTTCGACGGCGGTTCCCGATTCCTTCAAATTTCTCCCGCGCTCCCACGGGGTATCAGATCGGCCAGAAGAATGGCGCCTTAGATTTGCCGAGAACGCAGACCGCGGACCCTTTCGACGAGGCCCGGGCACTCAATGAGAGGGACCCATCGTCTGGCATCCACGACCCGGGTGGGTCGCGGATCACTCGCTCGCCGGGCGATCGGTTCACTGACCAGGTGCATGGGTCCGAGGTTCGCCTCGGCCCGCGAAAACAAGAACGGGAGCGGCAATCCTGCTCTAGGCTGCCGCGATGACGACTGCGAAACCCTTCATCCATTCACACCTTGGTCGCGGCGAAGTCTTCGACGCCAGTGTTCAGGGGGCGGGAAATCTAAGCAGCGCATGGAAGCGCCATTGGGACGCTTCGCCGGATGCGCGCGCCTTCCATGACCCCATTCGTGGCTGGATGTCTCGGGGCGAACTCGCCGAAGCCTCGCAGAAGCGTGCGGGCCGACTTGCGGCACTCGGCCTCGTCCCTGGCGACCGAATCCTGGTTTCAGCCGAGAGTTCGCTCGATCTCGTCGCGACTTATGTGGCCTGTCTGCGAATGGGACTTGTCGTGGTTCCGACCAACACGGCCTATGGCGAGCGGGAACTCTCCCATGTGATCGGCGACGCTCGTCCGCGGGCGGCCATCATCGATGAAGCGTCGCGGGTAGAGCAGATCTCGAAAATCAATCAGGACATTCATCGCCTCTCTCCTTTGCTCGAATTGCCCGAAGGAAAGATTCCCGAACTCGATGTCGCGCCACCGGGTGCGCCCGCGCTCATTTGTTATACGTCCGGCACGACCGGCCACCCCAAAGGCGCTGTGCTCTCCCATGCGAATTGTCTCGCCAGCGCCGAAGCCCTCCGCCTAGCATGGAAGTGGACGGAAGCGGACCGCCTCCTGCTGTCTCTGCCCCTCTTCCATATGCATGGCCTGGGGGTCGGATTGCATGGGACCCTTTTTACAGGTGCAAGCGCCGTCCTCTTCCCCTCGTTTCGGCCGGAGGAAATCCTCGCGAGCATCGCAGACTTTGAGGCGACTCTCTTTTTCGGTGTCCCCACCATGTATCACCGCCTAGCAGCTCACTCCGAGGTGAAAGCGCTGTCTGGTCTACGGCTCTGCGTCTCGGGTTCTGCTCCGCTCCCAGCCTCCCTTCATGCTGGCATCGAGGCGGTGACGGGGCAGAAGGTGCTCGAACGCTATGGAATGACGGAGACGCTGATGCTGGTTTCAAACCCTTATGCGGGCGAGCGGTGTCCGGGCTCTGTGGGCTGGCCGCTGCCCGGGGTCGAACTTCGATTATCCGGCGAGCCCGCAGAAATCCAGGTTCGCGGGCCCAACGTTTTTTCTGGGTATTGGGAACGCCCGGATGTAAATGCCCTGGCCTTTACCGAAGACGGCTGGTTTCGGACTGGCGACTTGGGATCGATCAACGAGGACGGCTACGTCGAGATCGTCGGGCGCGCCAAGGAGCTGATCATCAGCGGGGGTTTCAACGTCTACCCCCGAGAAGTCGAGGATATCATCCGCGAGCATGCGAAGATCGAAGATGTGGCCGTTATCGGCGAGGACTCTGAAGAATGGGGAGAGCGCGTCGTTGCTTACATCGTGGTCGTGAATACAGACGACCACCCGTCGCTCGAGGTTCTACGAGAATTCATCGGCGACCGGCTGGCCCCGTACAAACATCCACGAATATTGCATTGCGTGGACGCGTTGCCGCGTAACGCGCTTGGCAAGGTCCAGAAGCATCGATTGGTCGCTGGGGCCGTGCTCGCCGACGAAACTTAGGGAGCGTAGGGAGCGCAGGCGGCGTAGATCTCGTGTCTTCTCCGCTCGGAAACAGACGGCGCGGCGTGAAGAGCCGCACCAATCACACACTAGACACGAATCACACAGACTGGCGGGCCGGACGGGATTCGAACCCGCAACTTCTGGCGTGACAGGCCAGTGCTCTAACCAATTGAACTACCGGCCCGCAACAGTTCTGGGCGGCATTTTGTAGCCGAGAACGAGTCGAATTGCTAGCAGGCCCAGCCGATTGAAGAGCGTCAGCCCGACGGCGACGGTCGCGGCGCCGCCATCATCGCGATCGCCTGAAGCTGAATGATCAGGCCGAGATCGCCCTCCAATCGAAGCTGTCCCGTAATCAAGGCTTCAACCGGATGAAGGTCCCCACTTCGTATCGCCTCGGCCTGCCCTGTACCGAGTTGGATGGTCGCATCGGGTGAATCGCGAATCGGGCCCGTCCCGAATTGAACGCCAATTCTCCAATCTACGCGACCTCCGTCCTTGACGTCAGCGGGGTCGGGGTCGCCTGCTATGACGGCCTCGATCAATCCCTCAAGATCTGACAATTGCTTGAGTGCTTCGGGATTTCCCTCCCCGGCTTCGCCACCCGGGGGCCGGAGCCCGGCGGGGCCCGACTTCGTCAGAGCAGCGACGCCATCCGCGATGAGCGCTGGCCTCCCCTCCCAGATCGCCGATCTCCAATCAGAGACGCTCTGCACGATGGTCAGGTCACAGTCCGTCGCACGGCCTGCCAACACATGGAGTTCACCGGCCGTGAAATGCAGCGTCCAGTCTCCCCCCTCGTCGTCCACGGCCGAATGAAGCACTACGCCCAGCTTGACGTCGACCCCGCGCTCTCGTTCCTCCGGAACCCACTCCGCAAAGAGCGCGGGAATGGTCTCTTCAAAAAAGGTCCGAGGATCGACCGGCGAATTAGGGAAGGCAGACATGGTGGCTCCAGAAACAGTTCCGAACTAAATCGCCGCCGAAAGCGTGTCGTGTACCGGACCGCTTTTCTTCGAATCGGAACTTTCGAATAGGCGAATCGAAATCGTGATCGTCGTCCCGTCGTTCTCCTTGCTCTCGATGGAGAGCGTACCCCCATGATCCGTCACCACGCTATGCGCCACGCTCAACCCCAGGCCCGTACCCGACTGTCATTGCGATGAGTAGCCACCAGTCATGAGCCGTCGGCGGGCCAGAAAAATCGGTCATCCAGCAGAATGCATTGAATGCGGATGCGGCGGCGACGCTGATGAATGGTGGGCGCACAGGGACTCGAACCCCGGACCCCCTCGGTGTAAACGAGGTGCTCTAGCCAACTGAGCTACGCGCCCAACAATTCCAATGTACCGAAGTGAAGAGGAACCTTCACCCGCAGAGCCTGCTCAACCTAATTGACGCCCGCCGGATGCGGAAGCTCGGTCGTCGCCTGCTTGGGCCCTTCCGATGCGAGATAGATGTCCTCGATCTCGTGGATCCCATCGTCCTCATCGAGGAAATGCGCCGGACCCTCGACGCTAAGCGCCAATCGAAGAACTTCGTCCATGTGCTCGACCGGAATGATCGTCAAATTCTTCTTGATGATCGGTGGAAGATCCTTCAGATCTTTTTCATTTTCGCTTGGCACGATGACGGTATCGATGCCGCCGCGATGGGCAGCGATCAGCTTCTCTCTCAGCCCACCGATCGGCAGAACCCGACCCCGAAGTGTGATCTCCCCGGTCATCGCAACATTCGAACGAACCGGAATGCGCGTGAGCGCCGAGGCGATCGTCGTCGCCAACGTGATGCCTGCGGAGGGTCCGTCCTTGGGCGTGCCTCCATCCGGAACGTGGATATGGAGATCCACCTTCGTATGGAAATCGCTGGTCAATCCAAGCTGCTTTGCACGTGAGCGGATATACGACATGGCCGCACTCGCCGATTCCTGCATGACCTCGCCCAGCCGCCCAGTGATCTGCAGCTTGCCCTTGCCCGGCATCACGGCGACTTCCGTCTGCAAGAGTTCTCCGCCGACCTCGGTATACGCGAGACCCGTCGTTACCCCGATTCGATCCTCTGATTCAGACTGACCGAAACGATGCTTGCGCACGCCGAGATATTTCCGAACCAGTTTCGGGCTGACCTTGACGGTCTTGAATGCTTCACCCGCGTTGACCTTTTCGCGCGCAACCTTACGAGCGATGGAGGCGAGTTCGCGTTCGAGTCCGCGGACACCGGATTCTCGCGTGTAGTACCGAATCACCTCGAGAATTGCGCCTTCCGTGAAGCGCATGGACTCGTCGGACAAGCCGTTGGCGCTGACAACTTTATCGACGAGATGAAGCTTCGCGATTTCAAGCTTGTCGGATTCGATGTACCCGGAGATCTGAATGATCTCCATGCGATCCTGAAGCGGTCGCGGAATTTCATGGAGTACGTTGGCCGTACAGATGAACATGACTCTGGACAGGTCATAATCCAAATCGAGGTAGTGGTCGGCAAATGTATGATTCTGCTCGGGATCCAGAACCTCGAGCATCGCCGAACTCGGATCGCCCCGGAAATCCATCGACATCTTGTCGATTTCGTCCAACAAGAAAACGGGATTCGATGAGCCGGCCTTTTTCAGGCCATGGATGATCTTACCGGGGAGCGCGCCGATATAGGTTCGGCGGTGTCCACGGATTTCCGCCTCGTCGCGCACGCCGCCGAGACTGATCCGAACGAAATCGCGACCCGTCGAGCGCGCAATCGACTTCCCGAGCGAGGTCTTTCCGACACCGGGCGGACCCACCAGACATAGGATCGGCCCTTTGATCTTCTCGACCAGCGTCTGGACCGCAAGGTATTCGAGGATCCGCTCCTTGGGCTTCTCGAGACCGTAGTGGTCTGCATCGAGAATTCCTTCCGAGACACCGAGATCCTTTTCTTCCTCTTTGTACTCATCCCACGGCAGGCCGAGCATCCAATCGATGTAGTTACGAACCACCGTCGCTTCCGCCGCCATCGGCGACATCTGCTTCAGCTTCTTCATCTCTTTCTCGACTCGCTCGCGAGCCTCATCGGGCATTTTCTTCGCAGCCAACTGCTCTTCCAGCTCGTCGACCTCATTCTTCTGCTCGTCGCGATCTCCCAATTCCTTCTGGATCGCGCGCATCTGCTCGTTCAGGTAGTACTCCTTTTGGGAGCGCTCCATTTGTGTCTTGACGCGACCGCGAATCTTTCGCTCGACTTCGAGAACTTCGATCTCCGCTTGCATCCGGCTGAAGACTTCTTCTAGGCGATCGACTGAGGACGTCATTTCGAGCAGCTTCTGACGATCGGGAAGCTTCAGATTGAGATGAGCGACCACTGTGTCCGAGAGCTTGCCGGGGTCACCGATGGCCGCGACAGAGTTCACTAGTTCCGGTGCGATCTTCTTGTTCAGCTTGGAATACGATTCGAAGGTCGTGTGGATCGACCGAACCAGTGCCTCGGCTTCGGGCGTTTCCGCGCTCTCGTCTTCGAGTTCTTTGATCTCGACTGAAAAATAGGGATCGACAGAAGCAAAGCTTCGAATCTCGGCGCGGGTTCGCCCCTCGACCAGAACCTTGACGGTTCCATCGGGCAGGCGCAGCAGCTGGATGATCGTACCCAGCGTGCCGATTGCGTAGATGTCTTCCGGCGTCGGATCTTCTTCGCCCGCGACGCGCTGTGCAGCCACGAGGAGTTGTCGATCCCCGGCCATGGCGTCTTCGAGGGCCTGGATCGACTTGGGCCTTCCGACGAAGAGCGGAACCACCATATGTGGAAAGACGACGATGTCGCGTAGTGGTAGTAGTGGAACGCGCTGTCCACCCGACCCACCCGATGATTCACTCATGCCACCCCCCTTTTCTTACGGCCCTGACCTTCATTTTGACGTCGACGCTGAACAACCGCTCCAGCGAACCCGTTCGAACCGGCCGGCACGTCACGCACAGACAATGCCGATTTCGCCAGCCAAGCGAATAAAGCGAACTATGCCGATTCCGCTTCCCGCTTCAAACCCAGCACGGGCGCTGCGCCTTGCTCGATCACTTCCTCGCCGACCACGCATTCCTCGACATCGTCTCGCGAGGGCAGCTCGTACATCATGTCCAACATCGCATTCTCGAGAATGGATCGAAGCCCACGCGCGCCCGACTTCTGCTTGAGCGCCTTGCGTGCGACGGCGCTCATTGCCCCCTCGGTAAATCGAAGGGCGACATCCTCGAACTCGAAAAGCTTCTCGTATTGTTTGACGAGCGCGTTCTTCGGCTGGGTCAAAATCGCGATCAGCGCCTCCTCGTCCAATTCTTCCAAGGTCGCAACCACAGGCAGACGCCCGATGAACTCGGGAATCAAACCGAAGTGGAGCAAATCCTCTGCCTGGACGTCGCGCATCATCTCGCCCTTCTTGCGATCCTTGTTCTTTTGGATATCGGCAGCAAAGCCCAATCCCTTCACCCCGATCCGTCTCTCAATGATTCCTTCTAGTCCAACGAAGGCCCCACCACAGATAAACAGGATATTGGTCGTATCGATCTGCAGAAACTCCTGCTGCGGGTGCTTTCGCCCACCCTTGGGTGGAACGCTCGCCATTGTGCCTTCGATGATCTTGAGCAGCGCCTGCTGAACACCCTCGCCCGAAACGTCTCGAGTGATGGAGGGGTTCTCGCTCTTGCGCGCAATCTTGTCGATCTCATCGATGTAGATGATGCCGTGCTGGGCGCGCTCGATATCGTAGTTCGCGGCTTGCAGCAGATTGAGCACAATATTCTCAACGTCCTCACCGACATAGCCGGCTTCGGTCAGCGTCGTCGCATCCGCGATCGTAAAGGGCACATCGAGAATCTTCGCCAGAGTCTGGGCGAGCAGGGTCTTGCCTGATCCAGTGGGCCCGAGCAGAAGAATATTCGCCTTCTGTAATTCTACGTCGGAAATCCCGCTGCTCTCGATGCGGCGGTAGTGATTGTGAACGGCGACGGAGAGAACCTTCTTCGCCGCATCCTGGCCGATGACGTACTCGTCGAGCGCAGCCTTCAGCTCCTTGGGCTTGAGAATGCGGGGAGGCGCCTGGCCGGCTTCATCCTGGCCGTACTCCTCGGCGATGATGTCGTTACAGAGCTCGATGCACTCGTCGCAGATATAGACGGTTGGCCCTGCGATGAGCTTTTTGACTTCCTTCTGCGATTTCCCGCAGAACGAACACGAGAGATTTGCGTTGTCGTCTCGCTTCTTCATGTGTTGTCACCCCCCAGTGATCCCTGCTGTCCCATCTGACACATCCAATTCCGGCCGTACCCACAGTACCAACCTAACCACGCAAACATACTCATCCAGTCTCTCATCATCGGACGGACCTCTACTTTTCGTCGTCGTCCGATTTTTCCGCCACCCTTCGACTCGTCACAACGTCGACAATCCCATAGTTCTTCGCTTCGTCCGCGCTCATATAATAGTCGCGCTCCGTGTCGGTCTCGATCCGTGAAACCTCTTGCCCCGTATGGTCGGCCAGAATTTCATTCATGCTCTCGCGAAGCTTGATGATTTCCTGTGCCTGAATGTCGATGTCGGAGGCCTGCCCGCGGGCACCCCCCATCGGCTGATGGATCATCACGCGTGCATTCGCAAGCGCGGAACGCTTCCCCGGGGCACCGGCTGCGAGAAGCCAGGCGCCCATCGATGCCGCCTGACCAATGCAAGTCGTGTGAACATCGGATCGGATGAATTGCATCGTGTCGTAGATTGCGAGTCCGGCCGTAATCGAACCACCCGGTGAGTTGATGTAGAGATGGATATCTTTATCGGGATCATCCGCTTCGAGAAAAAGCAGCTGCGCAACGATCACGTTCGCCACTTCGTCATGAATCTCGTTGCCGAGAAAGATCACGCGATCGCGGAGCAACCTCGAATAGATGTCGAAGACTCGCTCGCCTCTTTGATTCTGCTCGATCACGTAGGGAATCGTGAAGGCCGTGGGTCGTGTCGGTTCCATCGTTACTCGTGTCTCCTGTCCATGATCGTTCCATCATCGTTGCCGATCGCCCCATCCGGACGGGTCCGATCGCGTAGGCCCCGAAACCGAATCGGCCGCGGCATCCCAAGACGAAGCCACGCTCCATCCCAGTCCTAGTCTGAGTCAGTCGGTGTGGCTTGGCAACTCGTGCACGAGCGATGCGAAAGGTGGCTGAAACAACTGAAGTAAAACCCTGAGCCGCGGCCTCGGGGCAACCCTCAAGCGTCTTCTGAAGGTTTCACGTCTGAGATGCTCGCGTGCTCCACCAGGTGTGCGAGCGCCTTTCGGTCAACGACTTCGGCTCCGATGGAGTGACGCCAGCCCTGAGCCTCGGCCATGTCCATCATCATCTTGGCATCGACACCCTGGCTCGTCGCCATCTCTTCAAGCCGCGCATTGATCTCGTCTTCGCTGGCCTCGATCTCCGCATGCTTGGCCACCGTCTCGAGTAGCAGCGCTTCCTGTACTCGGCGGCGCGCGTCATCCCAACCCTCTTCGCGCATCTGAGCAGATCGTGCGCGCAGATCGGGCTCGGGCATACGCCCCTTTAGCTGTTGTTCTAATTGTTGGATCTGGCTTTCGAGCTGCCTCTCCACCATGGACGGCGGGACTTCGAAACTCGTTCGCGTCACGAGATCATCCAGAATGCTGCGATGTAGCGTCTCGTCCGATGAACGTTGAGTTTGCTCTTGAAGTCCTTGTCGAATCTTGTCACGCACATCGTCGAGGGTTTCAAAGTCCCCGACATCCTTCGCAAACTCGTCATCGAGTTCCGGAAGTTCCCGACGCTTGATCGCCGTCACCTTGGAAGCGAAAATGGCCGTCTTGCCCGCAAGTCCATCGTTCCCATAATCGTCTGGAAACGGAACCTCGAGATCCCGCTCCTCTCCGGAAACCGCACCCACGAGCTGCTCCTCGAAGCCGGGGATCATCCTGCCCGAACCCAACTCGAGATCGATTCCCTCAGCACTTCCGCCTTCAAAGGCCACACCATCGATCGTTCCCTTGAAGTCGATGGTCACCTGATGCCCGTCCACTGCGGTGACCTCCTCGCCCTCTTCGACCCAGTTAACCTGTTGCTCACGCAGATTCTCAAGCTCGATCAGAATCGCCTCTTCAGCCACCTCGACGGACGGGCGGGAACCAGAAAGCGCTGCCAGATCCGGCAGTTCGATCGCAGGCTTCACCTCGATTCGAGCGGTATATCGAAAGCTCTTCCCTTCGACCGGCGGTTCGGCCTCGATCTGGGGTTCGACGACGGGCTGGAGTTCCGCCAACTCGACGGCATCCGCGAGGGTTTCGCGCACGAGTAATCGTTCGATCTCCTCGCCCAGCGATGCGCCATACATCTTCTTGACGACACCGACCGGAACCTTGCCCGGACGAAAGCCTTTCACCTGGGCTGTCTTACGGATCTCTTTGATGACCGTGACGTAGGCCGCATCGACGCGGATTGCTTCGATCTCGATCGCCAGCTCGCAAATGACGGGGGAAATTTCATTGGTTTCGACGCGGAGATCACTCCGGCCGGTCTCTATTTCTGCCATGACTATTACTCTCCGTAAAAATGGTACCGGGGACAGGACTCGAACCTGCACGTCCTAAGGACGGTGGCTCCTAAAGCCACTGCGTCTACCAATTCCGCCACCCCGGCTCTATTGTCCATCGATCCGCGGGTCGATCGCCCGTTCCGGACTTTTCTAAATCATCCCGATCGAATGTCGCGGTGATTTCAGGTTTCAGGCTTCGCTGGATATCACTTGCGGTGCTTCGAGCTTGAATCCGTTCCAAATTCGAAACCGGGACTGGGCGTCCACTTTCCAATTCGGATCCCCATGGACATGGCGCTAAAACCAGGCCAAGGAAACCGAATGGTGAGCGCGCGGGGAATCGAACCCCGAACCTAGTGGTTAAGAGCCACTTGCTCTGCCAATTGAGCTACGCGCCCGGGCGGAAATTAGAGGTACCCGGGTGTGAGATCAAGGCCAGATCAAATTGTCTTGGAAGTCTCGTCCGGCGAACCGAAACCGCCACCGCCCGGGGTGTCGATCCACAGTTCGTCGCCCGACTCCAAACTCACTTCGACTCGCCCCGCCAACACCTCCGCATTCGATTGGCCCCGACGCAGAATCCGATTCCGCCCCATCGCACCGGGCTCCCCACCATCCAGGCCAAAAGGCGCTCGCTCTCGACGCTCGGTCAACAGCGTCACAACGACATCTCGCAGAAACCGATAGCGGCGCCGAACACCATCACCGCCTCGCCTGCGCCCGGCCCCGCCCGATTCCGGGCGAAGCCCAAATTCCAGCAATCGAACTGGATATCGCGACTCAAGAATTTCAGGATCCGTAATTCGCGTATTCGTCATGTGCGTGTGGACACCGGAAGCCCCATCCGCGTTGGGCGTTGCCCCAGCGCCCCCGCCGATGGTCTCGTAGTAGCCAAACGAGGCATCGCCAAAAGTGACATTATTCATAGTCCCCTGACTCGCCGCGGCGCGTCCCAGCGCGCCGAGCAAGACGTCCACGACCCGCTGGGAGGTCTCGACATTGCCGCCCACCACCGCAGAACCCCTTGGCGGATCAAGAATCGAATCCCGCGGAATCACGACTTCGACCGGTTTCAGGCAGCCCCCATTGAGTGGGATTCGCTCGGCCACGAGCGAACGCAGGACATAGATGACGGCCGCTCGAACGACCGAGGGCGGTGCATTCAGATTACCGGGCGAAACGGGCCCGGTTCCTGCGAAGTCGATCTTCATGCGCGCTGCGAGATTGGCGGCCTCGACTGGAACGCGCGCGTCCGATGGCAGGTAATGCTCGATGCTCAGTCGCACACAGATCGCCGTGCCATCGTCGAGCTGATCTTCGAAGCGATGATCGCCTTCGGGCAGCCGTGCGAGTTCCCGCGCGACCTTCGTCGCCGCCGCTGCCTGGAGTTGCCGCATCGTCACGTGAACGACTTCGAGCCCGACTTCCTCGGCCAACTGCAGCAGTCCACTCGCCCCCGCTCGATTGGCGGCGACCATCGCTTCGAGATCGGCCACATTGTCGTTGGGTCGACGGGCGGGGTAGAGGCCACTCGCGAGAACGGCGCGGATACGATCCTCGTCAAATTCATCATTGCGAACCAGATGGAATGCCTCGATCAGGACTCCCTCTTCCGCCAAGGTCGTTGAATCTGCGGGCATAGAGCCCGGCGTCTTGCCCCCAAGATCCGCGTGATGTCCGCGGCTCGCCACGAAGAAATCGGGATGCGTCGCCCCCTCCCGAAAGACCGGCGTCACCACCGTGACATCCGGAAGATGAGAGCCTCCCGCGAAAGGATCATTCGTCACCAGGACATCGCCCTCATGAAAGGGCGAGAAGCGTGCACGAATCTCGGAGATCGTGTCCGCCATCGCACCGAGATGCACGGGAATATGCGGCGCGTTGGCCACCAGTCCGCCCTCACCGTCAAACACGGCGCAGGAATAGTCGAGGCGTTCCTTGATATTCGTCGAGACCGACGTATTGCGAAGCACCGCGCCCATCTGCTCGGCGATCGACATGAACCGATTGCCGAGCACTTCAAGTCGAACGGGATCCGCCTGCTCCAGATCGACGGTGGACGCGTCGTTCTTGATCACGTTTGCGGTCAGTCGGAATAGCCCGCCCGCTTCAACCGTCAAATCGAACCCGGGATCGAGAACGACGGTGCCGGTGGCTTCGAGAACCAAGGCCGGCCCGACGAGTCGATGTCCCACGCAGAGGTCCTCGCGACGATAGACAGGCGTCGCGATTCGACCTCGGCCGGGAAACCAGGCCGAATCGTTTCGCAAGATCACGGGATCCGACTTCGGGACGTCTGTCGACGCGCCCTCGCGTCGCCCGGTCGCAGGCTTTTCGTCGTCCACTTCGAAGACCCGAACGCGTAGCGTCTTGAGATCGATCTTCCGATCCTTGCGGATGTACCCGAAACGCTCGCGATGCAGAACCTCGAAGGCACGCAGCCATTCAACCGTCTCGCTGCCGGCCGAGGGACCACGCTGAGAATCCGACAGCACGACGCTCAGCGCGGTGTCCGTTCCCGCATAACCAAGATCCAAACTGTTCTCAACGCGAAGTCGGTCAGCCTCGAGCCCCTCTGCTCGCAATTGATGCACGCCCTCTTCCGCGAGTTCATTCCAATCCGCGGCGATCGAATCCAAAAGGGAGTCGCCTCGTTCAAGTTCGCGACCGATCCCGTCGCGCTGTCCATCCCACGATGCCTTCGCGATTCCGATCCCGTACGCCGACAACAAACCCGCGTGGGGATGAAGCAAGATTTCTCGAATGCCCAACCGGTCGGCGATAGCGCAGACGTGCTGACCACCCGCCCCACCGAATCCAACCAACACGTGATCTCTTGGATCTGCGCCGCGTTCGACCGAAATCTCGATAATCGCCTGAGCCATGCTGGCATTCGCGATTTCGAAGAACCCCGCGGCGATTTCTTCGTGCGTGCGTCTGAATCCTGCCTCCGCGAGCACCTCGACCATCTCATCAAGGGCGTGCAGAACCGGCTCGAGATCAATCGCAAAGGGAAAGCGATCGGGAGCAAGTCTTCCAAGCGCGAGGTTGATGTCGGTCACCGTGAGCTCCCCCGCGCGCCGATCCAGCCCCACCGTTTGCGAAGGGTCCGGTTCGCTGGGCTCATTCGCATGTCCTTGCGCGCAGGACTCGACATAACAGAGCGGCCCCGGATCCGTGCCCGCACTCTCGGGACCCACCGTCAACCGAATGCCGTCGAATCGGCATCGCGACCCACCGCCCGCGGCCACCGTATGAATGCGCAGCATCGGCGCCTTCACCCGCACACCCCCGACCTCGCTTTCAAAGGCTCGATCGAGTCTATGGCCCGAACTCAAGGAGACATCCGTCGACGTTCCGCCCATGTCGAATCCAATGACCCGAGAATGACCGGCGTCTCGAGCCACCTTCTGCGCGCCGACAACACCACCCGCCGGACCAGACAGCAAGGCGTTCGGACCACGGAAGCCTTCGGCGTCGGTCAATCCGCCCGAGGACTGCATGAACCCAAGCTTCGCATTCGGCAGGGCCATCCGAAGCTCTTCCATGTGCCCGCGCAAGAGCGGCGTAAGGTAGGCATCCGCAATCGCTGTCTCGCCGCGGGAGAGAAAACCAATTTCTCGGGCCTGCTCGTGCGAGCAAGCGACAAAGTCAAACCCGACTTCCCTGGCAATTCGAGCGAGTTCGAGTTCATCTTCAGGGAATGCATGAGCATGCATCCAGACGATCGCCAAAGATCGGGCGCCCTCATCTCGAGCCATCCGAAGAGTTTCGCGTGTCGCTTCGAGGTCCAATGCTTCAACGATTTGTCCCTGTGCATCACGACGTCCAGGCGTTTCGAGGCGCCACTTCTGCAAGCGAGGCGGCCGATCGATCTCCAGCCGAAAGAGCTCCGGACGTTCCTGCGTTCCGATATCAAAGACGCCGGAAAGGCCGCAATTTGTCAGCAATGCCGTTGGGACACCGCGCCGTTCGAGCAAAGCATTCGTGCACACCGTCGTTCCCAAACGCACACGACAATCGAGGTCATGGGCGGTCGTTTTCTCCGCCGCCGATTCGAGAATGGCTTCAATCGCTTCGACGGGTGCACGATCAGAAGACAAGACCTTGGTGGCGAATTCTTTGCCCGCCGGCGAGATCGCGAGGCAGTCGGTGAACGTACCGCCTCGATCGATCCAGAACTGCCATGTCGACGGTGCAGATTGCGTCATTCCTGCCCACGACCTCGCTGGTTCAAGACTGCTGCCCGATGCGAATATTGAACTTCCGAAATGAAATGTCAAAGACCGAATCGAATAGGGAGTTCACTGCCATTCGTTTCATTTCAGGCCTCTCATCGTTCTTGCCATCAGGCGTTCTCGCGCGACGCATTCTGGATATGAATCCCGGGGTTGGACTCAACAGCCGGGGGGGGAGTAAAAACTATGACATCTATGGCACGCGTAATCATCCTGGCCTTGATCCTGATTATGGCACCAATGAGTATTGCCAAAGCGGACAATGACATCAGCTGCGGTCTCAGTACTGACATCTGGAAAGGCAATACCGGTCTCGAATTCAAGTTGATGGCGTCGTTCACCCATGTTTTTCTCTTCCGGTCCATCTCGCTCCCCTTCGATCTGATCAATTGTGACGGTCGCGGAACCGTGACAGCGAGCGCTCGGACTCAGCATTACGTGTCTTCCCAGATGGACCACATCGCTCGGGACTCGGCGGCAGCATCCAGAACGACAAAGCCTTCGTCGAGCTTCATCTCCAGCCCGCCTAGCATACGGCTCTGGATGCACCGGGCGGCTTCGCCGAAGGGGGCGTGATCAAGGCCCTCGAAACTCGTGTGCGATATTTCCCCGAACTCAATCGAGTCCGACTTCATGAGTTCGTCCTCCTCGATGTCTCGACCGCCAGCCCACGGCGCCGCCCCTTTCGACCGATAGGATCGCACCTCGATCTCGGACTCCGCACGCGGTCTTCACATCTACGGATTTGGGGAACTCGCGTTCGAGGCTCAGATCAATCAGAATGCCTCGATTTCCAAGAATTGGTCGACGGTTCTGAATACGCGCTACGAGCGCGCGCATGACGTTGACTTTTTCGAGACTCGCCTCGGACTCGTGCGGTATTTCTAGGGCGCGAATGTGAATCATCCGCTTCCAACCTGCGAGTCATCATGCAGGGCGAGAGCGACCTCTAGGTCGGCTGAATTCTGGCGCAGACCTTTCTGCTTAGCCTATCGCGAGGCCCGAAGCCTTCTGACGACCGCGGCCAGCGCATCCCGAAGCGGCGCATCACCAAGCAAAGCGATGCCCATGATCGTCGCCAAAGCGTAGAGGCTGCCACCAAGCAAGAGTGCAACGATCGGTGCTTCGACGCGATCACCCAGCCAATGCAACAGGCACGACGCACCGCCGGCCGCCAGCGAAGTCACGAGTGCCGTACGCCCAAGCGTCTCAGCCAACAACAACAAATTCGGCGCACCCGTCCGCACCCGAAGCCAGCCCAACGTAATCCCGGCATTCAAGGAAATCGCCAAGGCCGAAGCCATCGCCAACCCCCGAAGCCCCTCGGCCCGAGCGCCCCACGCATAAAGCGGAAACACGCTGAGCGCGACGATCGTGCTCAGGGTCATCGCGCGCCACATTTCCCCGCGCGCATAGAAGCCCCGAACCGCCACCTGTTGAACGACCCATCCAGGAACCGCGATTGCCAGAATCAAGAGAAGGCCTGCGACCTCATTCGTGTTGGCCGAACTGAATCGTCCGTGTTCGTAGAGCAACTCAATGATCGAAAACCGGAAAACCGCGAGCGCTCCGCCGGCCAGAATCCCAAGACCCAGCGTGGCCCGAAGAGTAGTCGTGAGCGTCTGCTCGAAACCGTCTCTGTCTTCGCGCTGAAAGAGCATCGTGAGCGTTGGAAGGAGAGCCGCGCCCACGGCCTGACCCACCACTGCGACCGGCGCCATCATGAGCTTGCGCGCGTAGGTGATGGCGGCGATGGCCCCGGCTTGAAGCTGGCCGCCGAACCATTTCTCATACCACTCATCAACGGTCGCCAGCCCCAGCCCGAGCATCAGCGGAAGCGCGAGCCAAACGTACTCCCGAAAATCCATGTCGAAGGGATTGATCCGAATGCGCCCCACCGCACCGGGCAACCGACGCAGTGCGAGAACGGGAATCGCCCACTGCCCGATCACGGCTCCCACGAGCGTGCCCCATGCGAAGCCTTCGGCACCGGCGAGGATCAGCCCACCTACGATGGGCATCGCACTATAAACAACGGATGCCGCTGCCTGTGGACCGAAGCGTCCGTGCGCCATCAATACGCCGCGCAAGATTCCACCGGTCAGGAAAAATATTTGAGCGGGCAAGACGATGCGCATGAGGCGAACCGTCTGGGTAATGGTCGCGTCGTCGAATTGATCGAACTGCAATCGCAGGAGTGGCTCTGCAAAGAACCAGAGCGCAATCGTCGCGGCGACGGCGAAAACACCGACGTTGCCGACGACCGTGGACGCGAATTGCGCGGCGACCTCGGGTCCTTCGCGCTCGAGTCGACGGAGATACGGCGGCGTGACGGCGATGGCTGCGGCGCCGGCTGCCATGAAGTAGCCGAGCATGTCCGGAATCATGAAGGCGGCGAAATAGGCATCTCCCGCGGAGCCCACGCCCACCTGTGTCGCGAAGAGTGCATCGCGGACGAAGCCGAGAACTCGCGCGAGCAAGACGCTGCCCGCAAGTAGACCGGCCGCACCGAGGATGCCACGACGCGAGTCACTCACGAGGCGACAATCTCATCGGCCTCATCGAGTTCATTCGAATCACCGGGGATTCGGCTCCCGCCAGATTGCACCGTCCCAGGCCTCCACCACGAAATCATCACCCTCGCGTCCCTTCGCAAAGGGATAGTCGAGGGGAACCTTGCCATGGGGGGTATCGAGAACGTACTGGGGAATCGCGAAGCCGCTCGTGCGTCCGCGCATTTCCTTGAAGATCGTAATTCCCTCCTCGATCGGCACGCGAAAATGCTGCGTACCTTCGAGGAGCTGTGCTTGATAGACATAATAGGGACGAACGCGCATCCGAACGAGCTTTTCACAGAGCGTCTGCATAATTTCGGTCGAATCGTTCACGCCCCGAAGCAGAACACTCTGGTTCCCGACCGGAATCCCCGCACGCAAAAGTCGATCGCAGGCCTCCGCGGCCTCGGGCGTGAGTTCGCTCGGATGATTGAAATGGGTGTTCAGCCAGATCGGATGATATTTTTTGAGCATGCGGCATAACGAGTCCGTCACGCGAAAGGGCAAAGTCACGGGTAGCCGTGTTCCCAGACGAATGAGTTCGACATGGGGAATCTCGCGCAGCCGGATGAGCAACCATTCGAGCTTACGATCTGAAAAGACGAGTGGGTCACCGCCGGTCAGCAGCACGTCACGGATCTCTGGCGTCTTTGCGATCCAATCGAGCGCGACCTCGAGTTCGCGTTTCTGCATCGTCCAATCCTCGTCGCCGACCATCCGCTTGCGAAGGCAGTAGCGACAGTAGAGGGCGCATTCGTTATTCACGCAGAATGCGATGCGGTCGGGATAGACTCGGATCACATTCTTCACCGGCGAGTGGGCTACCTCGTCGAGCGGATCCGCGAGTCCCGCTGGATCGAAGCGCTCGGCCCAGTTCGGAACGACCTGTTTGCGAATCGGACAGTCTGGATTTTCCGCATCCATGAGTGACGCGAAATATGGCGTGATGACGAAATGGAATCGTTGCGCCAACTCCGTGATGGCCTTGGCTTCCTCCTGTGTCGGGTCGACCCAGTCTCGCAGCGCCTCGACCGTACGGATCCGATTTCGCATCTGCCAGCGCCAATCACGCCAATCAACGTCAGAGATACCTTCTCTCGCGGATTTATTCATTCGAGCCACTTCCCCCATCGAGCCCAAGTCGAATGAGCCCAGCCTGGATACATCGGCCTAGCATTTTATCGAGCGAACATCCTTCGAGTTCTGCGAGAATGCCAAAACTCCCATCGGGTGCAAAGGTCGGCAGCGGGTTGATCTCGAGAAAGACCGGCTCCCCCGACGAGTCGAGACGAAAATCGAGCCGTGCGAAGTCGCGGCAATCGAGCGCATCAAACGCCCGGATCGAAAGCTCTGCCAAGCGCGACTCAAGCTCCGGCGTCAGCAAGCCCGGCGTCTCGTGTTCGAATCGGTTCGCGCCAGAGGACGTATCGCCAACACTCTCCTCCAATCCCTCGACGGCATGAAGTCCGATTCCGGATTCTCGTTCGAGAGCACGCTGCAAGACCGGAAGCGCGTGGGGTGGATCGTTGCCAATCAACGTCACCGTATATTCGGCACCCGGAATGAAAGCCTCGACCAACGCGGGCTGATTGTAGTCGGACACAATGCGTTCGACCTCACGCACCAGATCCTCCCGCGACGCCACGAGCGAAGAAGGTCGAATGCCCTTCGCCGTCCCCTCCCAGCGTGGCTTGATGAAGAGTGGATAGGCGGCGGGCAATTTCACTTGAAGGGCGGCCTCGCGCGAGGCGATCGAAATTTGTTGCGCGACCGGAATACCGACATCGGCGAGCCAACGATTGGCCCAGGCCTTGTCGAGCGAAAGAGACAGGGTCAGGGCATCGGATCCGATGCACGGAATATCGGCCATCTCGAGCAATACGGGTGCCCAGGCCTCTCGATTACGCCCAGCGAACCCCTCGCAAAGATTGAACACGACATCCACCTCCATCTCGACCTCGCCCGAACGACCGGCAGAAATCAAGGCGAGAAGGTCCGTGGGAGAACCCAGACGGACGGGGCGGTGCCCGAGGTGGACTATGGCCGCTTCGAGGGCCGCGATTGTGGCTTCCGGCTCGAATTCGACGTGGGCATCCTCGGGATCCCCCGGGCAGCGTCGATAGGTCTCAAATGTTTCGTAGACCAAGCCGATTCGAAGATATGACATCGGCTGAGGATACAAACCCCGGCGCCAGCATGTGCGAGCTACCCTATTTCCCGCTTCGGAATTCCGAGGACCTGCGAGGCTCGATGCCTCAGACAGCTCGAAAATGACAGCTCAACTCGACTCGCCCCGATAAAAACCGAGAAAGAGATGCCCCCGAATTGACCGATCCAGCGACATCCACCCCGAAGCGATCCAAGCGCCGGATCGCCCTGGCCTGGCTCCTGGTCCTCTTCTGGGCCGGGCTGATCTGGACGCTGGGCGGTGACGATTTCTCGTTTGCAGACACGAATGATGCGATCTTTCCCTGGCTCGACTGGCTCACCGGGAATCTCGACTATCGGACGCGTTACCGGATCTTCGTGGCGATTCGGAAATCCGCGCATTTCATCGAGTATGCGATTCTGGCGCTGCTGACATTTCGCGCCGCACTTCTAGCCGCCCCCAAGAATCGTTTGGCGACTGCAGGATGGATCGCCGTTTTCATCGTCGCCGCCCTCGCCAGCGCCGACGAAATGCGACAAGCCTTTTCACCGGTTCGGACGGGCAGCGCATACGATGTCCTGCTCGATCTAGCCGGGGGCTTGATTGCGATCCTGGGTGTCCTGATTCTCTCCCGTCGGCTTCGCCAGGACTCGTCGAATCATCGGGAACCCCCAGAGCCCGGACTCGAAGCCCCGGGCTGAGCGCGCGCTCTTCCGCCGCGGTGCTCTCCAACCGGTCGCAGATCGAATCTGCAGTCTGGTACCGTGAGGTCGATGCCCGATCAGCGGTCCGTGATCGTGGACTCCTGAAATTGGAAAGAGAGCAACCGAGTGAACGCCGCCCTCCTCGCCGCCATCGCCTTCGTCGCATTTGCGCTCGGCTACCACTTCTACTCTGGCTTTCTCGCCCGACACATCTTCGACCTCCAGCCGGACGAGCCAGTCCCCTCGCATGAACTCGAAGACGGCGTCGACTACGTGCCGACCCGACTGCATGTCTTGTGGGGACATCATTTTGCATCGATTGCGGGTGCTGCACCGATCGTAGGCCCCGCCATCGCGGTCATCTGGGGCTGGGTACCCGCTCTTATCTGGGTTTGCGTAGGAACCGTCTTCATGGGTGCCGCTCATGACTTCTCCGCCCTGGTCATTAGCGCCCGGCATCGCGGCCGATCGATCGGCGACGTCGCGGGCAGCGTCATCAACCCGCGCGTCCGAACGCTCTTCCTGATCGTCATCTCGCTGCTGATCTGGGTCGTACTCGCCGTCTTCGCGTACATCATCGCGACACTCTTCCATTCGACGCCGAGTTCCATCTTTCCGATCAACGTACAGATCCTGATTGCGATGGTCCTTGGCTGGCTGGTCTATCGCCGGGGCATGCCGATGTTCCTCCCCTCGATCGTTTGTTATGTAGGGCTGCTCGTCGCGATCTTCTATGGCGGCGCGGTCGCAACCGCACTCCCCTTTCTCCAAGCGATTTCGATTTCGACCTGGGTCTGGATGCTTCTCGGCTATTCATTCGTCGCCTCTGTTATGCCGGTCTGGCTTCTACTCCAACCGCGCGACTACATCAACTCACACCAACTGCTCACGGGCCTAGCCGTTCTCTCAGCCGGCCTCCTCGTCCTCCAGCCAAAAATCGTCGCGCCGGCCTTCAACCTCGAGCCCGAGGGCGCACCCTCGATGATTCCCTTCCTCTTCGTGACGATCGCCTGCGGCGCGATTTCGGGATTCCACGGACTCGTCGCCTCGGGAACGACCTCCAAGCAACTCTCGAAAATGACCGACGCTCGGCCCATTGGATATGGCGGGATGCTCGCCGAGGGGTTCCTCGGTTTGATGGCCGTGCTGGCCGCGACCGCCGGCTTCAGTGAAGCCAGCGATTGGTGGTCGCATTATTCGAGTTGGGGCGCCGCGAATGGTCTCGCCGCCAAGCTCGACGCCTTCGTGAGCGGAGGTGCCAGCTTCGTCGCTGCGCTCGGCATCCCCTTTGAGACTGCACAAACTTTCATGGCGGTCATGGTGATTGCGTTTGCGGCGACCTCCCTGGATACGGGCGCCAGAATCCAGAGACTCGTCCTCGCCGAACTCTCGGAGGCTTACAACATCAAGCCACTCTCAAATCGATATATCGCAGGTGCGCTAGGCGTAGGCGCTGCCCTCATCCTCGCAATCACTCAGGGCGGCGGCCAAGGCGGGCTCGCGCTGTGGCCGCTCTTCGGAACAACGAATCAGCTGGTCGCCGGGGTGACGCTCTTGATCGTCTCCATCTGGCTCAAGAAAAATGGACGCCCGTACCTCTACACGCTGATACCGATGGTGGCCATCTCGCTGGTTACGGCCTGGGCCATGGTCGGCAATCTCTTCGACTACTATGCGCGCTTCGAAGATCTCTGGCTCCTGGCGATCAGTGGGACGATCATCCTCGCTCTGGACATCTGGATTCTGATGGAAGGCTTTCGGACACTACGCGAACTCGACGGCTCCCCCACTGATTAGTTCGTCGCAAGAATCTTCCGGGCCAATTCCTAGAGTGCTCCGTCCTCGACACGTCGAGTTCGATCAACGGCTCGAGCAGCCAGTTCCTCCGCGATGACTTCAACCTGCCCGGCATTGCTCGGCTCCGCACCCGGCACCAGCGCGCGAATGACACCCAGATGCGTCACGACGATCACGCGATTCCCGGCACAGCGTTTTGCCAGATCGCAGACGAAATCGCGGGCGCGTAGGCGGATTTCGAGGCGGGATTCACCGTCTCCAGGACGAATACTTGGCTCTCCGAGTTCGAATTCGGCGAGTCGATCGGGATCACGGCGGAGGATCTCGTCACGGGTCAGCCCAGACCAAGTCCCCACGTCGAGTTCGCGCAGTCGACGATCGAGTTCGATCTTGAGCCCAAGGTGATCGGCAATTGCCGCGGCCGTCTGCTGCGCGCGCGAAAGATCACTCGAAATGATCCGCTCCCAATTGCGATGCTCGTCTTCGCCGAGCGTCCTCGCCAACCGAATTGCCTGGGCAAGCCCCTCCTCCGTCAATCCGGGATCGCCATGACCCTGCCATCGACCATCCGCATTCCAGAGCGTCTGTCCGTGCCGAACGAGTAGCAGTCGTGTTTGGGGAGGGGCCATCGCTTGAGACCCTAGCAGGTCGTAGTCGCACACCGAGCCAATCGTGGGCGAAGCCGGCGACGAAAGAAAAAGTGCAACCGCTAAGTCGGCGTACCAAGATGGCCAATGGATAGAAGCCGGGCACAGCCAGCACGAAGGGAACACTCAAGTGGTCGAATGAGATGCCGTGGCGCCATAAATGAACAGCGTGCATGAACGATGAGCGATCCGAATGCGCCCGAAGCCAACAACGCAATCAGCCATGCGCGAATGGGATGCGCGGCCCAGCCGCGAACCAGAAAACTCAGAATAACGCCGGCGGGCAACAGCGAGAGAGAGGCGCTCCTCTGGAAGCACATCTGATCCGCGCCGGCGGGCGAGGCGATCGCCGGAAAGTCATGCGCCATCATTCCAATCCGAGTCCCCATCAAGCCCCTCCCCAATGCGTTGAAGAGCATACGGCGCCGCGAGCCTGCTCTTCCGGCAGTGGCCGAATCTTCCCCTTGGCATGGGTGTTCATTTTCAGAACATTCCTGACTCGGCGCGGATGTCTCTCTCGGATTTCATACGCGACCGGATGGAATCTCTCGAAGTCTAAAGGCCTCTTGCTCGGTTATGCGCGAACTAAATTCGCAATCGAAGCTTCGAGTGCCCTAAAGGCGCGACCTCGATGGGACAACGCATCTTTCTCGTCGCGACCCAACTCCGCCATGACTCGGCTCTCGCCTTGCGGCGAAAAGATCGGGTCATAGCCAAATCCATCGTCTCCGCGCGCCTGCAAAAGAAGTCTTCCGACACACACACCCTGCGCAACCTCGCTACGGCCGTCGGGAGAGGCCACGGCGGAGGCACAGAAAAATCGTGCACGCCTTGGCTCCGGGAAATCCGCGAGCGCCTCGAGAAGGGCTTCGAGCCGGCCCCGGTCATCGAGTCCAGCTCCGCCATAGCGCGCGGAGTAGGCACCCGGTGCGCCATCTAATGCGTCGACTTCGAGCCCTGAATCATCGGCCACACACACGCAGCCAATCGCCCGTGCAGCAACGGATGCCTTGATCCGTGCATTCTCGAAATAGTCACCGCCCTCTTCCGGGAACTCGACCGCCGGAAACTCGGCTAGCGAGATCACGTCATAACAATCCAGTATGCGGGCGATCTCGCGGGCCTTACCTGTATTCCGAGTCGCCACGACGATACGAGGGCGCGTCGGACCCGCGCTCATTTGGCTGACCCCACCATGATGCTAGGCCTTCGAGCCCATCAGTCGGGCCATCGAATAACCTGCTTCCTCGACTGCGTCCTTTTGATGCTGAACGATTGTTTCGATTCCACCCAGTGCAAGATCGAGGAGTTGATCCAGTTCCTTGCGATCGAAGGTCCCGTCTTCGCCGGTTCCCTGAATTTCGACAAAGCGCCCGGCGCCCGTCGCCACGACGTTCATATCCACTTCCGCACGGGAGTCTTCTTCGTAGGGCAGATCGAGCATCGGCTCGCCACCGATCACGCCCACCGAAATCGCGGCGAGTTGATCTCGAAGTGGCGGCCCCTGTAACGCCCTGCGTCGATCCAAACGGGCTAGGGCGATGGCAACGGAAACAAAAGCGCCACTGATCGAGGCCGTGCGCGTTCCACCGTCCGCTTGCAGGACATCACAATCGACCCAGAGCGTCCGTTCACCAAGGCTCTCGAGAGGAACGACCGCCCGCAGGCTTCGTCCGATCAGCCGCTGAATCTCCATCGTTCGCCCCGACACCTTGCCACGCGTGGCCTCGCGATCGGTTCGTCGATCCGTCGCCGCCGGCAACATCGAATACTCCGCCGTCAGCCAACCCTTGCCACCACCACGGAGCCAACGCGGCACCGAAAGCTCCTCAGAAACCGTGCAGAGAACCTTCGTCTTGCCCATGCTGCAGAGCACGGAGCCAAGCGGCTGTTCCGTAAAATCAACTTTAAACTCTATCGGCCGAAGCTCATCGGCACGTCGTCCGTCGCTACGCATGCGTCTCCTCTGGTGTTTTGACTGAGCGTCTGAATGGAGGTTTTCGCTATTTCGTTCGCGCGTGATCGCGGCTGATCGCCGAGGCAACACCGCGCCTCGCATCGTATCGCTTTGCAAATGAAATCACCGCATCCGCCAGGGCTCCGGCGACCTTTTCGCGTTCGCGCTTTCGCCGCAGACCTTTTTCGTCGTCCGGATTCGTCAGGAACCCGATCTCGACCAGCGATGCCGGCATCCGAACACCCATCAAGACAACGAAAGGCGCTTGCTTGACGCCACGCGAACGCGCTGGCGCCACGCCCGACAGCTGCGACTGCGCAAGCTTTGCGAATTCGCTGGACTCCTGAAGGTGTTGACTCTCGATGAGGTCTCCAAGGATGACTGCCAGAGGATCGTCATTCCCAAAATCCGGTGCCGCCGCACCGAATGCGCTGTTCTCCCGCTCCGCCGTTGCCCGGGCATCTTCATCCGATGCATCGAGAGAGGCGAAATAGGTTTCAATGCCTCGGGGTTTGCGACTCGGCGAGGCATTCGCATGAATCGAAAGGAAAAGGTCCGCATGCGCGTCGTTGGCGACACTCGTGCGCGCTTCCAATGACAGAAACTCGTCGGTCGTTCGGGTCATGATGACCTCGATGCCGCGCTTGCGCAGACGAGTCGCCAACCGCTTCGCGACGTCGAGCACCAATTCTTTTTCCTTCAGTCCGGAGGGACCCTTCGCGCCTTCGTCGTGACCGCCATGCCCTGCATCCAGAACCACGCGGTCGAATCGATCGGGAGACACGTCTTGGGGCGATCCTGGAGCGGCAACGCCAGACGAGGAACCAAGAATAGAAAGACAGACGACGCAGCGCGCGATCCTCGCGAGGCGAGTCCGCTTCAAGGCAGTGCCCGACCGGCTATCCATTTGTTTGTGTATTGCGGATCGAATTGGCCGCACACGAATTCGAATCAAGACCCCACCCCCATGTCGAAGCGGAGGATACCACGAACTCTTCGCGTGTTCGCCTGGAAGGCCCGCTGGGCCACGATCAAGTTCACACACTGCGCGGCAAGATCAACATTGGACTTCTCGAGCGCGCTCGATCGAATGCCGCCAAGGTTGCCACTGTTGGCGCCAGCGACCACGGGCGCTCCCGACTTGACCGACTCGATGAGTCGACTTCCGCCCACACCGATGGGACCAGCGACCCACGCGATCATGAAGGCACCCATGAGTCGCATCCGGGGACTGAGAGAGGGATGGCTGAAAACGGGCCCGGACATCATCATGACCAGAATTCGAATGCTGCCAATTAGCGCGTGCAAGACGGGCATCAACCCTATTTCGACGCTCAAGGTCCACCCCGACTCGCAATGATGTCCATGATGCGTTGATTGAACTGCATCATCCATGGAAAGAGCGCGATGATCACCGCCAACCCGCCCTTGCCTCCGCCGGATCCTCCTTCGCCGTCCTCTTCGGATTCCGCTTACTTTTCTTTGTCTTTTGCCATTACTCATCTCCATTCAACTCGACTACTTGAGGTTCAATTTCTAGACTTCGACGCGAGTCCGCAGTAACGACCAACATCGAATCATGCCACTTCGTCGCTCGCTTCTATCGCTGTAGGAGCGGAGGCAGCACCGCTCGCCGCGAGCCATCCAACTCGATCTCAAATTCCTTGAGTCTGCGCCAGAGCGTGGTGGTCGATATCTGCAACAATCCTGCTGCGCGCTTTCGATTCCAGTTCACCTGTTCCAGGGTGTTCAGAATATGTGCCCGCTCCATGACTTGGAGGCTATGAATCGACTCACCCTCGCGAACCATCGATTCTTCCTTCAACCGAACTGGCAAATCCTCGGCTCGAATCTCCAAGCCCTGACAGAGCGCAACACCTCGCTCGATCGAATTTTCCAATTGGCGTACGTTGCCCGGCCACGCATATCCCACCAACAAGTCCATCGCATCGCCGGTAATATCTTTCACCGGTTTCCCAGCACGCTCCGCAAACTTCTGAAGAAAATGTTCGGACAATGCTCGAATATCTTCCGGCCGATCCCTAAGTGGCGGAACATCAATCGGAATGACGGCAAGCCGGTAATAGAGGTCCTCTCGAAACGATCCCCGAGTCACCTCCTGCTCGAGAATTTTGTTCGTCGCCGCAACGAGCCGAACGTCCACTAATCGCGTTTCTTCGTCGCCGACTGGCCTAACCTCTCCGGTCTGCAGAAAGCGCAACAATTTAACTTGCATTGGAAGTGGCATCTCGGCCACTTCGTCGAGAAAAACAGTGCCCTCGTGAGCGAACTCGAATAGACCCTTCTTGTTATTCGTCGCACCGGTGAACGCCCCTCGCCGATGTCCGAAGAGCTCGCTTTCGAGAAGAGATTCTGGAAAGGCGGCAGAATTCACGGCGCAAAAGACGCGATCAGATCGTCGTGATAATCGATGGATCGCGCGACCAACGAGCTCTTTCCCGACGCCCGTCTCACCGGTCACCAGAACAGAGCTATCTGTCTCGGCGACCTTTTCGACGAGACGAAGCAGATCGTCCATCGCACGCGAGCCGCCAAGAATTCCCGTCAAAACGCTCAGATCGCTTGCCTCCGAAGGCAAATTCACAGGTGCCGGCCTCGTGGGGCCAGGGCCAGCGACTTTAGAAAGTCCCTCTTCGACCACCGAGACCAGCTCGCTTGTGGAAATGGGTTTACGCAGATAGTTGAGCGCCCCACGCTGAATTGCTTCGACGGCACTCTCGATGCTTCCAAGATTCGTCGTCAGAATGACCACACAGTCCCGACCGTCTCGTTTGATGCGATCGAGTAGTTCGAATCCACCACCGCCCTCAAGTCGAAGATCCGCCAAGACCAGTTGTGGCATCGACGATTCGATCGAACGAATCGCCTCGGAAAAATTCCGACTACTCACCACCTCGTGACCCCGAAGATGCAGCGTCGCCGCCGCACTTCGCACAAAGGACTCTTCCCCATCCGCAATCAAAATTCTGGCCACGCTAACCCTGCCTTCCTAATCTATTCCAACTTGTTCCGGGCCAAGAGCGGCCTGAGAAGCTGAAACGAATTCGATTTAATTTGACGAACTCAACACCACTGCCAAGCACTTCACGCACAGTCTTGCGAAGTGCGCTCGAACTCCAGTGCTTAGGCAGCAGGAAGCACAAACCCGCTCGCTTCCTCAACGGTCGATGCGGTCTTGACAATGCAATTGGGATGGGAGACCGCCTGATCCAAAATGAACCTCGACCCGAGGATGGGGTCCAGGATCAGTACGCAAGTAGATCGGCCCGCTTGATCGCTACGCTTGTCAAAGCCGCGAGAAGACGATTGGCGGAAAATATTGCCGGGTTGATCATTCAACATTAGGACCTCCCTTCCGCAATGAAATCCACAATTGAGCGAACATTTCAAAGATCGGCCTGGAGCCCGTGTGCTTGAGCGTTATTCGTGCAATTTTGCAATGTAATGGGAAGAATATTCAATCTGTGATGAATCACGCGAATGATCTCGACGGAAAGACCGAGCAGGGTCATTCAGATTGTGCTGAGCACTTCATGATGAAAGCCCGAGTCGCAACCGTGTGTTTCAGATCGAGCGATCGTCGATGACTAACGGCCCACGTCTTGAGAATCGCGACGTCGCGCTTGACGGTGTGCTCGGGTCGCTCGATCGGCAATCGAATCGCGTTTGTACACGAATTCGACGCGTCGATTGGCCGCACGGCTCTCGGGAGAGTCGTTGGGGACAAGAGGCCGTGTCGAACCGTATCCCCCGCGATGATACGGCTGGCATCGAGATCGCTCGCGTCGATCATATATTGCAGCACTGCGATGGAGCGGGCCGCCGACAGATGCCAGTTCGTTGGGAATCTCGGCGTATCGATCGCCCCATCATCCGTGTGACCTTCGATCGAGAGTTCAAAGGGGAACTCTTCGGTAATTCGAATGATCTCGTCAAGAAAGACGAAGGAGATCGGCAGGAGAGAATCAGACCCAGGCTTGAAAAGCGCACCTCCCTTGACACGAACAATCACGCCGCGCTCAGAAGATTCCGCCTCGACGATTCGGGCGAGGTTATCCTCCGAGATCGACTGCTGGACCTTCTGCATGATCTTCTGATCGATGCTCGGCGCGTCGTTCGACTGCTCCATGTTCATGATGTCGAGAAAGGGTGTCGATTTCTTCTCGGTCCATTCGATCATACTCGTGCTACGAACCTGGAACCTCCCCGGATTGTCCTCGATCATACCCAGCGCATTCTGGATCGAACCCATCGCTTCCAGGAAGAGTTGCTTATCGGTATTCGCAAAGGACAGCATCAAGACGAAGAACACGAGAAGCAGGCTCATCAAGTCGCCCATCGTCGCCAGCCATGCGGGAGCGCCCTCCTCGCAGACGTGGTCTTCAGCTTCGCTTGGATCAAGTCCCATAAAATTCTACTTCGCGGCGAGAGACTCGCGCTCCTCGGGCGATAGGAACGATTCGAGCTTCTCGCCTGAACGACCATCCAGTTGTCACCCTTCAGAATGGACTCTACGCCTGCGATCGCAAGTTTCTTGATCGCGACCTCTTCCATCGTCCGATTGACGAGTTTCTCCGCGATCGGGCCGTAGATCAGAAAGGCCAGGATCGCTCCGTAGAGTGTTGTCAGAAGTGCAACGGCCGACGATTCTTGAGGGCTGCGAGTTCGCCAGCCAAAGTCTCCTTGATCAACTCCGGACTCAGCCCATCGACGCCCATACGAACGCCTCGCGCCATGAAGGGGTCGTCGATCTGCTCGCCTTCGAGTGCGACCAAGCCTTCCTTGCGCGCCTTCGCAGCCAGGTCGATGATCAGAGGAACCATTTCCGTTTTGTCTGTCGAGCGATCAAAGAAGGCCTGCATGCCGAATTTGATCGCACCCACCACGATCGGCAACCGCTGGTTCACCATTGTCGCAGCGATCGTCCCGCCAATCAGGCCAAAGCCAAGCACTAATCCAATGATCGTTCCAAGATCCATCCGAAAACGGCCTCTACGCGTTCACCTCACCACGCGGACATGGGCTCTACTCGAGGTGTTTCGATAACAGTCGCGTGGAGTGCTTATCGGACAGGCCCAAGACCGGCTGCATCCAACGTTGTACGGAGACCGTGTTAGGCATAAACCCGGAGCCGGGGTCTTAGGGAATCTGGGCGAAGGATTCGGTCCGTTGGCGAACCGTGTACTCGAGTCGCTCGGAGAAGACCTTGATTGGCGTCCACTCCGGCAGGTCCGACATGCGCGGCATGCCGAGCGTCATCGCGCCCGTCGGGTCGATGACCCATGGATCAGTGGGATCCTCGAACCAGAGCGTCACCATATGATGTTGGCCGTCCGAGGGCCGCACGACGATCGCTCGATAGACTTCGCTCGCCGAGAAGCCAAGATCTTGCAACGCGTGAAAGGCAAGCAATTCCAGGCCGTCGCAATCATCGCCACCGCGCGCGAGTGTTTCCTCGAGCGTTGCCCAATGATCCACCGCTCCATCCTCGCGATAGTGTTCCTTGGCTTCGGATTGAATCCACGACGCTACGCTTGCTGCGAGCGCGCGACGGCTATCCGAACGAAACTCGAAATACTTTGCCCTAAGGCCGGAGGCATCGCTCTGATTCGCTGGCAACTGCTTGTTGGCGGCGCTGAAGCCAGCCGACTGAACGGCGGGACCGCTCTCGAGAGGAGCGAGCAGATCGGCATCGAATCGCTCTCGACGCTGCCAGCCCTCGATCTTCGGGCTCCAGACATCGTCGGGTCGCGGGTGCTGGAAATAGTCGAGCTCGTCCGACACAAGGTCATGATTCAGGATCGTCGCGCATCCCATGCCCGAGAAGAGCAACAGCGCAGCGACGCAAATCTGAATTTGCCTATTCCGATGTGGGCGGACAGCCATATCCCTGGTATCGGCGCAGGACAATGGAAAGTTGAGAGGCAGCCTCTCGCAGATTCACTCACGGGGAAGTCGGACCGAGTGCACCCGATTCGCTGAGGCTGGGTCGGGTAGTAAGGTCCGTATAGTAGGGGAGCCTCAAGCGGAGCCTATGGGATTGGGACTGCGACGAGCGGGGCTGAAACGGGGTCGCAGCCTCCTCTCAACCGTGAAGCATGATGTTCTGTGCATCACACGAACCGACGAGCCCAAAGAGTACGACGAAGAAGAGAATCATCATCGGAATCCCGCCCAGGACGTAGAGCCATGAACCGAGACCGCCGTCTACGCCGGGCCCATCTTCATTGAAATCATCGTTGTTCTGCTGTTCCTCGGACATGATCCCCCCTATTCCCTTCGCTGTTTTCTATTCGCGCTTGTCCGCAGAGTTAGACTCGCCGGGTCGCTCTGCTCCACTGTGAACATTGTCCACGCTCTTTAACTGGCCCTCGATGCGGGCGCCCGTAGACCGTTACGAATCAGCGGGTAGCCCCACAGGGACTCTGGCGGCGCTCATAGTAGCGGCTAGGCGTCTACGCGCCATGCAACAATCAATCTCTGGCCATCCAGGTGACGCTCCCGATCAGGCTCCGTGCCCAAGATTCAACTCTTATTCGGGCTGATCGCGCCAGCCCTCAGGTACCCCGGCGAGATCCGCTGCAATTCGAAGTTCGCGATACGCCTTCTCCGTCGTTTCGATCAGATCTCGATCTCCTCGCAATTTCTGCCGGAGTCGAAAGGACAGCGGCGAGGTCGCAGGGCTCGCATCGCTGGCTCCGCCCGGCGGCGCCACCGACCATTGGTTGGCACCAGCACCGACTGCCACGCCCTCCAATTCGACCTTGGTTGCCGCCAAGGTCGACCGCGCCTCGGACAAGGCAGAACTGGCATCCTTGAATCGTCGTCGCCATTCGTTCTCGGTGGCCCCCGCCACCGCTCGCGGCGAGGTCGCGACGAAGCCGCGGGGAAGCTGGAGCAGCGATTCGATTCCGGACCCTACCCCCAGGGGCGAGTCGGCTCGACCCGACGACGTACTCTGAACAGACATCGCTTGTTCCCGCGCCGGTTCGCGGGTCGCCCCCCGCTCCTGCCCGACCTCCTCGCGATCCTCCTCGGCCCACACGACCATCGGAACCGCACAGATCATTAGACCGATCATGAGCAGAACACGGCGTTCAGTCATTCGAACAATTTCCCTCACCACACCCGGCTCCTCGAAGCGGTTCTGCCGGTGACTCGCACCTGCTCTGCGAGCGATTCATCGCCGCGCCAGCCGCGGCAGAATTCGCTCTATTTATTACGCGAGGCCGACACAGAAGGAAACCCTCGGCGGGTCGAGTTCTCGGGCAAGCATCAAACCACGACATTTCAACGATAGCGGACGGCCACCCGGAGGCCGCCTCGTTCCCCCTTTCAACGCAATCCGGGGTCAAGGGCCAACGCAAACCACCGATAAATCGTACATCTGCCATTTATAGTCTTGGCTTCATGATGCACGTCCGCAAAACCGGACTGACCATAATGGCCAGACCGTTGAGAGGGAGCGGCGATGGAACGGGAAAAGCTCTATAGGCTTCTCCGACTCGGCCTCGAGAAGGGCGCGAGCGATATCCACTTCCAGGTTGGATACCTCCCACTCTACCGATTCCACGGTGAACTCGTTGAGTTGCGTTATAAAGTCCTGACGCCCGAAGACACCGAGGAAATTGTTCAGATCCTCATCGAGAACGATTCGATGGGTCAAGCTCTCGATTTCAACGAGCGGGACCTAGCATTCGAACTTCCCAGTGAAGGTCGATTCCGAGTTAACATCTCGCGACAGCGCGGTTTCTTCAACATCGTATTGCGAGTAATCCCGCTCCAGATCAAGAGCTTCGCCGACCTGAACCTACCTTCCGTGTTAGGCGAGATCGCGAATGTGAGCAGAGGCTTCGTCCTCGTCACCGGACCGACCGGAATGGGAAAGTCCACGACACTCGCCACCATGCTGAACGAGGTCAACCGCCTCCGAAAGAGCAAGATCGTCACCGTGGAAGACCCAATCGAATTCGTCTTCACCCACGATCGCAGCATCATCACACAGCGTGAGATCGGAACAGACACAGCGAGCTTCCCGGACGCACTACGCGCCGCGCTTCGCCAGGACCCCGATGTCATCATGGTCGGAGAGATGCGAGATCTCGAAACGGTCGACACCTCGCTCAAAGCCGCAGAAACCGGCCACCTTGTTTTCTCGACAATTCATACAGCCGATGTCGCCTCGACGATCAGTCGACTCGTATCGTTCTTTCCTGCCGAAGAACACCTGCAGGTGCGTGCGCGTTTGGCAGAAAACTTGAAAGCCATCGTGAGTCTCCGTCTCCTGGTCAACAAGAAACAGAACGGGCGGGTACCCGCAGTGGAAGTCATGCGGTCGACGCGATCGATTCAGGAATGCATCAAGGACCCTGCCCGCACGCACGAACTGACCGAATTCATTGCTCGCGGCCGAAGCGAACACATGCAGACCTTCGATCAGCATCTACTGGACTTGCTCAAGGCCAATAAGATCACGATGGAAGCGGCATTGAACGCTGCATCGAACCCCACCGACTTCCACACGAAGCTCGAAATGGAGGGGCTGGTGAGCGAAGACGCCCCATCGGATGAAAAACCCGAGACGCCCTTCGACATCGAAACCGACGAACGGTTCTAGGGAGTTGGCCGCGGTGGAGACGACCCTGAGTCCCAAGATCGAGAACCCACTCAATCATGCACTGCGCATGGCGGCGAGCCAGGCTTCGGCCAGCTCCGGCACGAGCGCCGTACTGCTCTATTCGCATGTCGACGCCGATCCCGAAAGTGGCCGACTCCGCGCCGCTGCTGGCCTCCGCTCCGCAGAGGATGCGCGCCAACTCGCCGCGAGCCTCGAATCCATCGTGCACGACGCGATCGATTCCGCACAGACCTGTCAGCATCGAACCGATGATGGGAAAGAGGCGACTGCTTTCCCCTTGATGGCGCGGGGGCGGGTCGTCGGCGTACTCGCAATTGCCTCGACGACGTCCCAGACCGAAGAGATGACAAAGGCGATCGAGTCGATTGCCTGGTCCACCGCCATCGCCATCGATCATTCGAATCTATCGGCTCACTACGAAGAACTCGCACAGGAATCCGAAAAGCATCTCGAGGTCGCGGATGAGAAGAGCGATGAACTCCTGAAGCTTTCCGAGGAACTCTTCGCCCAAGACATCGAGCTACTGCGAAATAATGAGAAGCTCGGAAAGATCGAGAAGCTCAAGAACGATTTCATCGAGAAGATGTCTCGCGAGCTCCGCACCCCGCTCAACAGCATCATCGAGTCCACGATCACCGTTCTGTCCAGCGAACACGAGAATCTCTCGAGCGAATCCCAGCAGACCCTTCGCGAAGCCCTGGATGAGGGCACGGCCTTCCAGCGAACGCTCCAGAATATCCTCGACCTGTGGCGCGTGAAGCAGAATGAGTTCCCCATCGAGATCCATGAAGTCTGCATCTCGGACGTGATCGACGAAACAATCTTCAGCGTGCAGGACACGCTGTGCGGCAAGTCAGTGGAGATCGAAAAGGAAATTCCCGAAGTCATTCCGAAGATTCGAACCGACCTGGTCAAGGTCAATCAGATTCTCTTCTTGCTACTCGACAACGCCACGAAGTTCACGGAACAAGGCAAAATCACGATCGGGGCTCGCTACAGCGACGATCGGCTCCAGTGCTGGGTTGAGGACACCGGCATTGGAATCTGTCCCGACGATCAGGAATACATCTGGAACGAGTTTTATCAGGTCGATGATCGGGCGAGCCTTCGCTATCGCGGCGCAGGCCTAGGCCTCACGCTGGTACACGATCTACTGGTACTTCTGGATGGAGATTCGATGCTGGAGAGCGAGCCCGGCAAGGGAACGCGCGTCGAATTCAGTCTCCCCGTAGTACTCGCCTAAATCATGCTCGCCTGAAAGGCAAAGCCAGGCCTCAATCCTTCGGACCGGCCTCGGGCGCGGCTGGCGCCTCGGCTTGGACAGGGGCGGCCTGGGCAGCGGCCTCGGTCGATTCAGCTGGCTCCGCGGACGGGTCATCCCCGGGCTTCACCAGACCCGCAGCGATCTCACGAAGACTCATCACGATCTGCTTGTTTTCTTCGGACTTCAAGAGCGGAAGCGCACCCTTCTTGAGTTGCTTCGCGCGAATCGAGGCCATTCGAACCAGGTGGAATCGATTCGGAACGTGCTCCATACAGTCTTCGATCGTGATACGTGCCATTTTTCGTCCAATCTATTTGGGGAGGCGAGCAGGCTAGCAGCCGAACCCGAAACTTGCATCGCTGAGTCGACTGCGAAATCGAGACCAGAACGAAGGAAACCCCGGCCAGGTCTCCTAGCCGGGGTCCCTAGGCCTTCCAAGTACGGAAGGCCACTCATCCACACGCGCGATTAGCGCTTGCGGCGAGCAGCCTTCTTCTTGCCGGCCTTCTTCTTTGTGGCCTTCTTCTTGCCAGCCTTCTTCTTCGTGGCCTTCTTCTTGCCGGCCTTCTTCTTCGTGGCCTTCTTCTTGCCGGCCTTCTTCTTCGTGGCCTTCTTGCGAGCTGCCATTCTGGGTTTCCCCCCTTGTCAATCGCTCGTTACGTCCCGGTCTCTGAGTATCCATCCGACTGTCAAATAGACTCTCCCGGTTTGACTTCTTACTTCCGACCTCGCCCCCAGCACCTGGCTGGGATTGTTGTTGAAAGTCCGGGAGTTCACAGCACCAGCTGCGAGTTCCTATCGGCATTGAACACCAGCAACTTGAAGGAACAAACAAACCTTCATGTATCAAACCGCGGCGATAGAGCGTTTGTTGCGTCCGAGGTAACAACACGATCTAAATCCCGTCAAGGCAATTCGTTAAAAAAAACAGAGGGATGTCGCATCAACTTGCGATTGATGAGTACGTTTTCGCAGGAACGAATTCGGCGCGGCGCGAATGTTTTCAATCGAGAGCATCGGATTGCGAAGGCGGGTTCGAGCGTTGTGAGGCAACGCTACACGGTGAATAAATCGAAATTCACCTTAAAACGCGGGGACTTCTACGGTCGGCGCGCGCAATGCTTCATGTCGGCCGGGCGCCGTATGGATCGACGCGTTGATCACTCCGAGAGCAAGAGAACATGAGCGATCGCGGAATTCAGTGCCTGAAATGAAAAATCGCGGCGTGGCCGCCGCGATTCAAAAACTCTCTCTACTTCTTGTGACGCTGTCGCTTAAGCAACTTGCGCTGCTTGTGCTTGCGCATCTTCTTTCGGCGCTTCTTAATCACACTACCCAACGGTTTTCTCCTCGTCCGACAGTTAGAAGTTCACAGGTCCGTCGGCATTACAGATGTGGCATCACCCAATCTTGGGGCGCGCTTAGTTTTAGAGACTCGCTGCCAACCTGTCAAGCAATGACATGCCTCTGCTGCATCAACCCTTTCAGATGCAGTACGCCCCCACGGGCGCAATACCAACCTCAGCGAGGACTAAAACCGTTCAAGACAAAATTTCGCGCGGTCCCCAGCGCGCGGTTCACGGGATGGCGCCGCGCAAGAAACGGCAGGATCGGCGACTTGCGCTTCCCGAGCGCCCCGATCGACTCGCGAATCAATGCGTGACCAGGATCGATCATCTGCCCTCGACGCAAGTAGCGAAGCGCTTCCGCTCTACGCCCAAATTCGAGATAAACGCGCGAAAGGTTGAAATAGAGATCGGGATTGAAAAATTCTTGTTTGGTCGCCGACTCACACAGTCCGTGTGCTTTTTCGAAATTCCGTTCGACTCGAGCGATCGCCACGCCCAACAGAGAGCGAAGCTGAGCATGCTCGGGTGCGGACCCCACAGCTTCACGCAGTGGTGCGAGCGCAGCATCATGATCGTTTGCCGCAATCCGCTCGGCTCCCAATTCAAATAGCCTACGAGTTTCTTCCGTGAGGACGCGTCCCGAATTCCTGGGCGCTTCAAATACATCGACTTCAGTCTTCATTCGGATCAACTCTCCCGCATCCATGCTGTGCGAAGACGCAACAGCCCTGCGCCGCTGTATCGGAATATTCGCGCAAGACCCGAAGGCTTTTCGACGATTTAGCGAGTGAGGTCGCCACAATTGCACATCCTATGCGCAAGTTGATCGAAGCTTTCCGTCTGCAGGCGAAGAGAGTCCGATGGACTCGACCCATCGCTACGCGTTCAAGCGTCGAGGTCCCCGGCTGACTCCGGATGAAAAGACGCTCGAAGGCAAGGCTTAGGGCTCGATGATCTCGAGGATGTAGCGCTTCTTTTCCTTGCCGCTGGCGGCGGCCATCAGTGTCCGAATAGCGGAGGCGTGGGCATCGCCCTTCCCGATCACCTTGCCGAGATCTTCCTTGGCGACATTGAGCTCGACTACGCGAGCATGATCCCCAATGACTTCTTTGATTTGAACTTATTCAGGCCGATCCACCAGGGCCTTAATGATGTCTTCGATCAGCTGCTTCATCAAAACTGCTACCTCTCACTCTGCTTCAGACGACTCAACGGGTTTGATCCGCCGGGGTCCGCAAGTCGAATCGATCGGACGTGTCGCGCGGATTCCAGATCAAATCGTTGCCCCCCAGCACATCTTCTTGTGCCCTAATAGATCCAAGACCCGGATTGTCTCGATTCCGATGAAGCATCAGTTTTCAAGATTGAGTCGTGGGCAATTCAGACCGCTCCGCGTGGAGGCGCGAACCCAGATTGCAAATGCGCGGACTGCCATGCGATCGGTGCCGTCGAAATCTCGCTCACTCCAAAGCGTATGACTCTCGCGCTCTCGCCCATTCGCTGAGCATTTCGCAAGACGCGTTCCCGAAGCCCTTCATCGCACAAAGGTACGACCGCATGAGTGACGAGGAGTTCCGCTGCATCCGAGGGATCGAGCAACTCTCGATACGGATTCTCGGCGTCCTCAAAGACGTTGATGTCGACGACGCGTGCACGGGCACCCAGCTGAGTGTCCATCGCATCTCCCCAAGGCGTGCGGTAGATGGTGAGTCGACCTGCGACCTCACGGAGCCAGACCGTGTTGCGACCGAGCAGTGTCGTGCTCGGCGTCGTCCAGCCTCGAATCGAGCTCGGATCAGCGAACCCGAGACGAATGCACGCTCCGCCCGGCTGTGCGGACGCCGTCGCATTCAGGCACAGCCCTCCACTCGCCACCACACGATGAAGTGCGATCCACTCGTCGAGCGGACTTCGCAGTGGATAGACAGGAAGCTCCGCGACGTCACGTGAGAGAACGATCTCTCCGATTCGAAAATCTCGATCAAAGAAGGCCAATTGCTCACGCCGACCCGCCCGTGATAGACCCAGGATCCAGTCCTCGCCCTGCCTGGCGACCTCAAAGGTCCAGCCGCCGAGGGCATAACACTCGCCAGCTAAATCAGTCGAATCGACAGTGCCTACACGAACGCCAATATGGACTTCTGGATTTCGCGGAAGACAGCTGTAGTCGGAGATCGATGAGGAGGGCCATTGCCATGCGCAGGATTTCGGGACCTCGATGCCAATCTGAACGCCAGCAATCTCCAATCCACGCAGTCGAGTCCGAGACATATTTCCCCCATGTCGATCTCCAGTCTTTTGCGAGCGCCGGCTGGAGACTTTTCTCTAATTCCTTCATTTATCGGCAATTCACCGGCAAGCTTGAGCGCTGACAGTCTAAGAATCCTACGCGACGCGAATTTCAGGCCAGTTCCCGGGCATCTCACAGAATTCTGGGGACTCGGTCCGGGGTAGAAGCCCAAGGGGTTTTGGGGTACTCCATGGGCGTGCTCTGGCCCCCTGACCTACACAGAAGTTCGGCCACTTTTGAACACGGGGTACGGCTCACACACTGCCTCCCGGCGGGCGTAGGCGGGCGTAGGCGGGCGTAGGGCGAGTATAGGGCGGTGGCGCAGGCGGGCTCTCAGCAGTTCCCCCGTCCGGCCGCACCCTCAGCCAGTCGGGCCGCGCGCATGACGCACTGAATCGGGATCGATTTCATCGCATCGATCCGTCCGAACCGAAGGAGGAATAGCAATGGCCCAGCCCGTCGTCACAACCCGAATCCTCCGCCGGTTGTTGAAATCGGGCGCGCATCTTCGGGCTGAAAAAGTCCTCGAGAGAATTCACCCCGCCGACCTTGGCCCGATGCTTTCTGACCTCACGCCGGGCGAGATCCGCATCGTAATCGACTTGCTCTTCAAGCATCGCCGTGCCGCGACGATGCTGCGAGAACTCCCGCCCGAACTCCTTCCGGAGATCATCGAGGCGATCTCGAACGAGCGCATGGCGGAGCTTCTGACCCGCCTCGAAATGGACGACCTGCTCGAACTCGTCGATGCGATCCCGGAGGAGCGACGCGAACCGGTCACAAAGCTCCTGCCTCAATCTCGCCGCGACGAGCTCCGCCACGCCGAACTGTACCCACCTCGCAGCGCGGGTCGTGCGATGACCACGAACTTCTCGGCACTCGACGAGAAGATGACGTCGCAGGAAGCCATCGACTCGCTCCGCGCCTCTCAAATCGATTCCAGTGAGGAGACCCTCTATCTCTACGTCGTCGACGAACTCCAGCGACTAACGGGAATCGTGCCGATCCGGAGGCTGGTCATGGCCCAGCCGAACACGCTGGTGGGCGAACTCGCCATCAGCGAGATGCTGAGCACGCCGCCGGACGCGGATCAGGAAGAAGTTGCTCAGCTGGTTGCCCGCTACGACTTGCTGGCGATTCCGGTCACGGACGTCGACGGCACAATGCTCGGTGTGATCACGGTCGATGATGTGATTGACGTGATCACCGAAGAAGCCACCCAGGACATCTACAACCTTGCGGGACTCTCGGAAGAGGATCGTGTCTTTACTTCGGCCCGGGTTTCCATCAAGAAGCGCCTGCCCTGGATGCTCCTCAATCTCTGTACGGCGTTCACAGCAGGTGCCGTGATCGGCATCTTCGAGGGGACAATCGAACAGATGGTGGGACTTGCGATCTTCCTCCCCGTGGTCGCCGGTGTCGGCGGCAATGGCGGCATTCAGACGCTCACGGTCATCACCCGCGCCATCGCGCTAGGCGAAATCGAATTCTCCAGCGGACTGCGCGCCGTCGGCAAGGAGATGTGGGTCGGCCTCGTCGTTGGCATGACAGCGGGACTGATCAGTGGCGGCATGGCCTTCCTGCTGCACGGCAACATTTATATGGGCGTGGTGCTCCTACTCGCCATGATGGTCACGATGGTCACCGCCAGCCTCTTCGGCGCTGCCGTACCCCTGATCTTGAAGGCCATGGGGCTGGACCCGGCACTCGGATCCGGAATCCTGGTAACGTTTGCAGCCGACGCTCTCGGATTCTTCTCATTCCTGGGCTTCGCCACGCTGCTGCTGGATCGTCTCGTCTAGGAAAGCGCGCGTCCAGCCCGTCATCAGGGTCGGGCCGGCGGGGCCTCAGCGTGCCGCGCCCAACTCAGCTTCTCTTCATCAGCCGAATCGAGTCCGCTCACACGCTCCCAGACGCCATCGTTTCGTCGGAGTTCGTAAGTCGGCCAATACTCGAGTTCCAGCTTCAGCGTGATCACACTCGGCTTGCCATCGAGATCGATCGTCTTTAACCGAACGGCATCCCGGTCTTGCTTGCTCGACACCGCCACCAGGAACGAGTCGAGATCCGAAACGGGGTGGCCATCCACTTCGACGATACGGCTAGTGGCCTCGAGGTGGTAGCGGGTCGACGGCGATCCGTACCAATGTCGGGATACATAGACGCCACCCGCCGGAATTCCAAATTGTGAAGACAGCGCCGGGTGCGGAGCCTGGAGCAGCGCCCCCGACCAGAGCACTGCGCGTGTCGTGCCCTCCCCCGCCATTTCCTGGGGTTCGACCTCGATGGTCAACTCTTCGCCATCACGGAGAATCTCGAAGACGAATCGTCCGGCGCGGGTCGCACGGCCGAGGTGTTGCGGCCGAGTGACCGGATCACCGTCGATCGACAAGATCAGATCACCTTCCCGAAAGAGCAGTTCACCCGGCATGTTCGCGCTTCGGCGCACCACGGTCAAAACCCGTCGCCCTTCAGGGTCGTGCTTCTCGAGTCTGCGAGCCTGAGAATCGGACAGGCCTCGATCTCGTGCCGAAGCGAGGGTCAGCAGATCCAATTCGAGGCCAAGAGAATGCCAGGCAACCGGAAGACTCGCGCGCACCGGGCCGATCATGCGGTTGATCTCTTGCGTGGGGATACCGGCAAAGAATCCCTCCGTCGAGTTCCCACTGCCGGTGCTAAAAGAGGCCCAGAGCGCGCTGACTCGGCCCAGCCGATCCATCAGTACGCCGCCGACGGTTTGTGCAGCGTCCTCCAAAGTCGTGATCTCGAGATTGGTTTGCCGAAATCGCGGCGGGTGCGTAAGAGGCATCTGCAGCGGCTCACGGCGAGCGATACGCGTCCTGCGAGAAACGATGCGCTCGGTCGAGGTCAGTCCGACCATCCAGACTTCGTCACCCACATCGAGTTCGGTCTCACGCAGGCACGCTGCTCGAACTTTGGTCTCGCCGATCAGTGCTGGGTCGTAACGAAGGACGGCGAGATTTCGCTCCGGGTGGAGATAGATGAGTTCGCCCGGCACCTCGAGAGATCCGTTGAAGGTCAGCGTGATATCGGCCAGAGCAATCGGAACCGTTTCACGATCGACAACCACCAGACCCTCGCGCGCATCGACGATCAACCCCGTTCCGTGAAACTGTTCGCCGTGCACGCCGTCCAGTCGGTACGGAATTGAAGTACGGACCATCACCAGGGACGACGCGATTCGGCGTACCGCCCAGGGCCCGTCGACATCGAAACCGGTCTCCCCCCCTTTGGGCGCTAAGGGGCGCGGAGACTTAGGCGATTCGGTGCAGGGCCAATGACCCGTCGCGTCGTCGCGAACGCAATGCCGCATCGAAAACCAGCGCCGGTCATTTCTCAAGACAGCGACCCGCTCGGAATTGGGTTGGCTCAGCAAGAAAAATCGCATCGAAAAGCGCGACTGATCCGGCTGTCCCGAGAGCACTGTTTCAAAGCGCTTCAAAGTCGGCGTCGGCTCGCCCCCGAGATGGGTGATCACTGCGTTCCGCGGCACGCCAGCCCGGCGAAACGCGTAGCCCGCGCTCGCCACATAAACTCCGCCCACGGGCACCGAAGCGTTGCGCGCCAAGTGATAGGACAGTGAGTTGAGGACCCCACCGCCGTATTCGAGATAGCTTGATGGCGTGATCTCGTGCAGATCGGCAATCGGAATCTCGACCTGCAGCGGTGTTCCCCCGCGTTCGAGGTCAAATACGATCGTCTCGCCCACATGGTCATCCAACAGCTCTTCGATCGGCAAGAACGAGTTCACGAAACGGCCGTCTACACGGACGATCACATCCCCCACCTCGAGGGCGTCGATGGCGGGACCCTCAGGTACGACTTCGCGAACGACCAGCATTCCGATCCCGGATTTGAAGTGCGCTCGAACCGAAGCCTCCGTCTCGGCGCGAAGACCCAGCCGGCGCACTTCATCGAAGGGCTTGTGCCCGAACACGACCTGAATCGTCCCACGCGTGACTTCATCGCCCTTGCGAATCAGTTCGATGGCACGTTTCACCCGGTCCAGCGGCAGATAGAAACTGGTGGCCGCCCGCACGCTACCGCCGGCATTCAGCGCGACGACTCGCCCATCGATGTCGATGACCGGAGAGCCAGAGGATCCTCCCGAGGTTCCCGAGGCCGCCTGGATGTAGAAGGTATTGAAGTCGTTGAAGGTGGCGCGGCCATAGACGGGTGCGGCGCGGTCCAGCCGCGCGATCGTACCCTGAAGAATCGACAGCTTCTCGCCGGCATCGTTTCCGACGACTCGAATCTCGGTCCCCACCTTCGCGCGAGCAGGGTCGAGTTCGAGCTGTCCCGAATCAATGAATCGAACCCTCTTCGGGTCGTAACGAAAGATCCCGAAATCGTGTACGGGGTCCCGGTAGACCGCCTGGATTTCGACCTCTTCATTGTTTTGGAAGACGGCTTCGGCGACCACAGGACCGGGTGTGACAACGTGCCGGTTCGTCAGGATCAGCCCAAGTTCTTCGTCGACGACGAACCCGGTCGCAGTCGAGGTTCCGGGAACCTGGTCATCGAAAGCCCGCGGCGTGGAGACGCGAAGCACGACGACCGCCGAGGCAACGCGATCCAGGGTTTCTTGCCAGGCGCGGGCTTCGGTAACGGCATGAGCGGGCAAAGCGACAAAAACAGAAAACAGGGCGATCGACAGGCCCGTGAATCGTGTGTGTCGATACTGTCTGCTCTGCCTTTGGCTGTGCTGAATCCGGTGTTCGCGGTCAGTTAGAAGCATCAGGCCCCGCAGCTTGTGCCGATGCGACAAGATTCGGCAACACGCGATCCAGATATTGCTTCACGTATTTTCCAAAGATATCCACTTCGAGATTCACCGTGTCCCCGATTTCGAGATCCGAAAGCGTCGTCACTTCCAGCGTATAGGGAATCAATGCGACGTGAAAGCCATCCGCCACCACCTCAACCACCGTCAGTGACACCCCATCGATTGTGACCGACCCCTTGTCCACGAGTTGACCCGCAATCTCCGCGCCACACGCGATATGAAGCAGCGCCTCGTGCTGCTCTCGATCGAAACGCCGAACGCGCCCGACACCATCCACATGGCCCTGTACAAGATGTCCGTCAAAGCGCCCCGCCGAAGACATCGCACGTTCTAGATTCACGACATCACCCGCAGCAAGCCCGCCGATGCGTGTCTTTTCAAGCGTCTCGGGAATCGCTTCGAAGCGAAAACTCGAAGGCTCCACCACGGACACGGTCAGGCAGCAACCGGCCACTGCGATGCTATCGCCCAGTTTTACACCCTCGGCAATCGGCCCCAGATCGATCTCGAGCTCGGCGAGATCAGACTTCTGCTCGATGGCTTGGATCTTTCCAATCGTTTCCACAATCCCAGTAAACATCAGTCCACGAACCTCGTCTCAATCTCTCGAAGCATCGAATCCCGCACGGCCTGGTAGTCCGCGGGCAATTCGATAAGCGGATTCGGATGTTCCGAAACGATCCCTTCGAGTTTCATCGAATGATAGGCGAGCTTCGAGTCGACAAATTTCAGCCCGTGCGCGGTCGAGATCACAACGACCTGCTCGCTGTTCTTGACCAGCCCACGTTCCTGGAGTTTCCGAAGCGCGACCAGCGCAACGCCGGTATGGGGACAATTGAACAATCCCGTACGATCCGCACGCGCGCATTCTTCCATGATCTCGGACTCGGTCGCCTGTTCCACCACACCGTCATAACGTCGAAGTGCATCGACTGCCTTCGCGTAGGAAACGGGATTTCCGATTTGAATGGCGGAGGCCACCGTCGTCCGAGCGGAGATCGGCTCAAAAACTTCAAAATCACGCTGATATGCCAGATAGAGGGGGTTGGCGGCCTCGGCCTGCCCCACGCAGATTCGCGGACGCTTCGAGATCAGCCCGAGCTCCAGGAGCATGTCGAGCCCCTTCGCAAGCGCCGAGACATTGCCCAGGTTACCACCGGGAATGATCAGCCAGTCCGGCATGCTCCAATCGAGTTGCTGCGCAATCTCGAGACCCACCGTCTTCTGTCCCTCGATCCGAAGGCTATTCATCGAGTTCGCCAGATACACGCCGTCTTTCTCGGCGACCTGCCGGACGATGTCCATACAGCCATCGAAATCCGTGTCGAGAGCGAAGACAACGGCGCCATTGGCAACGGGCTGAATCAACTGGGCGAGCGAGATCTTGCCCCGTGGCAGGAAGACCACCGCCGGAATTCCGGCGGCCGCCGCATACGCGGCCAGCGCGGCGGAAGTGTCTCCGGTCGAAGCACACGCGACCGCCGGGATGGACACGCCCTTCGAAATCATCTGCTTCACCTGCGAGACCAACACCGTCATCCCAAGGTCCTTGAAAGACCCCGTGTGAGAATTTCCGCAGAGCTTCAGCCAAAGGTCCTCGATTCCGATCTCGCGCCCGTAGCGCTCGGCCCAGAATAGATTCGTGTGGCCCTCGTACATGGAAACGACATTTTCGTTGTCGATATCCGGCAGCACCCATTCCTTCTTGCCCCAGACGCCGGAGCCGTACGGCCATTGATTGCGATGCGCTCTGGAGTCGAAGAGCGCCTTCCACTCTTCGGCAGAAGTCTTGGCGAGTTCGCCCATGTCGTGCACGACCTGCAGTAGACCACCGCGTTGACCGGTGTAGACCACCTCGTCCAGGCCATAGCGTTCCTGCGAATCGTCCAGACTCTCGAACCAGGCTCTCGGCTGGGGCTTCGATTGGCGATCGTCCGTCGACATCGCTACGCCTCCTCCTCGATGCGAATCACCCGCGGCATCTCGGTCACTTCGTCGAGCTCCACGATACGCACGATGGCTCGCTGCATTCCATCTTCGGCAGCCACACCGGTCAGCAGGATGATTGAATCCGAGCCATTCGCCGAACGGACCATGGCCGTTTCGACGGCAACGGCTTCATCGCCGAGCAGACTCGTCACCCTTCCGAGTAGGCCGGGCTGGTCCTTCACGCTGATCCGAAGATAGTGGCGACCCGAGAGCTCTGCGTCGGGAACGAACGGCTTCGGGCCGATCTGTTCTGGGAAATACGAAAGCGGTGGGACTGGACCGCTTCCGCCGCGCCGGATTTCTCGCGCGATTTCCATCAAATCGCCAACCACGGCACTCGCCGTCGGCATTTCCCCGGCGCCCGCTCCGTAATAGAGGGTCGGGCCCACCGCGTTGCCGATCACGAGAACGGCATTCATCGCGCCATCCACCTTCGCCAGCAGGCTCGAGTCCCGCACCAGCGTCGGCTGAACCCGCGCCTCGATGCGCTCTTGTCCGTCTTCGGACCGATGACATTTCGCAATGCCCAGCAACTTGATCCGATAGCCAAACTGGGCGGCCAGTTCGAAGTCGATGGGCAACAACCCGCGAATCCCGGTGGTCGGAATATCCTCAAAGGTGATCTCGGCACCAAAGGCCATCGTCGTCATCAGCGCAAGCTTATGCGCGGCATCGATTCCCTCGACATCGAATGTCGGATCGGCCTCCGCGTAACCCAACTCTTGCGCACGCTTTAGAACGACATCGAAGTCTTCGCCCGTCGACTCCATCTCGGTCAGCACGTAATTGGTCGTGCCATTCAAGATGCCAAGCACAGTCTCGATCTGGTTCGCCGCCAGTCCTTCGCGAAGAGAGCGGAGCACGGGAATGCCCCCACCGACCGCTGCCTCGAAGGCCACTTCGACGCTGGCCGACGCTGCCGCGCCAAAAATTTCGCGCCCATGCAAGGCGAGTAACGCCTTGTTGGCGGTGACCACGTGCTTGCCTGCGGCGAAGGCCTCCAGGATGAACTTGCGTGGCACGTCATAGCCACCGATCAACTCGATCACGATCTGAACATCCGGATCTGCGATCAGTGCAGAGGCATCGGCGTCGAACACGATCCCCGACAGATCGACACCGCGATCCGTATCCAGGTCGAGATCGGCGATTCGAACCAGACGCAGCCGGGACCCCAGCCGCTGCTCGATCACTTCGGCGTTATCGCGCAACACCTTCACCACGCCCGTTCCAATCGTTCCAAAGCCGATCAGGCCAACTCCGATTGGCTTCTGTTCATCTTGACCACTCATCGCTCGCCTACTCCTCGCCCTTTTCTTCGTCAACCTCTTAGTCAACTTCTTCGTCAACAACGGCATCGCGAACGAAGCGACGAATGCCTCGCACCGCCTGCCGAATCCGATGTTTGTTCTCGACCAATGCGAAACGCACGAAGCCCTCCCCGGCTTCTCCAAACCCGATACCTGGCGAGACGGCCACACCCGCCTCCTTGAGCAGTCGCTTGGAAAACTCCAGGGATCCCATCGTACGAAAGCGTTCCGGAATCGGAGCCCAGACAAACATCGTCCCGAGCGGTTTCTCGATCTTCCAGGATCCCCCGCCATGCTGCGCGAGACCATCGATCAAGACATCGCGACGTTCCTGATAGGTTGCAACGTTCTCCGCCACGCAATCCTGCGGCCCTCGTAAGGCCGCGATCGCACCGATTTGAATGGCCTGAGGCATTCCGTAATCCAGATAACTCTTGATGCGCTTCAAAGCGTGGATCATTTGCGAATTGCCACAGGCAAACCCCACTCGCCAACCGGCCATGGAATGGCTCTTCGAGAAGGAGACGAACTCGATCGCGATGTCTTTGGCTCCCGGAACCTCGAGAATACTCGGCGGCTTATAGCCATCAAATGCGATCTCGGCATAGGCGAAATCGTGCAACACCATCAGCTCATGCTTGCGCGCGAACTCAACAATCCGTTCGAAGAAAGGCAGATCGATCACGTGGGTTGTCGGATTGGCCGGAAACGAAATGATCAACATCTTCGGGCGCGGCCAAGTCCGGCTCACGGCTTGTTCGAGGTTTTCGATGAAATCCGAGTCTTCGGTCAGCGGGACCTTGCGCAGATCGGCGCCCGCGATGATCACGGAGTATTGATGAATCGGATACGCGGGATCGGGAACGAGCACGACGTCGCCCGGGCCAACCGTCATCAAGACAAAATGGCTGAGGCCTTCCTTCGCTCCGATGACCGCCACGGCCTCGGTCTCAGGATCGAGGTGGACATCATGGCGCCGCGCATACCACTCAGTGATGCCGGCGCGCAGATTGGGGATGCCCTGTGAAGAGGAATAACGATGGTTGCGCGGGTCACGCGCCGCATCACAGATCTTGTCTATGACATGATCGGGAGTGGCGAGGTCGGGATTGCCCATGCCGAGGTCGATGATGTCTTCACCGGCCCGTCGGGCGATGCGAGTCAGCTCGGTGACTTCCGCGAGGATGTAGGGGGGAAGTCTATTCAGTTTGTTGAAGTCGTGTCGAAAATCAGTGGTCATGATTCAAAGTCCTGTGGCCCTTCGCGGCGTCGCCCGTCCTCGTTCCAGTTATGTTCCCGTGCTGGGTGAAGCGGGTGTCGCTGTGTGTGTCGCTTCCCCAGGCGGGACTGCTGCGACGCCTTCGGGCTGCTCGCAAATTCTGCTGATCTGACGGGAACCGAAACACCCGCCATCGTTCTCTCATTCGATCCACCGCCCACCGCTTCTCTCCAACTCCTTCGTCGATCACCTGATGCCACTCCGGCGGATGGGGCTCGGGAGAGATTAGGAGGAGCCCCGACGGGCTAGCGAGGGGTCGCTGCCGGATCGGCGCCAGTCCCGGTGGCGGTAAAGACGGCCCGGTTGAGGCTCAGCGCGCGGTTGAAATCACACATCCCTTTGGGACTCCTTCGAATCGCTTGATCTTACTGGAGAATCTCCATTCGAGGTAGACAGAAGATCACGCACTCTGCGCGTTTCGGACGAGTCCGAAATAGACCAGCAGTCCGAAGGCAAGCAGCACCAGCGTCGTCAGCGTTTCTTGGGGACTCCCCAGTACCATCGCCGTTCCGATGGCCAGATTGACGGCGAGATAGATGCCGGGGACCCATGGATAGCCCCAAGTCCGATAAGTCCGCAGTCGTTCGGGTTGTCGGATGCGCAGGCTGAAGAGCACAGCCGTATCCGCGGAAGTGGCGAGAATGATTCCGAAGACCGTGAAGTTCAGGGCCTTCGGGAAGGTTTCCAGGAAAAACACGAGGCCGATGGCCACGACCGCCTGCACAATGATCGCGACACCCGGCGTCTGGTAATCAGCGTGGACACGATCAGTCCCGCCGCCCACCAGCCCGTCTAGCGCCATCGCATAGACGATCCTCGGACCCACCAGCACTGTCGCGTTCAGCGTGCCCAGCACGGAGACAAGCACGAATCCAGCAACCAGTGTCCCCCCGATCGGCCCAAAGAGATTGCGTGCGGCGGCTTCTCCCGAATCGCTCGCGGCCATCAATTCCGCCGGCGTGAGCGCATAGAGATAGATGCAATTCACGATGAGATAGAGCACCGCACACAGACCCAACCCCAGGAAGAGCGATCGGGGTAGATTCCGCGCGGGATCCTTGATCTCACTGGCAACATAGACCGAGGCATTCCAACCTAGATAACTGAAGAGGATGGGTGAGAGCGCTTGCCCAAAGCGCACCCAGGCATCGAGACCCTCGGCCGCGCGATTGCCCGCCTCGAGGCCCACCTCGCTTCCAAACCACGGTGTTAGGCTTCCCTCGCCGATGAGCGTTCCGAGAACCACGAAGATCAGCAACGCTGCGATCTTGGCCACCGAAGTCAGGTTATTGAGCAGCGCACCGATCTTGGTGCCTCGAAGATTGAGCAGAGAACAACCGAGGATTAAGATCGTTGCGAGAACAAGCGTCCCGGTACGTCCAACCCCCAGACTATTCGCAAGCGATCCAGCGACGACCATCGCCAGTGCGGCGATCGTTCCTGCGTAAATGGCAAAGAAGCTCAGCCAGCCCACCAGAAAACCAGCCACCGGATGAAACCCTTCACGCAGATAGACGTAATCGCCACCGGCATGAGGAAACATCGAGCCCAGTTCCGCATTCGTGAACGCACCAGCCATCGACAGGAGCGCACCCACCAACCAGGCAAGCAGTATCAATCCGGCACTCGGTAGTAGGCTTGCCACCTGGGAGGGCGTAAAGAAAATCCCACTGCCGACGACCGACGCGACGATCAACATCGACGCGTCCCACAAGGACAGCACCCGGGGCAGTCGGTCTCGGGGATCCGATGCCGGCGACTCTGGCATGGGCGTGGACTGATCCTCTGGCGGCGGCATCATCTAACGTTCTAGCCCATCACGGACTGGGAAGCCTGCCGACACGATGGCGACGGCGATGCGGACACAGTCCAGAACCCGCTCGCAGAGACTAGGAAACCGCAGCCGAAGCGAGCGTCCACCACTCATGAACCAGGCTCGCCGAGATCCTTGGGGTCAGCGCCGTCGCCGCGGGCGTTCCCAGCACACGCTCAACGATTTCTTGCTCACCGAGCACAGGCTTCTCATCGACGTAGCCCTCTTCTTGAAAGAAACGCTCGAGATCCTCAGTCGACTTCACTCGAAAGCCGCGCAGCCGCGAATCCTTGCGTTCATGCAGAACGGCGAGAAGCTGGCTCGCGTCGCCCCCACACTCCCCGGCAATTCCGATCACCGCTTCCAGATATTTCCCGTTGACCGCCTGGCTGCCTTCGAGCTCGGAGCGCCCAACGGGGCGACCCCGACCTTCACGCCATGCAAATGAAAAGGCATCGAGGAGTGCGATTCGGCCCGCGAGCTGTGCACCTGCAGCACTCCCCGTGACGACGTCTTTTGCGAAATCGGATCCGCCCAGGAGTAGATTGCTCCATTGACCGACTGTTTGAATCCGTGCGACCAACAACTCGTGGAGTAGTGCGAGGTCCTGATTCAAGACGTAGTAGAGATGTTGGCTGCGGGGATCCGCCTGCGGATCGAGGGGGGCGACACCGATCTTTGCACCGTAAGCGGGCGCTTCCAATTCCCCCGGACCGGGAACGGACGCCAGCGGCACGACGCTAAGTTGCCCGGGACCTTCGACCCGAGCTGCATAACCGCGGATCAGGCCGAGATCAAAAGTCTCGAACTGCTGGCAACCCACCGCATCGAAGGCCATGCGAAAGCGTTCGACATCGGTCGGGTCATTGCTCAGATAGAAGATCTGTCTCGCGTCGTTCATCACCATTCGAGCGAGACTGCACGCGATTGCATGAAATCTCGCGGGATCGCTGTGATCCATGGCTTCATCCAGAAAGATCGGAAGGTCGGCGCCCTGCTCCGCTTCTTCCGCAAAGGCCAGACGCGCCGCCAGAATCAGCTGCGCGCGCGTTCCATCCGAGAGCTGTTCCGGGCGCAGTCCGAGACCCGATTCCGTGTCGATGGCGACAAAGGAACCGCCCTCATTGGGTGAGACTTTCAGCTCGTAACGATGATGCGTAAAGAGGCCAAATCGATCTCGCGCGCGTTCGAGGACGCGGGGCATTTGATTCGTTTCATGTTCTTGCCGAACGCCTTCGATCAGGAATTGACCCGCGCGAGCGGCCAATGCCTCGTCACGTCGATCACGCAGCGAGTCGAGCACGCGATTGCGCCGCGCGAGCGCTTCTTCGATCGTGTGCCCTTCACGCGCATCTCGGACGCGCTGTCGCACTTCCGCGATCTGCGCAATCAATTCCTTCCATCCAGCGGTCGCCTGCTGGAGTTCGAGCTGCTCCTCGGCCAATCGATCGGGGCTGGCTTCGAGGAGTGCTGATTCACCGGCCCGATCGAGGTCGGCTGTCGCGCGCTCGAACCGGCTTTCGAGATCTCTGCGCTTTGTCTCGAGTTCCGCATAACGCGGCAGCTCCGCCAGAATTTTCGCCAGTTCTCGTCGAGCGGCATCCGGGCCAACATCGGCATCCCCGACATTGACGACCTCGGCCAGTCCTGCCGCCTCGAATATCTCCCTTCGACTCTTCGCGAGTCGTTCGATTTCGCGAAGCAATCGTTCGCAATTCTTTTCTTCACGCTGTCCGTCAACGATCGCACCGCGAAGCGTCCGGTCCCGCTCTTCGAGAGAATGAACAGCCGCACGAGCCGAGGCCGCATCGATGGGCGCACCCTCACCTAAAGCCACCAGCGAGTCGCGAAGCGACTCAAACCATTCGTTTCGGGATTGACCCAGTTCCTTTGAGGTCAACTCCGCGGCGCGGGCAGCGGCCATCGATTCGCGAAATGCGATCAATCCCTGCGCCAGGTCGACCAGCTCGACGTCCGGTCTTAAAGACTCCAGGCCAAGACTCGCCGAAAGCGCCGTCCGACGCCTGGCCCGCTCCTCCCCACGGCTCTCAAGTCCATTCAAGTTCTCCTCAAGCTGACCCCGCTCAACTAGCCGATCTCGCGCGCGTTTTTCGTTCGCATCGAGCCTCGCCGACTCGTCCTCCAGCTCGTGCAGCCGTGCGTCGACCGCTTGGACCGACCAGGCGCGCGGCGACTCGATCGCATCCGGGAATCGCTTCTCCGCAACCGACCGCAACTCCGCCGAATCCCCGACTCCGAGCCGACGGCGCTGAAAGAAGGAGGCGATTACAAGCCCGACGCCAAAACCAATTGCCCCTGATCCAAGCCCCTGCGCCAGCGAATTCGATGCGACGACAACCCCCAACAGACCCGCCAGAGCCAACGCAATTCCAACCCAGAGCAAAGCGACCCGACTCGGCCGCAAGCTTGCGCGCTCCGGCGCCTGCTGCTGGTCGGGCACTCGCAGCCATTCCCGCAACTGCGAAATACTTCGATTCAAGAGTTCGAGACGGCGCGTATCTTCGGCAGAAAACTCCCGAGCTGAGAGCAGCCTGAGCCGCTCTCGAATGGCCTCACTTTCGACGGAGGCCTGCTGACTCTCGCGCAAGAATTCGAACAGCGATGCATCGTCCTCGACGCTCAACATGTCATCGGACAGCACTTCCGGATCAGGCGACATCTCACCGCCCAACCACTGGCGACGCTGAGCGACTGCCGCGAATTCGGTTTTGCGCAGGGTCAGAGCCGCCTCCAGCCTGCGCTCGAGGTCGGCGAGCTTCTCCGATCGCTCGCGCCAGGCCGCCAGAGCCACGGGATCGACGACCTCCCCAAGACGGGTCGCGCGAGATGCCTCGCGACTATCGGCCAAGGCAGCCTCCGAAGCCCTGCACTCCTCACGACGAAGCCGAAGCTCTTCATCGAGCCGATCGAGTCGCGCCGCTTCACGACCATCGAGATGGGCCAGCGCAACAGGCAGCGCCGCCAATTCGTCCCGGCATTGGGATTCAGCGCTTCGCAGTCTGTGTCGATCAAGAGCCGTCTCGAGATGCGGGACCCGCTTCGCAGCCTGCTCCGAAGTGCGAGCACGCAGCTCGAGGGATTCGAGGGCCACTTCTCGCCGCGCCACATCGGCCTGGCTTTTCTCGGCCCGGCGAATCTCGCTGTCCGCGCTCCCAAGATCCTTGTTCTCGCGGCGGCCGTTCTGTACGGGAACCGCTTTACCCAGACTCTGATGAACCGCTTCGAGATCGAATCCCCCGGACATCTGGCGCCGAATCTTGCCGGGCAGATCGAGGCCCGCTCGGTCCGAATCATCGAGAAGATCACGCAGCCCGAGGAAGAAGCAGCCCTCGAGCCTTTGCCCCGGTAAGTTGGGCGCCACCACCTCTACGCCATCTCGCTGCCAGACATGCTGCGACCCGTCTCGCTGCACCGCCCAGGTTTCACTCTCATGCTCAAAGACCGCGTGTGCCGAGAGGCCGTCCAAGACGCCTCGCTCGCGCCACAACAACGCGCTGACCGCAGCGCAGAACTGGCTTTTTCCGATCCCGTTTGGGCCAACAATGATGTTCAGTCCCGGTCCCAATTCGCCCAACTCGAAGGGACGACCAATGCCCGGCATGCGCTCGATGGCAAGTCGGCGAAGCTTCATGAGCCGCTCACCTCAGCCACATCACCGCCCACGCGCTGCTCGAGAAGCGCATTGAGCGTCTCGGTCCCGGATCGAATCAGAAGTTCCGCCAGCCTCCCGTCATCGGCCAGCGGATCCTGAGCGTCCCGAGCCTGATCAAGCGGCAGCCAGCGCGGATCTCGCGCAAGTGTTCCGAGCGCGCTTCTCGCCTCACGCAGTAAAGCGTCCCGGGCCTCACTCGGCCCCCGCAGCGTACACAGCTGTGCCGCCATCAAGGCCGCCGGATCGTCGCCTAACGCGAGTTCGTCGAGATCGTGGGCCAGCTCGAGTTGGTCGCCGACCTTGTCGATGAAGACCAGGGTCTGGCCCGAGGACCGCATCAAGCCGTTCCAGCGCCCCTCCCGGACACCACTGCGAAGTGCGTCATAGTGTCGCGTCGCCCCCTTCAGGATTGGCCGAAGGCCCAGCACTTTCGGAGCACTGCCACTCGATTCGACGCTGCGACCGACGCGCACCATTTCCGCCAGAAGCCGGTCTCCGAGGTCTTCCGAATCATCTTCATCATCGACCTGAACATCGAATCGCTCCCAACGAAGCGGGGCAATAGGGAGATGCTCGGTCACGATCTCCCCATCGGCGCGCACTCGGATCAGCCACGGACCCCGCGGCCCGAGTTCACTCGGATCAAGACCCACCAGAGATCCCAGATATCCGTGGGTCGGGCGGTCCGTACTTGCTCGACCTTCGGGAAGCGACGGTCGATGGATATGCCCTAACAGCCAAGCATCGAGTCCAGACTCCCTCAGCTCACGACTCGTAATCGGCGCATAATGTCCTCCAGAGGCATCGAGATCCGCATGAAGCAGCCCGATCCTCGGGAACCCTCGGCCTTCTGCAGCCGAGTCTTGCGCGATCGCCTCCGGGCTGCGCAAGAACTGGTCAATTGGGCTTGCTCGAACCTGTCGTTCGGGAAACGACCAGCCAAGAAGTTCCACACCGATTCCACTCGAATTTTCGATGACCCGCGATTCCCAACGACCCCCTTCGCCGATCAGCTCGAAGCCATCGATCATCCGGGCAAGACGGGGAAGCGCTTCGACATCGTGATTTCCAGCCACCGCGATGACGGGGATCTCCGCCGCCAGCAGTTGCCGCACCGCCTTTTCGAGGGGGCGCAGCGCCTCGAATCGCGCGTTCGTGCTCTCGACGACGTCGCCCGTAAAAACCACGACATCGACGCGCATCGCAACCGCCCGATCGACGGCAGCCATCAGAGCGGCTTCGGGCGTCAGAGAATGAGGATCGATGCCCTCCTGCTCGAGTCCATCGGGCAGACTCCCAGGACACATGCCGAGATGAACATCACCGATCGCAAATATCGTCAGCTCGTTCATTACACCCTTTACTGTCGCTCGACTCTCGCGCCGCCGTCATCGGACTCGCGTCACTCGCGTCGATTCGATCCCCATAGCGGGGAGGACCGAACCGACGCCGAACCCTCATAGTAGGGAACGACCGAGCCAGATCAGGTCACCCGTGCTCTGACTCGGTCTTTTTTGCGACGCCGCCCGCAATCCGCCGGCTGCTCGCGCCGCCACTCAATCCGAAGCATCCGGTGCAAGAATCCAACCCTCGGCCGTGGCGCGGGCGACCGCCGACAGGACGGCCGCGAAGGTGGCTTCCACGATGCTGGGGGCTGTCCCAGCACCGAAGAGTCGCTGCTCAGGTCCAAAGACGATCTCGACGTAGGCCACCGCCGTCGCCGCCGCGCCCAGACCCAGAGCGTGTTCGTGGTAGTCCCCCACCCGCATCTCGATTCCAAGAGCGGTGCCGAGGGCGTGGACGAAGGCGTCGATCGGCCCGGCACCCTTTCCCGAAAGGGGGATACGAGCGGGCCCCCATTCGAGCTCGGCGTTCAGCTCGTCTTCGCTGCCGTCTCCATGGGCGGACAAGATGCGATCCCCGATCAGGCGCGGACCACCTTCGACGCCCAGATACTCGCGCTCAAACAGCGTGCGGACCTGCTCGCTGACAATCTCCTCACCCGTCGAATCAGCATTTTGCTGAACGAATCGAGAGAACTCGATCTGCATCCGCCGCGGGAGCTCGTAACCGAACTCGGTCTCGAGGACATAGGCGATCCCCCCCTTGCCCGACTGGCTGTTGATTCGGATGACCGCATCGTAGTTGCGCCCGACATCGGCGGGGTCGACGGGCAGATAGGGAACCTCCCAGCTCGCATCGCCCTCCTCCCGCAGCGCCGACAGCCCTTTTCGAATCGCATCCTGGTGCGACCCCGAAAACGCCGTATACACGAGCTCACCTGCGTAGGGATGGCGCGGGTGCACGGGCAACCGATTCGCGTGCTCGACGCGCCTGACCAGCCCCGGCAGATCGCGCAGATCAAGCTCCGGATCGACTCCCTGTGTCATCAGATTCAGGGCCAGCGTCACCAGATCGACATTCCCGGTCCGTTCCCCGTTGCCAAAGAGAGTACCCTCAACGCGATCGGCACCGGCTTGAAGAGCCAGCTCCGCCGCCGCCACGCCGCAGCCGCGGTCGTTATGTGGATGCAGGCTCACGATCGCGGCCTCCCGATTCGGAAGACTTCGACAGAATTTCTCGATCTGGTCTGCGTAGATATTCGGTGTCGAGACTTCGACCGTGGCGGGAAGGTTCAGAATCACAGGCGCGCTGGGACTCGCCTCGAGCACCTCCAGGACGGCGAGTGAAATTTCCACCGAGAAATCCAGCTCCGTCGAAGTAAAACTCTCGGGCGAATACTCGAAACGAATATCGGCATTAGGCGAGGCGGCGGCCGCAGCCTTCACACGTTTTGCTGCGTCTACGGCGATCGCCTTGATGCCGTCTCGCTCTTGCCCAAAGACGACGCGACGTTGGAGCGGTGAGGTCGAATTGTAGAAATGGACAATTGAATGTTTCGCACCTTCGATGGCTTCGAGGGTGCGATCAATGAGTTCGTCCCGACATTGAACGAGAACCTGGATCGTGACGTTGTCGGGGATCCGATCCTCTTCGATCAGCCTCCGGACGAAATCGAACTCGGTCTGCGAAGCGCTTGGAAATCCGACTTCGATTTCCTCGAAGCCCGCTTTCACGAGAACGTCAAAGAGCCGATGCTTGCGTTCCCAGCCCATGGGTTCGACCAGCGCCTGATTCCCATCGCGCAGATCAACGCTGCACCAGCGCGGCGCCCGCTCGATCTTTCGCGACGGCCAGACTCGATCCGGAAGATCGATCATTGGAAAGCTTTTGTATCGCCGATATGACATCACACCCGGCCGGCCGCCCGCCCTAGCACCTTGCTGATTCCGATCATCACTTGTCGTATTTTTCGAAGTCATCTCTTCGCTCCTGCCCATTTTCAACTCGATCCACTTTCGCTTCGACGCCCGTGTCTGCAAACTCACATCAGCGCAGAGTCACAACGAACTGCGAACACCAAACCCCAGGACCTCAAACCGCAAAGCCCCCTCCGGCCGATCAGGCGGGACGGGGCTTTGCGGTTGTTTTGCGGTTGTCGTTCTTTAAAGGAACTCGATCGCGCGCGTTAAGCCCATCCCGCCCCGATAAGGAGCGCGAGCAATAGACTACCTAGACCCGCTAGTAGGAGGTCGGTCCCGGGCCGCAACAGCTGCGAATTGATTGAGTTCATGATCGTACCCATGGCTATGGATTACTCTACGGGCGGGCGGGCGTCAAGCTTGACTCCCGTCGCGACCAATCCGCCTAACCCACTGCGGTGAGGTCGATGCGTTTGCCCCAACGCTTTCGGACCGCTCGGCGCGTGGTCGGCGTGGCTTCGAGAGTCGGGTCCTCCTCGATCGTCTTCCGAGCACATTCCCGCGCGACTGAGACCAGATGAACATCGCGCAGTAGATCGGCGATGCGAAGCTCCGGCAGATGCCCCGACTGTCTGGTTCCCAGGAAATCGCCAGGACCCCGGATTTCGAGATCCGCGTCGGCGATCTTGAAGCCGTCCCCGGTCGCCGTCATCGATCGAAGTCTCGCCTCGCTCTTCTCGCTACTGCCTCGCGCGACCAGGACGCATTGCCCGCGATCACCCCCTCGCCCGACCCGCCCACGAAGCTGATGCAGTTGGGCCAGACCAAAACGTTCGGCGTGCTCGATCACCATCAAGGTCGCCCCGGGAACATCGACGCCTACTTCGATCACCGTCGTCGCAACGAGAATGGATGTCTCGGCGCTCGAGAATCGTTCCATGGCGGCCTGTCGCTCGGCGGCTTCGAGCCGACCATGAACCAGATCCACCTTGTGACCGGGAAAGGCACGGGCGATCTGCTCTGCGGATTCGACTGCCGAGCGCAGATCCATCTTCTCGCTCTCTTCGACCAACGGATACACGACATAGATCTGTTCGCGGCGATCCAGCGTGTCACGGATGAGATCCATGACGCGCTGCCCCTCGCCCGCCCGTAACAGGATCGTTTCGATCGGTTTCCGTCCCGGCGGCAGTTCATCGATGATCGAAAGATCGAGTTCGCCATACAGGGTCATCGCGAGACTTCGCGGAATCGGCGTCGCCGTCATCACGAGGCGATGCGGGAAGCGTCCATCGGGACGCGCCGCCGAGAGTGCGGCACGCTGCATCACACCGAAACGATGCTGTTCGTCGACGATCGAAAGAACGAGATTCCGAAACACCACCTCACCCTGGACGAGTGCATGCGTTCCGACAATAAGATCGAGTTCGCCCATGGCGAGCAGACCGCGCACGGCTTTGATTTCTGCGCGTGACAGCGACGCGGTCAGCAACCCGATCCGCAAATGCATACCCTCGCCTGCATCCGCGACCATCTTCGTCAGCGTTCGAAAGTGTTGCTCTGCCAGAAGCTCCGTCGGCGCCATCAAGGCCGTTTGCCCCCCGCAAGCCGTCACCGCCACAGCCGCCAGGAGGGCGACGACCGTTTTCCCGCTGCCGACATCACCCTGCACCAATCGATTCATCGGAGACGCTCGCCCCAGATCCGACAGGATCTCGCCAACGACACGACGCTGTGCGCCTGTGAGCCGATAGGGCAAGCCCATCGCCGCGATCCTGGATTCGGGTCGACTGGAATCGATGGCTACCCCAGGACGCGAAGCGCCCTGTGCGCGGCGCATCGCGAGTCCCAGCTCGAGCAAGTAGAGTTCTTCGAGAACGAGCCGTTCGTGGGCCGGAGAAGCAAAAGATTCATATTCTTCGACGTCGACCCCAGAGCCCGGTCGATGCAGCGCCCGCAGAGAATCCGGCACCGAGGGCAGCTCGCGTTCCCGAATCAACCACGCCGGAAGATGGCCGATCGCGAGATCCGCATACGCGTCCACCGATTGTCCGATCAAGCGTCGCAGCGTACGCGGATTCATCCCTTCCGGCGTCGCATAGACGGGGACGACCCGACCCAGGCTTTCGCGCTTCGCTGCGTCGATCGAATCGCCTGTCAGGCGCTCACCATCCTCATCCGTATCGCCGTCCGTCACGGCAACCGGCGAAGGCACACTCTCAATCTCGGGATGAATCAGCTCCTTTGAAAATCGGTAGCGACGAACTTCCCCGCTCACCAGCAGCCAGCGCCCTTTCACGACCTGACTCCCGAGCATCTCGCCACCGCGAAACCATTTCAAAGTCACGACCGCTTCATCATCACCGACAATGGCCTGGAAGATCTTCCCGAAGCGCCCGCCACGACGGGTCGAAACCCACTGGACGGCCTTCACCTCCGCCAGAAATGTCGCCGAGCGCCCGACCTCCAGCTCTCCCACTCCCACCACTCGTCGGCGATCCTCATAGCGCGTGGGGAGCCAGAAGAGCAGATCGTTGATTCGTTCGATCCCTCGCCGGGCGAAACCCTCGGCCCGCTTGGGCCCGACTCCGGGCAGCGCGGCCAAAGACTTGGCCATCAGATCCTCGGCCCAATTGGCCGAGGCGAGGGGCTCCATCAACTCGGCGAGTTCACGGCCGAGATCGCGCCTCGGCGCGCCTGGCTTTCGCGAGTTCAGTTTTTTTTGGATCTTTTCGAAGCGCTTGCGCAGTTCGGTCGGCAGCGTTCGCGACGCCATGGCCGAAAGCCCTTTTGAGGTGGCGTCTTCGGCTCGAGATGTCTCGCCGACTTGCTCCGCTTCCGGGGAACGGCGCGACGCGTCAGGCTCGGTGGATCGTTCCTGGCGGGCGAGCGCGATCACTGCGCGGTGCAGCGCTCTTATCTCATCATGCAGCGACAGAGGCATCAACGCTCGGGATCTCCCAAAAGCATCGGCTGTACTCGCAGTGAATCAGGAACCAGCCCGACCCAATCCCGATTCATGAATCTGCTGCAGGGAGCGAACGCCGATTCGATTGGCCCGCAGAGCGGCAATCGCATCCGCGGAAGCACGCGCCGCGGACAGCGTCGTGCAATAGGGAACGCCCCGCAAGAGTGCCGCAAGACGCAGGGACCTGGAGTCTTCAACGGCCTGCGGTTCCGGCCCAACGGTATTGATGACGAGCGCAATCCCGCCCTCTTTGATGCGGTCCGCTGTATGGGGGGAGCCCTCGTGAACCTTGTTGATGACTTCCGCTTCGATTCCCATTGCAGCGAGCATTCTCGCCGTTCCCGCAGTCGCCACGACGGAGAAACCCTGATCGACGAGGATCTTGATGGGGGCCTGAACCCGTTCGTGCTCCTCCGCTCGAACGGAGACGAGAACCGTTCCTTCGCTGGGCAGACTATTTCCGGCTTGAATCTGCGCCTTCGCGAAGGCCCGGCCGAAATCGGAGTCGATTCCCATAACCTCGCCCGTGCTCTTCATCTCCGGGCCTAACAAGACATCGACTCCAGCAAACTTCACGAAGGGGAAAACGGCTTCTTTGACCGAATAATGGGTCGGTACGATTTCTTCCGTAAATCCGAGGGACTCGAGAGTCTGCCCAGACATGACCAACGCGGCCAATTTGGCCAGGGGAACTCCGATCGCCTTCGAAACGAATGGAACAGTACGCGAGGCACGTGGATTCACTTCGATGACGTAGATCTGCTCGTCCTTGACGGCATACTGCACGTTCATTAGCCCGCGCACACCGAGTTCAAGAGCAAGCATTCTCGTGGCATCAAGGATTTCCTGCACGCGTTCATCGGCGAGTGAATAGGGTGGCAGCGAACACGCGGAGTCCCCGGAGTGAACTCCCGCCTCCTCTATATGCTCCATGATCCCGCCAATAACGACCCGTTCGCCGTCACAGATCGCATCGACGTCGACTTCGATGGCATCGGCAAGAAAACGGTCGACCAACACGGGATGCTCAGAGGACGCCCGGACTGCGAAACGCATGTATTGACGCAGGCCGGCTACATCTTGAACGATCTGCATCGCCCGACCGCCCAGGACATAAGACGGACGAACGAGCACCGGATAGCCGATGCGGGCGGCAATGGCCTCGGCCTCATTCCCGCTTCGAGCGACGTCCCCCGCCGGCCTCTCGAGAGAAAGCTTCTCGAGCACGGCCTCGAAGCGCTCCCGATCTTCCGCGCGATCGATCGCGTCAGGCGGCGTCCCGATGATAGGCGCCCCCGCCTCCTCCAGCGCGACCGCGAGCTTGAGCGGCGTTTGGCCACCGAACTGCACGACGACGCCTTCGGGCTTCTCAGTCCGAATGATCTCGAGAACATCCTCGAGGGTCACCGGCTCGAAATAGAGCCGATCGCTGGTGTCGTAATCCGTCGACACGGTCTCGGGATTACAGTTCACCATGATCGTCTCGAAGCCGGCGTCGCGCAGAGCCATCACCGCGTGAACGCAGCAATAGTCGAACTCGATGCCCTGTCCGATTCGATTAGGTCCACCGCCGAGAATGATGATCTTTCGTTGATCCGTCGGCCGCGCTTCGTCCTCTGCCTCATACGTCGAGTAGAGGTAAGGGGTATGGGCCTCGAACTCAGCGCCGCAGGTATCGACGCGCTTGTACACGGGAAGAACGCCCCGCTCCCAACGCTGCTTGCGCACCTCGCCCTCGGTGAGCTGCCAAAGCGCGGCCAAACGCGCATCGGAAAAGCCCATCTCCTTCGCCGGTCGAAGCCAGGTGGCGCGCTCGCTCGTGGAGGCCGCAGCCAAGCGCATTTCCGCCACGGCGATCTCACGGAGGTTCTCGAGAAACCACGGATCGATCTTCGTTCGGGTAAAGAGCTCTTCCACGGTCGAGCCACGCCGAAAGGCCTCGACGATCGCCCAGGGTCGCCCGGGGCGCGGCGTGTCGATCTGTGCCCAGAGCGCCGCTTCTCCGGCGTCACCATCGGGTAGCTCCGGCGGCTCCAGCCCAGCGTGTCCGATCTCGAGGGAACGAATCGCCTTTTGAAAACTCTCCTTGAAGGTTCGACCGATCGCCATCACCTCGCCGACGGATTTCATCTGAGTCGTGAGCGTCGAGTCCGCGGAGGGGAACTTCTCGAAGGTGAAGCGCGGAATCTTCGTCACGACATAATCGATCGTCGGCTCAAAGCTCGCGGGCGTCTCGCGCGTGATGTCGTTGCGGATCTCGTCGAGGGAATATCCAACTGCGAGCTTGGCTGCGATTTTCGCGATCGGGAAGCCCGTCGCTTTCGACGCGAGGGCCGATGACCGAGAGACCCGAGGGTTCATTTCGATGACGATGAGTGACCCGTCTTCCGGGTCGACACCGAATTGGACATTCGAACCGCCGGTATCGACACCGATCTCGCGCATGATCGCGACGGCAGCGTCACGCATTTCCTGATATTCGCGGTCGGTAAGGGTCTGCGCCGGTGCCACGGTGATTGAATCGCCGGTATGCACGCCCATTGCGTCAAAGTTTTCGATCGAGCAGATCACGACGACATTGTCGGCGCGATCGCGCATCACCTCGAGTTCGTATTCCTTCCAGCCAACAACGCTCTGCTCCACCAGACATTGGCTGGTCGGGGATTGGTCCAGCGCCCATTGCACCATGCGTTCGAAGTCTGCGTCGTCCTCACAAACCCCTCCGCCGGAGCCACCCATCGTAAAACTCGGCCGGATGATGGCCGGGATCTTGGTTCGAAGCAGAATCTCACGCGCTTCGGCAACCGATGTCGCGATACCGGACGCCGGCATGCGAAGTCCTATCCGCTGCATGGCAGCGCGAAAGAGCTGTCGATCCTCAGCCTTGTTGATCGCCTCGAGATTGGCGCCAATCAGGGTCACATTGTACTTCTCGAGTACGCCGGCCTCAGCCAGATCGATCGCGAGATTGAGAGCTGTCTGCCCACCGATCGTGGGAAGCAACGCGTCGGGACGCTCCAACGCAATGATCTGCTCGACCGAGTCCACGGTCATCGGCTCGATATAGGTTCGGTCCGCCGTCTCTGGGTCGGTCATGATCGTGGCGGGATTCGAGTTGATGAGAACGACTCGATAGCCCTCCTCCCGAAGCGCCTTACACGCTTGCGTGCCCGAATAATCGAACTCACAGGCTTGTCCGATTACGATCGGACCCGAACCGATCACTAGAATCGTATGAATATCATCTCTGCGCGGCACCGACTACTCCGAGGACTTGATCAATATGAATGTTCTTGGAAATAGATGACTGCTTGTTTTCACAACCCGACCTGACTGATCTCCGCCCCGGTCACGTTCTCGCCGTTCGCCACACGTTCGATCATTTCGCGGAAACGGCCAAAGAAATAGGATGCGTCATGAGGTCCCGGCGAAGCCTCGGGGTGATATTGCACGGAGAAAATTGGCCGGGTCTCGTGCGCCAAGCCCTCGACCGTATCGTCGTTGAGATTGATATGCGTGATTCGAACCGGCTCGCCTGCGGCGCGAAGACTCTCTGCATCCACCGCATAACCATGATTCTCCGCGCAGATCGCCACCTTGCCCGTGGCCAGATCCTTGCCCGGTTGATTTCCCCCGTGATGTCCGAATTTCAGCTTGTGCGTCGTCCCGCCCAGAGCCAGTGCCAGGATCTGGTGCCCGAGGCAGATGCCGAAGACCGGCTTCGTTTGAACGAGTTCGCGAACGATTGACTGCACGCCCTCAACTGCTGCTGGGTCGCCAGGGCCATTGGACAGGAAAATTCCATCGGGTTCGAGAGCCAGTGTCTCCGCGGCGGGCATGGTCGCGGGAACGACGGTGACATCAAATCCCTGTTCCACAAGAAGCCGCAGAATATTGCGCTTCACGCCGAAGTCATACGCGACGATCTTCAGCTTATTTTCGGGCCGCCCCGGCCTCGGGAGCTGACCCTGGATTCCCGGCCAGGCCCCGTCACTCACTTCGTAGGCTGCATCGCAGGTCACTCTCGCAACCCAGTCGTGATTCTCCAGGCCCGGTGCATTCTGTGCACGCGAGACCAGTTCATCGCCGTCCTGCAGATCGGGATCCGTGGACAGCACACCGACCTGTGCACCACCTTCCCGAATCCGCCTAACGAGTGCGCGAGTGTCGATTCCCGAGATCCCGGGAACGTTAGACTGACGCAATAATGCGTCAATGGTCCCCTCGGCACGATAATTACTCGGGATGTCGAAGAGTTCCTTGATCACAAAGCCCGAAAGAAAAGGCTTGCGGGACTCGTCATCCATCGAATTGACGCCCACATTTCCGATCTGCGTATAGGTCATGGCCACAATCTGACCTGCATAAGATGGGTCGGTGGCGATCTCCTGATAGCCCATCATGCTCGTATTGAAGACGACTTCGCCTGACTGGATCGTCTCGGCGCCAAATGCGCGTCCGCGATAGATCGTTCCGTCCGCCAACGCGAGCGCTGCCGGGCGCACCGGTCTCCCAAGAAGGTCTTCAGACATCCCTCTCATCGAATCAAAACTCCGCGTTCACTGTGATAGACGAGCCGACCATCAACGATCGTCGCGACTGCGCGACCCGTCATTTTCGACCCAGACCAGGGAGAGTTCCGGCTCTTCGAAAATCCCTGAGCCGCATCATAGGTCCACTCCCGAGTTGGATCGATCAACACGATATCCGCGGCGCTGCCAACACGCAGACTCCCGCCTTCGACCGCGATGAGTTCCGCTGGGTTGGTCGACCAACATCGCACGAATTCCAGTGGCGAGAGCGTGCCGTCGCGAACCAGATCGAGGGTGACCGCCACGGCGGTTTCAAGCCCGAGCATACCGGGCGGTGCCTCCGTGAATTCGACTTCTTTCTCGTACGTCGCATGCGGTGCATGATCTGTCGCCATCACATCGATCACGCCTTCAGCCAAAGCCGCTCGGAGCGCCGAAATATCCGCGGCCGAGCGGAGAGGCGGCGCCACTCGGGTACTGGTATCAAAGGTCATCGTCGCCTCGTCTGTCAGACTCAAATGATGTGGCGTCACTTCGGCCGTGACGCGAGTTCCATCTTCTCGCGCTCGACGAATCAAGTCGACCGACCCCGCCGAGGAAACATGCGCGATATGCAGGTGTGCGCCAGTCATCGCGGCTAGGCGAAGATCCCGGGCGATCATGATCTCTTCGGCCGCCGCCGGATTCCCAGGCAAGCCGAGCCGCGTCGAAACCGGCCCTTCATTGACGACCCCTCCCGCGCGAAGGTGACAATCTTCTGCGTGAACGATCACGGGTGCGTCGGCCAGGGTCGAATACTCGAGCACGCGACGCATCACCGCGGTATCCATGATGGTGGCGCCATCGTCGCTGAAGGCGACGGCCCCCGCCTCGCGCAGCGCCATCATTTCGGTCATGACCTGGCCTGCGAGTCCCCGTGTCGCAGCAGCGATCGGTCGAATCTTTACTGGAGAATCTTTCTCCGCCCGGTCGAGGATGTATTTCGTCACAGACGGGTCATCGTTCACTGGATCGGTATTGGCCATGCAAGCCAATTGCGTGAAACCGCCAGCTACCGCCGCCATGCCACCGCTTGCCAGATCTTCTTTGTATTCCTGACCCGGCTCGCGAAGATGCGTGTGAATATCGATCAAGCCCGGTGCGATCCAGGCCCCTTCGGCATCTAGAATCTCAGCGCCGTCCGCCGAAATATCGACATCGATCCGCGCGATTCGGCCGTCTTCGACAAGACAATCCAGTGCGCCGTCGAGGTCCTGGCTGGGATCGAGAAGCCGACCATTTCTAATCAGTAGACGTGCCATGGCTGACCTAACGTCCCTCCCGCTCGGAGAAGGCAACAGGGTGTCGCCGACCAGCGACGAGATAGAGAAGCGCCATTCGGAGAGCGACGCCGTTGCGGACTTGATCGAGGATCACGCTAGGTCGATGGTCCGCGAGTTCATGAGCGAGTTCGACGCCCCGATTCACAGGTCCCGGATGCATCACGATCGCGTCTTCTTTGGCGAAGCGGAGCTTGGCACGATCGATTCCGAAGGTCGCCGCGTACTCGCGAACGCTGGGGAAGCATGCCCCTTCGAGTCGTTCCATCTGAATTCGCAAGGCCATGACGACGTCGGCTCCGTCGAGAGCTTCGCGCAGATTCGTATAGGCCTTCACGCCGAGCGATTCGACTTCCGCTGGCAACATCGTCGGTGGACCCGCCACGCGAACCTCTGCACCCAGCTTCAAAAAACCATAGATATTGGACCGTGCAACGCGACTGTGAGCGATGTCTCCGACGATCGTGACGGTGAGACCTTCAATTCGTCCCTTTTGTTCTTTTACTGTGAGCATGTCGAGCATCGCCTGGGAAGGATGCTCATGGGCGCCGTCTCCCGCATTGATCACCGGCGCCTGCAGCACCTCCGCGAGACGATGCGGCACACCGGCCACGTTGTGGCGCACGATCACAACGTCGGGGTCCATCGCATCGAGAGTCTTGGCCGTATCGAGCAGGGTTTCGCGCTTGGAGACGCTCGATCCAGACACCGAGAAGTTCACGACGTCGGCGGCCAGCCTCTTGCCCGCAATCTCAAAGCTCGTCTGGGTTCGCGTCGATGGCTCGAAAAAGAGATTGATCAGCGTGCGTCCGCGAAGCGTCGGCACTTTTTTGACCTCGCGCGTGCCGATCTCTTGCATTCGCTCCGCCGTCTCGAGAATCAACTCGATGTCGTCGCGCGAAAGATCCTCGATGCCCAGAATATCGCGACCAATCATGCAGCTCCGCCCCCTTGGACGATCAGTTGCAGATCGACCGGCTCCACCGCTTCGCTATCAGAGTCACCGGCTGCGGTTTCGGTAGCCCCCGCGCGAAAAATCACTTTCTCATCGGGTTGTGTCGGAATATTCTTGCCGACGAAATCAATTTTGATCGGCAGCTCTCGATGTCCGCGGTCCACCAGCGCGACCACCCGAACATGAGAGGGCCGCCCGAAATCCATCAAGGCATCCATGGCGGCTCGAATGGTTCGACCCGTGTTGACGACATCCTCGACGAGTACGACGACCCGATCGTCGACCGAAGAGGGCATCTCGGTTCGGCGCAGCCGGGGCCGGCTTCCACGCGTTGATAGGTCGTCGCGATAGAGCGTGGTATCGAGGATCCCGATCGGCGGACGCAGCCCCGTCAGGCTTTCCAGATTCTCGATCAGAATTCGGGCCAGCGGTACGCCGCCATTGGGAATGGCCACCAGAAACAGAGACTCGGGACACTCCAGGCTCTCGACGATCTCGTGAGCGATGCGCATCAACGCGCGCCGGATCGCACGGTCATCCAGCACGATTCGCTCGATCAGGGCCGAACGCACAGCATTTTCTTCGCAATGAGTCGTTCGGAGGAGATCTACACCATCGCCACGAATATCGCCCCGATCATCGGGGACGTGTTCGACGGACGGCGAAGCGGACGTGGCCGTATCCGAGGGCGAACCGGGGGGTGCATCGAACTGCGACAAGACAGAGCCTCTGTCCTTCCCCGACTCTCCGGACGGGCTTAAAGGACGAAAATGTTCGGGCGTCAGGGTACCGCGAAAGGCGCTGGTGGCAATCCTTCAGACCCTGACGAATCGTGGCTTCCGACGCCGCGCCAGCATTCCCCTCGGGCCGTCCCTCAACCCGCGAACTTCTCTTTGCAGCGAACCCTTTGAAAGACCCGATCCCAACGCTTCTCGGCCTGGAACCAGTTCACGGGGTTGAAGAAGGAGAGCATGTTGCCGTTTACATCCCACGACCAGTAAAGAATGAAGGCAGGCCCCTTCATCTCCTCGAGACGGACCGTGCCCCATCCGCGACTGTCGTTCGAGTTGTCCCGGTTGTCCCCCATCATGAAATAGCGGCCCGGCTCGACCACCCAGGTCCCTCGATCGAGCCGAGATTCAAGCGCACGCCGAGGCCGGGGGTCGTCGAGAATCGCATGGCGACAATCGCCCAGATCTTCCCAACTCACATCAAAGGCCACGCCGGACTCGTCGACGAATTGGGAGTTCAACGACTGGATCGCGAGGGGTACGTCGTTGATATACACACGGCCGCCACGCCACGCGACTCGATCTCCGGGCATTCCGACCAAGCGTTTGACGAAATCTTCCCGCGGCGCATCTTCCGGCGCCAAATCCACGGGCTTGATATCGCGCCCGCCCATCCGATTACCCGGCCGTGCCACTTCGAAGACGACAACATCGCCTCGCTGCGGCTCTCGGTAGGACGGCAATCGCCAATCGGTGAAGGGAACCTTCGATCCGTAGGCGACTTTGTTCACGAAGAGATGATCCCCGATAAGAAGCGTCGGAAACATCGACCCGGACGGAATGCGAAACGGCTCGACCAGAAAGTGTCGAATCGCGAGGGCAATTGTAATGGCAATCACGAGCGTGACGACCTGATCGAGGATCGCGCCGAAGGGCGACCCCTCCCCTTCCTGGGCGGCCACGTTCGTCGGCTCGGCGACGGGCGGAGACTCCTTGCGCATGGCTAATCGTCTCCCAATCGCAGTGCAGCAAGAAACGCCTCTTGTGGAATTTCAACCGAGCCAACCATCTTCATTCGTTTCTTCCCCGCCTTCTGTTTTTCGAGCAGCTTCCTTTTTCGCGTGATGTCGCCGCCATAGCACTTGGCAAGGACATTCTTGCGGACGGCGCGAACAGTGGTTCGGGCGATGATCCGACTTCCGATCGCAGCCTGAATCGCAATGGGAAACTGTTGGCGTGGAATGAACTCCTTGAGTTTCTTCGTCAGCTCAGATCCGCGACCATACGCCTTGTCCTTATGTACGATCAAAGACAAGGCATCGACCGCATCGCCATTCACCATGACATCCAGCTTGACTAGGTCTGCAGGGCGGAATCCGACCAAATCATAATCAAAGGATCCGTAGCCCCGCGTCGCACTTTTCAGTCGATCGTGAAAATCGGTCACGATCTCATTCAGTGGCAATTCATATCGAACCTGAACTCGAGTTCCGTGCACGCCCATATCCTTCTGGACACCGCGTCGATCCTGACAGAGACCAAGCACTGCGCCCAGATAGTCCGACGGAACATGGATTGTGGCCAGTACGACCGGCTCCTGAATTTCATGGATCTCCGCCGATTCGGGAAGCGCCGCGGGACTCTCGATTTCAAATGGATCCCCATCTCGCGGGACTACGAGATACCGCACGGTCGGTGCGGTTGTGATGAGATCCAAATCGTATTCACGTTCGAGTCGCTCTTGAACAATCTCCGCGTGCAGGAAGCCCAGAAAGCCGCAGCGAAAGCCAAAGCCCAGGGCTGCACTGGTCTCCGGCTCATAGCTGATCGAGGCGTCGTTCAACTTCAGCTTTTCAAGCGCGACCTTGAGGTCTTCGTAATCTTCGGAGTCGACGGGGTAGAGACCGGTGAAGACCATTGCCTTCACTTCTTGGAAACCCGCTAACGCCTCCGCTGCACCCTTCGCAGCGGTCGTGATCGTATCTCCGATCTTGATATCACCAAGCGTCTTGATGCCCGCGATGACCATCCCGACTTCACCCGCCGCAAGAGAATCGACACTCCGTGGGGTCGGATCAATCACGTCCAGACGGGTGATCTCCTGTTCGATCCCCGCCACCATGAATTTGATTCGCTCACGCTTGTGCAGGACGCCGTTGACCACCCGAACGATCATCACGACGCCTACATAGGAATCGAAATAAGCATCGAAAATCAGGGCTTGAGCGGGCGCCGTCGCCTCTCCTGCCGGAGGCGGAATCCGATCGACGATCGCTTGAAGGATGGCGTCGATTCCAACACCGGTCTTCGCCGAAACAGGCAACACATCCGCCGCATCGAGGCCAATGACATCCTCGATTTCTTGTGCGACGCGATCCGGATCCGCAGAGGGCAAATCAATCTTGTTAACGACGGGAATCAGTTCGAGATTGGCCTCGACTGCGAGATAGGCGTTCGCGAGGGTCTGGGCTTCGATCCCCTGGGCCGCATCCACGATCAGGAGGGCTCCCTCACAAGCGGAAAGTGCCCGCGAAACTTCATAGGAGAAATCGACGTGGCCAGGGGTGTCGATCAAGTTGAGAACATAAGTCTTGCCATCTTCGGCCGTGAAATTCATGCGCGCAGTCTGCGCCTTGATTGTAATGCCGCGCTCTCTTTCGAGTTCCATGTTGTCGAGAAATTGGTCCTTCTTATCTCGTTCGGAAACTGCGTTCGTGGCTTCGAGCAAACGGTCGGCAAGAGTGCTCTTGCCATGGTCGATATGCGCGATGATGCAGAAATTCCGAATCAGGGCGGGATCAATGGTCATCATTCCGCCTCCGGGCGCGTGGCGGATGTCTTCGTAATCCCGTCGGATCCGGCAATGCCGCGAGTCTCTTCGCCGCCGGCGCCCCAACCATTGGAAAAAACATTCGAGAGCAAATTCCTGGGCACATCCAAGCTCTTAAGATACGCGGCCAATGCCTCGCTCCAATTCCGCATGATCACACCCGCGGCGACCGCGCGGTCCATACACAGCAGCGAATAAGCGGGACGCGGCGCAGCCGTCTCGAATGCGGATGTGGGAACTGGATCTATGACGATATCGGCGTAGCCTGCTTGGTCGAGGATGGCTCGAGCAAAGCTAAACCATGTCGCCTCCCCCGCGTTCCTCAAGTGGAGTAGACCACTCGGATAGGAGGCGGTCGAACGGCCGATTCGCCCGAGGAGGAGCAGCGCCTCTGCAAGGTCCCCTGCGTAGGTCGGCGCCCCATACTGATCATCGACCACTTTGAGAGGCCCTTCGAGTTCGCCCGACCGGCGGCGCGCTGCTTGGTCGAGAATCGCAATCACGAAGTTTCGGCCCGGCCCAAAAACCCAACTCGTCCGCACGACGAGGGCACTCGGATTGGTGCCCAACACGGCGACCTCCCCGGCCCGCTTACTCGAACCGTAAACGGTTCTCGGATCTGTTGGCTCTTCTTCGCGATAGGGTCGAGATCCATCGCCGCGAAAGACATAATCCGTCGACACATGAAAGAACTGGATATTTCGCTGCAGACACCGTCGCGCCCACTCTGCGGGGGCGAGCGCATTCATCCGATACGCGAGTTCCTTCTCCGTCTCGCATGAATCGACTTTCGTATAGGCGGCGGCATTGACCACTAGATCCGGAAGCGCCGACGATTCGGCTTCGAGCCACGGGTCAATTTGATCGAAATCTGAAAGGTCGATCTGATCACGAGTTGCCGCGAAGGCCAGGTCGAGATCGTCTGCTGCCTCGATATGGCGAACGAGGCAGCGGCCTAGCTGCCCGGCTGAGCCGAGAACACCGATCCGCAGTTTAGGACCGCGTGGTATCATGTTGCTCTCATCGCCCATTCGTTCTAACTCGTCTCCATCCGAAGGACCCACGTCGGCAAACGCTCGACTCGTTTCAGCTTGGCTGCCGTCTCATGCGCAATCCCCTCTCCCGGCATTGGCTGAACGCGCACTCGCCAACGTCCCGCATCACCCTGCGCAGACAACAGTTTTGCGGGATACCCCTTCGCTCGCAGGGATTCGGCCAGTCGAAGTGCGGCGCCTTCGTCAGAGAAAGCGCCAACTTGGATCGCCCAGGCGCCCACTTTTTCAGCAGGCAATCCGTCTCGGACGCTCAAGCCCGCCGACTGATCCCGAGGCTTTCCGCTTGATAGAGAGACCGGCGCGCGCATCACTGGGCGAGTTGTCGAGGCGGAAGCCGCGACAGATGGCAATACGCGCGCTCCCTCTTCCTCGCGGTTGCCGTGCGCATTCGCTTCATCGGAGGCGCCGAGAACCCCTGCCACTGCCGCGCCCGATTCGCTCGCCGGTAAAACGACGGATTGGCTCTCGCCGCGCAGGTGCCCGGCCAACAGCTCTGGCTCCTCGGAAACGATTCCGAACAGGAGGCCCGCACCGAACCCGAAGACCACTAGGACCAACAAACGGATAAGTGCTCGGACGACGCCGCCGGGCCGAAGTCCACGGCCAGCCTGAGATGACATTACATACTCTCCGGCGCATCGAGCCCGAGGAGTTCCAGTCCACTTGCCAACACACCCCGTATAGCCAGCGCCAGGCCGAGCCTTGCCGCGCTGAGAGAGGCGTCGTCAGAGAGAACGCGATGCCGATCACCGTCCTGTAAGTAAGGGTTCCAGAGTCCGGCGACTTCCCGGAGGTAGTACGCCACGTGGTGCGGTTCTCGACTCTCTGCGGCACGACGGACGACGTCGGGAAAAGTCGTAAGCTTTCGAACCAACGCGATCTCTTCTTCGAGCGCGAGCCTTGTAGCATCAAACGCGTTGGCCTCGGGCATGGAGATTCCTAACTTCTGGGCCTTTCGTTCGATCCCGAAAGTTCGTGCATGCGCGTACTGGACATAGTAGGCGGGATTCTTTCGCCAATTCTTATCCTTGGCGAGATCAAGATCAAAATCGAGATGACCATCCGGCTTTCGTTCGATCATGAAAAATCGAAATACATCTCGCCCGACATCATCGACAAGTTCGTCGATCGTGACGAACGTCGCCTTGCGCGTTGACTGCTTCACCTTCTCTCCGCCACTCGTGATGGTGACGAATTGATGCAGGACCAGTTCGATCTGGTCTGCGGGCACCCCGAGCGCAGCCGTCGCCTCACGCACGAATGGAAACTGCTCGATGTGATCCGCACCTTGCACATCGATGACTAGATCAAAACCACGTCGAAACTTATCGCGGTGGTAGGCGATATCCGGCATTAGATAGGTCGGTTCACCGGTCCCCTTGATGACAACTCGATCACGGTCGAGGCCACGCGCAGTCGCCTTGAACCAAACAGCACCCTCCGAGTCATAGATGAGCCCGGCCTCACGAAGATCCGTAATCGCTTCGTCGAGCTTCCCTTCGTCGTAGAGACTCCGCTCATTAAAATACACATCGAAGTCGATCCCAATTCGCACGAGAGTCTTCGAAATATCCTCAAAGATCACCCGCTGGGCTTCCTCCCTGAAACGGCCTTCCCCCGGCTCCTCGACGAGGGCGCCTCCAGCGGACTCTCGGAGCTCATCCGCAATCGCTTTGATGTAGTCGCCCTGGTATCCATCCTTCGGAAAGACGACGGGCAGGCCGTCGATCTCTTCCTCCCAGTTTTTTTCGGAATTCGCCAGCGCTGCTTTCGAGGGAGGCGACGCCAAGCCAAGGCCTTCGAGATAGCGGGCCTTCACCGATTCACCGAGGACTCGCATTTGCCGACCACCATCGTTGAAATAGTACTCGCGAGTGACATCCCAGCCGGTTGCCTCGAGAAGCCGCGCTATGCAATCACCCAATATCGCTTGTCGGCCATGGCCGGTGGAAAGCGGACCAGTTGGATTTGCAGAAACGAACTCGACCTGCACTTTTGGCTTCGCACCATCCCTTGCGGGCTGCGAGGCGCTCCACCCATATTGCGATCCGGCCCGAATAACATCGTGAAGCAGATCGTGCCAACGTGAATCTGCGAGCTTGATATTCAGAAATCCAGGACCGGCGATTTCGAGTGAATCGATCAAACCTCCCGCATTCCCGAGCCGCGTCGTTAGGTCTTCAGCGATTTCACGCGGCTTCTTGCGCAATCGTTTGGCGAGAAGCATCGCCGCGTTGCAAGAAAAATCCCCGTGCTCTTTTTGGCGAGGAACTTCGATCGCAAACTCAGGCAAAATATCGGAGTCGTCGACCGCATCGAGTAATTCTCGCAAGGCAAGCTCGATTTTCCCCCGCAGCATCTCCTTCACTTCGTCTCCTGACCCAACATTTCACCTGGCCGCTGTGACCGAATAGCGGAATCGCGCTCCGCAGATTCCACTCCCGTCCTGTCTCGCAACCCCAGGTCTTTGAATCGAACGATGATCTCACCCGGCAAGGCAAGATCGAGTTCTTCACGAATCGCACGATCGACCGCAGCAGGCTCAGCCTCGAGCATCTCGATTTCATAGCGCATCGCCTCGTTCTGGCTCTGCAGATCGGTAACACGCGCCAGCGATATAGACAGATCCTCGCCGAGATCACGCCACACCTTGAACCCGCTCTCCCGATCGAGAAGTGCGGAAATCCCAAGGATTGCGATCGCAGCGATTCCTAGGCCAAGCGTCCTCACCCACTCCCCCCTTGATTCGAACGGGTGGTTCACGCCCCCATTCTAGTCGTGTGTGATTCGCGTAATTCCTGATTTCGGACGGCAGGATACCGAATTCGAATACTCCGGGCCCGTTTTCCCTGCCCTAGAACGCGTTCGGCGAGGGCACCTGCCGCGAGCCACCGATCAATTCCCGGATGCGATCGACATAGCTCGTCGCGTCCCATTCGCGAGGCCCTACGTAGCGCTCGACGATGCGCCCGTCGCGATCAACGAGTAGCGACTCAGGCACGCCCATGGTCTGATACTCCCCGTAGACTGCCTGCGCGGGATCGAGAAGCATGGGAAAAGAAAGCTGATAGCGCTCCTGGAATGCGCGCACCTCGGCTTCGTTGTCATCGATGGCGACCGCGATGAGTTCAAACTGCTCGCCGGCAAGCGCTTGGTAGAGCCGTTCCATCGCAGGCATTTCGCGCTCGCACGGTTCGCACCAGGTCGCCCAGAAATTGATCAACACGACGCGCCCCAATTGAGATGACAATGCCATCGCTGATTCTGCTTCGGCGTCGCTCATGCGCAGCCGGGAAAGCTCAAAGGTCGGCGCCGATGCGCCTCGCACCACTGGCGGAGCGCCAACATCGCTTCGAATAATCAAAATGCTCGCCACAACGACGACCGCCGCAACGAGCAGCAGGCTCGGTCCGGCGGAGCGTTTTGAACCTTCGCGACCGGCGCTTCTTGCCTGATCTGCGCTTGCGGTTCGAAGACGAGAGTTGTCGGGATCGCCGCTCAGGCGTTCGCCTCCTGGTCCTCGCGGTCCACCAATTCAATGATAGCCATTGGCGCAGCGTCACCTGGACGCTGACCCAACTTCAGGACACGCGTGTACCCGCCCGGACGCTCGCGGTATCGATCCGCAAGCTCACTGAAGAGCTTCGACGTCACCTCTTTGCTGCGAATGGTCTCGAGAGCCTGGCGCCGTGCATGCAGCGTCCCGCGCTTACCGAGCGTAATCATTCGCTCCGCGATTCCGCGCAACTCTTTGGCTTTCGCGTCGGTCGTCCGAATCTGCTCGTGCTCGAGCAGCGAGGTCACCATGTTTCGAAACAGTGCCTTGCGATGAGAGACTGAACGCCCAAGTTTTCTACCGGATTTTCGATGATTCATCTCAGGCCTCGCGCTGCTCCCGCATCCGCTCGAGATCTTTGCGGGCGGGCAGATTGTCGATCGTCATTCCCAGGCTGAGACCGAGACTCGAGAGAGTCTCCTTGATCTCGTTGAGTGATTTCCGACCAAAGTTCTTTGTCTTGAGCATCTCTGCTTCGGTCTTCTGAACGAGCTCACCGATGAATCGGATGTTCGCGTTCTGAAGACAATTTGCCGAGCGCACAGAGAGTTCGAGCTCGTCCACCGACTTGAAGAGATTCGGATTGAGCGGTTCGGGCTCATCTATATGCAGGGCGGGTGCCTCTGCCATCTCTTCGAAGTTGATGAAGATCGAAAGCTGTTCCTTGAGGATCTTCGCGGCAAAAGCGATTGAATCCACGGGTGCTATCGCCCCGTCCGTCCAGATCTCCAAGTTCAGTCGATCAAAATTCGTGGCGCGGCCGACGCGAGCCGGCGTCACGGTGTAGTTGACTCGGCGGATGGGCGAAAATACCGAGTCGATCGGAATTGTTCCGATCGGCATTTCCTCGCTCTTGTTTTCGACTGCCAAGACATAGCCCTTACCAAGGCCAACCGTGACTTCCATCTCAAAGCTCGAGTCGGGCCCCAGTGTGCAGATTTTGTGCTCGGGATTCATGATCTCGACCGTTTGATCCGGCGAGATGAGATCGCCGGCGACGACCATTCCCTGTCCCGTCTTCTTGACTCGAATCGTCTTTGGACCTTTGCTGTTCATGCGAACACGAACATCCTTCAGGTTCAAAACGACTGTCGCGACGTCTTCCATCACGCCAGGAATCGTCGAAAACTCATGAAGCACACCGTCAATTCGAATATTCGTAATCGCCGCGCCCTGAAGCGACGACAACAACACACGGCGAAGCGCGTTGCCAAGTGTCGTTCCAAATCCGCGCTCCAGCGGTTCACAATGGAAACGACCGTACGTCGAAGTGAGCGTGCCCTCTTCGACCTCGAGGTGTCGTGGCCGAATCAGCTCCCGCCAGTTTCGTGTGATCACTTCATCTTGCATCGGAACTCCTTTGCGTCTCTCTCAAATCGAGACGACATTCCGTTCAAATTTCAATCAAACTCTATGGTCCCGGCCAAAGCGCAAAGAACCTGAAATCAGAGTCCGACGTTCAAAGACATTAGGCGAATGCCCGCATCCCGACCGCGGTCAGTCAGCTCCCCTAGCGTGAATACAATTCGACGATCAGCTGCTCCTCGATCGGGAGCGTGATATCCTCGCGCTGCGGAAGGGCCTTGATCAAACCCTTCATTTCGTCTTTCTCAATCTCGAGCCACTGGGGAACTGCACGCCCCTCCATGGTCTCGAGGGCACCGCTGATTCGGGCCACCTTCTTCGAGCGATCGACAACGCCAATCGTCCAGCCTGGCATGACGAGGATGCTGGGCGTATGCGCCTTCTTCCCGTTCACCGTAAAGTGCCCGTGCTTGACGAGCTGCCGGGCTTCGGCTCTCGACGTCACATAGCCGAGCCGGAAAATCACATTATCGAGACGCCTTTCGAGAAGCATGAGTAGGTTCTCGCCGGCCCGACCACTCATACGAGAAGCTCGATCGAACGTGCTTCGGAACTGCTTCTCGAGCAGCCCGTACATTCGCTTCACTTTCTGCTTCTCACGAAGCTGAACGCCGTAGTCGGAGAAGCGGACGCGACCCTGGCCGTGTTGCCCAGGCGGATAGGCGCGCCGCTCGATGGCGCACTTCTCTGTAAAACAGCGATCTCCCTTCAAGAAGAGCTTCGTGCCTTCTCGACGGCAGAGTCGACAAACGGAACCTGTATAACGTGCCATGCTTACTCTCTGTTCTTCTTGATCGACCTAAACAGCCGGATCGATGCATTCTTTAAACGCACCGTTAGGTGCATGGTTAGTCGAAACTGGCTAGACGCGCCGCCGCTTGGGTGGGCGACAACCGTTGTGCGGAATGGGTGTGACATCACGAATCATCGTGATTTTCATCCCGGCCGCTTGAAGCGCACGAAGCGCGGACTCTCGTCCTCCGCCCGGGCCCTTCACGTAGACACCGAGTGACCTTACTCCATGCTCCTGGGCTTTCTTGGCGCATTCCTCGGCGGCTATCTGGGCGGCAAAAGGCGTCGACTTCTTTGACCCCTTGAAGCCCTGCTGGCCACAACTCGCCCAAGCGATCGCATTCCCACCAACGTCGGTAATCGTAATCACAGTATTATTGAAGGTCGCTTGGATGTGAGCAATACCCGACTGGATATTCTTCTTGACCTTCTTCTTTGTCTTTTTGGCTGCCATATAATTTTATCGCATCACTTCTTTGGCGCTAGCTTCTTGCCCGCGATCGTCTTCGCAGGGCCCTTCCGCGTTCGCGCGTTCGTATGGGTTCGCTGTCCTCGCACCGGCAGGCCACGTCGGTGGCGGAGCCCCCGGTAGCAGCCGATGTCCATCAACATCTTGATGTTCTGATTGACTTCGCGCCGAAGGTCACCTTCGACTTTATAGTCGCGCTCGATGATCTCACGAAGCTTGATCACTTCTGACTCCGAGAGATGCTCAGTTCGTGATCCCGCTTCAATCGAGGCCTTCTGACAAATCTTGAGTGCCGTCACTCGACCGACACCGTAGATGTAAGTCAATGAGATCTCGATGCGCTTGTTGCGCGGCAAATCGACGCCTGCGATTCGCGCCATAAAACTTCCTCCGTTCTTCCTAGAACAATGCCTTTAGAGCAAAGTCGTTTGGCCGACTAACCCTGCCGCTGTTTATGCTTCGGGTTCTCACAGATCACCCGGACAATTCCTCGCCGACGAATAATTCGGCACTTCTCACACATTTTCCGAACCGATGCTCGAACCTTCATTGTCTTCTCTCTCTATCTCTTCTAGTGCGACCCGGTAATCCGGGTCAGGACCTCGGGCCCATGATCTGTAATGAGCACCGTATGCTCGAAATGCGCAGACAATGTTCCGTCGGCCGTCACCGCCGTCCATTCGTCTTCTAGTACCCGAACCTTCTCACTGCCGATGTTCACCATCGGCTCAATCGCAAAAACCATTCCTGCTCGAAGTCTCGGACCTCGTCCTGGCCGACCATAGTTGGGAACCTGTGGCGGCTCATGCATTTCACGTCCAATCCCATGACCCACAAACTGCCGAACGACTCCGAACCCATCCTTCTCTGCACGAGTCTGAACCGCAAAACCAATGTCCGACAACCGATCTCCGGGCACCATACGCTCAATGCCCTTCTCCAAAGCATCATGCGTCGTTTCGATCAGACGCTTTGCTTCAGGATCGACTTCACCGATGGCAATTGTGACCGCTGTATCCCCATGCCAGCCGCGACTCTCGCCGTTGATTGATACAGCACCGAAATCGAGGCTGATGATGTCGCCATCATGAAGTTCACGGGGTCCAGGAATTCCATGGACGATCTCATCATTGACTGAAGCACAAAGAACCGCTGGGTAGGGCACTACCCCCCCGGGAGCATAGCCTAAAAATGGAGACTTCAAGCCCCTCTTTTTTAAGGCATCGACCCCGATCTCGTCCAGCTCCCCGGTCGTCACGCCCGGTCGGGCACACCCTCGGATTTCCAGCAGGATCTCGGCCGTCAATTCACCAATCTCCCGCATCTGTTCGATTTCGCGGCGGCTCTTTATCGCGATCTTTTCGCCAAAGCTCACCTGATTTGACTCCTGTTCAATCTTTAGCTCAGACTCCTATTTCTGTTTCTTGTTCTTTTTCCATTCACATTTAGGAATGGCTCAACTCACTTCACCTTCTAATCAAGAGCATCTCGAACTCGCTTGCCGACCTCTTCGATCGTCCCCATCCCGGAGACTTCAATCAACACTCTGCGACTTCGATAGAACTCCAACAGCGGCGCCGTTTCCGAGTCATAGACCCGCATCCGTTCTCGAATCGTTTCTTCGTTGTCGTCCACCCGGCCTTCGATCTCTGAGCGCTTTCGAAGGCGTGCAACCACCGCCTCGTTGTCCACTGCCAGCGCAAGACAACAGTCGAGCGCCGCGTCTAGATCTCCCAACGTTTTCTCGAGAGCACTGGCCTGGGCAAGCGTTCGAGGGAAACCATCGAGCAGAAAGCCCTTCTTCGCGTCGTCCTCCGACAACCTTTCTTTGGCGATGCCGATCACGATCTCATCGCTGACGAGTTCCCCGGAGTCCATGACTGCCTTCGCCTGCAATCCAACTTCAGTTCCCGCTTCGACTGCCGCACGCAGCATGTCGCCTGTTGAAATATGCGGGATGCCAAGATCTGAGATCAAATTCGTCGCCTGCGTGCCCTTGCCCGCTCCGGGTGGGCCTAACAAGACAATTCTCGTTGCCGTCACCGACCTAGCCTTCCGCGCACGCGTCCGGCCGTGCCGAAGCCTTCATATTTTCTCGAAACCAGATGCGCCTCAATCTGACCCATCGTATCCATGGCGACGCTCACGACGATCAAGAGTGCTGTTCCACCAAAATAGAACGGAACGCCCATCCGCTGAGACAAGAGCACCGGTAAAACACAGATCCCCGCGACATAGATGGCGCCGACAAGTGTTAGTCTGGACAGTACGGCATCAATATATTCCGCAGTCTTGCGACCGGGGCGAACACCGGGGATGTATCCACCAGAGCGCTTAATGTTCTCAGAAACGTCGTCGGGATTGATGACGATCGACGTATAGAAGAAGCAGAAGAAGATGATCAGTGCGACATAGACGCCGTTGTAGACCAAGCTGCCGGGATTCATCCAATCATCAATGAACCGCTGAATCGTAGGATTATCGCTGTATTGGCGAATCGTCATCGGAAACATGAGCAGCGACGACGCGAAGATCGGCGGAATCACGCCTGCACTATTCACGCGAAGCGGGAAATAGCTCATGCTCGAAGAGGCCGCCGTGCCACCACCCCGACGTGCGTGCTGAATCGGAATCCGTCGCTGCCCACGCTCGACGTAGACGACGAAGGCAATTGCACCAATCACGATCGCACCGAGAAAGAGGACTTCAAGAATGCTGAATTGATCTGTCCGAACGAGGTCGATCACGTTCGAAATCCCGGACGGCAATCCGACGATGATTCCCGAAAAGATGATCAGCGAGATTCCGTTTCCGATTCCGCGTTCAGTCACCTGTTCGCCGAGCCACATGATGAAGGCTGTTCCCGACGTTAACGTAATCATTGTCGTGATCTCGAAGGCCAGGCCAGGCTCTAGCACGGCACCCAGTCCGAACTGGCCGCCCTCGAGCGCCTTTGCCATCAAGAAACTCTGAAAGAGCGCAAGGCCAATCGTCGCATAGCGCGTCCACTGCGTGATGCGCTTTTGCCCCTCGCTGCCTTCCTTCTTGAGTCGCTCGAGAGCGGGAACGACCACGGTCAACAGCTGAAAAATGATCGACGCGCTGATATAGGGCATGATGCCCAATGCAAAAATGGACAGGGATTCCATCGCCCCGCCCGAAAAGACATTCAACAGTCCAAACATCGTTCCTTGCATATCGGTGAAGAACTGACGAATCACGTTGCCGTTGATGCCCGGCGTAACGACGATACATCCGACGCGATAGACCGCGAGCATGGCCAACGTGAAGAGAATCCGTTTTCGAAGTTCTTCGATTCGTGCGATATTTTGGAACGCTGTGATCATCTAGTCTCTCTTCACGCTTCCGCCTGCAGCTTCGATCTTTGCCTTCGCCGCACCGCTGATCTTGTTCACGGTCAGCTTGATTCCCTTCGGCGCATCACCTTCTGCCAAGACCTTGACCGGCTTGCCGGAGCCTCGAATCAAACCACGGGCTTGCAGGGCCTTCGCATCGACCGTTGCACCCTCGCCGAAGACCTGAAGGTCGCCGACGTTCACAATCTCGTTCTCAACCCGGAAGCGGTTGTGAAATCCCTTTTTAGGCACACGCTGATAGAGCGGCATCTGGCCACCCTCGAACCATGGCTTGATTTTCTTACCGGATCGCGTGCCCTGCCCTTTGACGCCGGTACCGCAAGTCTTGCCCTTACCTGATCCAGGACCACGGCCAACTCGCTTACGCCGATGCTGTGCACCGGGTCGAGGCGTTAGTTCATTCAACATCGTTTTAGCTCTCCAGGACTACGACGAGGTGGCTCACCTTGTCGATCATTCCGCGAACGGCATCCGTGTCTTCGAGTTCCACGACGTGCCGTATCCGACGAAGGCCGAGACCGCGCATCGTTGCACGCTGCCGCTCGGTATAACCAATAATGCTTTTAATCTGCTGAATCTTGACAGTCTTCTTCGGAGCCATTACCGGGTCCGCCCGAGCTGTGCCAAGCGCTCCTCGGGATCACGAAGCGCACTGAGTCCGGCCATGACCGCATTGACGACGTTCCGCGGAGTATTCGTACCCAAGGTCTTCGTCAGGATATCGCTGACACCCGCAGACTCAACAACGGCACGAACAGGGCCGCCTGCGATAACGCCGGTACCTGGAGAGGCCGGGAGCATGAGAACTCGGCCAGCGCCGGAAATGCCGATGACATCATGGGGCAGCGTTCGCCCATCGATCAGCGGGATCTGGATCAGACTCTTCCGCGCCTTTTCGACGCCCTTACGGATCGCTTCGGGCACTTCGCCCGCCTTGCCGAGGCCGACACCCACGGTTCCCTGTCCGTCGCCAACGACAACGAGAGCGGAAAAGCTGAATCGGCGGCCACCCTTTACGACCTTGGAGACGCGATTGATATAGATGACACGATCGTTGAGTTCGTAGTCATTCGGATTCAAGAGCGATGATTGAATAACAGATGCCATATTAGAACTGAAGCCCCGCTTCGCGTGCTCCTTCTGCCACAGCCTTGACTCGGCCATGGAAGAGGAATCCGTTTCGATTGAAGACCACCTGATCGATGCTCTTCTCTTTTGCAATCTTTGCAATCGCCTCGCCGACCTTTTTGGCGGCGTCCATATTTCCTGAAGCGCTCGCATCAACGAGCGAGCGATCGCGTGTAGACACAGACCCAAGCGTCTTGCCCGAGATATTCTCGACAAGCTGAGCATAGGTATGCTTTGAGCTTCTAAAGACGGTCAGCATAACCCGGTCGCTTCGCTCGAGCGTAGTCCGTGTTCGTGCTTTCCGCGCAAGCCACGCTCGACGCTTTCCATTCGGAATCTTCTTTTTCATATCGTCCTCGAAACTGCTCTAATCTGCGACGCGGGCTGCGACGCTGATCGAAAAAACTCAGGCGCCGGACTTGCCGACCTTTCGTTGAATGTGTTCGTCGTGATACCGAATGCCTTTGCCCTTGTAGGGCTCCGGCGGACGCAGCGACCGCACGTCAGCGGCGAACTGTCCAACCAACTGCTTGTCTGCGCCTGCGATGTCGAGCGTCGTATTCGCCTCGACCTTCACGGTCAGGCCTTCCGGAATGTCCATCGCGACGGGATGTGAGAATCCAAGAAGCAGATTCAGCACCTTACCCTTCACGTCGGCGCGATACCCGACGCCCTCGATCTCAAGACGCTTTGCGAAGCCCGTGCTCACTCCTACGACCATGTTGTTGGCCAGAGCTCGCGCGAGTCCATGACGCGCCCGCGATTCTTTCGTGTCATCGGGCCGCTCGAATACGAGCCGACCGTCTTCCACCTTGGCGCCAATTCCTGTCGGGACCGGACTTCGAAGGGTGCCCTTCGGCCCCTTGGCCAGGACCTCTGCGCCTTCGACGTTCACTGTCACCCCGTCCGGAATGGTGATCGGTTGCTTACCAACTCGGGACATCTCTACCAGACCTCACAAATCACTTCGCCGCCAACCTTGGCAGCGCGCGCATCACGATCACAGAGCACGCCCTTGGATGTCGACAGAACCGACATCCCCAAGCCAGCGCGCACTTGCTTTACTTCACCCGCTCCAACATATACGCGTCGGCCAGGCTTACTCACGCGGCGCATTCCTTCGATCATCAGCTTACCGTCATCCTGATACCGAAGATCGACGGTCAGCGTCGGCTTCTTCTCGTCTGTATCCGTGCTGACCGCGCCGATGAAACCTTCGGCGCTCAATACGGATGCGACGGCAAGCTTCAGTCTCGATGCGGGGCAGTTCATCTGCGCATGGCGCGCGCCGCCCGCATTTCGAATTCTGGCCAACATGTCACCAACAGGGTCGGTCATCATGATTTGTGTTCTCCCTTGAAAATCCGTCCGCCGCTATGCGTCGCTGCCTATCGGCGGCGGCGCCTATTGCCGAAACGGAACTCCCAAATGCGTCAACAATGCCTTTGCTTCGGCATCTGTTTGTGCCGTCGTCACGACCGTGACATTCATTCCAGTCACCTTCTCAACCTTGTCGTAGTCGACCTCGGGAAAGATGGTTTGTTCTCGTACGCCGAACGTGTAGTTCCCACGCCCGTCGAAAGCCTTGGGTGAAACGCCGGAGAAATCTCGAACTCGCGGCAGTGCCACACTGAGCAAGCGGTCCAGGAATTCCCACTGCCGCACACCACGAAGCGTAACGGTGCAGCCGATAGCCTGACCTTCTCGAAGCTTGAAATTCGACACGCTTTTCTTTGCACGTCGTAGAATCGGCTTCTGACCGGTGATCAGAGCAAGCTCTTCCATCGCTCGATCAAGAAGCTTGGGATTGACCGTCGCCTCTCCAAGACCAACATTCACAACGATCTTATCGACGCGTGGAATCTGATTGACATTCTTGTAGCCGAACTCCTCTTGGAGCTTCGGCGCGATCGTATCCTTGTATTGCTGTCGCAAGCGTGGCTCGGTCGACACAACTGCAGTCGTCTCATCCGACATGATCAGAGAACCTCCGGTGCCAGCGAAACAATCCGCATGAATCCAGCGGACCGCAACTCGCGGGCGACCGGGCCAAAGATACGAGTCCCAACGACTTCCTTGTCCTTGCCTATCAGAACCGCAGCATTCTCATCGAAGAGGATATGCGTTCCATCCGGCCTCGAGATGGCCTTCTTCGTACGCACGATCACGGCGCGACGCACTTCGCCTTTCTTGACTCGTGCATTCGGAATGGCTTCCTTGATCGCGACTACGATGATGTCACCAACGGATGCAAATCGTCTGCGCGAACCACCCAGCACACGAATACATTTCACTCTTCGTGCACCGGAATTGTCGGCTACCTGCAATGTCGATTCGGCTTGAATCATTGTTCTATCCCTTTGCCCATCCCGCGACTCAGATCGTCTTTGGACTGACTTCGTCTCATGATCGATTTCGTCGAGGACTGGCGATTACGAGCTTGATCTAGACCGACGTGGCCTTCTCCAGGGTCTCTTGAACCTTCCATCGCTTGCGCTTGGACAGCGGGCGATGCTCGATAATTCGCACCTGATCCCCTTCCGTGCATGCGTTGGCTTCATCATGAGCCATGAACCGCGAATAGCGGCGAATATATTTCTTGTAACGCTGGTCCTTAACAAGACGCTCGACCCGCACCACGACGGTCTTGTCCATCTTGTTACTTACAACAGTGCCAACCAGTGTCCGTCGACTTCCTCGTTCGTTCACTTTCCCGCCTCGCGCTTCTTGGTCAAAAGAGTCTCGACTCGAGCAACATCTTTTCGAAGTTCCCCGAGTATCGCGGTGTTCTCCAGCTGCTCGGTCGCTCGCCGAATCTTTGCATTGAAGAGTTCATCGCGGAGCTCTCGTCCCTTTTGTTCGAGTTCAGACTCCGAGAGAGTCTGAAGTTCAGATGCCTTCATCTTTCAGCCCTCCCGCTGTACGAATCGTGTTCGGATTGGCAGCTTGTGCGCGGCCAGTCGAAGTGCCTCGCGTGCGATCGTTGAATCGACGCCTTCCATTTCATAGAGCACGCGGCCCCGCTTCACGGGAGCGACCCACGCTTCCGGGTTGCCCTTACCCTTTCCCATGCGGGTTTCGGCGGGCTTCTTTGAGATCGGCTTATCGGGAAAGACGCGAATCCACACCTTCCCGCCACGCTTGACATGACGAGTCATCGCAATACGCGCAGCCTCGATCTGTCGCGCCGTGAGAAATCCGGACGTCATCGCTTGAAGGCCGAAATTTCCAAAGGCCAGCGTATTTCCGCGCATCGCCTTACCGCGATTGCGCCCCTTGAACATCTTCCGATGCTTGACTTTTTTCGGTTGGAGCATTTTCTACCTCGGAGCCTCGGATCGGTGGTCTTGGGAAAGTGGTCCGCGCTTGAGTTCGCGGTCGCCCACTTCGCCCTTGAAAATCCAACATTTCACGCCGACCACGCCGTACGTCGTCCGGGCCTCGGCGAACCCATATTCGATCTCAGCGCGCAGCGTGTGAAGCGGAACGCGGCCATCTCGGTACCACTCGCGACGACCCATCTCCGCTCCGCCCAATCGACCAGAACATTGAATTCGAATGCCTTCGGCACCGAACTTCATCGTCGAAATCATCGCCTTCTTCATCGCACGTCGGAAAGCCACACGTCGCTCGAGTTGGGTGGCGATGTTCTCAGCGACTAGCTGCGCGTCGAGCTCTGCCTTCCGAATCTCTTTGATGTTGATGAAGATATCTCGAGCCGTATAGGCCTTCAATTCTTTTCGAAGAACGTCGACCTCGGCACCACGCTTACCGATCAGGATTCCTGGTCGAGCGGTATGGATGTTGATCACGATCTTCTCGCCGGTCCGTTCGATGACGACCTTGGAGATTCCCGCGTGATAGAGCTTCTTCTTGATGAAGGCTCGAATCTTCACGTCCTCTTGGAGCTGTTCAGCGTAGTGCTTCTCAGCGAACCAATTGGATTGCCACCCGTAGAGGGTGCCGACTCGGAAACCGTAAGGATGAACCTTTTGACCCATGCTTTATCGACCTTTAGCTATGCCCATACATGATTTTCGTCATGCGTGCCTCGCGACCTCAGGTCGCGAAAATGAAAAGTTAGCGCTCCGAAAGAACGACGTTGATCTTGCTGCTGCGTTTCTGAATCCAAGACGCTCGACCCTGAGCACGCGGTCTGATTCGCCACATGCTCGTTCCCTCGTCGACAAAGATCGTCGACACAATGAGATTGTCTATTTCGATCCCGGCGTGATGGTTCTCGTTCTTCTGCTCCGCGTTGGCGACCGCCGACCGAAGCAGCTTTGCAATCGGCTCGGCCACTCGTTTCGGAGACAACATCAAAAGATTGAGCGCCTGTTCGACACCCTTTCCTCGAATCTGATTCACGACCAATCGCGCCTTTTGCGGACTGACTCGATAATTATTGAGAGCAGCTTTCACGTCCATTAACGCTTGACCTTCTTGGCACTGGCGTGACCCGTGAACTTACGCGTGGGCGCAAATTCACCAAGGCGATGCCCAACCATGTTTTCCGTTACGAAGACCGGCATAAAGAGCTTGCCGTTATGAACATGAAAAGTGAGTCCAACAAAATCGGGGGTAATCATGGACCTTCTTGACCAAGTCTTGATGACGCCCTTGCCACCACCGGTTGTGAGCTTGTCGACCTTCTTCTGAAGACTCGGCTCGATGAAGGGACCCTTTCGGAGCGAACGTGCCATTTTTCTCTACCTCTCCTACTTCTTCCCTCGTCGCTTGACGATGTACTTGTCCGACCGCTTGTTATTTCGCGTCTTTGCACCCTTGGTCGGTTTGCCCCAGGGTGTACACGGATGCCGGCCACCGGAGGAACGGCCTTCGCCGCCACCCATCGGATGGTCAACTGGATTCATTGCGACACCACGAACAGTGGAACGCTTGCCGAGCCACCTGGACCGACCCGCTTTGCCGATTCGTTGATTCTCATGTTCTGAGTTACCGACCTCGCCAACGGTCGCCATGCAGTCGATGTGAACCATCCGCATCTCGCCGCTAGGCAAACGAAGCGTCGCCATCTTGCCTTCACGCGCCATGAGCTGCGCGCTTGTCCCGGCGGAGCGAACGAGTTGCGCGCCCTTACCCGGCTTCATCTCGATCGCATGGAGGTGTGTACCGAGGGGGATTCGCGAGAGCGGTAGAGCATTGCCTGGATGGATTTCTGCCTCGGCGGACGAAACGACGCGGTCTCCCACTTTCAGTCCACCCGGTGACAGGATGTAACGCTTCTCGCCGTCCACATAGTGAAGGAGCGCAATATTCGCGGATCGATTCGGATCGTATTCGATCGCGGCAACTCGAGCGGGAATCTCGACCTTGTTGCGTCGAAAATCAATCTGACGATATTTTCGCTTATGACCACCGCCACGATGATAGGCAGTGATTCGACCGTTCGCGTTTCGACCACCAGACTTCTTGACAAGGCCCGAAGTCAATGACCGTTCGGAAGTGCCGCGAGTGATCTCGGCAAAATCCGAAACACTCATATTCCGTCGGCCCGGCGTAGTCGGCTTATATTTCTTGACCGGCATTTCTTAGACTCCCTCGAAGAACTCGATCGACTGGCCTTCCGCCAGCTCAACGATCGCCTTCTTCCATGCCGGCTTTCGACCGACGGTCTTGCCTACCCGCTTCTTCTTCCCGGGCTGCTGCATTGTTCGCACGTTCTTGACCTTCACTTCGAACAGCTGCTCGACGGCATTTCGAATCTCCAACTTCGTGGCGCTTGGGTCGACGCGAAACGTTGCGATGTTCGCCTCTTCGCGGGCGATACTGCTTTTCTCCGTCACGACTGGACGCTGGATCACATCATGCAGGTTCATTCCGCATCTCCCGACTCAGCCGCTTGATGGGCACCCGAAGCGAGAAGCCGCGCCTGCAGCCTCTCGATCGCCGCCTTGGTCATCAGGACGCTCTTGTGTCGAAGCAGGTCATACACGTTCACGCCTTCGGATCGAATAACGCTCACACCTGGCAGATTGCGTGCAGAAGCTTCGATCGTGGCACTCGGCTCATCAATCACGATCAGCGTCGACGTCGCATCCAGGCCCAAGGCCGCCAACGTATCGATCACGCGCTTGGTCTTGTAGTCGTCGAACTGCAGGTCGTCGACAATCTTCAGTGCAGAATCGCCCAGACACTGAGACAGTGCGGAGAGAAGAGCGGCGCGCCTCATCTTCTTGGGTAGCTTGTGCGTATAACCTCGTGGAACGGGTCCGAAGACGACACCACCGCCCTGGAATTGAGGAGCGCGGATCGTTCCCTGCCGAGCTCGCCCCGTCCCTTTCTGGCGATAAGGCTTGGCGCCACCGCCCGAGACCAGCGCTCGATTCTTGGTACTGTGCGTACCGGAGCGCCGCTCAGCGAGCTGTCGCCGAACTTCCGCATGATAGAGATGCGGCTTGACCGCCTTCTCGAAAACATCCGAAGAGAGATCCAGAGATCCCGCCTTCTTGTTTTCCTGATTAACGACTTCAATCGTGGCCATGACTAGAGTTTGATCTCCACGTCGACACCTGCTGCAAGCTCGAGCTTCATTAGCGCGTCGACGGTTTGGGGCGTCGGGTCCAAAATGTCGATGAGTCGCTTGTGCGTGCGGAGCTCGAATTGCTCACGCGACTTCTTGTCGATATGCGGCCCGCGAAGCACAGTCCACTTGTTAATGCTCGTCGGAAGAGGGATCGGCCCCGCAACACGCGCGCCCGTTCGAACAGCCGTATCCACGATTTCACCCGCGCTCTGATCGAGCAACTTGTAATCGTAGGCCTTCATCCGAATTCGAATCTTTGTCGCCGTGGCATCCGCCATGGTCTGCACTCCTAACCAACTAACAGCTATTTCTAACAACCATCAGATCGCTGATGGCCGCAGTCAAGTCACTCGATCAGCTACTCAATCACTTCCGAGACAACACCCGAACCCACCGTGCGTCCACCCTCGCGGATTGCAAAACGAAGTTCCTTCGTCATCGCGATCGGA
>LWDU01033262.1_pt1 | contig 113180 bp, 110 predicted proteins | sample 727161 | NCBI WGS metagenome assembly LWDU01 (sample SAMN04566230, study PRJNA314399) | hydrothermal vent metagenome | isolation source: deep sea hydrothermal plume seawater | place: Mexico: Gulf of California, Guaymas Basin | collected 2004-07-11
TACCCGACCCAGCAACAGGCAGCGATACCCCATGCTAAACTGTCCCGACTCGTTCACAGATGACTATACTTTATGGCACAGTTCGTTTTTACCATGTCACAGGTGGGTAAAGTTGTTCCACCTAATCGCACCATTTTAAAAGATATCTCACTTTCGTTTTTCCCAGGCGCGAAAATCGGCGTGCTTGGCCTCAATGGATCAGGTAAGTCCAGTTTACTACGAATCATGGCAGGAATAGATAACGAATTTCTCGGCGAAGCACGGCCCCAAACCGGGTTGAAAATAGGTTATCTGGCCCAGGAGCCACAACTCGATGAAAGTAAAGACGTGCGCGCCAATGTAGAAGATGGCGTACGCGAGACCAGGGATTTACTGGATGAGTTCAACCGGATCAGTGACCGGTTCGCCGAGCCTATGACAGACGACGAAATGACAGCATTACTTGATCAACAAGGCGCGCTGCAGCTGAAAATCGATGCAGCAGAAGGCTGGGATCTGGAGCGTAAACTGGAAGTGGCCGCGGATGCGCTGCGCCTGCCACCCTTTGAAAGCGACGTAACCAACCTGTCCGGCGGCGAGAAACGTCGTGTCGCGCTGTGTCGACTGCTATTGTCGAACCCAGACATGTTGCTTCTGGATGAGCCCACCAATCATCTGGATGCAGAAAGTGTGGCCTGGCTTGAGAGATTTCTTACCAGTTTCCCTGGAACCGTCGTCGCCATAACACACGATCGATACTTTCTGGACAACGCAGCCGGGTGGATCCTCGAACTCGATCGGGGCTATGGTATACCCTATGAAGGTAATTACTCGGCCTGGCTCGAAACCAAGGCAAAAAGACTGGGAATCGAAGAACGGCAGGAACAATCAAGACAGAAAGCAATCAAAGCTGAACTGCAATGGGTCCAATCGCAACCGAAAGCACGACAAGCCAAGAACCGTGCGCGATTGTCTCGCTTTGAAGAACTTAACTCGCAGGAGTTCCAATCAAGAAACGAAACTCAGGAACTCTACATCCCGCCTGGTCCCAGACTGGGAGACCAGGTGCTCAGTGTTAATAGTATCAGCAAGGCGTTTGCCGATAGACTGTTGATATCTGATTTAACGTTCACCGTACCAAAGGGCGCCATTGTCGGAATCATCGGTGGTAACGGCGCCGGCAAGTCCACTTTATTCAAAATGGTCAGTGGCCAGACCACGGTTGACGCGGGCACCGTTGAATTAGGTGCGACCGTCCAGCTAGGCTATGTCGACCAAAGCAGAGATAGTCTGAGCGGTGAAAAAACGGTCTGGGAGGAAATATCCGAGGGTAGCGAGATGATTCGCATCGGCAAATATGAGAGTTCATCCAGGGCCTATGTGGGCCGATTTAATTTTCGCGGCTCTGATCAGCAAAAATTAGTCAAAGATCTGTCGGGCGGTGAGCGCAACCGGGTGCATCTTGCAAAGCTGCTGAAGATTGGTGCGAACTTCCTGCTACTGGATGAACCCACCAATGACCTGGATATTGAAACGCTGAGAGCACTGGAATCAGCAATAGAAACCTATCCCGGCTCGATGATGATCATTTCCCATGACCGTTGGTTTCTGGATCGGGTAGCAACCCATATTCTGGCTTTTGAGGGCGACAGCGAAGCTACTTTCTTTGAGGGTAATTACTCCGAATATGAAGCAGACAGAAAGAAACGTGTGGGTGACACGGGCAACCTGCCAACCCGGGTCAGATACAAAAAACTTGCCTGACCCTAACTGGCTAAGTCGTCAATCAGCGCTATGGCATCTGCCAGACTGGTTACGCCTCTGATCTGAATATCAGGGACAGCCTGCTTTGATACATTGCCTTGCGGTACTATAGCCATGGCAAAGCCATGCTTGGCAGCTTCGCGAAGACGCTCCTGGCCATTGGGTACCGGCCTGATTTCCCCCGACAAGCCAATTTCACCAAAACAAATCAAGTCCTGCGGCAGGGGTTTATTCCGGAAACTGGAAATAACAGCCAGGACCACTGCCAGATCACTGCTGGTTTCATCGACTCGAATACCTCCCACGGCGTTGATAAAGACATCCTGATCAGCTACTTGCAGGCCTCCATGACGGTGCAAAACGGCTAGTAACATTGCCAGTCTGTTCTGTTCAAAACCGACGACCACCCGCCTTGGGCTGGAATTACTACTCTGATCAACCAGCGCCTGAGCTTCAACCAACAAAGGGCGGGTTCCTTCCCAGACAACCATTACCACACTACCGGCGGTCGCCTGAGCGGCCCGGTTAAGAAAAATCGCCGAGGGGTTTGCCACGTCTTTCAGACCTTTCTCTGTCATGGCAAAAATACCCAGCTCATTAACCGCACCGAAGCGGTTCTTCAGGGATCGTAAGGTCCGATAGCGGTTGTCCGATTCACCTTCCAGCATCAAAAAGGTATCAATCATGTGCTCGAGCACACGAGGCCCGGCAAGATTACCCTCTTTGGTTACATGCCCAACAATAAACAACACCGTATTGGATTGTTTCGCTTTCTGGATCAGTGCTGCAGCTGTTTCCCTTACCTGAGACACGCTCCCCGGTGCGGACTCAACAGCATTCGAGCTCATGACCTGTATAGAATCAATAACGATAATAGCGGGTTTTACCTCATCCCAGGTTAGGCTGATGGTCTCAATTGAAGTCTGTGACATGACCTTTAACTTATCCAGGGGCAACTGTAATCGAGTGGCGCGCAGGGCTATCTGCGACAGACTCTCTTCGCCGGTCACGTACAGCGCCGCATGGTTTTCAGCCAGAGCACATACAATCTGGATCAGCAACGTGCTCTTTCCAGCACCTGGGCTGCCGCTGATCAGTATGGCCGAGCCAGGCACCAAACCACCGCCGAGGACTCGATTAATCTCTGCAGACACGGTAGGGATTCTTGGTGTATTGGCGACATCCACCTCATCCAGGGTACGGGCAGCTTCTGCCATGCCAGAGAAGCCCTCGCTACGGCGCTTTTCTCTGGGTCCTCCCAGATTCAATTGCTTTAACGTATTCCACACACCACAGTCATGGCACTGGCCCTGCCACTTGGCGTATTCAGAACCACAATCGGAACAGACAAAGGCTATTCTGGACTTCTTCATCAGATGGCCTCTCTGTAAACCCTGGGAACCCTGGGGCCAACATTACACATCAAGGTATAAGACAGGGTCTGTGCCTGCGCTGCGACGCTTTCTATAGGCATTCTATTGCCCCAAAATTCCACGGTATCACCAACCTGAGCCAATTGATCCGGCGAGAAACTAACCGACAGCATGTCCATTGAAATGCGCCCGACTATTTGCTCCTCGTGACCGTTCAGGTAGACCCGAGTACCTTCACCTATCTCCCTTGGATAACCATCCGCATAACCCATGGCAACCACACCGACCCGGACCGCGGACTGTGCCGACCAGCTGCTGCCATAACCCACCGTGTCCGCTATGTTTAACTTCTTGATTGCTATCACGGGTGCAGTCAGTCGCATGGCCGGTTTTAAATTAACTTCTCTATCCATTAGAGGATTTGATCCGTAAAGCATGATGCCCGGCCGAATCCAATCCAGGTGGGAGGATGGAAACGATAGTATAGCGGCTGAATTAGCCATACTCAGGGGTGCTTCAATCGAATCTGTCAGGGCCCGTAATTTTTCCAGCTGATGGGCATTCTTGGGATGACTCGGTCGATCAGCATCGGAAAAATGACTCATCAGTCCCAGCAACCTCGACTCAGCGATGGTATTTAAGAAAAGAGGTAGGGCTTTAGGGTCTATTCCCAATCGATGCATACCCGTGTCGAGCTTTAACCAAACTCGATGAGACTGGTACTTAAGTAATTCCAGCTGGGACTCATCATGAATTACCAGATCGATATCATAGTCAGCAGCCAGCTGAGCCTGGCTCGCCTGGAACACCCCGCTGAGCAACGTAATAGGCTTGCTAATGCCAGCCTGGCGCAGCTCCACAGCTTCACTCAGCCTGGCCACGGCAAACGCATCTGCAGCCTGCAGACGCTGCGCCACCTTCACCGCGCCATGACCATAGGCATCAGCCTTAACCACTGCCATGATCTTACTTTTCGGTGCCGCCAGTCGGGCCTGGTTGAAATTGAACTCAATACTATCGAGGCTGATTTCAGCCGTCGCCATAACCTCACTCATTGATAGTAGTCTTCGTAATCTCGAGCCAAATCTTCAAATTTGGTAAATTGCCCGATAAAGGCTAATTTCTTACGGCCAATTGGCCCATTACGCTGTTTAAGAATAATGATTTCTGCAATGCCTTTATCCTCAGTGTCATCGTGGTAAACCTCATCCCTGTAGACCGCCATAATCAAATCAGCATCCTGCTCAATGGCACCCGATTCACGTAAATCAGACATGATCGGTCGTTTATCGGTGCGCTGCTCAAGACCCCGGTTCAACTGTGATCCGGCAACAACAGGGCAGTTAAATTCCTTGGCAATAGACTTTAGAGATCTGGAGATCTCCGAGATTTCCACCGCCCTGTTCTCCGGTGTACCAGAAGTCTGCATTAACTGCAGGTAATCAACAACAATCATACCCAAGGCACCGTGCTCGCGAGCTATACGCCGACTCCTGGAACGGATCTCGTTTGGGGTTAGTGCTGGCGTGTCATCTACAAACAGGGGCTTATCATTTAGCAGGGTAACTGCTGAAGTCAGTCTCGGCCAGTCATCATCACCCAACTGCCCGGTGCGTATTTTTGTCTGATCAATTCGGCCCAACGACGACAGCATTCTCAGTATTAAGGAGTGCGAGGGCATCTCCAGACTAAACACCAGCACCGGCTTGTCTCCGGCGATCACTGCACTTTCAGCCATATTCATCATTAGCGCTGTTTTGCCCATGGAGGGGCGGCCGGCAACAATTATTAAATCAGCCTGCTGTAGACCGCTGGTAATATCATCGATATCTTTAAAACCACTGCTGATACCGGTCAAGGCACCTTTGGTCAGATACAATTCATCAATTTTTTCCACGGCTTTAGTCAGCAGAGGCCGAATGGTCTGCGGACCCCCACGGGAGGGTCGCTCATCGCCAATCTGAAACACCTTGCTTTCTGCTTCGTCGACCAGACGAGCACTATCTCTCCCCTGAGGATTGAATCCACTCTCTGCGATTTCATGCGCAACCGCAATCAATTTCCTCACCGTTGCCCGTTCGAGCACAATCTCTGCGTAAGCTGAAACGTTAGATGCTGTCGGCGTGGAATCCGCCAGTTCACTCAGATACGCCATACCACCGACCAGGTCAAGCTCACCGTGGAGTTCAAGGGTTTCGGCCAGGGTCACGATATCGAGGGGCTTATTCTGGTCGACCAGCCATTCCATCGCCCGAAAAATAGGACGATGCTCTGATCGGTAAAATTCTTCAGCAGTCAGAATCGCAGAAATATTATCCCATGCCTGCGCATCAAGCATCAGACCGCCAAGCACCGAACGTTCAGCGTCAATGGAATGCGGTGGGACCTTTAGTCCTTCCTGACTGTCATCAAATGCGATAGCCAAAGATAGCTCTTTTACAAGGGTGTTGTACTAGAGTAAATCATAGCTACTAAGATGGAAATGATTCCTCGGCCTCAACGATCACTTTTAGATTAGCATGAACCCCAATATGCAGGGCAATCTCCACTTCATACTCGCCAACGTTGCGTAAAGGTCCATCAGGAAGGCGCACTTCACTGCGATCAATCTCAACACCCATCTCGGTAACTTTATCTGCAATTTCACGTACTGTGACTGAGCCAAAGAGCTTGCCCTCTTCACCTACATTCGCATAAATAGTGATGCTAACTGCTTCAATTTCTATTTTGCGCTGCTCTGCCCGACTCAACTGATCCCCTGCCTCTTTGAGCAGTTCAGCTTTTCGGGATTCAAAGACCTTCAGGTTCTCTGCGGTAGCTGTTACAGCTTTCGCCTGCGGAACCAGAAAGTTGCGCCCATAGCCAGCTTTAACGATAACAGTATCACCGAGCTTACCCAGGTTTGCTATATTTTCTAAAAGAATGACTTCCATTTCTAACCCTCTTTTAATTCAATCCGCTTTCTTAAATTCAATAAACTATCCGCTAATGCCAGCGCTACCAACATCACACACATGAGCTGGAAAAAAAACAGCAGCGCAAGGTAGTAATAGAAAAAACGATTCCCTGACCATCCCCGCCTTGCAAAATACCAATGTACAAACCCCGTTGCTGACATCACAAAAGGCAAGGTTAATACACCCAGCCAGACACCAAACTGATCTCTCAGCAACAGACAGCCCATGCTTAGCACCAAAAGACCCAAACTCACAGTGGGCGACATTCTCAGCTGCTGAAACTCCTGGCCAAAGCCCCCCGGATTGAACAAACTGCTCTGCCACCAGCGTGCAAGGATAAGCAGCGATACCATGAGGTAGCCCTGTCCCATAGCAAAATAGCCCAATATGGCTTGCCTGGCCTGTTCTACTGAAGGTACCTGCAGCTCTGACTGCAATGAGCTGATCATGGCTAAATACCACTCAATAAAAGTAGTCAGAACCTGGACTGCACTGAGCTGAAATATCCAACTACCTATACTGGCCAGGATTACAGCTGCCAGCAGCGTCAATTCCCAGGAGAAGCTGTTTCTCAAAATCATCGCCAGAATGGCCGTGCCGATCAAAGCTATCAGACCACTTGAGTCGCCAACAAGATAGTAACTCAGTCCCAACGGAAGCATAGCCCAGAGTAATACTAAACTGCCTTCCTTGTTGCCTTTACGTAAAATGACAAGTGAAACCATCGATGCACTGATCCAACTCACCAGAGGCAGTGCTGATCCCAGGAATGCGGCAACGCTTGCCTGACCTCGTCCACGCATTACAAATTCTGCGAGTACGCGCACCGAATTTCTCCTTCACTGTTTACTTGTGAGCGTCCGTATAAGGCAGCAATGCTAAATATCTTGCCCGCTTGACCGCTTTGGCTAATTGTCTCTGATACTTAGCTTTGGTTCCGGTAATACGGCTTGGAACAATTTTACCTGTCTCAGTAACATAGGCCTTCAGCAAGTCAATATCTTTGTAATCGACTTCAGTAATCCCTTCGGCTGTAAACCGACAATATTTTCTTCTTCGAAAAAAACGTGACATAACTTATTCTCCCTGCTCGCTTTCAGCTGTTTCTGCAACGGCAGCTTCTGCAGCCGCAGGCTCCGATTCATTGCTGTCAGATTCCGCCTTCGGTTTATCTGCGCTCGCTTCAGGCTCTTTTCTGTTGTCAGTGACAGGTGGCCGTGACCGGCTGCGCTCTTCCCTGCCCTTGCGTTCCTTACTTTCGTTTTCCAGCTTCATAATAGGCGATTCAATAACATCAGCCTGCTTGCGCCCCATAATCAAATTACGCAACACGGCATCGTTAAAACGAAAAGAGGCACTCAGCTCATCCAGGGTTTCAAGATTACATTCGATATTTAAAAGCGCGTAGTGGGCTTTAAAGATTTTGTTGATGGGGTAAGCAAGTTGCCGTCTACCCCAATCTTCCGCTCGATGAACTGTGCCACCGGCTTGGGTAATCAAATTAGAATAGCGTTCGATCATTCCAGGCACCTGTTCGCTTTGACCAGGGTGCACCAGAAAAACCACTTCGTAGTGTCTCATGCTTGAGCTCCTCTCGGTATATTGCCGCCGAGATCAGTAAGTCAGGTGCGGCAAGGAGTTAATGTAAAAAAGGGGCGCTATAGTAAGCAATTGCAGAGCAGGATGCAAACAGATTTCACCTGCGTCGCTGTCGACCCATCTCATAAAGGCAAATTCCGGTCGCGACGCTCACATTAAAGGTGAACTCAGCGTCAACCATGGGAATACTGGCCCAAAGATCACACTGTTTAGCCGTATTACGACGAATACCCTTATCCTCTGAACCCATAATAATGGCAATGTCACGACAGAAATCTATGCTTTCGATGGCCTGGGGTTCCCCCGCTCTGGTTCCCAGAACCCAGACGCCGGATTCTTTCAGCAAACGAAGGGTTCGAGCCAGATTAACCACTTCGACATAAGGAACCTTTCTGGCTGCGCCGGAAGACCGCTTGATCGCGATACCGTTAATCGGCGCTGTACCATGTTTAGGTACAATGACTGCATCGACGCCAGCGGTAGCAGCGCTCCTGAGACAAGCGCCAAGATTACCCGGGTCGGTCACACCATCTAATATGAGGAAACATCTCTGGTGCTGAGCGGGAACCAGAAAATCCTCGATTTTATACTCAACCACTGAGTCAGTATCGACTAGAAACAGAACTCCCTGATGATTGGCCTGCCGGCCGGCCAGCCGATCCAGGGCCTCCTGGGCCACCCACTCTATTGACACGCTCGAGTCCTCAGCCATCATTCTAAGCTCATCCAACCGCTTAGAACGTATGCCAGACATCAACAGCCGACCCTGTGAACCATCGAGCAAGGCTCGCTGCACCGGGTGTATGCCAAATATTGCGTTCGCTTTCAAACCACTCTAGCCTTTTCTTTTCTTTTTTTTTCTGCCCCTGGCTTTGGCACCAGCGCGACCGGAGAAATCATGATGCTTTCGCGGTTTTCTTGCTTTTAAGTCACTCCGGGCAAGGGGCTCATGGGATAGTAACTCTAAATTAACGCGGCCCTGTTCACTGCTGATATCTGCTATCTGTACCATCACGGCGTCGCCTAACCTAAACGAGACACCCGCTCTCTCAGAATAAAGTCGCTGGCTATCAGCATCAAACCGATAATATCCGCCGGCTAGCGTATCGACCGCAACCAGGCCCTCTACAAACAATTGATCCAGCTCAACGAACACACCAAATTTAGTCACACTGGTTACTCTGCCAGCAAAATCCTCTCCAAGAAATTGCTTTAGATATTCGCATTTCAACCATTCCAGAACTTCATAGACAGCACCTTCAGCCTTTCGCTCGGTCTGACTGGCGGCCACGGCCAAAGCTGCCATCGACGCCAGGTCATAGGGATAGGCTTTATCACTGGCGGGTCTGGCAACACGACGCAAATGTGGGTTCACACAATCAGAAGCAATCATATGCTTAATGAGTCGATGGTTAATGAGATCAGGAAGCCTTCTGATAGGCGAGGTAAAATGGGCATAAGCCGCATAATTCAAGCCAAAATGGCCTTGATTCTCCTCACTGTAGATAGCCTGAGTCATAGACCTGAGGACCAGTAGCTGCAGGGCCTGGGCATAAGGTTTGGTCCTGATCTGATCTAGAACCTTCTGGTAATCTCTTGCAGTGATCGCCTGCTTGCCTGTATCCAGCGACACCCCGTACTGAGCCAGGATATTACCCAGATGGGCCAACTTTTCTTCTTCGGGACGCTCATGCACCCTATACAACCCCGGCAACCCAGCATTTTCTATCAATTCTGCAGTTGCAACATTGGCGCAAAGCATGCATTCCTCGATCAAGCGATGAGCATCATTCCTGGCAACCGGCTGCATGCCTGACAGGGTCCCCTCCTCGTCCCATGAAATGACCAGTTCTTGACTATCGATCTCCAGTGCACCCCGGCTCAAACGTGCTTTAAGCAGACCCTTATAGAGTTGCAACAGTCGGTCAATTGCATTTCTCAATGTCGACTGCTGTGCAAAAGCCGCTTGATTACCACTGATATAATCCGCAACTTCGTTATAGGTGAGCCTTGCCTTAGAATGAATGACCGCTTCATAAAACACATGATCGCGCAGCTGCCCGTCAGTAGAGATCTTCATCTCACAGACAAGAACCAGACGATCCTCACCAGGTCGTAGAGAGCACAAGCCATTACTCAGTTTCTCGGGCAGCATGGGTACCACCTGCTGGGGAAAATAAACAGACGTGCCCCGGCGAGCCACTTCTTCATCAAGCGCTGTTCCGATAGCAACGTAATGCGCTACATCGGCAATGGCTACCCGAAGACACCAACCACCCTCGGTTTCTTCACAGAACACGGCATCATCAAAATCACGAGCATCCTCGCCGTCAATGGTCACAAAAGCCATACTTCTTAAATCGAATCTGTGCTGAGAATCTGAGGCAGAGATGACATCAGGAATCAGATTGACCTGGTCGACAACTGAAGGCGGGAAAATGTAGGGTATGGCATGATTACGCAAAACCACTGCCACTTCCGTAGACGGCGTCAACTGATCAGCCAGTACCGACTGAATTCTACCCCGCGGAGGCGAGGACAGTTCAGGCTGGTGGGTAATTTCCACGGATACAACCTGCCCGGTGTGCAGTTCATCAGGCAGTGCCTGCTCGAGCACGATCTCGTGCCTGATTCTTCTATGTAGGGGTTCAACGATAGCAGCATCTGCAGTCACCCTTACTCTGCCGACCAGATTCTGCGTACAGCGCTCGATGACTTCGACTATCCAACCTTGAGATTTACCGCGTCTTCGTTTGCTGGCAATTTCCACCTTGACCTGATCACCATGAAAAACCCTGCGCATCTCCCTTTCCGACAGAAATATATCGTCACCGATCGATCCCGTCTGCAGGAAGCCGAATCCATCTGGATGGGCTAAAACCCTGCCGGTAATGAAATCCGGCTTAGACACCGCGCGATAAGCATTTCGCTTGTCCTGGGTAACCTGCCTAGACTTCACCATGGCTGCCAATCTGGTCTTAAGCGCCAATTTCTGGTCAGGCCTTTCTAAATCGAGCCGCTTTGCAAGCTGGCGTGCTGTCAAGGAACTGCCTTCCCGCAGCAGGGTTTCAAGGATAAACTCTCTACTGGCAATCGGATTAGCGTACTTTTTTGCCTCTCGTTTCGAGTGGGGATCCCTGGTCAAAGATTGCTCCTTTAATCAACGCATTGACAGACTATCTCTGTCCTTGTAATCTGCGCACCCTCATTGCCGAGGTGGTGGAATTGGTAGACACGCTAGCTTCAGGTGCTAGTGGGGGCAACCCCGTGGAGGTTCAAGTCCTCTCCTCGGCACCATTTATTTACGATTAGAACGGTAAACAGCAGCCCTAAACTGCGCTACATGCGTGTAAATCTGGATACGAATTATACCCGTTCTGTGCTCAAATGACCTGCCTGGTATCTTTAATTGCTGGATTCATCAGGAGATAAACTAGTTAACAAAACCGGCTATTTCCACTTCGGATAATCCCGCCTTGGCTGCAGCAATACAAATCGCCTGCCAGGACCCATCGTCGATAGGAATGCCTTCCCGCAATCGAACCTGCTTAGACTCCCGTTCAGGATCGCCAGGCACCCTGACCTTATCAAACCCCTCGGCCGGAGCAGAAGACCTGAGCCAGTGCTGCATGCCTTGAACCTCTCTTTGAAAACCCTTAAGACCACCAAAAAGGTTCGGGTCAATAATAAACATCAACATATGATTGACCGTGAAATCCTGCTGCTTGTCCACATCCTGCATGGTCCACTCACCGGCAAGGCCGCCACCCAGTAATTCGCAGATCAGAGCCAACCCATAGCCTTTATGCTGACCAAACGGGCCCAGGGAGCCTCCAGCGGCGATCGCACCTGGGTCATTGGTGGGTAAGCCCTGAGCATCAAATAAACTCCCATCAGGAACCGGTTCTTTCTTTAACGCCGCAACCCGAATCTTACCCAAGGCTACCGCGCTGGTTGCCATATCCAGAACCAGAGGCTCATCATCAGTAGGCACTGCACAGCAAAAGGGATTGGTCTGCATGCGCTTTTCCCGACCTCCCCAGGGTGAAACAAATGGTGGATGGCCGACCACGTTTACGAAATGAACAGACACCATACCTGCCTGGGCACAATGTTCTGCATAGGTGCCAATTCGACCCAGGTGATGGTTGTTTCGGGATCCGACACAGGCGATACCCATCTCGGTCGCTCTTTTTATTCCCAGGTCGGTCGCTTGTCGACCCACTACCTGACCAAACCCTAGTTGTCCATCCACCAGCAGGACCGCGCCTTTATCGACCTTAACCTCGGCATCTGCATCAACAACCAACCGACCCCGCTGGGCACTACTCACATAACTGGGAATCATGCCCACACCATGGGAATCGTGTCCTTTCAGATTCGCCTCAACCAGATGCACAGCTGTTTCCCGGGCTTTATCTTCAGGCGCATTTAATCGCACAAAAATCTCAGTTGCGAATGCTTTCAGACGCTTTTCATCAATGAGCATTAATTCCCCTCGCAAATTACAAACCCAGTTATTTACATTGCCCTGGAAGTACACTACCAACACCTGACACGTTAACCAGGGTTAACATGGCAGCAGATCGCTAATCAGAGCCTGAGCGTCCCACAACAATAGTACTTAGAATGCCTCCAAAACAGGGGCAGAGCACTCAGAAAATCTCTTTGAGAACAATCGTGTCTTCACGATCCGGGCCTGTAGAAACAAAATCTATGGGTATCCCGCAAACAGCTTCAATCTTCGCCAGGTAGTCTCTGGCATTCGCCGGCAAACCAGCCAATGTCCGTACACCTGCTGTGGTTTCCTGCCATCCCGGCACGACCTCGTATACCGGCCTGGGATCCTCTGCCACGCTATGGTCATAATCAACGCAAATGGATATTTCATCCAAACCATCAAGCACGTCCATTTTCGTCAGACAGATAGCAGACAGACTGTTAAGTTGGCTGACTCTTTTCAATGCATAACCATCAAACCAGCCACACCGCCTGGGTCGACCCGTAGTCGAACCAAATTCATGGCCCTTGTCAGCCAGGTATTGGCCTGTCTCATTGAGCAACTCGGTCGGAAAAGGCCCTTCACCCACTCGAGTGGTGTAGGCCTTGGTTATGCCTAGGATATAATCCAGATCTAATGGCCCAACCCCGCAACCCGAACTGATCGCACCGGCAGTCGTATTGGATGAGGTTACAAATGGATAGGTACCGTGGTCAATATCGAGCAATGCGCCCTGGGCCCCTTCAAACAGTATCTTAGCACCAGCCGCTTTAAGACTGCCCAGCTCAGCAACAACGTCGCCGACTAACGGTTTTAGCCGATCGGCATAAGCAGCTGACGCCGCCAGGCATTCGGCCACACTGATCGCCTTAGATCCGAAGTATTTCTCTAGAACGAAATTATGGTAATCGAGCAGTTCCTCAAGCTTGAAAGTCAGGCTCTGTTCATTGAATAAGTCCTGCACGCGAAGCCCGCGCCGGGCAACCTTGTCTTCATAAGCCGGGCCAATTCCTCGCCCGGTGGTGCCAATCTTCTGGTTGCCGCGTCGCCGCTCTCGACAGGCATCCAGGGCAATGTGATAAGGCATAATCAAGGGGCAACCGAAACTGACCACCAAGCGTTCAGTCACCGCCAAACCGGTTGCTTCCAATTTATCAATTTCTGCAAACAGATCTGGAATAGATAGAACCACTCCATTGCCGATTAAACAGCGTACTCCCTGCCGTAAGATACCAGACGGAATCAAGTGAAGAACGGTCGTTACGCCTTCTACCACCAGCGTATGGCCGGCATTATGACCTCCCTGAAAGCGCACCACAGCTGCCACTTTTTCAGTTAGAAGATCAACAATCTTGCCTTTACCTTCGTCACCCCAATGGGTCCCTATCACGACTACATTCTTATTCATGCTTTTTTGTTCTCAACTCGGCCGAGTATTTGCCATTGTTCGCCATTCCAAACCAGTTCCTGATCACGATCCAGGTATTCAATGGCGCCTTCCACCACTCGAAAACCCTCTGATCGCAACGCTTCTATTTTATTCCATAATGCCTGCTGATCGCCATTGGGATCCGACCGTACGGCTATTTTCGGGAACGTTTCTGAAACCGTGATCTGATCAACCAGTGGTAGCAGATGTAAATCAAATCCGGTCGCCGCGCGACGTCTACCAAAAACCTCACCAATATGGTCATACCGCCCACCTTTAGCGACAGTTTCTCCCGATGAACCGGCATAAGCTGCGAAAACAGCGCCGGTGTGGTAGCTGTATCCTCGCAACTCACTTAAATCAAAACTGACCTTCACATCAGCATAGCGGCTGGTCAGACCGGCAGCAATAAATTCGAGACGATCTAATGCAGCCAACACATTGTCCATATCCTTGAACAGGCGTCTTGCTTCAGGCAATACCTCAAGGCCGCCACAAAGTAGGGGCAATTCGCAGATCATTTCTGTAACTCGCTGGTCGAGATTATCCTGTTGGGCAGATTTAACGAGTTCATCGTGGGCTTTACGCTGGACCAGAGAAAAATATCGGTCGTGGTCATCAACCGGTATTTCTGTTTGCTCAAGTATTTCCCTGAACACCGATACGTCACCGAGTTCAATCTGAAGATCATGGGCCTGAAGGGCAAGCAAAGCTGCTGCCATCAAACTGACAATTTCCAGATCGGCAGCCCAACTGGGATCACCAAATAGTTCAGCACCCACTTTCATGGGTGTACGCGAGGCCAGCATATTATCAGGCCGGCTATGCAATACCGTCCCTGCGTAACACAATCGGGTGGCACCCACCTGGTGAAGACTGTGAGCATCGATCCGGGCAATCTGCGGTGTCATATCCGCTCGCAAACCCATATGCCGGCCGGTTAACTGATCAATGACCTTAAAGGTCTGAAGATCAAGATCTTTGCCTGTGCCTGTCAGCAAGGACTCTAAAAACTCGATCATTGGCGGAATAACAAACTCATAACCCCAGCTCTGGAAAAGATCGAGTAGCACCCGCCTGCCTTTTTCAAGTTTGAGGGCAGTTGCCGGAAGCGTGTCTTCCACGCCATCTGGCAGTAACCATCGGTCTATTTTGTCCATATCACTTGATTCACTCACCCAGTACCGCCTTGAAGGATATTACCCATTTCATTTCAATAATTGTCCGACCTGAATAAAATGATTATCCGATCATCGCGACAGAATGGCTCCGCTAAAACCCGAATAAAATGATTAACCCATTATCCAATGAGGTAAAGAAGACCGGTGCCCAGCAACATCAGTACGAGACCCACTATCCGGATATAACGGTCATCGGTCTGGCCCAGTTGTTGCATCATGCCACGCCAGCCACCGGGGCTTATGAAAGGCCCTATCCCTTCCAGAACCAGGACAAGGCAAAGTGCTACCCATAGATCATGCAAATTCAAATTCAGGTTCCTGTTAGCCAACCATGTTCAAAACCACGGGCGATTGTTCAGGGGCTTTTGCTATTATTTAAGTACTTAAAGAAATCACTATCTGGATCAAGTAATAAAATATCGCTTTTCTGAGAAAAGGTACGCTTATAAGCTGACATGCTTCGGTAGAATTTATAAAATTCAGGATCCTGACTGAATGCAGATGCGTATAGATGAGCCGCCTCTGCATCGCCCTCACCTCTGACTTCTTCAGCATCACCATAAGCATTGGCTAAAATGACTTCTCTTTGTTTATCTGCATCAGCAATAATGCCCACAGCCAGTTCCTGACCCTTTGCACGATGTTCCTTGGCTTCAATATCCCGCTCGGTATTCATTCGACTATAGACTGACTGGCTGACCTCTTCGGGTAAATCTATACGCTTCACTCTAACATCAACGATCAGAACGCCTAATTCGTCATTCGCTACCAGGTTCAATTTGCCAACCAGTTCCACCATCAGCTCATCTCTTTGTCCCGATACCACTTCGTGCAGCGTTCTTCTACTGATCTCATTACGCAAGCCATTATTGATGCGCTGCTTAAGCAGTTCCTCTGCCCGCCGCTGGTCTCCAGAAGTCGCCGTATAGTATTTAGAAACATTCTGGACTCGAAATTTAGCAAACGAATCAACAATCAGGGCTTTCTTTTCCAAAGTCAGGAATCTTTCGGCTGGCGCATCAAGGGTAAGCACCCGACCATCAAAAATTCTCACATCATCAACAAACGGTATCTTAAAGTGTAACCCGGGAGGCACATCAGCATTGTGTACCTTGGCGAAGCGTAACAGTACTGCACGTTCCATTTCTGTAATGGTATAAACCGAGTTCAGTACTATCAGCAGGGTTACAACTACCCCTAAATCCTTATGTGGCTTTTACTGTCGTTCACGTCTTCTATTGCCTACAACGTTATCCTGAGGCCGCTGCGAGATCGAATTAGAACCTGCAGTACTCCTATCAAGCTGACCAGGTCGTGCCTGCTCCATAATTCGGTCAAGTGGGATATACATTATATTGTTGCCACCTTTCACATCGATCATCACCTTGGAGGAATTGGTCATAACCGATTCCATGGTATCGATATACATCCGTTCTCGAGTCACTTCCGGTGCTAATTTATACTCGGCATAGAGGCTCCTGAACCGCTCGGCCTCACCTCTGGCTTGTGCCACGACTCGCTGTTGGTAGCCCTCAGCCTCTTCAATATATCGCTGCGCTTCACCTCTTGCTTCTGGAATAACCTGATTGGCGTAAGCATCTGCCTCATTTCGGACTCTGACCTCATCCTCTCGGGCACGTATCACCTCATCGAAGGCCTCCCTGACCGCATCGGGTGGCGCAGTCTCATCGATATTGACCTGTGTCAGGCTGATCCCGGTCTGGTAAACATTCATGTAATCCTGGATTCTGATTTTTATCTGGTCACCCAATATGGCGCGGCCTTCAGTTAATACTTCGTCCATTTCTGTACTTCCCACCACATGCCTAACAGCACTCTCTGTAGCCTGGTACAGACTTTTTTCTGGCTCTTTTACCTGTAATGCGTAATGCATAACATTGTTAATGACATACTGAACCGTCAACTTAACCTTGACGATGTTCTCATCCTCTGTGAGCATTTCGGAGTCATGAGGATGAGACCGTACCTGGGTTACGTTATAAATAAGGACGTCATCTATCAATCTTGGATTCCAATGAATCCCGGGTTGTATCACAACTTCCTGGACTCGACCGAATCTGAGGACCACGCCTCGCTCCTGCTCGTCAACGGTGTAAACGCCCAATAGAAAATACACGATCAGTAGAACAAATGCCGCTGTGATCAGCAGTGAGAACCCCATACCTTTACCACTGCTGGTAGTACCCCCTGAGCTTCCAGACCCCCCACCAAACATCTTGCTGAGATTATTCTGTAATTTCTTAAAAGCCTCATCTAAATCCGGTGGCCCTTGATCATTTCGATTACCCCACGGATCGCGATCCCCAGAATTACCGTTGCCAGGTTCATTCCACGCCATATTTTTCTCCATTTCGCTCTTTAGCGAATATCTATCTTCCCATTAATCTTATGATTATACATAGCCTAACGCTGCATTAGAGCAGAATTCAATATGCTCAGATTACGTTTTCCGATTCGCATATGAAGGTCGATTATACCCGTATCGTGTGTAACTTCTCTAATAACCAACCCCATCTTGAAACACTTGGCGCGAATCATACCTTGTTCTGGATTCAAAGTAACAACGGTTTGCACTAGCTCGCCAGCAAGCAATTCATCGATACAAGTCAACATAGCATCCAATCCCTGTCCAACGAGCGCTGACACAGTGACACTAATCGGTTTGCCCGCGCTATCACGACGAATGACTGGAATCTCCATTTCAAGCAGATCAGACTTATTCAATACCAGTAACTGAGGTATCTGATCAGCGCCAATTTCCTTTAATACTTTATTTACCTCAGTTATTCTCTCCTGCTTCTCAGAGGCAGCAGCATCCACGACATGTAAAATCAAAGCTGAATGGGTAACTTCTTCCAGAGTCGCCTTAAACGCTTCTATCAGGGTATGCGGCAAGGCTCGGATAAAACCCACCGTATCAGAAAGAATCATTTTGCCGGTCAATGGCAACCTTATCTGGCGCAAGGTGGGATCAAGAGTGGCAAACAATTGATCCGCTGCATGCACGTCTGCATGGGAGAGAGCATTAAACAAAGTTGATTTGCCTGAGTTCGTGTAACCGGCCAATGCAACCGTGGCTGTCTCAGAACGCTGCCTGGCCTTTCTGTTCTGTTTGCGCTGCCGCTGCACTTTAGCAAGCCTCTGGTTGACCTTCTTTGTTCTGGCTCGCAACTGGCGCTGATCCGCTTCCAACTGCGTTTCACCATCACCTGATAGACCGGCACTGGCGCCCTGACCTTTGCCTGAACCACCTCGCTGTCGATCAAGATGGGTCCAACCCCGTACCAATCGAGAAGCGGCATGTTGTAACTGGGCTAGCTCTACCTGTAATTTACCTTCATGGGTTCGAGCACGCTGGGCAAAGATTTCCAGAATCAACCCAGTTCGACCCAACACTCTTCGTTGCGCTGCCTGCTCAATATTCTTTTCCTGAGAAGGCGATAAATCTTCACTGAAGACAATAATACCGGCATCAAATTGACTCGCCTGATCGCAGATTTCCTGTAACTTTCCAGATCCGACCAAACTCTTGGGATGCGGGATTTTTCTCGGATTAATAACGATAGCGACGGTTTCCAGTCCCGCCGAGCCCACCAGTTCCTCCAGCTCAACAAGGGTGGCCAGGCTGGAATCGACCTTGCTTGAAAAAACCAGCAGGGCACGCAGCCCTGCTTTGGGTCTTTCAATGAACAATTTATCTACCACGGGAAACTAGTCTTCACTCGATTCGTCTTCCTGATACTCAATAACCACCGGTTTAGATGGAACAATGGTGGAAATTGCTGATTTATAAATCATTTGATTGACGCTATTGCGCAATAGTATTACAAATTGGTCAAAGGATTCGATCTGCCCCTGCAGCTTGATGCCACTGACTAAAAAAATTGAAACAGGTATTCTTTCCTTTCGTAGAATATTCAGAAACGGGTCCTGTAATGACTGTCCCTTTGACATAGTGACTCCTTATATTTAATAACTGTGTGCCCACAAAATCCACACATTCTACCTTCTGTTGCAACCGTTTAAGATGCCTTTGATATCTGTTAATCAAATGGCCTGGGTTAAACTGGTGCTGTCAGGTTTGCCTTCGCCTGAGTCTTATATGCTGGCCGGCCCAACGATTTTCAATACCTCGGCAAGATTTGGTTTATCTAAAACTGCCAAATCTGGCCAGCTACGCAACCAGGTATACTGTCGCTTGGCCAGTTGCCTAGTTGCGGCAATCGCTCTTTGTCTCATTTCATCAAAATTGAACTGCCCCTCCAGATAATTCCACACCTGTCGGTAACCAACCGCTTTCAAGGCGGGTAACTCTGGATCAATACCCGGCATGGCGCGAATATTAATAACTTCATCAATCAGCCCTCGCGCCAGCATCTGATCAAATCTCTCTGCAATCCTTAAGTGAAGCATCTTCCGATCCGAAGGAATAATGGCAATTTCGGTCAGCTCAAACGGACAGGGCTGATTACCCTGTTGAAGTAACTGGCTCATAGGCTGCCCAGTCAATCGATGCACCTCTAAGGCGCGCTGTAATCTCTGCTTGTCCGCCGCTTTAATTCTACTGGCTGCCTGGGGATCTATCTTTTTCAGTCTGTCATGCAGACTGGTCCAGCCATACTGCTCTGCCTCTTCGATTAACTCAGACCTTATCGCTGGATCAGCAGCGGGTAGATTCGCAATTCCATCTCTTAGGGCTTTGATATAGAGCATGCTGCCTCCCACCAGGACAGGCAACCGCTGCCGAGAAAGAATTTCCTCTATCAGCATGACTGCATCCGCCCTGAAGTCAGCAGCAGAATAGGGATTGCTGGCATCGCGAATATCGATCAGATGATGGCGAACTTTACGTTGCTGTTCGGCATCCGGTTTGGCACTACCAATATCGAAACCTCTGTATACCTGGGCCGAGTCAACACTGATCACCTCCAGAGGTACTTCTTCGGCTAATTCATAAGCGAGCTGTGATTTCCCGCTGGCGGTTGGGCCCGTTATAACCAAGACCTGGGTCACTAGCGACCCCGCATGAACAAAGCATCCAGTTCACCCAGGGAAAGCTGAAACCAGGTTGGCCTGCCATGATTACACTGACCACTGCGTTCGGTTTCCTCCATATCTCTTAGTAAGGCATTCATTTCATCAAGGGTTAACTTACGATTGGCTCTGACAGAACCATGGCAGGCCATCGTTGAAAGAATCTCGTCCCGATTCTCCTCCATACGAGCACTGCTCCCATATTCAAGCATGTCGGCTACAACATCCCTTAGTAGTTGCTCTGCACTGGAACGCCCGAGCAGAGCAGGCACGCCCCTTATAACCACGGATTCTGCCGATGCCGGGTCTACCTGCATACCCAGCCCGGCCAGTTCCGGTTGCATTTGCTCAACAGCTTCGACTTCTTTATCACTCAAAACCACACTTATCGGTACCAATAATGGCTGAATTTTCAATCCTTCCTTATCCATGGAATGTTTTAATTGTTCATAGGTTATTCTTTCATGGGCCGCATGCATGTCCACAACGATTAAACCGGACTGATTCTGGGCGATAATATAAATGCCGTGAAGCTGGGCTAAGGCAAAACCTAAAGGCGGGAAAACCTGATTTTCCTGTTCGCTCAAATCCCGTCCAGCATCATTGGCCGACATGGCCATCCAGGACTTGGGTCCACCTGCTGACTGCGCCTGGCCATACGATCCCGGACGAGCTCCGAATTGAATCGGCTTTTGAGCATAACTCGGCATCTGCTCAGCCATATTCATCGCTGTGCTTTCACCAAGCCGACCATCGGCTACATGACCCTCAACCACGTCGGGAGTAACTGAAGCCAGAACTCTATTGATCGTCCTGTAAATAAAATCATGGACCTGCCGACTATCCCTAAAACGCACCTCATGCTTGGTAGGGTGAACGTTAACGTCCACCATGCGAGGATTTACCTCAAGGAATATCGCGTAAGCCGGCTGACGTCCATGATAAAGCACATCCGAATATCCTTGCCGAACTGCATGGCTCGCCACCTTGTCTCTGATAGTTCTACTATTGACAAAAAAATACTGTTGATCCGCCTGGCTTCTGGAATAACTCGGTAAGGAAATCCAGCCCTTTAAAGTCATATCAAGCCTGGTTTCTTCAAAATACAGTGCCTGGTCAACAAAAGACTGGCCGAACACCGTTGAAATCCTGTGTTTTTGGTCGAGTTCAGTTTCAGCAGCACGAAATTGGCGAACCAGTCTGCCATTATGGGTCAGGCTTAAACTAACACCTGCATGACTTAAACTTACCTTGCGAATAACATCTTCTATTCTCTGTAACTCGGTACGCTCAGTGCGCAGGAATTTTTTCCTTACAGGCGTGTTAAAAAACAAATCACGTACCTCAACACTGGTACCCCGCCCGTGCGCGGCAGGTTCTAATATGCTGAGCATCTGTTCACCCGCAGACCTGACTGACCAGCCTGATTTACTATCCAGAGCATTGGAAGTCAGAAGTAACCTGGATACTGAAGCAATCGAGGCAAGCGCTTCACCTCTAAAGCCCAGAGAAGTGATACCCTGCAGGTCTTCCTGAACCGCTATCTTAGACGTTGCATGGCGGGCCAGCGCCAGCTCAAGGTCTTCTTTGATAATACCCAAACCATCATCGCGAACCCGGACCAGCTGACTTCCGCCGGCTTCCAAACTGATATCAATGGTTTTCGCCTTAGCATCCACGGCATTTTCTACCAGCTCCTTAACAACAGATGCGGGTCTCTCGACGACTTCTCCTGCGGCAATCTGATTAGCCAGCCTGTTGGTAAGAGCATGAATACGAGTGTTCATTTACAGTTGCGGTATCCTCAACGTCTGTCCGATTCTAATGGTATTGGAATTCAAGCTATTCTCGCGCTTTAGATCTTCAAACCCAATATTATATCTATAAGCAATCTCTGAAAGCGTGTCACCTCGCCTGATGACATGGGTAACAAATACCGGCTCGTTTGCCTGAAGTCTCGCTGCAAGCAGCGTTCCATTAGGTGGCGTTCGCCTGAAGTACTGATCAATACCCTTAAAAATACCTGATGCCAGCGCCTTCTGATGTTTCCGAGATGCCAATTTTCTAGCTTCTCCTGGATTCGAAATAAAACCTGTTTCTATTAACAAAGACGGGATATCAGGCGATTTAAGAACTAAGAAAGCAGCCTGCTCCACATTCTTCTTGTGTAGCCTGCTAATGGGTTTTATGCCCAGCAGAATAGCCTCACCCATTTCCAGGCTGGCACTCAGGCTGGCAGTCATGGAAAGATCCAAAAGCACACCGGCAAGCATATCATCCTTATCATCCAGGCTGACACTACCCACACCGCCAATTAAATCAGCTCTGTTTTCCTTTTCAGCAAGCCATTTAGCCATTTCACTGGTAGCACCGCTCTGCGATATGGTGTACACCGACGCGCCATTGGCCGAACTTGTCTTCCAGCCATCGGCATGAATCGAAACGAATACATCTGACTGGTTCTCCCTGGCGATAGCTGTTCTTTTACGATGGGCAACATAATAATCACCCTGTCGAGTCAGCACCCCCTTGTAACCATAGGTGTGATCTGCAATTGCCTCTAATTCCCTGGCGATCGAAAGAACGACTTTCTTCTCATACAACTTCCCAGGGCCAATGGCACCTGGGTCATCTCCGCCGTGCCCTGGATCGATGGCAATCACGATTTCCCTGGCTTGCCAGTCACTCTTATCAGCGCCCTGCAGGGGATGTTCAATCTGCTGATCTTCAGTAAACAGATCAATCACCAGGCGATCCCGGTACTGGGCAATCGGTTTCAGTATAAAACTTCGCGGCTTTACTTCCTGCTTCAAATCAAGAACCACACGCAGATTTTCCTGACCTGGCGGTGAAAACCTTACAGCGGCAATGGGTGTGGCAGCATTAGACAGCTTAGCTATTTCTGCTGGCAGGTTAGTCTCGCGCAGTTGGGTATTATTGATATCAATAACCAGTCTTGCCGGTTTATCCAACTTAAACAGGCGATGCTCAACCGGTCCACTGAGATCGAAGACCAGCCGGGTTTTTTCCGGGTCAGGGCGAATCCTGATTCCATCAACCGTCTGCTGCGCCATCACAGCAATACTTGCCTGGAGCATCAGCAACAACACTCCAGTTCGCATTGGACCGATAAATTTCAATTTATGCGTTCCTGAAAAGTTTCCAGCTGCTGCAATACACGCGCTCCCTTTGAAGAAAAAGAAGTGATCAAGGCAGTCCGTTCCAGACTGTTCTTATAAGCCAGACTCACCACTAAATCCTGCTGCGGCAAAAACCCATAACCTCTCTCTGGCCACTCGATGACACATAAACTGGTGGTTTCAAAGTACTCTTCAACACCAAGATAGTTTAACTCTTCTGGGTGGCCCAGTCTGTATAAGTCAAAATGAATCACCGCCCGGTCGCCTATCAGATAAGGTTCTATGAGCGTGAAAGTTGGACTTTTAACCGCACCCAGATATCCCAGTGATCGCAGCAGGCCTCTACACAAGGTTGTTTTTCCTGTTCCCAGATCTCCCTGTAGAAAAACTAAACCACCCTCGTCTACCAGGACCGCCAACTCACCGCCAAGCGCTTCAGTCTTATGAAAATCAGCGAGTTCGATTTTCAAGATGCATCTCTGCCAGACAAACATCGACCGATTGCAATCGGTAAATCCGATGCGATCAGACCGACTTCACCCAATTCACCGGTCAGCTGTTCCGCCGCCCTGGCATGATTGACGACCCCCATACAGGCGGCCTGGTAAAGGCTGGCTGTCTGCCCGATCAGACTACCAATAACGCCTGCGAGCACATCCCCCATGCCAGCGCTGGCCATGCCGGGGTTTCCGAAAGGACAAAGACTGAGCTGCTCGCCACCATGGACAAGGCTACCCAATCCCTTCAGCACTGTCACGCCGCCATAACGCCTCTGCAGTTCCTGCGCAACTTTGAAACGATCATCATCCACCTCAGATTCACCCATTAACCTGGCTGCCTCTTTAGAATGCGGTGTCAGAATCCAGTGTTCATAATATCGAGGCGCCACAGCAAGCATGTTCAGTGCATCGGCATCTACAACCATGGGTTTGCCTGAACCCAGAATTGCTGAAAACAACTCTAATGCCCATTCATCTCGCCCTAAGCCGGGCCCGACTACGATGCTGGTAGATTTCTCAAGCAAAGTGATCAGGTCATCACCTGAGGCCACTGCGTGTGCCATGACCTCCGGGCAACGACTTAGCAAGGGCCCTATATTTGCCGCGCGAGTAGCAACAGACACCAGGCCGGCACCAGAACGAAGCGCCGCTTCAGCGGCTAATATGATGGCGCCAGCCATACCCTGGTTGCCACCCACCAGCAGAATATGCCCATATTGATTCTTGTAACCCCGGCGAGATCGTGTCGGCAGGCATTGTTCAGCCAGGATTTCCACGGGGGCAGGGTTTACCTGTAAATACACTGATGCAGGGGCGCCTAAATCAGAGAAACAGATCCTGCCAGCCACATCAGGGCCATCGTTACAGTACAAGCCTCGTTTTTGGCCAATGAAGGTGACCGACACGGTTGCCTTAACACAGGCGCCGAAACTGACCCCCGTATCAGCACAAAGACCCGACGGCAGATCGACAGATAACACCGCTGCAGCACTTTCATTAATGTCTTGGATTACCTTTCTATATTCGGCCCTGACTGGCCCGACAACGCCAATACCCAGTAAAGCATCCACTATCAGGCATTCCTCAGAGATAACCTCAACGGCGCAGAACCGAGCGCTGCTTTGCTCGCATAAGGCTAAAGCCTGGCGGGCATCCGCCTTTAATTTTTTCTTCTCACCTACCACTACAACATCAACATGGTAGCCCCTATCTGCCAGCATGGCCGCGATCAGGTAGCCGTCGCCGGCATTGTTTCCAGACCCGCAATAGACCAGGAAGTGGCTCACATCAGCAAAATACTGATCAATGCTGTGCACACAGGCCCGGGCAGCACGCTTCATCAGATTGATACCTGATATGCCATAATCCTGAATCAAAGCTTGATCGATGGCTCGAACATCAGCTGCAGTGAAAAGTACCATAGTATCTATGCCCACCCAGAATAGTTTACGATCAGAGCAAGTATATGCCACTCATCGCTGCAATACCGACTGGAACATCCCATAAATGGAAGAAATAAAGACCCTAATTCATCAATGGGCCCTTGATCTGGGGTTCCAGGCGGTAGGTTACAGCAACCTGGACCTTACCGAGCATGAAGACCACCTGAAAACCTGGTTAACTAACGGGTTTCACGGCAGTATGGCTTATATGAATCGCAATCAGGCGCTGCGGATCTCTCCCAGTCATCTGCTGGCCGGCAGCATAAGCGCCATAACGCTTCGACTGGACTACTTACCTGAAGGCGAGCATCAGCGTATCCGCAAAACCCTTGAACTAAAAGATACCGCCTACATTTCCCGTTACGCCCTTGGCCGGGACTACCATAAAGTGATACGCAACAAACTCAAGAGACTCGCCAATCAAATCAATGATTACATCAATCTGCAGAAGCTAGGGCCATTCTACGCTCGGGCATGCACGGATAGTGCCCCCATACTCGAAAAACACCTCGCCGAAAAATCCGGCCTCGGCTGGATAGGTAAGAACACATTGTTACTGAATCGTTCAGCAGGATCCTGGTTTTTTCTCGGCGAATTGCTCACCAATCTACCCCTGACTCAACCCGCCAAAAGGCCGTCAAATCATTGCGGGTCATGCTCAGCATGCTTGTCAATCTGTCCAACCCAGGCCATTGTGGCCCCCTACGTCCTGGATGCCAGAAAATGTATTTCCTATCTCACCATCGAAAACCGTGGTGCCATTCCACAGGTCCATAGAGGCGCCATGGGCAATCGGATTTTTGGCTGCGATGACTGCCAACTGGTCTGCCCCTGGAACCGTTATGCCCAGACTGGCCGGGAACAGGATTTTCAGCCCAGGCACAACCTAGATAAGTCAGATCTGCTGGAACTGTTTCAATGGAGTGAGAGCGAATTCTCAACTAAGACTGCAGGCTCCGCCATCCGAAGAACAGGATACCAGGGCTGGCTGAGAAATATTGCCGTTGCCCTGGGCAACGCATCAGGTTCTGCAAGAATACAAAAAGCGTTGATCGCAAAACAACCTGATTGTTCAGAGATGGTTGCCGAACACATCGAATGGGCCATTGCCAGACAAGCAGGAAAAATTGCCCTTGATCAGGTTTAACGACGCATTTTGCCAGGTAAAACGCGCTGTCCAGATGTATGCATGACCCGACTCATAACTGCACAGGAATTAATTAAAAAATGCAGCCTGATAAACTTTCAGCTCGTCTATAGACTCCCTGATATCATCCAGAGCGCGATGCCGGGTCCTCTTTTTAACAGAGGCCATAATAGAAGGTTGCCAGCGCATCGCTAATTCCTTTACGGTACTAACATCAATACTTCGATAGTGCAGATAGGCCTCGAGCTCAGGCATATAGCGAACCAGAAACCGACGGTCCTGACCAATGGTATTACCACACAAAGGTGACTGTTGTGAATCGACATGCTGCGCCACAAACGCAAGTGTTTCTGCTTCTGCCATGGCCTCTGAGATAGATGATGCAACCACCCGATCGACCAACCCCGATTCAGTATGGTGCGAAACATTCCATTCATCCATTCTTGCCAGTACTTCAGGTGCCTGATGTACAATCAAGCTGGGTCCTTCCGCTAAAACGTTTAATCTGGAATCCGTGACAATGGTGGCTATCTCCAAGATTCGATCGTTTTCAGGATCTAGACCGGACATTTCCATATCGATCCAGACCAGGTTTTCTGAATAATCAGTCATAGCTTGAACTTCACTTCTCAATAAATAACGCGCCTTCCTATTAGAACCCTTCTGGCACAAAATTACGATAGCCTTACCGAATCAAAAAAATGCTTATGTCTCCGGGCAATTCCCAGTAGTGATCATCGCGGCACAACACTCAATTTTCTCCCTGAGTTCAGGTAAACTTACCGTTTTATCGAAGATGAACTATGCTCCCTTTACTAATTGATACTGCCTCTCTGCAATCCCATCTCGACGATGAAAACCTCTTAATTATCGATATATGTCACGATCATAACTACCAAAATGGTCATATACCCGGCGCCGTTCATATTTCTCCAGCAGACCTGATAGCAGGGATTCCTCCGGCAGTCGGACGACTTCCCTACAAGTCAAAACTGGAACGGTTATTTTCTAGCATAGGCTATTGCGAAACCAAGCAGCTTGTTGTCTATGATGATGAAGGTGGCGGCTGGGCCGGCCGGTTAATATGGACTCTGGACGTCATTGGGCATACCAAATCCTCTTTGCTCGACGGCGGTTTAATTGCCTGGCATGGCGAAAACAGACCGCTTGAGACTGAACCCGTCAGCGCCCAAGCTACAGACGTACAATTAACAATTCACCGGCACCCCATCGCCGAGATGACTGATATTCTAACAACTCTGAACCAGGAGAATGTGATTATCTGGGATGCCCGATCGAAGGAAGAGTTTGCCGGAACTAAAAAATTTGCCGCCAGGGGGGGTCACATCCCGGGTGCTGTTAACCTCGACTGGCAATTGTTGATGGACCCAGAAAATCACCTGTGCCTCAAAAAAGATCTCTCGTCTTTGCTGCAGCAACATGGGTTGAGCGCAGATAAGCATATAATAACGCACTGCCAGAGCCACCACCGCTCCGGACTGACTTACTTTGTTGGAAAATACCTGGGCTACTCGATTCAAGGCTACCATGGCTCCTGGTCTGAATGGGGAAATGATTCAACTACACCCGTGGCAACGTTGTGAACTGGCTATTTGCACAATGTCAGCGGATTCTACCCAAACATCTGCTGTCAAGATTGATTGGCTGTGCAGCAGCATCAGAGAAAATCTGGTTAAAAACATTCCTGATTACGACTTTTTCAAAGTTTTACGAGATCAACTGGTTAGAAGCAGCGCGACAGCAGCCTGAACAATACGACAGCTTTAATGACTTCTTCAGTAGAGAACTGGAAGCCGGCTGCCGCCCCGTTTCCGGTCAGCTCAGCTGCCCGGCGGATGGTGTGGTCTCTGCATCAGGTCATCTGAAAGCAGGCCAGCTGATCCAGGCCAAGGGCATCAACTATGAACTGTCTGCCCTGGTTGGAAATCACCTACCAGATCGATTTATCAACGGTAGTTACCTGACCGTGTATTTGGCGCCGCATGACTACCATCGAGTTCATTTCCCGTGCCAGGGCCAGCTCCTATCCAGTCAATACATTCCTGGCGATCTGTTTTCGGTTAACGCAGCAACAACTGAACACATTGATGGCCTGTTCACCCGCAATGAACGTCTGGTTTTCAGACTGAGCACAGCACAAGGCGATGTAATCATGGTTATGGTGGGCGCCATGATCGTCGCAGCCATGCAAGCTGTGTGGAACAGTGAGCCTTATAAGGCAGCCAGCGCTGTTGAAGAATCCTTCGACAGTTACTTCGTTGATCAAGGTCAGGAAGCCGGCCGGTTCCTGCTGGGTTCAACCGTTATATTGATCGCTGACTGGCATACCAACTGGCGGGTCTGCGGCGGAGACAAAGTAAAAGTGGGCGAAAACCTTGAGCCCGTATTAGCTTGCTGACCAAACAAAAGGCATGACCTTGCCGATGTTATCCTCATCCAGCCAGGCCATCATTAAACGATCCAGGCCCATGGCAACTCCAGCGGTTCTGGGTAGATTAGAAATCGCTGATAAAAGACGTTGATCAATTGCCATAACAGGCAAATCTCGATTGAGTCTGTATTGATTCCATTGATTGAATCGCTCTTGCATGGCGATGGCATCCGTTAATTCCTGATAACCATTGGCTAATTCAATCCCCTGGGCATACAACTCGAACCGAGACGCAGTCTGGCCCGCGTCATCAATTTCTGCCAACGCTGCCTGACATACAGGGAAATCAACAACCCAGGTCAGTCCGGAAAATCCTGCTACTATGCATTCAGTAAACAGGTAATCCAGGCAATCCGAACGCGCCATCTCATCGTCAAAGTGATCCAGATGATTAACCTCAAGACTGGTATGTCGCTCAATTAGACTGCGCAGCTGGGCGATGGACGCAACATTAGGATCGACCCCAAATTCCTTTAAAAAGGCTTCCCTGTGAGAAACCCGATTCGGTTCAGCTGCCCAGCAGGCTTTGCCCTGGGGCAAGCTTCTCAGCAGTGCCATAACCTCGTCCATTAACTCACCGAGCCCAAATTCGGGCCGATACCACTCTAATATAGAAAATTCAGGATTATGCAGGCGACCCAGATCTGCTTGCCGGAAGGCAGGGCAGATCTGATAAATCGATTGACCGTAGGTTGCCAGAACCCGTTTCATAGCAAACTCGGGTGACGTCTGGAGAAAGTACCTGTCCTGCTGAGTATAGACTTCCAGACTCTGCAAATGGCAATCAGGCGAACCTCGCAAACCCAGCACGGGCGTGCTGATTTCAACGACGTCGCGTCTGCAAAAAAATGCCCTGATAGCCCGGTTGAGTCGATCTCGGGCAACCAGTGTCTGCCACGAAGGCTGGGCTCGCCAGTCACTCATTGATTAGCTGCTTTTGCCTCTGCCCTGGTATTCTCCTGTTCGGGTATCGACTCGAACAGTTTCTCCAATATTAATAAATAACGGCACCTTAACGATGGCGCCGGTAGTCAGGGTTGCGGGTTTAGATCCTCCACTGGCAGTATCACCCTTGAGTCCCGGGTCAGTTTCAGCGACTTCAAGCTCAACAAAGTTCGGTGCAACAACCAGGATCGGTACATCATTCCACAGAGTGACCGTACATTTTTCTGTTTCCTTTAACCATTGCATGGCATCACTGACAGCAGCCTCGTCGGCAGCTAATTGCTCATAACTGCCATCGGTTCGCATAAAATGCCAATATTCACTATCCGAGTACAGATACTCCATATCGTACTCCATGACATCGGCCCCCTCGAGCGATTCTCCGGATTTAAACGTTCTTTCCCAGACCCGTCCACTTTTCAGGTTCTTCAGCCTGACTCGATTGAAAGCCTGGCCCTTGCCGGGCTTTACAAACTCATTTTCAACAATACTGCAAGGCTCGCCTTCAAGAAGAACTTTAAGTCCTGATTTAAATTCATTGGTGGAAAAACTAGCCATAGTTCAAGGTTCCTGATTTAGCTGCCCCCATAATACAGGCAATACCTTTGGATTTCATAGGAACAACACTTGCAGATCACCTCAGACTAAGCTTTGGCTATACGCTATTGCTGAAATTAACCCGCCCGGGCTCGGGCGTGTTTCTGCATCAGTGGTTATCGTGCTCTCGATCACTGATTCCGAGCAGGAACAGGATACTGTCCAGGCCCAGTCGCGAAATAGCATGATCGCTCTTTTCACGAACGATAGCCTTAGCGTGATAAGCAATACCCAGACCTGCAGCGGCGAGCATCTCCAGATCATTAGCACCATCTCCCACGGCGATAGTCTGCTCCATGGCGATGCCCTCTTTTCTTGCCAACTCAGACAGAATGTCTGCTTTTGCTTTGGCATCAATAACAGGCCTGACGACCTCTCCTGTCAACTTGGCGTCAACCACCTCCAGCTCATTGGCATAGACATAGTCAACCCCTAACCTCGCCTTCAGGTTATCACCAAAATAGGTAAATCCACCTGAGATAATGGCCGTCTTATAGCCCAGCATTTTCAATGCCGAAAACAGCACCTCGACACCTTCTGTCAAAGGTAGTCGGTCGGCGATTTCAGCCATAACTTGCACCGAAAGCCCTTTCAGTAAGCTTACCCTCTGGCGCAGACTTTCATGAAAATCCAACTGACCCGTCATCGCGAGCTCTGTAATTGCAGATACCTGACTGCCAACACCCGCCACTACGGCCAGCTCATCAATGACTTCAGTATCAATCAGGGTAGAATCCATATCAAAAGCAATCAAACGGCGATGCCTTCTGAAAATGCCATCCTCCTGCACCGCAATATCCACATCGAGTTGACCGGCTAAAGCCATTAGATTCTCTCTAAATTGTGCTGGAGGTTCTCCTCTCAGGGAAAACTCCACACAGGCTCTGGTTTTTTTCTCTGAGCCTGCCAGGGGAATTCTGCCGGAGAGCCGAGTGATTTTATCTATATTCAACCCATGCTCGGCAATCATCACGGACACAGCTGAAACATGACTGGCTTTAATTTTCCTGGAGAGCAAGGTCAGGATAGTCCGGCGTCGACCCTGTTGCTGAACCCACTGCGTATATCGATGCTCATCAACCTTATTAATATTAATACTGAGACCGGCCTTTTCAATGGCGGCCCTAATTCCCTGCAGGGGCTCCTGAGTCGCATCGGTTAACTCTGTCAGGATTCCCAGGTTCAGATAATCATGGATAACAGCCTGACCGATATCCAGGATAGTCACATCCATCTCACTCAGGATTGAGGTCACTAAGGCAGTCAAGCCGGGCTTGTCTCTACCGGTGATATTTATCAATGCTAGATTATTCATGAATCGCATCTGTACAACAGGAATCTTATTATCACTTATTAGCATGATCGGGAACAGTCGCTATCAACAATGCGCTATACTTCCCGACTGGAATGTTACCATTGCCTATTATGCTTCAACCCCCATTAAGGCTCTTAGCCACCCTGACTATTCCGTTGATCGCTGCTGCTGCTATAACGGTTTCCGGAATTCTGATACTCGCTTCCAGCACTCTCAATATCCAAAGCAAAGAACTCCGTCAAAGTACCGCTAATCAGATAGCGCGGGTAACTGCTGATTACCTGGCAAAACGAGACCTTTTGTCTCTTAATGTCATTCTCGATGATTTGTCTCGGGAACAGTATATATCGCTCACGGCAATCTATGATCCGCAGAATAAACTGTTGGTTCAAAGCGGGCTGACCAGTCCCAAGTCCACCAGGCTGACCGCTGACATCCGGTCTCAAAGCGAATATTTAGGTCGTCTGGTTATTGAATTCGACGACCAATCCAATTCAGGCCACGTGGTATCGATACTGTGGACTGCTGTGGCTGCTTATAGCCTGGTGGTGGCCTTTGTCTGCCTGCTAGGTTACTTCTTTGGTGACTTCCTGGTTCTCTGGATTACAGCCCGGTCACGGCCGCAGCCCGCCGCCGCAGATGTTGGTAGAACAGCGGATAGTTCGATAGACGAGTGCACTTCCTGCACCCTGCTGGCGGTGAAATTAACACCCCACCGACTGATACCAAACCAGGCCTTATTGGAGCAATGCAAGCTGCTGCACGGCAATCTGGTTGAAATCGCCAGGGGCGAATACGAAACGCAATTCCGCTCGGCTCTACATCTGCCTAACTGCCTTGAATTTACCATTTTTATCGAACACCTGGTGACAGCATCGGAGGGTCGTCTACAGGCGAAAATGGCCCTGGCGCAAGGCTTGCTCGAAGACCATGAAACCATCGCCAAACGAGTTCGTTATATGGCCTCGCTCAGCCCCGGAAAACCACTGATCAGCAGATCAATCTACGATGAAATGATCAGGCGGGCTATCAAAACAGGTCAGCCTCATGATGACCCAAACTTCAGGCACTACGACATTCAACCATTCCATTCACCACTGGCATCAGATATCGAGCTGTTCTGCCTGGACGCCGATCATAAAGAACAGCCCCGGTGATCACAGGCTAAAACCAGGTTAAACTTCCAGCATGATTGAAACAGCCTGGATCAAAGCTTGCGAACCAGTTTGACACCATCTACTTTCTGAAAACCCCGGGGCAACTTCAGCCCACGTCGAGCCCTCTCACCACGATAGTGCGCTAATTCCTTCATGGTCAGATTAATATGGCGCTTACCGGATAACACCATTAGGGTGTCACGTTCACCAAAGGCTACCAGATAAGCCATCGTCTCTAACCGATTGCGAACACTCGCTGCCGGGATGTTAATGATTTTGTTGCCTTTGCCTTTAGCCAGTTCAGGCAGGTCTTTTACCGGGAAAATAAGTAGCCTACCCTGACTGGTAAAGGCCGCTATAAAATCATTTTCTCTATCCAACACGGCAGCAGGCTGCAAGGCGAGAGAACCCTGCGGCGTTCTCAAAAAAGCCTTGCCTGCTTTATTCTTGCTGATCATATCCTCCAGCCGACCAACAAACCCGTAACCGGCGTCACTTGCAACCAGATAACGGTCTGTCGTTTCGCCCAACAGCAATCCACTAAAATGGACGCCCGCCGGTGGATTGACCTTGCCAGTAAGCGGTTCCCCCTGACTTCGCGCAGAAGGCAGGTTATGAGCAGGCAATGCATAGGTTCTTCCCTGTGAATCGATAAATACCGCATCCTGGTTGGACTTCCCCTGGGCCATAACCAGAAATTCATCCCCGGTACGATAATTCAGCTCTTCACCTCGAATCTCATGACCCTTGGCTGCTCTCACCCAGCCTTTTTGAGACAGTACAACTGTAACCGGTTCAGTTGACAGCAGTTCCCGTTCGGTGAATGCCTGGGCCTCAGGCCTGAAAACAATCAGTGAACGACGGCTGTCACCATAAACCTGTGCGTCTTCAGTCAACTCTTTCTTCACCAGGGTCTTCAATCTGGCTTTTGAGCCTATGGTTTTTTCCAGATCAACCCGCTCTTCACTGAGTTCGGCCTGCTCACCACGTATTTTCTGTTCTTCCAGTTTGGCCAATTGACGTAAGCGTATATCCAATATGGCATCAGCCTGACGCTCGGATAGGTCAAAACGAGTCATTAATACCTGCTTTGGCTTGTCCTGGGTGCGAATAATGTTGATCACCTCATCAATATTAAGAAAGGCAACCAATAAACCTTCCAGGATATGCAAGCGCTCAAGGATCTTTTCCAGACGAAACTGCAGTCGCCTGATGACGGTATCAGAACGATAGGATAGCCATTCAGTTAACAACTCTCTCAGGGAGCAAACCCCTGGTCGACCATTGAGCTGAATGACATTCATATTAACGCGATAGGTTCTCTCCAGATCAGTACTGGCAAACAGATGGCTCATCAATTGCCCTTTGTCGACTCGATTACTTCTGGGTATCACTACAATTCGAGTGGGATTCTCGTGGTCTGATTCATCACGCAGATCAGCGACCATAGGAAGCTTTTTCGCCTGCATCTGCGCCGCGATCTGTTCTAGGACCTTGGTGCCTGAGACCTGATATGGTAGTGCCGTAATAACGATATCGCTATCTTCTATCTCATAGATGGCTCTTGCACGTACCGATCCCCGGCCTGTTTCATAGGTGTGTCTTATCTCCTCTGGTGTAGAAATAATTTCAGCACCGCTGGGAAAGTCCGGACCAACAACATGGTCCATCAGCTCCGCTGTGGTTGCACCGGGCTGATCCAGCAGTCGCAGACAGGCACTGACCACTTCATTTAAATTATGAGGCAGGATATCTGTGGCCATACCAACCGCTATTCCAGTACCGCCATTCAGCAGCAGGTTGGGTAGCCTGGCAGGCAAGGCCAGGGGCTCTTCCATAGTGCCATCAAAATTGGTGGCCCAATCCACTGTACCCTGGCCTAATTCAGCCAGTAGGACCTCCGCATATCGAGTCAATTTAGATTCTGTGTAACGCATCGCAGCATAGGATTTTGGATCATCCGGAGACCCCCAATTGCCCTGCCCATCTACCAGAGGATATCGATACGTGAATCTCTGTGCCATCAGCACCATCGCTTCATAACTGGCCGCGTCACCATGGGGATGATATTTGCCAATGACATCGCCAATGGTCCTGGCAGACTTCATATATTTGGCATCGGCATTCAGCCTTAGCTCAGACATGGCAAAAACAATTCTACGCTGAACGGGTTTCAAGCCGTCGCCAATATGAGGCAAAGCACGATCATTGATCACGTACATTGCATAATTCAAATAGGCGTTTTCAGTAAATTCCGCTAGCGACTGAGATTCAGTGGAATCGGGCCCAATTAGATCGCTCATAAGCTATTCCTGATGATTTATATTATCTCGGCTCGATCGCCTTTACTCTCGAGCCAGGATTTTCTATCCGCAGCCCGTTTTTTGGACAACAGCATGTCCAGTAATTCATTAGCACGGTCTTCATTATCAATCTTCAAACGTACCAGGCGTCTTGTATCGACCGCCATGGCTGTCTCCCTGAGCTGCAGCGCATTCATTTCCCCCAATCCCTTGAATCGCTGGACAGCGACTTTGCCTTTCAGTTTCTGGCTCTCGATTCTATCGAGAATCGCCAGTCGTTCAGCTTCATCCAGGGCGTAAAACACTTCTTTGCCTACATCGACTCGATACAAAGGTGGCATGGCAACAAATACATGACCTTCGGCTACTAAAGCGGGAAAATGCCGCACGAACAAGGCTATCAGCAAACTGGAAATGTGTAGCCCATCCGAGTCAGCATCGGCAAGAATACACACCTTGCCATAACGCAGACCCGCCAAATCACGTGAACCAGGGTCAATACCCAAAGCAACCGATATGTCATGAACTTCCTGAGACGCCAGGATATCACTGGAATCAACCTCCCAGGTATTCAGGATCTTACCTTTGAGCGGCATGATCGCCTGCGTTTCCCGGTCTCTTGCCTGCTTGGCAGATCCGCCCGCCGAATCCCCTTCAACCAGAAATAATTCTCCCCGCATGGCGTCCTGGCAGGAACAGTCAGTTAACTTCCCAGGCAGGGCAGGGCCCGTGGTAACCTTCTTTCGCGCAACTTTCTTGCCTGCCCGTAATCTGGTCTGTGCATTTAATATAGCCATCTCAGCCAGTTTCTGACCGTCTTCCACATGGTGGTTCAACCACAGGCTAAAACTATCTTTGACAGCATTGGATATAAACGCCACGATCTGCCGGCTGTTGAGTCGCTCTTTGGTCTGGCCTGAAAACTGAGGATCGAGCATTTTTGCAGAAAGCACGTAACAGCATCGCTCCCAGATGTCTTCACCGGAGATTTTCAATCCTCTGGGTACCAGATTACGGAATTCACAAAATTCCCGCAGAGCTTCAAGCAATCCTGATCTCAAACCATTGACATGGGTACCCCCTTGGCCGGTTGGAATCAGGTTGACGTAGCTTTCAGCAATAATCGCGCCGCCTTCCGGAAGCCACTGGATCGCCCAATCAACAGCTTCTTCCTTACCCACCATGGTCCCGGTAAAAGGTAACAGGGGTAACAATTCATATCCGCGAAGTTCCGAATGCAGATAGTCTTCCAGGCCAGATTCATAGTGCCATTCAAACAGCCGCTCGTCTTCGGCTGCCGTATCATCGGTGAAAAACACTCTTAAACCCGGGCACAGAACGGCTTTAGCGCGTAGCAGATGTTTCAGGCGGGTTACAGAAAATCTGGGAGAATCAAAATAGCTAGGGTCAGGCCGAAAATTAATAAGCGTGCCTGTGTTACGTTTATTAACAGTGTCCTTGACGGTTAAATCAGATTTCTTTTCTCCTCCCTGGAAGGCCATATGGTGCAACTTGCCATCTCGTTTTATAAACACTTCAAAGCTTTCCGATAGTGCGTTCACCACCGAGACTCCCACCCCGTGCAGCCCACCCGAAAACCTGTAGTTGTCGTTATTAAATTTCGCGCCCGAGTGCAGTCGAGTCAAGATCAATTCGACCCCCGAAACCTTCTCAGTCTTATGGATGTCGACTGGCATGCCGCGGCCATTATCACTGACTGACATTGAACCGTCGGCACGGAGCGTAACGCGAATTTCAGTGGCATGCCCTTCGAGGGCTTCATCGACACAATTATCGACGACTTCCTGAGCCAGATGGTTGGGTCTGGTGGTATCAGTATACATCCCGGGCCGTTTACGGACCGGTTCAAGACCTTCTAAAACTTCTATTGAATCTGCTTGATAGGAACCTGCCATAGCTAAATTAAACCATTCTCATTGACTAAAAATTTTGCCTAATAATTTCTATATAACTTCTATTAGTAACTTCTATTAGTAACTTCTATTAATAACTTCAACTAATAACATCGACTAGTAACTTCGACTCATAATTTGTTTGGATACGGACAAACTGCAGCGTGCCGAAGCCAAAAGGTGACCTACGGACCTTTTGCTGACACAGATGATTCGACTCACTATCACCAAGCAGGAACACCCACCTTAGTTAACCAAAACTCGATGGCGTTAGAGTATAGCGTTAAACGAAACTAAGCGATATCAGGAAGCGCAAATTGGTAGCGGATTAAGTGCCTGACCGCGACTTAAGCACTGGGATAGCAGCTCACCCAGAAAACAATTTATCTGCGACTTTTCATCCGGCAAATGCATATCCGGATTAGGTTGTTCATAGCGCTGCCGGATCGAACGATGATGATCAAAACAAATCACCTCAGCAGTTGCCAGGTCATGGTAGATTCGAACTTCCAGACTGGGCCACTGCAACCACCGGGATTGCAATTCATCCGCCGTCACCTGGATTAGCAGGCACGTGGTATAGGGACAGCGTTCAATAACAGAAAGCCTGACCTGATCCACTTCTTCAGATGAACCGGGCAAGCCAAATTCAAGGTGATCTTCTTTATCCATAGCAGGAAAAAGCTGCTGCAATCTAATGTAGTTAGCATCACAGCTTGCTATATCCCTGACCAGATCAGGAACATAACGCTGATTTTTCTTGAACCCTGCTTTACTCATAAAATCCATCCCGGAGATTGGTTAAGCCTATCACGTTTGGCGATTGCTTTTTTATCCGTTTAACGTGGTATTGCGAAGGGGCGTTGAGCCTTACGCTGGCACTAAAACTAATGATAAGTAGAGGACTGTTCTGTTCTACTCCGGGATAACAGCCGTTAAAAAGAACCCTTTCATTTATCCAGAGAAGACAGGCCGCCGACCGCTTGACTCAACCGGCAACCCGGTTGCAGCGAGCCGCTGGATAGCGGTCCACAGACAAAGAAAATAACAAGCAGATCATCGGGCTGACTCAAATCCCCAGCTTAAAACGGTTCTTTAATTCAGCTTCAACCAGCTGCAACGCGCCCTGCTGCTTTAACATTGTTTGATAGGCACGGGCCTGCATGCTGGCGCGCCTGTCAGGGTCACTCAGCAAAGCTCGCATCTCACTGAGTAGCGCTCTGGGCGTCTCCACAACCGCCATGGCAGCCGCTGCCTGGAACGCTTCAGCAATGGCCTCGAAATTGTAAAGCGAGTCCCCACAGACAATGGCCGTACCCGCCAGTGCCGCCTCCATAAAGTTATGACCGCCCCGGGGAATTAAACTGCCACCAATGAAAGCAAGCTCGGATAAACCATAAAAATAGATAAGCTCACCCATAACATCTAGCAGGTACACGTCCGTATCAGCAGTAACCACCTCCTGTCGGTAGCGGCTTACCGACTGCAGCTGATGCTCCGCTACTAACTTTTCGATGGCCGAACTCCGCTTAATATGTCTGGGGGCAAGCACCAGTATCAAGTCCGGAATTTCTTTTTTCAGAGATTGATAAACCTCGAACATTAGCTTTTCCTCACCCGGGTGAGTACTCGCCGCCATCAACACCCGACGCCCCTGAAATAGGCAGTTGAAGCGTGCCTTGCGGTCTTCAAAATCCGCCGGCAGACGCTGATCAAATTTAATACTGCCGGTCACCGTCATACGACTCTCAGCCACACCCAGATTGCTGAAACGAGCCATATGCGAGGGTGATTGCAGGGCTAGCCAACTCATTTTCTCCAACATTGGCAAAGTCAGCGCTGGCCACCGCCTATACCCCTGATAGGATTTCTCCGACAACCGACCATTAATCAACATCACAGCAACCGATTGGGCAGCACACACATGGATGGTATTTGGCCAGAGTTCCGTTTCCATAGTGAGTAGCACACAGGGCCGTATGCGAGAAATAAAACGGGCAACAAAACCAGGCAGGTCATAGGGTGCGTAATAATTCAGCACTCGATCACCCAGATGCTGGTTAACCTGCTGCCTTCCCGCCGGGGTCATATTAGTCATGACAATGTCAAAATTGAGGGCAAGTAGTTTTTCTACCAGAGGAATTGCAGCAATGCTCTCACCTGCCGAAACTGCGTGCAGCCATATAACCTGATTGTCACTGGTCAGCTTGGGTACAAAACCAAATCTATGCTGGATCTGCTGTCGGTAGCCTTTTTCTCTGAGCGAGCGAACCAGTTGCCGAATTAATACAACGGGTAACAGGATAGCGAAAACAAAGGTATATAGACGTCGCACCATTACAACAACAGAAACATTGCAAGGCGCCTTTTCAACGACTGCAGACGAAAAAAATGATGTCGACCAGCCAGATATCGCTGCCAACAGAGCAAAAAATTACCTTCGTTTCCCTGGCCCGCTTCAATATTGTGAATCATTCCAGTTATTCATCCAAAGAATCCATGGATACTAGCATAATCAAGTCTCTACTCGACTGGCATTTCACCTTACAATAAGCCTTTTTGACTCAGGGACAAACTTGCCTAAACCACCCCTACTATCTGACCGCGAGCTTAAACACCCTAGATACTGGCTCATCTGGCTACTGCTGGGTCTGACCTGGATGACGACACAACTACCTCAAAATGGCAGGATTCGTGCAGGTGCCCTGGTGGGCTGGATTGGCTACAGATTCGCCAGCAGGCGCCGCAATATCACCAGGGTAAATCTCAAGCTCAGCTTTCCACAGTTAAATGACCGCGAACTGGAGGAAAAAACCAGGCAGGTATTTCGTTCAACTGGTATAGGACTGATCGAAACTGCTGCGGTCTGGTTAAGTGACCCTAGGCAATACCGAAATCGGGTGAAAATCCATGGCCTAGAACACCTGCAAACCATGAAAAACAGCGATCAGGGAATACTTCTGGTAGGAATGCACCAGGCAACCCTGGATTTTGCCGGGGCCGTGCTGGCCACCCACAAACCGTTTGATGTCATGTACAAAACCAACAAAAACAAATTAATTGAAGCTGTTATGACCCGAGGCCGTAACAGGAATTTTCCAGAAGCGATAGAGCACAAGAATATTCGAAAGGTCGTACAGAACCTGCGCAACGGTCATATCGTCTGGTATGCCCCGGACCAGGATTATGGTCGAAAGCACTCAGTTTTTGCGCCTTTTTTTGGCTTACCAACGGCGTCTATCACGATTACCGGTAGAATCGCTGAACTAACGGGTGCCAGAATTATTTTCATGTCTCATTTCCGAATCAACAATGATCAATCCTACGAGCTCTTCCTGACCCGGGGCCCTGAAGGTTATCCCAGCGGAGACAGCTACACAGATGCAACCGCATTGAATGTGCTCATTGAAGACGCTGTTAGGAAAGCACCTGAACAATATCTGTGGCTGCATAGAAGATTCAAAACCAGACCTGAAGGTGACCCAAATCCCTATAAGGATATCTAAGTCAACCTGACAGGCGGCTTGGAACACAAAAAAGATGGAAAAATAAAATCACTCTACGCTGGTCATCGGCGCAACCCGCAGGACCTCATTGATTGTTGTCTCACCCGCAGCTACTTTCTGTGCGCCACTCAATCGCAATGTGCGCATACCTTGTTTCATCGCAGTCAGGCGCAATTTCCCAATATCAACCTCTCCACCCACCAGAAGCTTGACTTCATCGGTCATCTTCAGCAATTCGTAAATGCCCTCCCGACCCAGGTAGCCGGTATCTCTGCATTCCAGGCAACCCACTGGTACCTGCATTTTCTTTGGGACCTTGGCTTTAAAGGGTGCAACCAGCAATTTCCAGGCATCTTCATCGACAGTTTCGCTTTTACTGCAATGCGGACACAGCGTCCGAACCAGGCGCTGTGCCATCACGCCTAACAGGGTTGCTTTTATAAGATAAGGCGCAATCCCTAACTCCAGCAATCGCGTAATCGCGGACGGGGCATCATTGGTATGCAGGGTTGAGATAACAAGGTGGCCCGTCAAAGCTGCCTGAATGGCCATTTCAGCGGTTTCCAGATCACGTATTTCACCTACCATAATGATATCGGGATCCTGTCTTAACAACGCTCTGACACCCTCGGAAAACGTCAAACCGATATTCTGCTGGACCTGCATCTGATTGAAAGCAGACTCTACCATCTCAATAGGGTCCTCGATGGTGCAAACATTGACCTCCGAGGTAGCCAGCTTTTTTAAACTACTGTAAAGCGTCGTGGTTTTCCCTGATCCAGTAGGCCCGGTAACCAGCACAATACCATTGGAATTTTCAACGAGCCCTTCCCACTGTCGATAATCTTCATTCGCCAGGCCCAGTTCGGAAAAGCTCTTGAGCAGGATATCCGGATCAAAAACCCGCATCACCATTTTCTCGCCGTTGGCGGTGGGCAAACTGGATAATCTCAATTCAACTTCATTGCCTTCCGGCGTTCGAGTCTTTAAACGGCCATCCTGGGGCCTTCTTTTTTCCGCTACATCCATCCTTCCCAGGCTTTTTACTCTACTGACAACGGCGGCGACTATCTGGGCTGGCAATTCATAAACGGTATGCAGGACGCCATCAATTCTGAAACGGATCTTGCCTTTATCCCGGCGAGGCTCGACATGGATATCACTGGCTCTCTGGGTAAATGCATATTGCAATAGCCAATCTACAATATTAACGATATGACCATCATTAGCCTCCATACCATCGAGTTCACCCAATTCCAGCATCTGCTCGAGATTACCCAAGCTTGTTGTCGATAATCCCTGTGCTGCGGCCTGACTCACAGACCTTGCGATAGTATAGAATTCTGAACTATAGCGACGAATATCAGCGGGGTTTGCAACAAATCGAACGATACTCTTTCCGGGTTGAGACTGACCTATGGTCGCTTCCCAACTTGACACATAAGGTTCGGCACTGACAATTTCAACTTTCGTATCGTCTACACTCACTGCCAGTATGCCGTGACGACGGGCAAACTCACTGGACATCACCTTGGTGACCACCTGTGCATCAATTTTCAACGGATCAATTCGTTTATAGGCCTGACCCGATTTTTCACTGAGCCATCTGACCAGAGTATCGATGCTCAGTTTCTTACCCGGCATTGAAGCATCGGCCACTTCTTCTTCGCCAATCAGCTCCAGGGGATGCCAGCCGACCTGGTCCGCGCGTCTTGATTTAACGGAAAGCGCATCGGCATCCTGCGCCGTCAGGCGACCCTCATTCAACAAATCGCTGACTAACGAAAGATAGTTTAAAGTAATGTCTGGCTTATTTTCAGAGTGAAGATAATCGTCCAAAGAAAGAGTACCCGCCGACGCAGAGGATCATTAAGCTTACACGTTTTTTGACTATGATGCTTTGCCCGGACTCACAACTAAGTCTTCCAGAAATATCAACTCGCCAGCATTTCAGTCGCTCCTGAAACAAACGGATTAATTGCTGCTGCTCTTCAGGATCAATTTTCCTGCGCTGGGGGTATAATGAGCGGCTCGCTTATTTTGACCAGATAGAAAACAGCATGGACAACGGTTTTGATCACATAAAATGGTTCAGGGATGCATCCCCTTTTATCAATTCGCACAGGCAGAAAACCTTCTTACTGTACCTGGGAAGCCAGGCACTGCAGTCAGAAAATCTTGCCAATATCATACGCGATATCGCTTTACTGAACTCCCTGGGTATCAAGCTGGTCATCGTTCATGGCTGGGCCGGATTACTACAACAATCGAGGGCATCCATACAAGATAATGCCTGGTCGAAGTTCCTGGATGCCATCATTGTCCCGGAAATCCTCGATTCCTGTATTAATCTGATTTCAGGAACCCAGGGCCGCCTGCTGGCACAACTCAGTGCGGGCACGCCTAACTCGTCTATGTACCGTTCTGACCTGGTCGTGACAACGGGCAACTTCATTCGGGCCCGCCCAAAAGGCATCATCAATGGCATCGACCATCATCACAGTGGCCGGGTCCGAAAAATTAATCGAACGGCGCTTACCCAGCAACTTGATAATCCTGCCATCGTTCTGATCTCACCGATTGGCTATTCACTCACTGGAGAGACGTTTATCCTTGATCCCAGGGATCTTGCCGCCGAAGTCGCGGCAGTACTCAAGGCAGATAAGCTCATATTTTTCGTTGCCAACGACGGCCTGATGGACGATCAGAGCAAGCTCATCAGCGAAATCATGAGTAATGAGCTCACAGCCGATCTGAATGCCACCGAGCAGCCTATCCTGCATGCTGCCCGACGCGCGATAGAACAGGGTGTAGAAAGATGTCATCTCATTGGTTTTAAAAGAGACGGCGCTCTTCTGCAGGAGCTTTTTACCAGAGAGGGTTCTGGCACCCAGGTGGTTCGACACAGTTCGATTCGAGTACGCCAGGCCACGGCAGGCGATATACCTGGGATCATTGCCCTGATTGAACCCCTTGAACAAGCAGGCTATCTGGTGAAACGTTCCCGGGAGCTACTGGAATCAGAAGTCGACCATTTCACCATTATTGAACAGAGTGGCGTTGTGGTCAGCTGTGCAGCAATCTACCCGTATCAGGATATGGCGGAACTGGCCTGCCTGGCGACTCATGCTGACTACCGCGATAGAGAACTCGGTGATCTGCTGCTGGAAGCAGTAACCAATCAGGTTCGTATGAAAGCCATTAAAAAGATGTTCGTGCTTACCACTCAAACTGACCACTGGTTCATAGAAAGGGGATTCTCTGCTGAATCACTGGACTCGCTACCAGAAAATAAACGGGCCTATTACAACTACCAGCGGAATTCTAAACTGCTAACCAAAGTGCTATGACACGGTCCTTGCCGAGTATTCATGGACAAAATCAACCAGCCCTTTAACATGGTCAACCGGTGTTTCCGGAATGATGCCATGACCCAGGTTGAATATATGCCCAGGCCTTCCAGCGACGCAATCCAATAACGATCTGGCCTGACTGCGCACGGCTTGCAGCGTACTGCATAAAACAATCGGATCCATATTACCCTGAACGGCCTGGACGTCAGTTGCGTCCCAGGTTTCCATGAGATCGCAACGCCAGTCCAGGGCCAGCACATCTCCTCCCGCTCTGGCCATTTCCCCTGCCAGGGCTGGATTGCCTGTACCAAAATGGATAATCGGTACCTTGCCTGATATGGCGTCGATCAATCGCTTACTATGAGGCTGAACGTAACTTAGATACTCGGTCACGCCCAGGCACCCAACCCAGCTATCAAACAGCTGGATTGCCTGGACTCCGGAGCGAATCTGGTAATTCAGATAATCAATAGCTGCGTCGGTTATCTTTTCCATTAGTCGATGCCAGGCACCACTATCACCGTACATCAATTGCTTGACGTGCACATAGTTTCGAGAACCCTGGCCTTCTATGGCATAGGATGCCAGGGTAAAAGGCGCACCGCCAAACCCGATCAGCGGTATATCCGCCGGTAACTCGGAACGAATCAGCCGAATCGCTTCAGCTATGTAAGGCATGGTTAACTCTGACGGCCTGATCAGAATATCATCGATATCCTTGTGGCTGCGTATCGGGTTGGCAATTTGTGGGCCCACACCCGGCAGATAGTCCAGGCTCAAACCCATGGGCTCCAGTATCGGCAGCAAATCAGCAAATAAAATCGCCGCATCAACGCCGAGGATGCGTTGGGCATCGCAGGTGACTTGCGCAGCCAGATGAGGCGTCTTGAAAAAATCCAGACTTGATGTGCCTGCCTTTACCTGATGGTATTCCGGCATATATCTGCCAGCCTGCCGATTGAGCCAGATCGGCGTATAAGGCGTTTTTTCACCCCGACATGCCTTCATGAAGGCTGAATTATGCAATAGCTGACTCATTGGCATCCCACGGATTTTTCGGCATTATACCCGTACCCATAGACAATGGCCCGTGCCAATTGATTGCTGCAAGAAAATTCAGGATTAGCCCTGTACACGAACAGCATGCACAGGCCGGGATAGACCAGGGACAGTCGCGGGTTCTCTGGCCACACCAGCATATTTACCACCCAGCATGGTCCAGCTGCTGCTGGACACCAAAATCTCATCATCTTCGGCCAGGCCCTCCAACCGGCTGGCCAGGTTAACAACCGAGCCAAATGCTGAGTATTGCAACCGATCCATGCAACCGAAACTACCCAGAACACAGAAACCCGAATGAATACCCATGCGTAGGCCGATTGGTATCACAATGCCACGATCAACCCAACTGCGACGTAACTCAAACCATTTGCTGCGCATCTCCAGGGCCATCTTAACGCAACGGTCAATGCCTTGTTGCGGTGGGATTTCCTGCGGGGCTCCAAAGATAACCATCAAACCATCTCCGGTAAACTTATCCAGCGTACCGCCATGATGCAGCGTGATCCGCGACATCACATTGAAATATTCAATCAACAATTCGATCAACTCGGACTCATCTGTCAGTTCGGATAATCGGGTAAATCCACTGATGTCCGAAAAAAATATGGTCACATATAGGCGTTGCATGCTTGCAACGCTATGTTGCTCTACAGACTTCAACTGGGTCACCAACTGGGACGGCAGATACGGCTGCATCAACTGGTTAGAACTTGCTTTTCGAGCATGTAACCTTGAGGAAACTTTTTGTCGAATGCCCAGCAGACGGGTTTCAGAAAAACCTAACCCAACCAGATAACCACCATACCCCAGCAACAGCAGCAGCGCGAAGAAATCTGCTCTAGACAGCGCTGCCGCACTGTTCAGAATCCTCGGAATTGCTATCAGCAATGCGGTCATCAGGCTCAAATAAATTACTCGGGCAATGACTGATCCTGGTTTCAGGGTCATCAGGGCGGTCATCAACATGGCACCAAGCAACGCCAGGACCGGAATAAATAAAAGAGGCGTAAAAGCAACCAGAGCACTGACCCAAAGAGCATCGATGACCAGCAACCAGCGTATCCAGTTAATTTCCTTGAGCCAATGTAGCCCCATCAGATAACAAACGTGCGGATACAGCAAAAGACCGACAAGTAAACCCTGCATGACCGCCGAGGGCGTCACGGAGTTAGCCACGATAATAACGGCGATGGTTTGCGCAAAGGTTCTTGCGGGGTAGATTAGATCATTCAGATGGGCTCGGTTCATCTGCTGATTTTGCAAACTAAATGTTGCTCAGGTGTAGGCCTAAATCCTTAGCTAAAACAGGACATCACTGAGATTTCGAGCGGACTATTCGACGCCTTCCAGCGGCATAGGCACATCCGGCTCGACATCAAGTGCATAGTCTACTTCCGCAAAGTCGAATCCATGCATTTGCAGAAAGGCCTGACGATAACCTTCGAAATCGGTCAGTTCACCCAGGTTCTCCTGGTTTACCTTGTGCCAGTAACGACGTACGTAATCCTGGATTGCGTCATCAAGCTCTAGATCATCCATCCTGATACGACCTGATTTATCTTGTCGTAACGGCTCACCAGAAAACAACTGGGTCCTGAATAGCCTGTCAGTCTGCTCAATGCAGCCTTCATGTGTACCGGCACCTTTCATTGCCCTGAATAACAAGGATAGATAAACGCTCATTCCAGGGATAGCAGACGCAGCCTGGGTCAACAGCCCTTTCATGACCACCACGTGCGCCTTTCCCGCAACCCCTTGAAGTGCGCTGACTACACTGGCTGCGGCTCGATCTAAATCTTCCTTGGCTTTACCAATGGTGCCGTGATAATAAATCGGCCAAGTGACCTGGCTACCCAGGTAAGTATAATTTGTGGTCAAACAGCCCTCGGCCAGGCAATCATTTTCGAGCAGGGCCTTAATCCAGTCTTCCCAATCTTCACCGCCCATAACCTTCACAGTGTCGGCTATTTCCTCAGGCTCTGCTGGCTCCAGTGTTAGGGGTCGTAATTGCTGCGTATTAAAATCAATCGTGGTGCCTTCAAAAGCTTCGCCGATAGGCTTTAACACAGACCTGACGGTCTCTCCTGAAGGCAGGGTGCGCGCTGGCGCAGCGAGCGAGTAAATCACCATATCTACCTGCCCCAAATCTCGTTTGATACAATCGATCACAGCCGATTTCATCTCTGCTGAAAAGGCATCACCATTGAAGTTACTGGCATACAAGCCTGCGTCATGAGCGGCCCGGGTAAAAGCTGCCGACTTATACCATCCTGCTGACGCGGTCCGGCCTTTTTTTGAAGCTCGCTCAAAGAAAACCCCAATAGTTGCTGCAGAACAGCCAAAAGCGGCACTGATTCTGGAAGCCAGGCCATAGCCTCCGGATGATCCTATTACCAGAACTCGCCGGGGACCTGCCTTGATGAGACCACCTGCCCTGACCCTACTGATCTGATTCTCTACATCCTGCGCGCAGCCCTGTGGATGTGCTGTGGTGCAAAGGAATCCCTTTATTCTAGGTTGAATGATCATAGCTTACCGTTTCCTGATGTATTGAATTCCTGTCCGCTCTTTTTCACTGGTTTCTGTTGCCGATGCGATCTGCCAGCACCAGCCATACCACCAATGCACCTGTTAATAACATTGGAATGCACAACAGCTGACCCTGCGACATCCATCCCAGTGCTACAAAACCCATATGACTATCCGGTGCCCTGAAAAATTCAGAAACGAACCTAAGCAAGCCATAGGCAATAAGGAATGCTCCCGAGATAAACCCTGTTTTCTGATTTCGACCTGCGAGTAACCATATAACAATAAACAGTATTGGCCCTTCAAGGCAGGCCTGGTACAGACTCGAAGGATGCCTGGCTATTGTCTCTCCAGGGTAAACCAGGGCCCAGGGCAGGTCAGTGATTCTACCGGGTAACTCAGCATTGATAAAATTACCGATCCGTCCACAACCCAGACCTAACGGAATAGCGGGTGCAACAAAATCCGTCACTGCCAGAAAAGAACGGCCCTGCCTGTGGGCAAAATAAAGCCCGGCAATGATCACACCGAGCAGGCCACCATGAAAAGACATTCCGCCCTGCCAGACTTTAAACAGGGTCAACGGATTAGCCAGTAAATTATCAAAGCCGTAGAACAGCATATAACCCATACGACCACCGAGAATAACGCCCAGCACGCCATAAAATATCAGATCAGATATCTGTTCCTCGGACCAGGCCGGTTTCGACCAGGCTGCTCGATACAACATGACTCGCCAACACAGAAATATAGCGGCCAAATAACTGATTGCATACCAGTGAATATTAAACGGACCCAGAGCAATGGCCACCGGGTCAATTTGAGGGTAGTGCCACATTTTGTCCATCCCAGGTTATTGATTAATGAATGCACAGGTCAACCATTCTGGTAGACTGTGAATTTGCCTGCTTATCATGTGCCTAATTTTATTTGCCTATCAACCCAACGACCTATACCAATTAGTGGTTGCTGCCAATCGTGATGAATTCTATCAGCGGGAAGCGGCAAGAGCACATTTTTGGGAAACAAATAAAGAAGTACTGGCCGGCAGGGATCTTCAAGCAGGTGGATCCTGGCTGGGCGTTGACCGGTCAAATCGGTTTGCTGCTGTTACCAACTTTCGAGAAGACTTATCCGGGCTGCTACCGCCACGTAGTCGCGGTGAACTGGTCAGCGACTTCTTATTCCTGAAGCAGCCTGCCTCTGAGTACCTGAATCAAATCCGCACAAAAAGATCAGAATATCGTGGCTTCAATCTTATCCTGATGGATAAAACCGGCTGCTTTTATTATAACAATCGTACCGATCAATTAAACCAGCTAGCACCGGGCTACTATGGCTTATCGAATCAAACGCTGGATTGCAACTGGCCCAAGGTAAGCGAAGGCACTCGTAAACTGCAGCGACTACTCAAAGAAAAACCGAGTTCAGAATTAGACAATGCCATGCTTGGCCTGCTCCAGGACAGAGGAGATGATAGAGACTTTTCGAATAGCTTTATCGCCTCTCCAGGCTATGGAACCTGTGTCTCCACCCTGGTAAAAATACAACGCCATGAACTCTCGTTTATGGAACTGGCCTACCCGCCTGCAGGCAGACCTGATGACCAGCGAAGCTTTATCTGGCAACACTAACGCCTTGAGCGAACAATCTGGCTCAAGCCGTTTTCCCGCAATACGTTTTCTACTCGCTGTTTTATCTCATCTGCGGAATTCATTTCCAGTACTTCTTTTAACAACGCCTGCGACTGCTCGAAACTGACCGTGGTAAGCGCTTTCTTTACCATGAGAAGATTAGGCGAGTTCATCGACAGAACCTGGTAGCCCATAGCCATTAACAGCAAAGCAGCGGCTGGATTACCAGCCATCTCACCACAAATACCAACCCCTTTCTTAGCCTTATTCGCCGTCTGCGCCACATAATACAGCGCTTTTAAGACGGCTGGATGAAATTCCTGATAAAGACCGGCAACCCGGGAATTGTTGCGATCCACGGCAAGCATATACTGCACCAGGTCATTACTGCCAACGGACAAAAAATCCACCCGCTCAAGAATGTCAGCAGCCTGATAGACAGCGGCCGGAACTTCGATCATGACACCAATATCAGGCATTCCTACATTAGCACCTTCTTCCCTTATTTCTGTATAACACTGCTTGATCAGCACCTTGGCCGCATCAATTTCAGAGACACTGCTGACCATTGGCAGCATAATCCTGAGATAGGATTCAATGCCTTCGCTGGCTCTGATCATGGCCCTGATCTGGGCCAGGAATATTTCTGGATGATCAAGCGAAACACGAATACCGCGCCAGCCGAGAAAAGGATTTTCTTCCTTGATCGGGAAATAAGGTAACGACTTATCGCCACCGATATCCAGGGTTCGCATGGTAACCGGATAGGGGGAAAATGCCTGCATATGCTCACGATAGATCAGGCGCTGTTCTTCTTCAGTGGGAAAGGCTTCATTCATCATGAAATAGACCTCGGTACGATACAGGCCAACTCCCTCAGCCCCTCTATCAAGGGATTTAGCAACGTCACTTAATAGTCCCGTGTTAACCCACAGCAAAGTACGCCTACCATCCGGCGTACGACAGGATATATTCTTGATACCCTCCAGATCCCGCTGCAGATCGAGCTCTTCCTTCTGGACCTTATCGTAATAAGCTTTCTGAGCGTTTGTCGGAGCGGTAATAAGATTGCCCTGGAAGCCATCGACAATCATGGTGCCACCATCAATCAATTCCATAGGCAAATCCTGTACACCCATGGCCGTCGGTATGCCCAACGCCTCAGCTAAAATAGCCAGGTGAGAATTCACCGATCCACGACCCGATACCAGCGCTTTCAGGCGACTGAGTGGCACAGCTGCGAGATCTCCCACAGAGAGGTCATTGCCAACTAGAATAGCGTCTCTTGGGAAATGCATCTTACGACGATCTGTCTTTTCTAAATGACCGAGAATACGTACGCCAATATCTTTGATATCGTTGCCGCGCTCACGTAGGTAACTGTCTTCCATTACCTCAAAACGACTCACATGATCCTGAATAACCTGTCTCAGCGCGCCCTGGGCCCATTGCCCCTTGCGGATTTTCCTGAGCACTTCATGGGGAATTGCCGAATCATCCAGCATATGCAGAAAGGCATCAAACAGATTCAATTCCTGCTGCTCCAGCCCGCCAGCCAGTCTTTCAGCAAGTGTCCTGATATCTTGCTTGGTATTAGCAACTGCCTTTTCGAAGCGATCAACCTCTCTGGCTACATTACGGATTTTGCGATATGGCACCTGGTCTAAATCCACACTGGGATAGATTACAACCGCAGTACCAATGGCGACCCCGGGAGCACCCGGACTGCCCTTGAATAATCGAGAAGATCTTCGGGCTCTGCCCAGAGAAAGTGTTCCAGTGGCTTTAGCATGGGCGATGACGCCCGCTAACTGAGCTGACAAGGTAATCAGAAATGCTTCCTCACTCTCATCAAACTTCCGCTTGCTCTTTTGCTGAACAACCAACACGCCTAGCACCTGTCCCTGATGGATAATGGGCACCCCTAAAAAAGAATGAAAAGCATCCTCACCGATTTCGGCAATGTACTGATTCCTGGGGTGATCACCCACATTTTCAACATTAACGGGTTCGGCCCGTTCCGCAACATAACCCACCAACCCTTCATTTGTGCCCAGAGATATTTTGCCCACGGCCTGTTTATTCAAACCCCGAGTTGCTCTGAATACATAGCGCTTGGATTTCTCGTCGAACAGATAAACACTGCAGACTTCACTGGCCATGATGGCCTGGGTACGATCAACTATGATTTCAAGCGCCCGCGACAAATCAGAGACCGCACTGACCTCCTGAACAACCCGACGTAATTCCTCTAGCATAGCTGTGGATCTAGTTCATACATTTGTTAAGACTCGGTGCTAATTCCTTCAAGGCTTTGGCGTACACATTCTTCTTGAAACCCACTATCTGACTAACAGGATACCAATAGCTAACCCATTGCCAGCCGTCGAATTCGGGTGATCCGCTGTAATCCAGATCAAATTCACCCTCATTGCCTTTAAATCGCAACAAAAACCACTTCTGCTTCTGGCCGACAAAAGTAGAGCTTCTGTTTTTTAACATTCGCCTGGGAAGCCGATAACGATACCAGTGCCTTGTTACCGCAATAATGTCGACGCTGGATCCGCTAAGCCCGGTTTCTTCTCTTAGTTCCCGGAACAAGGCTGCTTCGGTTGATTCTTTTGCATCAATACCACCCTGGGGGAACTGCCAGGCATTCTCCCTGGCTCGTTTTGCCCAAAAAACCTGGCCTGACCGGTTCACGATAACCATACAGACATTGGCTCGATAACCATCCTGATCGATCATGTCCTATATCCTAATAAATATTATAATATCGTCCTTTGCCAAAAACATAACATCCTCTACATGAGGTATACCATGTAATGGCTATCACATCGAATCAGGATCTGCACATGGCACTCACTATCTTTGACCTGGATGAAACTCTGATCGCCGGCGACAGCGACCATGCCTGGGGAGAATTTATTTCTAAACTAGGCCTTGTTGATGGCTACCAATACCGGCAACAGAACAATCTGTTTTACCAACAATACCTCAACGGAACCTTAGACGTTGACGCTTATCTTGCATTTTCCTGCGAGCCCTTATCCAGAATCAAACTAGCAACCCTCAGACAACTGCATCAGCAATTCATGCAGGAAGTCATATCGCCGCTCATGCTACCCAAAGCAATCGCCTTGATCGAACGCCACAAAAACCAAGGAGATGAGCTACTCATCATTACCGCAACGCTTGATTTCATCACCCAGCCCATTGCCGAGGCACTGGGTATTACCAACATCCTGGCCCCCCAGGCAGAATTGCTCGAGGGTAGTTATACCGGCAACATTATCGGTATACCCAGCTATGCCGACGGTAAAGTGACTCGTTTAAGACAATGGTTAAAAACCCGCTCAATTTCACTGACAGGCAGTACTTTCTATTCTGACTCTCATAATGACCTGCCTTTATTATCTCTTGTCGACCATCCCATTGCTGTCGATCCGGATGCCAAGCTGGAAGCAATAGCCAAGTCAAAATCCTGGCAGATCATCAGCCTTCGCTAAAAACTGATCACGACCCTTCTGAATAGGTCAAATCCATATCGCGCGCGGCCTTAACATCATCAAGCCGCTGGACTGTGGTGGTATGCGGCGCACTGGTAACCAGCTCCGGCTGCTCAACTGCTTCTTCAAGAATCATCGCCATTGCTGCTACGAAATCATCGATCTCACTCTTCGATTCGGTTTCAGTGGGTTCTATCAGCAGACATTCAGGAATCAGCAGGGGGAAATAGGTAGTTGGCGCATGATGACCATAGTCCAGCAAGCGCTTGGCAAAATCCATGGCGGATACACCCAGATTCTTGGCTTCCTTGGCAAGGCTGACAATAAATTCATGTGTCGCCCTACGATCAGGGTAAGCCAGGGTAAAACCGACTCTGGCCATTTCTGCCGCCATGTAATTGGCATTCAAGGTCGCGTACTCAGCCACTCGGTTCATTCCTTCTGCCCCCAGTAACCTGGCATAGCTGTAGGCACGCAGCAGAATGCCAGCATTACCCATAAACGCTGACAGCCTGCCAATGGTATCGGGTATCTCATCTGAGCCCTGCCAGTAATAATATTCGCCTTCCAGGGTGTTTTTTTTGCCGACGATCGGCGTGGGCAGAAAGGGTTTCAAGCGCTCGCCAACACCGACCGGACCTGCACCCGGACCACCACCACCATGGGGTGTAGCAAAAGTTTTATGCAGGTTCATGTGCAAAACATCAAAACCCATATCGCCCGGTTTCACTTTTCCCAAAATGGCATTCAAGTTGGCCCCATCATAATACAGTAAGCCCCCAGCCTGATGGACCACTTCGGCTATCTGCTGTACCTGCCGTTCGAACACACCACAGGTTGATGGATTAGTCATCATTAACCCCGCCGTATTCGGGCCCACTGCTTTGGTAAGTTCGGCTAAATTGACATCACCTTCACTGGTTACCGGTATTTCCCGCACCGTGTAACCACACATAACAGCGGTTGCCGGATTGGTTCCATGAGCTGCCTCTGGAACTAGAATTTCTGTTCTTGCATCGTCGTTGCGCTTTTCATGGTAAGCACGAATCATGGCAACACCAGCAAATTCACCCTGTGCGCCGGCCATGGGTGTCAAGGACACTGCCTGCATACCAGTCACATCCATCAGGTAATGCTGCAACTCGTACAGACACTGTAGAAAGCCCTGGCTATGTTGTTCAGGCGCTAGCGGGTGACGGGCCAGGAAATCAACAAAACTCGCAGCCTGATGAGCACCTCGGGGGTTGTATTTCATGGTGCAGGAACCCAGGGGATAAAACTGTTTATCTATTGCAAAATTCAAACTCGACAGATTAGTGTAATGCCTGACTGCTTCCAGCTCGGATACTTCTGGTAACCCAGGTGATGATACTCGCAAGTGCCCATCCAGGTCTGATGGCCTCGATGGCGATTCACGCGCCACAAGTTGCGCTTGAGCAACCCTGCCAGAACGGCTTCTTTCGTAGATCAACATAATTAACCCACGGCCTCCAAGGAAGTTGCCAGCACCTCGATGAAGCGATCCAGATCAGCAGCGGATTTCTTCTCGGTAACATTAACCAGCAAGCAATTCACCATATCGTCATGGTCCTCACCAAGATCATATCCTGGCAAAACGCCCTGGGTGGCCATAGATTGAATAACCTCAGCTGCCGGTACCGGTAACTCAAGCACACTTTCGTGAAAATAAGGCCCTGCAAATCGCCGCCGTACCCCCGGCAACTGTTCCGCCCTGGAGAGTAAATGCGCCATTCCCGAATGACACGCCAAGGCAACCTGACGAAGACCTTCATTGCCCATTATGCTCATATAGATTGTCGCTGCGGTCACCAGCAAGCCCTGATTAGTACAGATATTCGAGGTCGCTTTAGCACGACGAATATGCTGTTCGCGAGCCTGCAGAGTCAGCGTGAAACCCGTTTTACCCTGCCTGTCCACGGTTCGGCCAATAATTCTGCCGGGCATCTGCCTGACAATAGCTTGTCGGCAACACATAAAACCCAGATAAGGTCCACCAGAAGCCAGCGGTATCCCGAGCGGCTGGCCTTCTCCAACAACGATGTCAGCACCCGCGGCACCCCACTCTCCAGGTGGTTTTAAAATAGCCAGGGCAGTAGGATTTACCACGGCAATCACCAGCGCGCCTTTAGCGTGAGCCAGGTCAGTCAGTGTCTCAACGGCGTCCAGTCCACCGAAAAAGTTGGGGTAACTTAATACCACAGCCACGCCGTCATCAATCTGGTCAAGCCATTCGGGCTTTAACAAACCGCTTTCAGCATCGAATTTCAGCTGCTGAATCTCAATGCCCTGATTCCTTACAATGGTCTCACAGGTGTTGAAATATCTCGGATTAATGTTGCCAGCACAGAGAATGCGCCTGGTTTTTATCTTTTTATTGGCTCGAACAGCCATAAGCATGGCTTCAGCTAATGCCGTTGCACCATCATAGACAGAGGCATTAGCCACTTCCATGCCGGTTAGCCGGGAAATCATGGTTTGGAATTCATAAATTAACTGCAGAGTACCCTGGGAAGCTTCGGCCTGATAAGGCGTGTAGGAAGTCAGGAACTCGCCTCTTCCTACGATATCCCAAACGGCCGAAGGGATGTGGTGTTCATAAGCACCAGCACCAATAAAACACAAGTCGACATGATCGCGGCGAGCGCGTTCTTGCATCAGCCGCAGCATCGCCATCTCCGACTCCCCTGGGGGTATCTGATCAATTGGCGAGGCTATTATAGAGGCTGGTATCTCATCAAAAAGCTTGTCAATGCTGGCTACACCTATCGCATCAAGCATGCTTTTTTCGTCATCCTCTGTATGGGGAATAAACGGCATAGTTCAAATAACGCTATTTAACAGGTTAATGTTGGTCTTCTTAGTGGTCTTCTTAGTGGTCTTCTTAGTGTTCTTCTTAATGGCCTTGTTAATGGCCTTGTTAATGGCCTTGTTAATGGTCTTGGGATTCACACAGCGCTGCATACTGCTCGGCGGTCAATAGATTCTGCTCTGCCTCTGGCTCGCTCAAACTTAATTTGAAGATCCAGCCGGCTTCATATGGGGCACTGTTAACCGCTTCAGGCTCAGCCTCCAGCACTTCATTGACAGCGACCACTATCCCGGCAACGGGCGCGTAAATATCCGATGCTGCTTTCACTGATTCTATCACAGCGATTTCATCACCTGCCTGGAACTGCTGGTCCATTTCCGGAAGCTCTACAAAGACAACATCTCCCAGCGCTTCCTGGGCATAGTCACTGATGCCTACGGTAGCAATTCCGTCTTTCAGCTCAACCCATTCGTGAGACGCAGCATAATTTAAATTACTCCTGACCTCTGCCATTACGAACTCCCTAATCCTATTTTTTTTACTAAATCTTGGTCTCGACGGATAACCACCTTCATCCAGTCTTCTACTATCGCCATCACTTATTCAGCTTGCCGAGGGCATGATGCTATAAACGGGTCGACCATTGCGTGCAAATGGCAGCCTGACCCGATCTACCGGCACCTGCTTGCCACGTATGGCAACGCTCAGTGGCCCCGTACACGACCTGATACGTGCCAGGGCGATACCGCGCTGCAATGTCGGTGAGAAGGCGCCACTGGTAATCTTACCCACCACCTTTGTTCCTTGGTGCACCGGGTATTGTGCTCGCAAGACGCCCTTGCCTTGCATGATAATACCTATTAACTGTCTATCAACGCCCTTCTCGGTCTGTGCCAGCAGCGCAGCGCTACCAACAAATTGATGATCATCCATGACCACTGTCCGGGCCATATTAGCTTCAAAAGGACTAATGGATTCATCCATATCGTTGCCCCACAGATTCATGCCTGCCTCCAGGCGCAAAGTATCCCGAGCTCCCAGACCAATGGCCGCCACTTTATTATCTGATAACTGCCCCCAGAGCCCCACAGCCGCCTGGTGAGGTAATATTATCTCCAGACCCTGCTCACCGGTATAGCCTGTTCTGGCAAGATACCAGTCACCAGCGTAGCCCCCCTGAAACGGTTTCAGGCCAGCCACCCGTTGGGTCTGTTCCTGGCTGCCAGTAGCCTGAAAAACTGTCAACGCCTGCGGACCTTGCAACGCTATAATTGAAAGGTCTGTTCGCTCTCTGATTTGGCAACTAAATCCAGTCACACACTGCGCCAACCACGCCATATCGGTGGCCCTTCTGGAACAGTTCACAACCATCAGAAAATCAGGGCGATTAGCGTAGACAATAACGTCATCAATAATGCCCCCTGCTTCATTCAGCATGGCGCTGTACATGGCCTTACCGCTTTCCTTCAAAAGACCAATGTCATTGGCCAGAACAAATCTGAGAAAAGCTTCTGAATCCCGCCCCTGGATCTCCAATACTGTCATATGGGACACATCAAACATGCCAACACTGTTTCTAACGGTGGTATGTTCCTGGAGCTGCGATCCATAGTGAATCGGCAGATGCCAGCCGCTGAAATCTACCATCTTCCCACCTAACTGCAGATGGAGGCGATGCAGCGATGTTTTTCTGGTCACGGTTCAAAATCCCACAAGCTGGACTGGTAGTTTAACAGCATCTTGCTGCCATAAGATTGCAAATCCGTCAACTTCATCAACAGGTCTATTCAAGTCCCGGCATAAAACACCTACAGACCCGACGCCACTCTTTCCAACTGGGCCTTGATCAGATCCTGACCATCCAACCAATCCATACCCGTATTTCTCGCCCAGCGAACAAAACTATGATCGGTGTCAAACAATCGCTTAATGCTTTCCATGGTGGCCGTCATCAACAGATTCCTGGGCCTCTGCTGGCGCTGGTATTTTTCAAATATTTTCGCCATGGACCGGGTCGGGGTTAATTTAAGTACTGCCAGAGCACTGACTAAACTGTGCACATCGGCAAAACCAAGATTCACACCCTGACCCGCCAGGGGATGGATACTGTGCGCGGCATCGCCCAGCAGCACAACATTGTTTTTCGCATAACGAACCGCGTGGGCCTGACGCAGCGGAAACTCAAACCTACTGTCCACGGCAGTCACCTGGCCGAGCACAAATTCTGACTCTCTGGATATCTCCTGGCACAGCATTTCATCAGACAATGCCATACGATCAAAGGTATTTCTCCCAGACCAGACCAGTGAGCATAGCTGTGGGTCGGCCAGTGGCAGCAGCGCTAAGGGCCCATCCCGGGTAAAACACTGACGCGCTATGCCAGTATGCGGTAACGCCGTCTGCACCGTAGTCGTCATGGAAGTCTGATCATAGGACCACTCGATAACCCTTATGCCAACCCTTTCCCGAGTATCAGAATAGGCACCGTCGACCCCCATAAGACAGTTCCCCAGGAATTCTTCACCCGTGCTGAGACGGATACGAACCTCATCTGCTAAACACTCGATATCTGAAAGTTCTGACTGCCATACCGGCGTCAAACCTAACTGTGAAATCTGCAACAGCAAAGCCCACTCCAGACGATGATTTTCAACGATCCTGCCTGAAGCATCAAATTCAATGCTTGCCGTACCATCGCCATCCCAAACATGCATACCTTGAAATAATGCCGAATGCTGTTCCAGCCAGGTCGCATCAATGCCTAACTCATTCAACAGTGTCAGGGAACGGCTATTTAAAGCGCTCACCCTAGCAGAAAAGCCTGAGTCGAGCTGAAAACCACTCACGCTGACAGGCTTGCTGTCAGGCTTAACTGGCGCAGATCTTTTGTCAACTAACAACACCTGCCAGCCCTGCTGCAGCAGCGCAAGGGTCAAACTAAGGCCAACCAGGCCTGCGCCAACCACAATGGCGTCAAAAGATGCTTTACCCGGCATAGCATGCTCGCTTCATCTTCGCGCCGATTAACCACCTTTGCAGTAGATCGTTGCTCTGAAAAACAGAACCTGTAAACACGACCCAAAAAACGTTCCTGAAAAGCACGGGCAACCGGCATTGCCCGACCGTGTCAGCTGCAAGTTCAGACATCACGGTTTGGACAATTCCAGACAAATTGCCTGAACCATGAGGACGCCCACCCTGATATATTCATAGATCTCAATCATATCAGTCTCATTTTCCTCAGCATCTTGTATATCATCCGCCATGGCTGCAATTCGCTGAAAATCAACCAGTATTTCTTCAATCTCTTCATGATTTAGCAACACGCCAGCTAATTTAGATTCACCTAATTGAGAAAGAAACCCACTGCACCAACAGGTTAGAGCGAGGAAACGATCACTCAGGGCATGATCATCTCCAGGCAGTAGAAGCCTGAAATCAAAGTCCGAAAACTCATGAAGGCTTTCCGCCGTCTGAACAAAAACCTCGTCCAAGCTCACCAGAATGTCCTGTTCAACTCCATCTACCGCCAGCCAGTCTGAAACAAGCTGCAAGCGCTGCGGCTGCTCTAAATCAGGCACTGAACACACCGCGGACGCCATCCTGCCATGCATTTCGGCAAGACCAATGTCAACGCCGACTGATTCCAACCGGCGCTCAAGTCGCTCATAATCCATATAATCTGCCTTTCCTAACTGACCAAAACCCATCATACTCAAACATTGAGATCAAAGCAGTCCTGGGTTTTACTGAATTGATCCTGATAACATCACAGACTTACATTATTAGAAGCTTTTTATCAGGGGTTTATTTTGAATAATTCCGAGTTAGAAGACAAAATTGACCAGCTGGTTATCCTTTGCGATACGCTGAGCCAGAAGCACCAGGATCTTATCACTGAAAAACACAACTGGCAGCTTGAATGTAAAGCATTAAAACAAAAAAACCTGTTGGCAAAAACAAAAGTAGAAGCCATGATCACCAGACTCAAGGCTTTAGAGCAGGATTAACATGAGCGATCAGCAGACTATTAATATATCTATCTTTGACAAAGAATATCAGGTCAGTTGTCAACAGGATGAAATCCAGGCCTTAAGAGATTCTGCCTATTACCTCGACAGCAAGATGCGTGAGATCAAAGCCAACGGAAGTGTCCTGGGTTTAGACCGACTTGCCGTTATGGCTGCCCTCAATATTGCTAATGAATATCTTGCGGTTGAGCAGCAGAAAAAAATCCTGCTGAGTCAGTCTGATAATCAAAACAGCCAAACCCGGGTCAAGCTTGATGCGGCCATATCCAGATTAAAATCAATTATTTGAAAGCCACGACTTTTTTTTGGGTATCTCCTGATACGACTGTTATAATAGCAGCAGCTCCCTGGGTTGCTAGCCAGTCGATATGTCCTCGACCCTTTATGCGAAACTTAGGAGGTCTTTTTTGCTGGTTGATGTGCATGTCTGTTCTTCAGAACGCCTAATACTGCTTGGAGACCACCGCCTTGAACCGCAGGGTTCAAGGGCCTGTCCGACAGCGACAATTTGGGGAGCCTATATAGATTCTTCTCGACACAACCACTTGCCGGGACCGGCAGATCGGGTCTGGAAGAAAAGCCCATGCCCTCTATAAGATACAGCCTGCGCAAACAACGACGTGCCTTGACACAACAGGCGCAATCGTCCGCCGCAGACGCTTTATATCAGCAACTGATCGAACAAACCTGGTTTCAGCGGGCATCTGACATCGGATTCTACTGGCCTACGGATGGTGAGATCAGCCCCTTAGTCACGCTCAACTGGTGCCTGGAAAACAACAAGAACTGTTACCTTCCGATCATGAATGAAAATCCTCAGGCCGACACCCCAGCGCTTTTTTTCCAACCCTATCAGGCATCCACCAAACTCAACCTGAATCGCGTCGAGATTCTGGAACCATCCCTTAGCGAAGCGAGTGCTGTCGAAGCAATGCGCCTTCAGCTCATTATCGTTCCCATGGTTGGCTTCACCAGAAAAGGCTTCCGACTCGGTATGGGTGGCGGTTACTATGACCGAGTCCTGGCACAGCCGGTTCCAGGACAACCTAAACCACTGCTGGTCGGCGTGAGCCATAGCTGTCAGGAAAGCCAGTTCCCTGTACAGTCCTGGGATGTAGCCATGGATTTCATAGTGACGGAGCTCGAAATCATTACACCGCTGCAGGTGGACTAAACCCACCCCAAAAAGCAGCGATGAACTGTTATTGAACCCAGACACCGATATACTAGTTCATTTTAAGATTATCAGATCGTGGCGATTAGAAATATCATACGAATGGGACACCCCACGTTGCGGACGATCGCAGACGTCTATCCCGTAGACAGAATTGGCAGCGTCGAATTTAACGAGTTGATCACTGACTTAAGGGATACCCTTGCGGCTTCCGGGGGTATCGGCCTTGCTGCACCGCAAATCAATATTTCCAGCAAAGTGGTCGTTATTGAAATCCCAGTGGAAGAAACCCGTTACGACCAGGCAATTTCAATGCCGTTTTCGGTCTTCGTTAACCCTCGAATTGAGGTTATCAACCAGGAACAGCAAGGCTACTGGGAAGGCTGTCTTTCCGTCCCTGGTTTACGCGGCAAGGTGTATCGCCCACAACATATTGCGCTGGAATATCTAGACCAAAACGGTGATGCACAGCAAATGGAATTACAGGGATTCCTGGCCACGGTGTTCCAACACGAATTCGATCATCTTCACGGAAAGCTATACCTGGACCATGTCCGGGATACCACACAGCTAAGCTTCGAGGCCGAATTTCTGGAATTCGAATTGGATCGCTAAACAGAAAAGCATTGCTTCTGGCCTGGCACCGGCCGATAGCAAAAACCCATATGACGATCTCTGGGCACTAATCTCCGGCATTAATGACTGTTCGTCAAAAACAATTCGCAGGCTGGATTACCGGTTTCCTCCCAATAACGATAACCGATTGATCGCAGGTCAGCCCTGAACCGAGATACAGCCCCATTTGGCACCTGGATGCCAATTAACACCCTGCCAAATGCTGCCCCATGGTTCCTGTAATGAAACAGAGTGATATTATACTGACGACCCAATACCGTTAAAAATTTGAGCAGAGCGCCCGGCCGTTCGGGAAATTCAAATCGATACAGGCGTTCATTGGCCAGGCCTTCTACCGGGCCTCCGCCCATGTGCCGAACATGCAACGCAGCTACTTCATTGCTGGATAAATCCACCACAGGATAGTGCCGGGTGATCTTTTCCTTAAGCCTGGCATTCTGATCCGATCTGCCCGCACTCTGGATGCCCACCAGTAACCTGGCGTGTTCCTTGTCCCGATATCGATAATTGAATTCGGTTACATGTTGTTTACCGAGGAGTTTACAAAACCGCTGAAAACTGCCTGGCTGCTCGGGGATGGTCACACCCAGCAGCAGCTCACGTTTTTCTCCTGCTTCACTTCGCTCGGAGATATGCCGCAACCGATCAAAATTGACGTTGGCGCCACTCACCACGGCAACCAGACTGGCCGCAGAAGACGGCGCCTTGGACTGCTCTAAATAGTGCTTCACACCCGCCAGAGCCAACGCCCCTGCGGGCTCAGTAACCACCCTGGTATCTTCAAAAATATCCTTTATGGCAGCACAGATCTGATCCACCGTTACGGTTATCATCTGGTCAATACACTGCCTGGCGATTTCAAAACCATGCTTGCCTACCTGTCTGACTGCGGTGCCGTCAGCAAACTGATCCAGTTCTTCTTTTTTTAAGCTCACTCGTTTACCGGCCTTCAAGGCGGCAGTCATACAGGCTGATCCCTGGGCCTCTACGCCAATAATTCGAATAGCCGGCCGAAGATATTTAACGTAAGCGGCGATCCCCGCTATCAGGCCGCCACCCCCCACTGGGACAAAAATAGCGTCAATAGGTTCACGGCACTGCCTCATGATCTCCATGCCGATAGTTCCCTGCCCGGCAATCACGTCCTCATCATCAAATGGATGCACATAGGTATAGCCCTGTTCGCTACTCATCCGCCTGGCAACTTCAGCGGCCTCATCATAGCTTTCACCGGTAAGGATAACCTTAGCGCCCAGGGCATTGACGGCATCAACTTTTATACCGGGTGTGTTCTTGCCCATTACGATTACCGCTTTACTACCCAGCTTGGCAGCAGCCAGTGCAACACCCTGGGCATGATTACCCGCTGAAGCTGTAATGACGCCGATATGATCGGGCTCTGTAACCAGCTTTCTAATCTTATTGAACGCACCGCGTACCTTAAAACTAAAAATAGGCTGCAAATCCTCTCGCTTTAACAATATACGTCGATTCAATCTTGTTGAAATAATAGGCGCTAATTCGAGCGGAGACTGTTCCGCCACTTCGTACACATTTGCTTCAAGTATCTTCCTGATGTACCTGTCCATGTCATTCAATCCTGATTGTTATGTTGATACCTTCAAGGCCGCAAAGACCGCTGCCGTTGGCCTGGATTATTTCTGATGTCCCTAATTGATGTCCCTAATGTAGGCTATTGCAGTAACCTCAAAGTATATCCCTGCAGCGGACCCCACGACCCTGCCAAGACACCTGCATCGACCGTATCTCGAAAAGCTGCATATACCTATGGACTTTTAACTGTCTGTGCTTTTACATTGATACTTACCTATCGGCACAAGATGAATATCAGACTTCTAACCAGCCACCGGTAATCTGACACTGACGAACCCGGCCGGTTTACCGATCAATCTAGGTTACCCTTGTTGCTATAAGCGTTGCCATAGGCACTACTATAGCTATAGTTACTATAAAGGACAGATGAACACCATGAATCAGGATCAACTCAAGGCCATGCTGGGAGAATATGCTGCCCATTATATCGATAGATATCTAACCCTAGAGAGTTATGTTGGTGTGGGTACGGGTAGTACAGCAAACCATTTCATCGACGCGCTGGCACAAGTCAAGCATCGCTTCGCTGGTGCGGTAGCCAGCTCAAATGCGTCAGCTGAACGACTCAAACAACACGGTATAGCCGTACTAGAATTAACCCAGGTAGACGAACTGATTGTTTATGTCGATGGCGCAGATGAAATCGACCCTCAGCTTGCCATGATAAAAGGCGGTGGCGGTGCCCTCACCCGAGAAAAAATTGTCGCTTCAGCCGCTCGCCAATTCATCTGTATTGCCGATCATAGTAAGTCGGTAACCCGGTTAGGACACTTCCCACTACCGGTGGAGGTCATCCCCATGGCGCGTTCGGTGGTCGGTCGGGCATTGGCCGGATTGGGCGGTAAACCCACCTATCGACAGGGCTTTAACACCGATAACGGCAACATCATATTAGATGTAAGCGAACTCAATATGGATTCAGCAACTGCCATGGAAACGGCCATTAATCAAATACCCGGCGTGGTCAGCAACGGTCTGTTTGCATTGCAGGGCGCAGACGTTCTGCTCATGGATAAAGACAATGAAATACAGGAAATCACGGCCAGCCAAGCTTAAACCAATTTCCCGGGATTCATAATTAGTCCCGGATCAAACAGCGCTTTCATCTTGCCCATATAAACACGATCTATATCTGAGCGACTATGCCGCAGATAGTTTTTTTTAAGTAAGCCAACGCCATGTTCGGCAGAAATACTACCCTTGAACTGCGCCACTACCGCCATAATTTTCAAACCTAATTGCTCACAGGCCAACCGGAATTCGTCGATCTGCCAATCTTCTGGTCGAAGAATATTAAGATGCACATTACCATCACCGATATGGCCAAACCAAATGACTTCGAAGGCGGCAGATTCCAGACTCACCACCTTCTCTATAGCCTCTAAAAATGCCGGTGCTTGAGAAATCACCACCGATAAATCGTGTTTGTAAGGCGTCCGGGATGTGATGGCTTCAGATATTCCTTCTCTATACTGCCACAGACGCAGGCGATCACTCTCACTCTGGCTCATTACGCCGTCCAGCGCCCAGCCCTGGTCGAGGGCTTTTTCAAACACCGGCAGCGCGGCACTGGATCCCGCATCACTTTCAAACTCAACCAGTACATAAAAGGGTGCTATACCCGCCATAGGCGCCGGCAGATTTCGATGCAACATGACCTGCTGCAACGCTTCTCCGGAGAAAAATTCAAACGCTGTCACTGCCAGATCAGCCCGGCAGATTGTCAACAGTTGCAGCGCGCTCAACATGTTGGTTATTGAAACCAGCATGATGTGAAGCGCATCGGGTGGATGGGTCACTCGCATAGCAGCGCCCAGGATCATCCCCAGGGTCCCCTCTGAACCCACGAACAAATGACGAAAATCATATCCTGTGGCATTTTTAGTCAGGCCATTATTGAGCTCCAGCAGGTCCCCTTTACCCGTGACAACCGTGAGACCAGCCACCCAATTTCGGGTCAATCCATATCGCATTACTTTAATGCCACCGGCATTGGTAGCAATATTCCCACCCACTTGACTTGAACCTGAGGAAGCAAAATCAACTGGATATAGACGATCGTGTTGTTCAGCAAAATTCTGCAACCGCTGGGTCACCACACCTGCCTCTAACCAGACCAGTTGATCAGCTTCATCAAAATCCAGGATCTTATCCATTTTGGAAAAACTGACCACCACTTCCTGATGCCGGGCTACAGCACCACCACTCAAACCGGTTCTACCACCAGAGGGTACCAGGGCAATGTTGTCCCTGTTTGCCAGTTGAACCAGTTCAACTACCTGGGAGATTTCCCTGGGGAAAACAATGGCAGCAGGATCTGGTTCATAAAAACGAGTCCAGTCGGTACCAAAGTATTTTAAGTCTTCTGCGTCGATAGACAGGCAATCCGAATCAAAAATTCCCTGCAGGCTGTTATAAGATGATGAATTCAACTTAATACTGAGCTAAGCACTGTGGTAGAACTCGGCCATGGCCTCAAGTCCAACAGGCTTTATTTTTGATGCATTGCCGACGGTTCCAAAGGCTTCATAGCGATTAACTACGATCTCTTTCATGGCTTTCATAGATTCACTGAGATACTTTCTGGGATCAAACTCATCCGGATGGGTATGCAGAAATTGCCGAATGGAACCGGTCGATGCCAGGCGCAGGTCAGTATCAATATTGACCTTACGAACACCATGGCGAATCCCTTCCTGGATTTCTGAAACGGGCACGCCGTATGTCTCCGGGATTTCACCACCGAATTCATTGATGACGCGCAGCCATTCCTGGGGAACACTGGACGAACCGTGCATGACCAGGTGGGTATTGGGCAAGCGTTGATGAATCTTCCTGATGCGGTCAATGGCGAGAATATCACCCGTCGGGGGGCGTGAAAATTTGTAGGCGCCATGACTGGTACCAATGGCGATTGCTAACGCATCACAACCCGTCATCTCGACAAACTCAACCGCCTGATCCGGGTCGGTCAGCAATTGTTCCATGGATAAGGTCCCCTCCGCTCCGACGCCATCCTCTTTGCCGGCCTCACCCGTTTCCAGAGAACCAAGACAACCCAGTTCGCCTTCTACGGTAACGCCGCAGGCATGAGCCATGGTCACCGTTGTCCGGGTCACTTCAATGTTATATTCATAGCTGGCAGGCGTTTTCTGGTCTTCCAGCAAAGACCCATCCATCATCACCGAAGAAAAACCCAGCTGGATTGATCTCTGGCACACCGCCGGTGACGCGCCATGATCCTGATGCATGACGACAGGAATATGGGGAAACTCTTCGATAGCTGCCAGAATCAGATGACGCAAAAAATTACTGCCCGCATACTTACGTGCACCAGCAGAAGCCTGGACGATCACAGGGCTGTCCGTTTCTTCAGCGCTTTCCATGATGGCCCGCATCTGCTCTAAATTATTGACATTAAAAGCGGGAACCCCGTAATTGTTTTCAGCGGCGTGATCAAGCAGCTGTCTCATACTTACTAATGCCATAACAATATCCTCTTAATTAGTTCTCGCTACGCGCCTGCAAAGCAACTACAGCAGGCAAGGCCTTACCTTCTACAAATTCAAGAAAGGCACCTCCACCCGTAGAAATATAGCTCACCTGGTCAGCGATACCAAACTGCTCTATGGCTGCCAGGGTGTCGCCCCCGCCGGCAATTGAAAAACCCTCATTACCAGCCACGGTAACAGCGATGGCACGGGTCCCCGCAGAAAACGCTGGCAGCTCAAAAACACCCACGGGCCCATTCCAGATGATTGTTCCAGCAGGCGTAATTATTTCCGAGCACTTAGCCTGGGTCTGTGGCCCTATATCGAGAATCATTTCATCATCTCGAACAGCATTGATCGGCCTGATTCGGGACTCGCCACCAGGACTCAGGCTATTACCCACCACCACATCGACTGGCAGGGGAACCTGCACCTTTGCCTGAATGCGACGCGCGGCATCGAGTAATGCGGGTTCATGCAGGGAGCGGCCTACCCTGACCCCGTTGGCAGCCAGGAAGGTATTGGCTATTCCACCACCAACAATCAGAGCATCAACTTTTTCAGTTAAGGCATCTAAAACTTCAAGTTTGCTGGAAACCTTGCTACCTCCGACAATGGCCACCACTGGCTGCCTGGGCGCCTGCAGAGCCTTGCCCAGCGCTTTCAGTTCAGCGGTCAACAACGGTCCTGCACAAGCAATCGGAGCAAAAGCAGTAATACCCGCTGTGGATGCTTGGGCTCGATGCGCCGTACCAAAAGCATCCATTACAAAAATGTCGCATAACGCAGCCAGCTTTCGGGCTAATCCATCATCATTGGCCGCCTCACCTCGGTTAACACGGACATTCTCCAACAGCACAATATCGGCCTCAGGCAATTCAAAACCATCTACATAGTTATCGATTAACTGGACACGGTAACCGGTTAATCCAGCCAGATGCCTTGCCACTGGTGCAAGGCTTACCTCTGGCTGGTCCGCCACCGGCACACCCTCTCTGGGTCGGCCCAAGTGAGACATGACGATCACTTTCGCGCCCTGATCCAGCGCATAGCGCAGGGTCGGAAGGGCTGCCTGGATTCTGGCATCACTGCTGACCTTACCCTGGCTGACCGGCACGTTAAGGTCTTCGCGAATCAGTACCCGTTGCCCACTCAGGTTAAAGGAGGTCAGTTCAGGAATCTGCACGATCGACTGACTCCTGCACAGCAGCAACAACCTTGTCAGCAGTGAAGCCGAAATGAGCCATCACTTCGGCGCCCGGACCAGACTCTCCAAAGGTATCAAGCGAAACGATCGAGCCGTCTAAGCCCACCCATTTTGACCAGTAAGCTCCGTGAGCCGCTTCTACCGCTACTCGGCTGCGCAAGCTCGAGGGTAATACTGCCTCCTGATAATCACTGCTTTGCAGGGCAAATATTTCAGCACAGGGCAGCGATACTAATCGAGTGGGTATACCCAACTCAGCAAGACTATGGGCAGCGTTGCGACAAATTTCCACCTCTGAGCCGGTAGCAAGGATGAGTGCCTGGGGCGTCTGATCGGGCTCTACCAATATGTAACCACCTCGGCCAACATCGGCCAGCTGGGCAGGGCTTCTCTGCTGATGAGCCAGCGTCTGCCTTGACAGCACCAGCGCGCTGGGTCCTGACGAATTCTCAATGGCCGAACACCAGGCAGCGACTGTTTCAACCGCATCACAGGGCCGCCAGACATTCATTCCCGGCGTAGTGCGAAGACTGGTTAACTGCTCAACCGGTTGATGGGTCGGGCCATCCTCGCCCTGACCAATAGAATCATGGCTATAAACATGAATGTTACGAAGCCCCATCAAAGCAGACATTCTGACCGCGTTGCGAGCATACTCCATGAACATCAGAAATGTCCCTGTAAAAGGGATCAGACCCCCGTGCAGCGCCATGCCATTAGCGATGGCGGTCATGCCGAATTCTCTCACGCCGTAATAGATGTAATTACCACCTTCGCTGGTAGACACTGGTTTTGCCTCGGGCCAGATCGTATTGTTAGATCCTGAAAGATCGGCAGAACCACCAATCAGTTCTGGCAGCAGCGCTGATAACCAGCCTATGGTCTGGCCCGATGCAGTTCGACTTGCCATACTGTTAGCTGCTGCCTGAGTCTGCGCTAACAAATCGTCCATCTGCTCGGTCCAGTCCGAGGGTAGTTCGCCCGCCAGGCGTCGCTTGTATTCTTTCGCCAGCGCCGGGAATTGCGCCTGGTAAGCACTGAACTGATCATTCCATTCAGCTTCCAATAGCTGACCCTGATCCACACAATTCCAGTCAGCCAGTAACGTCTGGGGGATTTCAAACGGCTCAAAAGACCAGTCCAGCTGGTTTCGAGTGGCCTGAACCTCTTCGACGCCAAGAGGCGCGCCGTGGCTGGCCGCGGTCCCGGCTTTATTGGGTGAACCAAAGCCAATCTGGGTACGGCAGCAGATCAGCGTCGGCTGCGTTAGATTCGTTTTTGCGTTTTGCAAGGCCGCCAGAACTGCTTCACCATCATGACCATCAATAGCGGGGATTACCTGCCAGCCATAAGCTTCAAAACGAGCCGGTGTGTCATCGCTGAACCATCCCTGCACTTCGCCGTCAATGGAAATACCATTGTCGTCATAAATACAAATTAATTTACCAAGCCCTAAGGTCCCGGCGAGTGAGCAGACTTCGTGCGATATTCCCTCCATGAGGCAACCATCGCCGGCAAACACATAGGTGTGATGGTTAACCAGTTCATGAAAAAAGCCACTTTCATCAGTCTGATTAAAAGTCGCCGACAGCACTTTTTCAGCGAGGGCCATGCCCACTGCATTGGCCAGGCCCTGGCCCAGGGGGCCTGTGGTTGTTTCTACGCCTGGCGCATAGCCATACTCAGGATGACCCGGCGTTTTAGAACCCAGTTGCCGGAACTGTCGTAAATCGTCAGCAGACAGGTCATAGCCGGTCAGATGCAGCAGGGCATAGAGCAGCATGGAACCATGACCATTGGACAATACAAACCGATCACGATTGGCCCACTGTGGATTGGCCGGGTTATGCCGAAGGACCGATGTCCAGAGCGCCTCTGCGATGTCTGCCATCCCCATGGGTGCCCCTGGATGGCCAGAGCTGGCCTGTTGTACTGCGTCCATTGCTAATACACGAATCGCATTAGCTTTGTCTCGTCTTGAACTCATCTGAATCACCACCTGACTGGAAGCTGCTATTGTCTCTTATAGACCGGATTTCAGCAATCGCTGAGCTGCCCGGAATGAACAATACTTGAGTATTTTAGGTTTTCGACATGAATGAAAATCCGCAGCCAATTCTGGTACAGGCCGAGAACAATGGATAGAATGGGTTTGCCTATTACAACCAGTATGAGAAGGAACTATCTTGACTAATAATGCCCTATTCACCTCAGAATCAGTTTCCGAGGGTCACCCGGACAAAATGGCCGATCAAATCTCGGATGCCATTCTCGATGCCGCCCTAGCCAAAGACCGCAACGCCCGGGTTGCCTGCGAGACACTGGTGAAAACAGGTATGGTAGTTCTCGCGGGTGAGATCACAACCGATGCCAATATCGACTATGAACAAGTCTGCCGGGACGTGATCCTCGATATTGGTTACAACCACTCCGACATCGGCTTTGATGGTGCCTCCTGTGCCATATTAAATGCGCTGGGCAAACAGTCGCCTGATATCGCCCTAGGCGTAGATGAATCAAGCGATCACGAGCAGGGCGCCGGCGATCAGGGTTTGATGTTCGGCTATGCCAGCAACGAGACGGATGTGTTAATGCCCGCGCCAATTACTTACTCACACCTGCTGGTGAAAAAGCAAGCCGAGGTCCGTAAAAGCGGCAGCCTGAAATTCCTGCGCCCGGACGCAAAAAGCCAGATCACCTTCCGTTATGACGCAGGCGGAATGCCCACCGGCATCGATGCCGTGGTCTTATCCAGCCAGCATGATCCTGAGGTCAGCCTGAAAGATCTGCAGGAAGCGATCATGGAAGAGATTATCAAACCGGTGCTACCGGCAAACTGGCTGCATACTGACACCAAATACTTCATCAACCCGACGGGTAATTTTGTCATTGGCGGGCCGGTAGGCGACTGCGGTGTTACCGGCAGAAAAATCATTGTCGACACCTACGGTGGCATGGCCCGGCATGGGGGAGGCGCGTTCTCGGGTAAGGACCCATCCAAGGTGGACAGAAGTGCCGCTTATGCAGGCCGCTACGTGGCTAAAAACATCGTTGCCGCGGGCCTGGCAGACCGCTGTGAAATTCAGATCTCCTACGCCATCGGCGTTGCCGAACCCACCTCCATCAGTATCAATACCTTCGGTACCGGCCGTTTACCCGAAGATGCTATTGAGGCCCTGGTCAGGCACCATTTTGACTTAAGGCCTAAGGGCCTGATCGATATGCTGGACCTGAAGCGCGCCATCTATCTACCTACAGCAAGTTACGGGCACTTTGGCCGTAACGACAAAAACTTTACCTGGGAACGCACCGACAAAGCCGAAGTACTGGCAGATGCACTTTAAAAGTGATGGCTCGATCACCCGATGCCGTTCAGCTCAGTTTTGAATTCTCCGCACCCAGAAGCCAGCAGGCCACCGACAGTCTGCTCAACACCTACCAGAGACTGGTAAAGCTGGCGCCTGACTATGTTTCGGTTACCTACGGAGCCGGTGGTTCAAGCAAGGATGGCACCGTCCAAGCGGTTCTGGCGCTGGCGGCTAAAGGGGCCCAGGTCGCCCCTCACCTTTCCTTTGGCAATGACTCTAAAGACAGCATAGCGGCCTTACTGCATCAATATATGGATGCTGGCATAGACCGTCTGGTGGCGCTTCGTGGCGATGCCCCCTCTGGCATGACCGGTACCCGTGGCATGACCCATGCGTCTGACCTGGTGGCCTTCATCAGGCAGGAAACCCAGCAGCATTTTCATATTGAAGTCGCCGCCTACCCCGAGGTACACCCTGAGTCAGCCAGTGTCGAGTCTGATATTAACTACTTTAAGCTCAAAATGGACGCCGGTGCGAACAGCGCCATTACCCAGTATTTCTACAATGCTGATGCCTACTTCCGATTTCAGGATAATTGTGCAGCGGTCGGGCTATCTGCCCAGGTGGTTCCAGGCATTATGCCTATCACCAATCTAGAAGGATTGGTCAGGTTTTCAAACAACTGTGGTGCCGAAATTCCCAGGTGGGTGCTAAAACACCTGCAGCGATACGCAGGTGATCAGCAGGCGCTGCAAGCATTCGGTGAAGAGGTCGTTACTGCTCTCTGTGAAAAACTACTTCAAGGTGGCGCACCGGGACTACATTTTTATACACTAAACCGATCCAAGCCCTGCACGCGAATCTGCCGAAATCTGGGCCTCTGAGCTGAGATAATATCATGCATATTCCCAGAATTTATCTTGACCAGGCCTTAAACTGCCCAGCCAGCATCGAGATCCACGATTCACAGGCCCATCACCTCCTGAACGTTCTAAGAGTAAAACCATCAGCGCCCCTTATTTTATTCAATGGCGCAGGCGGTGAGTACAAGGCTGAGGTCAGCAAACGACACAAGCGACATGTAGAAGTACGCATTCTCGACTTTGACACTGTCAACCGAGAATCCATTCTCAGTACCCACCTTCTCCTGGGCCTGCTCAAACGCGACCAGATGAATCAGGCAATTACCCGAGCCGTGGAGCTCGGCGTTAGCCAGATCACACCGATAAGGTCTAACAACGTCAGCATCAGTCCCAGGCAGGAACAAAGCAGGGTTTCGAGCTGGCAACAGGCCGTTCAATCTGCTGCCGAGCAAAGCGGCCGAACTCAACTTGCCAGACTGCACCCGGTATGTTCGCTGCAAGACGCGGTCTCGAATCTGGAACCCGGACTCAAACTGGTCGCCCAGCCAGGCCACCCCCGGCTGTCATTTCCCGGGCAAACTAACCCTTCTGCGGTGACCCTGGTCATCGGTCCTGAAGGCGGCCTAAGCCAAGAGGAACTGGCCTTACTGGCTGCCAGTGATTTTCAACCTTTCGGCTTCGGCAATCGAACCCTCAGAGCAGAAACTGCGCCGGCTGCGTTTCTGGCGCTCATTCAATACCTATGGGCAGATCACTGAACACACCACCTGTGCCTGCCTTAAGCATCACTAATGATCTGGACTGATCAGGTGCGCTGACCCGGATAGGAAGACCTTAGCGTGGCTGTTACGAGCCCATTTCTACCACAAAGCCGGGATTCAAGCTGATTCCACTTTAATCCACAAACAACTCCAGTCAGTTATACTAAACCTCGATCCAAACTGATCTATATTTATCCCGAGAGAGAAACTCAAATGGCAGACATTGCTTCCCAAAAATTGATCCGCCGCTTTCTTTCAAGCCCGGGTGGCTCTGAAACGGTACGCTAATTTGAATTTGAGCTATTCAAACTATGACAATATATGATGATTACCAAGCACGGTTTCCAGATATCTGATATGACCCTGTGCCTGTGGGTCAATGAACAACAATTTCAGGGAAAAGAAAGTCTGTACAGCCGCAGCGGCGAGATCCAGGATGTCAGCCGGATCGTTGTTTCCATTTATGATAAGGGAAATGGCTTTACGCATATCACTAAAGACTATGTATCCGTCGAAGAAACCGAAAGAATGCGAGGCGTACTGCTGACCCAAGCACCCACTGATCTGGCCAAGGGTAACCAGTAGGAGATAGAAACCTTATCCGGGAAAATCATCGAGAAAAACAAAGTTTCTGGATTAAGTGAAATCAGCCTGGGACTATCTAACGATTAACTGAACCTGGAACTTTAAGGCCAACCACAACGCCTCAACCACCCTGACAACTTGCCGTATCCAGCCTGCCCCGTGGACGGGCCTGACCCAGAAAAGCAGCAGAATTCTATCGGTATCAACCTGATAACAGAGCTCGTCCACAACACAGCTACCCTACCCCAATGGCCCAGTTAACCAACCTGTGAAACAATTCTCTTTGAGCCTGCCCATTCTTAATCGAGTAAACTGGTTTACAATAGCGCTTTAATCAGCAACACCTAGGAGCTGCACACGTTGACCATTAAAATGGCTGTTGTAATGGATCCCATTGAATCCATCAATCCAATCAAAGATAGCACCCTGGCAATGATGCTGTCGGCGCAGGCTCGCAACTGGCAGGTATCAGTGGCCGAAATCAACGATCTCTACCTGCAGGAAAATAAACTCTGGCTCCTCAATCATCAGGTCCGCTTCAATCAGGGTGCCAATTGGTACGACATTATTTCAACCCAGCGTCAACCCGCAGATGAATTTGACATCATTCTGATGCGTAAAGAGCCACCGTTTAATATGGATTTCGTGTACGCGACTTATCTACTGGAATTTGCGGTTCGAGATGGTATCCCAGTCTTCAATAATCCCGCCAGCATTCGTAACTGCAACGAAAAACTATTTGCGCTGCAGTTTCCGCAATGTACGCCAGAACACCTTGTCAGTGCAGACCCAGTGGTATTAAAACAATTTCATGACGAGTATCAGGACGTCATCTTTAAACCACTTGATGGCATGGGCGGCAGCTCCATCTTCAGAGTCAGGGAAAATGACACCAACCGCAACGTCATCCTGGAAACGCTGACCGACCTGGGCCAAATTCAGATCATGGCACAGAGATACATACCAGAAATCACCCAAGGAGATACCCGGATCCTGCTCATTAACGGTGACCCGGTACCCTATGGCCTGGCGCGAATCCCGGCAGCAGGAGAAACCCGAGGAAATTTAGCCGCCGGAGGATCGGGAATAGGTAGACCCTTAACCGAACGTGATCTCTGGATATGCGATCAAGTAGGGCCCGCCTTGATTGATAGAGGACTCTATTTCGTGGGTATTGACGTTATCGGCGATTACCTCACCGAGATCAACGTCACCTGCCCTACCTGTATACGCGAGCTGGACAAAGCCTTTAGCCTGGATATCGCCAGTGATTACCTTGATTTTATCCAAGACTATTTAGGGACCTAGCATTGACCTCAAACGAATCTACCGTATCGACCGCAGATCGCCTGAGTTTCACCCTGTTTCTTGCATTTGTCCTGCATGCCGCCTTAATTGTCGGTATTACTTTTACAATCCCGGCGTCACTGCCACAACGCCAAACGCTCGATATCACCCTGGTTCACAACGCTAGCGAACAGCCACCCGATCAAGCCAATTTTATCGCCCAACATCAACAGCAGGGCTCAGGAAGCGAGCACCAGAGCCACAAACTCCAGCAACCCTGGTCAGACCATGAATCCGTGGCACACATTCAGCAACATACCGCCGCGCCAGCTGGAGCACCCCTTGATCAACCTCAAACCCGGCCTGAGATTATCCATAGCACCCAGGTAAAACTGCAGGACCCCACTAACGACGCAGACATCATTCATGCAATCAAGCCAGTAGGCCCGGCTGTACAACGGATTCTGGCAGGCCTTCGAACAGGCCAATACCCGCCAGATTTTGACGACATAACACAGCTCCTGGCACGCAGACCCCGAGTGACCCGAGTGAACAGCTTGTCCACCATGGCCAGTCCGGTGGCTTATTATCTCAATTCCTGGCGTCGCAAAGTTGAGAATATTGGCAATCTAAACTATCCGGATGAAGCTAAAAGGACACAGGTTTATGGTAATCTGCGTCTACTGGTTGCCTTGCTTCCGGACGGCTCTTTAAAAGAAGTGATCCTCCTGGAAAGCTCAGGCCATGCTATTTTGGACGAAGCTGCCATCAGGATCGTACACCTGGCAGCACCCTACGCACCTTTCCCTGATGAATTGCGGCAGACCACTGATATTCTGGAAATCATCCGTACCTGGCAGTTCCGCAAAAACAAACGGCTAAGCAGTTTCTGATGCTGGATGAACAACAGCTCAAAGGTTCTTTTTTGGTCGCCATGCCCAGCCTGAGTGGCGATTTTTTTGAACAGTCGATCATATTACTGATCGAACACAATAAAGAAGGCGCCTTCGGTCTAACCATTAACAAAGTCAGCGAGTATCAACTCAGCGACCTGATCCCGCAATTTACGACTAAGGCGGGCAGCGAACCCGTTCTGTTAGGGGGCCCGGTAGCCGTTAATCAGATGTTTTTTCTACACAGTTCTGACACCATCTTTGCTGGTACTGTGCCTATTAATCCGCATGTCAATCTAACCTCGACTGATGATCTTATAAAGCGATGCGCCGAAGGCCCAAACCCCGAATACCTCTTACCCGTTCTCGGATACGCAGGCTGGGCTCCCAACCAACTGGAAGACGAAATAATTCGAGACGCGTGGCTGGTAACGCCATTTAGCCAGGACATCCTGTTTACCGGTGACGCAGCAGGCAAACCTCAACGAGCAGCGCAGCAACTGGGTATTGACCTCAACCTGGTTGGCCAGCATTCGGGGCGTGACGGATGAATCAGAAACTCGCCATGGGCTTCGATTTTGGAAGCCATCATATTGGTATTGCCATCGGCCAGCGGCTGACCGCGACGGCAACCCCGCTAGCCATTATAAAAGCGAAAAATGGCATTCCGGACTGGCAGGACATTGATGCGCTGATAAGCGATTGGCAGCCGGAAGTCATCATCGTCGGCCTGCCTACCAACATGGATGACTCTCCCAGCCTGATGACTCGGCGCGCTGAGAAATTTGCAAATCGGCTAACCGCTCGCTACCAGATACCCCATGTACTAACGGATGAACGACTCAGCACCCGGGCGGCCCGGGATCATTCCAGAGCTGAGCGCATAGATGATCTGTCAGCGGCATTAATCCTGGAAACCTGGCTCAAGCAATAAGGCTGCTGTACCACCTCGGCAGGCCTTTAAACCAACCGCCCAGGTTTAATTAAAGTCATCAGGTATTTTCGCTTTTCCCCTGGCCACTTCCCTGGAAATCACACCTTGCTGAACTAAATTCTTCAGCGACTGATCCAGCGTCACCATGCCGAGCTGACCCCCGGTCTGAATAGCCGAATACATCTGGGCCACCTTATCCTCCCGAATCAGATTGCGGATAGCGGGCGTACACAGCATTATCTCGTGTGCGGCAACTCGACCCCCACCCTTTTTCTTTAACAGCGTCTGGGAAATAACCGCCTGGAGCGACTCCGATAACATCGACCTGACCATGGCTTTTTCAGCCGCTGGGAAAACATCAACAATTCTATCAACGGTTTTTGCCGCAGATGAAGTATGCAGAGTACCGAACACCATATGGCCCGTTTCGGCAGCTTCCAGCGCCAGCCGGATGGTTTCCAGGTCGCGCATCTCACCCACCAGAATAATATCCGGATCTTCTCGTAACGCTGACCTCAGAGCTGCATCAAAACCATGGGTATCACGATGGACTTCCCTCTGATTGACCAGGCACTTCTTGCTTTCATGAACAAACTCTATGGGATCCTCGATGGTGAGAATGTGCTGATAACGATTTGCATTCACATAATCCATCATGGCAGCCAGCGTGGTACTCTTGCCTGAACCAGTAGGGCCTGTCACTGTAATCAGACCCCGATTAGTCTGCGATATACTACGAAAAACATCTCCCATACCCAGATCTTCCATGGTCAGTACTTTTGATGGGATCGTCCGGAAAACACCGCCTGAGCCCCTATTCTGGTTAAAGGCATTCACCCTGAATCTTGCCACACCCGGAATTTCAAAAGAGAAATCACATTCCAGGTTCTCTTCAAAATCCTTGCGCTGCTTATCGTTCATAATTTCATAAATGAGCGCATAGACTTCTTTCGAATCTAGCGAAGGTACGTTGATTCTACGAATATCTCCGTCCACCCGAATCATAGGTGGCAAACCAGCGGATAGATGCAGGTCTGACGCGCCCTGTTTTTGACTGAAAGCGAGGAGTTCGGTGATATCCATTAAAAATTCCTGATTTAGCTGAGTTGGCTAAATTTTGCTAAACTTATGCCTTGTCGCGTTATAGTAGTATGCGACAATCCAATACACCATAAGCTTAAAATGTCATGAACTCTATAGTAGAAAACCTCAGTCATGTACAGCTGCGGATCAGAACCGCTTGCAAACAACATCAGCGCGATTTTAGCAGCGTCAGGTTAATTGCCGTCAGCAAAACCAAGCCAGCAACCGATGTGGCAACCGCCTTTAACGCCGGACAGGTGGATTTTGGGGAAAACTATCTGCAGGAAGCAGCGCTGAAAGTAGAAACCTTACCTGCTGCTCAGTGGCATTTTATTGGTGCCATTCAATCCAACAAGACCCGCGAAATCGCGGAGAGATTTTCTTATGTGCATGGCGTGTCAACGCTCAAAGTTGCTAAACGACTGAGCGACCAGCGGCCCCGGTCTCTTCCACCTCTCGGTGTTTTCTTTCAGGTCAACATCGATGATGAAGCGACTAAATCCGGCACCAGTGCAGAGCAGCTTGTTGGCCTCATAAAGGCCTGTATCAATCTGCCACAGCTGTCTTTACTGGGTCTGATGGCTATCCCAAGAGCCTCCAACGATTCTCTGACACAGCGCCGGCAATTTCGCAAGCTTGCCCTTCTGCGTCAGTCAATCGCTACACAGCTGGGTTTAATTGATTTTAAAGAACTGTCCATGGGTATGAGCAATGATCTTGAGGCAGCGATCGCTGAGGGCGCAACCTGGGTCAGGATAGGGACCGCCATCTTTGGCCCCAGAAACACAAACACCCTATCGACAACCATTACTTGAGGAACGCCCATGAATAATATCGCATTTCTGGGTGGTGGTAATATCGCTACCGCCATCATCGGTGGGCTGTTGAATACCGGTTATGCCGGCACAGATATCAGCGTTGCTGATCCTGATCAAAAACAGTGCCGGAAACTCAGCCAGATGGGGGTCAGCATTGCCAGCACTAACTCCCAGGCCGCTCAAAATGCCGATGTCATATTGATATGCGTTAAACCCGATCAGGTTGAAATAGCAACAACCGCTATTGTTCCTTTGCGTCCCGATCAATTGGTCATCAGCGTTGCCGCTGGTATCAACACGACCTCACTAAAACAATGGCTGGGTAGCGCTAACCTGGTACGCTGTATGCCCAATACGCCAGCTCTCATCGGTGAGGGCATGATGGCGCTATTCGCTGAAGCTGAGCTATCCCAGGCACATCGCTGCCTGGCAACAACGCTGATGTCCGCCGTTGGCGAAACTCGCTGGTTCCAGCAGGAAAGCGATCTCGATGTAGTAACTGCCATCTCTGGAAGCGGTCCAGCTTACTTCTTCTATCTCATGGAATCTCTTATCGATGCAGCCATGGCCCTGGGTTTGGATGACCAGTCAGCCAGGCAGCTGGTTCTGCAAACGGCTTTAGGCACCGCCAAGATGGCAAAAGGCAATGCAGCCTCACCCCAGGAGCTCAGGATACAAGTCACCTCCCCGGGTGGAACAACCCAGGCTGCCTGTACGGTTCTCAAAGATCAGCAGCTACCGGCTATAATAGTAAAAGCCGTGACAGCAGCGCAGCAGCGTTCTGTTGAACTCGGCGAAGGCTGAAACGAAATATTTTAAGCATGCTCAATCGAAAGGACTAAAACTATGGCAGACAATTGGACAGGCGCCGGCATTTTCATGGTACAGACTTTTGTTGGCCTATACGTTCTATTCTTAGTGATCCGATTTCTCATGCAAGCCAGCAGAGCAGACTATTACAACCCCATCTGCCGGAGTATCGTGCGACTAACCGACCCTGCGATCAAACCCTTCCGGTTCGTTTTTCCAACGTTAAGCGTTCTGGATACAGCAACCCTGGCAACCGCAGTTGTAATTCAGACTTTCGGGATTGCAATGATCATGGCGATCACCGGCAACTCCCTGTTTAACCTGATTTACTTCGCCTGGGCTTTCGTTGGCATACTTTCCAATATATTGAATGTTTACTTTTTCTCCCTACTCATTCTGGTCATTGCAAGCTGGTTAGCACCCTACTCTGGACACCCCATCATACAGTTAGTCCAGCAAATCACAGATCCATTGTGTAAGCCTGCTCGTCGTTTAATTCCACCCCTAGGAGGTCTGGATTTTTCCCTTATTCTGGTTTTTGTTGCAGTCAATCTGCTTGATAACTTTCTACTAGTGCGACCGATGGCGTTATTTTTTGGAGTCCCGAACGGACTCATAACAGGGCTGTACTAAATTGCCAGGGCACTTAAAGTGGAGGCTGTTTTTTGCCGGCCTGGTTGCCCTTAATCCACCCGTTTCAGCCGAGCAATTGGTCAGGCATGGGCCTTACGAGATCCACTACACTGCAATCGCATCGACCTTGATTCCAGCCCCGGTCGCGGCAAAACACGGCCTAGTACGCGCTGAAAACAGAGTCATAACCAACATTGCAATCCGCGTTTCGGGTAAACCTGTCGCAGCCGTTATAACGGGTACAGCCGAAAATATCCTGAACCAGCGACAGCCTCTGGACTTCCATGAAGTCATCGAACAGGAAGCAGTTTATTACCTTGCAGAACAAATTATCAACGAAAAAGACCTGATTCGATACACTATCAGTATTCAACCGACGGGCAGTGAGGAAACCTATGAACTGGCGTTCCAAAGACAATATAACTGAACGAGCGATCAATGCGCTGGTCATTGCCAGCAGCAACACCCACAAAGTATCCGAACTACGCCTGCTCTTACCCGAAGAAATAAAACTGCACGATCAATCAGAATTTAATCTTCCAAGCCCCAAAGAAACGGGTTTAACTTTTCTGGAAAACGCTCTATTAAAAGCCCGATTTACCTCTCAGGCTACGGGCATGCCTGCGCTGGCCGATGATTCAGGCCTGGCGGTGGATTGCCTCAACGGCGCACCCGGCATTCACTCTGCACGATACGCCGGTGACCAGGCCAGTGATCTTGATAACTGCCAGCAGTTACTTGAACGAATGAGGGGCGAAACCGATCGTCGTGCGCACTTTCATTGCAGTATTGTATTGGTCAGACACTGGCAGGATCCTGATCCAATTATCGCTCAGGGCCGGTGGCATGGCGAAATTATCAGTGAAATGAAAGGTGCACAGGGCTTTGGCTACGACCCGCTGTTTCTGCCGATGCAACTCAGCCAGACTGCTGCGCAATTAACCGCCCACAGGAAAGCTGAATTAAGTCATCGTGGACGCGCGCTAAAAGTGCTCAAGGCGCATCTGACCCATGGCTAAACTAGCAACCAAGCCATACGCCCTGGGCTCTAACGATTCAATCGCACTGTACATCCACATCCCCTGGTGTATCAGAAAATGTCCTTACTGCGATTTCAATTCCCATGCCATCAGACAGCCTGTGGCCAGCACCATACAAGCAGTATCAACGAGCCTCGATCCTGAGCTGGAAACCGCCTATGTCCAGCGCCTATTAAACGATCTTGATAACGAGATTTCTCACCTTGAACGACCCCGAAAATTATCCAGCATCTTCATCGGTGGAGGAACGCCAAGTCTGTTATCCGAATCAGCCATTAATCAGCTGTTTACCGGTATCAATAAAGTACTACCCCTGGAAACGGATACCGAATGCACAGTAGAAGCTAACCCAGGCAGTAGTGACATTAACTGTTTTCGGGCCTTTCATAGCGCCGGCGTGAATCGTCTGAGCCTGGGCATACAAAGTTTTTCAGATGCCGCGCTCAAGCAACTCGGTCGAGTTCATAATCAGGCCGCTGCCCGAAAAGCATTCACCGCAGCTCGTTCAGCCGGATTTGAAAATATCAATGTGGATTTGATGCACGGTCTTCCAGGACAGACAATCGATGCTGCCATGCATGACCTCGACCAGGCTATTGCACTTAACAGCGAACACCTTTCCTGGTACCAGTTAACGATTGAACCTAACACCCTGTTCTATTCCAACAGGCCGGACCTGCCGGACGAAGACGAGCTGTGGGACATCTATCGGTCAGGGCTTGAACAATTAGAGCAGGCTGGCTTCCAGCGGTATGAAATCTCTGCCTTTAAAAAACCCGGTAGGGCCTGCAGCCACAACCTGAACTACTGGCGCTTCGGTGATTATGTGGGTATCGGTGCTGGCGCTCACGGCAAGATCAGCTTTCAAAACCCCGTGCCCGGAATTCACAGGACCCTTAAAACACGCCAGCCCAGTGACTACCTGGCCAGCCCTAAGAGGTTGGTAAATCTGCTACTGGAAAATGATGTGATGTTAGAATTTCTTATGAATGCATTACGCCTGGTGGAAGGTTTCTCACTTTCTACTTTCACTAATGCAACCGGTTTTTCCGCAACTGATTTACAGCCTTTCCTGAATCGCAGCAAAGCCCGGGGACTACTCGAATTCGACCAGCAAGGAGTCAAAGCAACACCATTGGGTCTTCGCTATCTGGATGACCTGCTGTTAATGGTTTAGGTATTGGCTTAGATCAGTGATTTAGTTCTAGGATGTAAGCCCAAGATTTAGATCATAGATTTGGTTCAAAGATCTGATTCAAAGCTTTAAGTCAATTTAATAAAGCAATTTAATAGGTCAGCAGAAGATCCTGGGCCGAATGCGGGTCCATCCTTCAATAACCGCTTTTGTCTACGCCTTCATCGAACGGGCAACTTTGATTAAAGCAATATCGACTACTTTGTGGCCCAGTAAGTGTCCCCGTCGTTCGTACTTGGTTACCGGCCTAGGCGGGGCTGAACAACGCTGAAAACGCAGATCCGTTTGAAATAGTTGTTCCATCTGGTCTGCATAAGGCTGCCAGTCCGTTGCCACATGAAACAGGCCGTCAGGGATGAGAACCCGATAAATCAATTCCATAAACTGAGCTGAGATTAGACGCCGCTTGTGATGTCTTTTTTTGTGCCAGGGGTCTGGGAAAAAAACCTGAACTCGCTCAAAAACCGATGACGGACTGCTCTTGAGAACCTCCATGGCATCCAGTTTCATGATTCGCAGATTTTCAACTCCAGCTTTTTTTGCTTCGTTAAGCAGATGACCTACGCCGGCTTCATGGACTTCTAGGCCGAGAAAATTTTTTTCAGGATGCGCTAACAGTATTTCCAGCAGAGAGTCACCCATGCCAAATCCGATTTCCAGGGTGAGCGGCTGCTTTCTGGAAAACTGATCTGGAAGCAACGCCAGATTCTCTACAGGCAATTCAAACTCGACCAAAAACTGACGTAATGCCTTACTCTGAGCCGGCGAGACCCTGCCTTTACGCATGACAAAACTGCGAACTGTTCTTTTATCCCTCACCCGCCTGTCCTCACCCGTTTGGATCAGCCTAACTCAAACCAGAGGCCATAAGCCAAAGCCAGCCAGCCAATGATCAGCAAAATCCCACCCAGCGGGGTCACCGGTCCAAGCCACTTGATTTGCAGCATTGCCAGACCATATAAGCTGCCCGAAAATAGCAGGGTGCCTATGACAAAACTCCATGCAGCCACACTAAGTGAAGTCTTCTGGCCCACATGTAGCATGACCAGACCAACGCCAAACAAGGCCAGGGAATGCATCATCTGGTAGTGAATGCCGGTTTCAAAAGCATTGAAGAGAGATTGAGGTAATTTGCCACGCAGACCATGGGCAGCGAAAGCACCTAAAACAACGCTTAAAGCACCGCTAAGGGCTGCTAATGTTAAAACCCAGCGCATGCCAACTCGTTATCCTGCCTGAACACCAAGACGCAATTTTTTCAGGGCATTTTGCTCCAGCTGGCGTACTCTTTCAGCTGATATACCATACTGGCCGGCCAAATCATGCAGGGTTGCCTTAGGCTCTTGTAACCATCTCTGGGAAAGAATATCGAAAGCTCGCGAATCCAGGTGACTAAACGCAGCGTGCAGCCGACTCTGCTCATCAGAGTGACTGTCCAGACGTTCCAGAATATCCGCCGGATCATCATCCTGATAACTCAAATATTGTTCAGGGGCAACGATCACGTCTTCATCTTCCTTTGTCGGTAAATCAAAACATTGATCATGCGAAGCCAGCCGACCCTCCATCTGCCTGACAACTTCGGGTTTAACACCCAATGCATTGGCGACCTGCTCCACCTCTTGATTACCCATCCATCCCAGGCGCTTTTTAGCGCTTCTAAGATTGAAAAATAATTTACGCTGGGCTTTGGTGGTAGCAAGGCGAACAATTCGCCAGTTGCGAAGGATAAACTCATGCATTTCGGCTTTGATCCAATGTACTGCAAAAGAAACCAATCGCACCTGAAATTCTGGATTAAAGCGCTTGACCGCTTTCATAAGACCCACATTACCTTCCTGAATCAAATCTGCCTCAGACAAACCATAGCCAGAATATGATCGCGCAACATAAACAACGAACCGCAAATGAGCCATCACCAGTTGCCTGGCTGCTTCCACATCGGCATCCTGATACAGTCGCTGAGAAAGCGAGCGTTCTTCATCCACAGATAACATGGGAATGGTATTAACTACCCTGATATAAGCATCTAAATTTGCGCCTGGGGCGCTTATTTCAATCGGTATCAGTTGGCTCGCCATAAGATCCAAACCTCCAAGGGTCACGAAGTTTAGCACTCTTGTTAACTGACTGCTAATCCATATGGGCGTAGTTTATTGGGGCTGGATTCGACTTAGATGCTGGCCGACCGATAATAGTGCAGCCACCACACCTAAAAAACTGCCCCCTATCAGAATCAGGCAGGTCTCTTCAATACTCAGGAACCTCAGTGCAAAATCATTTCGATAAGACTGTGCAAGCCGTTCGATAGGGCCGGATAAATAACCAATACTCAACTGCACAACCAACCAGGCCCCCAAGGCTCCGCCCAATCCCAACCAGAAACCAAGATACAAAAAAGGCCGGCGAACAAAACCGTCTGTTCCACCCACTAATTTTACCACCTCGATCTCGCTACGGCGATTTTCGATGGTCAATCGAATGGTATTACCAATAATGAGTAAAACGCCAACAGCCAGAACAATCCCTATGGTCAAAGTCAGACGTTCAGCAAGCTCTAACATGGTAAATAATCTGAGCATCCAGTCAGCATCATAAATAACCTCTTCAACCCAGTCTTCCTGTTGCAGAGACGCCACCAGCAAACGAATATCGCCCCCGTCTGTTGCCACCGGTGAGATTTCGATTAAAGCAGGCAAGGGGTTATCCGGCAGAGTATTGAGAATATCGCCAAAACCACTGTGTTGTTCGAATTCCAACAGTGCCTGCTGCCGGGTAATTAAGTCAGCCGAGGCAACATCAGAGCGCAATAATAATCGCGAAGTCAGATCAGCCGCGAGCCGCTCATCTACGCCACTGTGAAGGTACAAACTGATTCTAGGGCTGCCATCCCAGTCTTGTCTCAGGGTGCCCGCATAATTGAGTAAAAGATACAGAATAATCGGCAGTGCCAGCGCGATGGCGACAACAATCCAGGTGGTAATCGCCGCTAACGGCGTATCAAGCAGCCTCAGTAAAGCATCCTGACTGACAAAACGATGATGTCTGCCCCAGGCGGCAATTCTATCGGCGAGACTCTGCCGACTGATACTTGCCCCGGAAGGCGTCAGGTTTGCCACTTTGATTCCCTCAATCGACCCTGATCTAATTCAATTCGCCTTTTATCAAGTTGCTCCACCAGGGCGATATCATGCGTCGCAATCACGACAGTGACTCCGACCTGATTAAACTGCAGGAAAAGATCCATAATATCTCTACTGAGATCCGGATCAAGATTGCCGGTAGGCTCATCGGCTAGTAATAGAGACGGTCGATTAACCACCGCTCTGGCGATTCCTACCCGCTGCTGTTCGCCGCCGGATAATGTAATCGGAAAATGATTCTCCCTGTCCGCTAAACCCACTTTTGACAGCGCCGCTCTGACTCGCCCTCTTATTTCGCTGGGTCGATGCCCACCGATTTCCAACGGTAATGCAACATTTGCATACACATTACGATCAAACAAAAGCTGATGATTCTGAAACACCACGCCCACCTGTCTTCTCAAATAGGGAACTCGAGAATGGGCGATACGATTAACGTTTTCGCCATTAAACAGGATCTGGCCAGTAGAGGGCCGTTCCATGGCTATGATCAGTTTCATCAGCGTGCTTTTACCGGCCCCTGAATGTCCTGTAAGAAATGCAAACTCACCGGCCTGCATTGCAAAGGAGATGCCAGACAAAGCCTCCTTCCCCGAGGGATAACGTTTACTGACCTGGTCGAAAGTGAGCATGACTAATCGTTATCCAGTATGGCATCGACAAAAATCTCAGCTGAAAAAGGTCGTAGATCATCAACCTGTTCACCTATCCCTACAAAATGGATAGGGAGCGCCAGCTGTCTGGCCAACGCAAACAAAATGCCACCCCTGGCTGTACCGTCTAATTTGGTCAATACGATGCCCGTCACTGCCACTGCCTTTAAAAACTCCCTGGCCTGAGAAATAGCATTCTGACCAGTGCCGGCATCAATTACCAACAAAACTGCTTGCGGTGCCTGAGGATCCTGCCGCTTCAAAACGCGCTCGATCTTTGCCAATTCGTCCATAAGGTTCTTCTTATTCTGCAATCGACCCGCGGTGTCTGCGATCAAAACATCCGTGCCTCGCGACTTGGCCGCCGTCATGCTATCAAATATCACTGATGCGCTATCTGCCCCGGTATGCTGGGCGATCACGTCAACCTGATTTCTATCACCCCATACCTGCAACTGTTCAACCGCCGCCGCTCGGAAAGTGTCTCCTGCTGCCAGTAGAACTTTTCGTCCAGCTGCCTTAAAATAATGTGCGAGCTTACCCGCAGTCGTCGTCTTACCGGAACCATTGACCCCCACCATAAGCACCACAGCTGGTTCCGCATCTGCAGGCAATACCAGGGGCTGAGCAACCGGCTCTAGAATAGCAATCAACAAATCTCGCAACACTGCCCGTAATGCCAGTGAATCCGCTAACGTCTTTCGACTGACTCGATCAGTTAAATCCTGAATAATCTCCTGGGTCACTTCAACCCCAAAATCGCCGGTTATCAGTAATGTTTCGATTTCTTCAAGAAGGTCAGCATCGATGGTTTTTGCACCCAAGAACAATCGCCCCAGGTTCTTGGTCAATCCGGATCTTGTCTTCGAAAGACCTTGCTTAAATCTGGCAAGCAATCCCTGCTTGCCTTCATCGACTGTATCTGCAACATTGCTCATGACCATTTCCTGTACTGGGACAATAAAAACTTTGACTAAAACTGTTAAGCCTTCGTCTCTGAGAATTATCGGCGGAATCTGGCGCGGTAGCAAAGTTTCATTTGCAGAACTTGCCCAGGTCAGACCCTCACCTTCCAGAGTCAGAGAAACCCTGTTCAACTGGCTGCAGGGGGGTATTGCGGGTAAATCCTGCCTCGACCTTTTCTCCGGAAGCGGCATTCTCAGCTTCGAAGCCTTGTCACGCGGTGCCGGCCAGGTTGTCCTCGTTGACCAGAACCCCACTGTCTGTAACCAGCAACGCAACAGCTTTAAACAATTGAAGGTAACCGACGACCTTTTCTCTATCTATTGCAGCACCGCAGAGCAATACCTCGGGCAGCAAGCTAGCCAGGCTTTTGATCTCATTTTCATGGATCCTCCTTTTCGGGACGGCAACTACCAGCAATTAACCCAAACCATTATAGACAATCAATGGCTCAAACGGGGCGGTTTAATTTACATTGAAAGTGGCATTTCGCTTGGACAGAATAAACGATTTTCTGAGTTGACTATCTTAAAACAAAAACAGACTGGAAAAGTCCACTTTGCCTTGTTGGGCAGGGACAATGAGCGTTGACGCTCACTGACAGTCATGTATGATTCCGCCTTTAATCAGGGACAAAGCAACCATGAGCACTGTACTGTATCCGGGAACATTCAATCCCATCCACAACGGACATGCTGATCTGGTTCAACGAGCTTCGATTTTATTCGATAACGTCGTACTCGGTATTGCTACCAGCCCCCAGAAAGATCCAAGCGTTCTGGCATTGAGAGTTGATCTGGCCAAACTGGCACTGGCACACCTGGACAATGTAGATGTTCAAGGTTTCCATGGGCTTACTGTCGATTTTGCCAAAAAGATAGGCGCCAGTGTCATCCTCAAGGGGATCAGGACTGTCACCGATTTTGAGTATGAGTTTCAGATGCTGAACATGAACCGAGTACTCAACCCTTCTCTGGAGACCATATTTCTAGCGCCTTCTGAAGAATTTTCCTATATCTCGTCAACACTGATTCGACAGATTGCATCCTATGGAGGCGATATCAGCCACTTTGTTCACCCGGCGATTGCAGAGGCAGTAAAAGATGGGCAAATCAGTTAACGCTGACAGCGGCTGCAATAAACTGTTGCACGCCCGCCCATCCTAAGTGTCTTCAGCGGTTTCTCGCACCGATAACAATCTTCACCCTCTCGACCATAGACCTGAAGCGCCTGGCGGAAGTAGCCGGGCGACCCATCTTCCCTGATAAAGTCCCTTAAGCTGGTGCCACCGGCTTGAATGGCGCTGCGGAGCACAACCCTTATTGAATTCACCAGGCGAGTACATCTGTGCAAAGATAATTTACCCGCAGGGAATGTGGGCTTAATACCCGCCATAAAAAGAGCCTCATTCGCATAAATATTGCCGACGCCAACGACGATCTGAGCATTCATAATCAAGGTTTTGATGGCTACCTGCCGACCTCTGCTTCGAACAAAAAGATAACGGGGCGTAAATTCATCGAGCAGAGGTTCAGGTCCCAGGTGCCTGAGAAGCCGGTGCTCACCTTCAGGCAGCCAGAATATGGAACCAAATTTTCTCGGGTCTCTATAGCGAAGAAGCTTACCGTTGCTGAACACGAAGTCGACATGATCATGCGTCTGTGCCGGTGTATCCTTTACAAGAATGCGTAGGCTTCCTGACATGCCCAGGTGCATCATGATCTGGCCTTGCTGCGTATCCAGAAGCAGGTACTTGGCTCGGCGCTTCACCTCCCTGACAACCTTACCCGTTATGTTCTGGCCGAGGTCGGGCGATATCGGCCAACGCAGCTGGAACTCTCTTATATGCACTGCCGTAATTCGCTGATCTCTAATATGAGGTTCAATGCCTGCACGCGTCGTCTCTACTTCAGGTAATTCAGGCATCTGCTTACTGTCCACAAGCATATTTAATGCTTTTTAACGTAACGCTTGTCAATGTATGTCTTATCAAAATCTGCTTTCACGATCTGCTGTTATTAGCCGCTGTCAATAATCGCTGGTAATAGCCGCTTGCAGCAGCTGCTCTAATTACAATAAGCTATTCCAGCCAGCTTGACATGCTGGGGGTCACATTATTTCACAATTGATGCCACACGCCGATGGAAAAGAATTTACTGGGAATTGATACCGGTGGCACATTCACTGATTTTGTGCTGGTAAGGGACGATAAGGTACTCACTCACAAAGTCCTGTCAACGCCTGATGCACCTGAACAAGCTATTTTCGAAGGAATTCATGACCTGGGTGTGCAGGACCTGTTGGCTTCGGGCAACCTGGTCATCGTTCATGGGACAACTGTTGCAACCAATGCTGCACTCCAGCAAAAAGGGGCTAAAACTGCTTATATCACCAATGAGGGTCTGGCTGATATTTTAATGATAGGCCGCCAAACTCGCTCTCAGCTTTACCAACTACAACCCAGTAAACCCATGATATCACTGGATGCTTCTCTCACCTTTGAAGTCACGACAAGACGATCAGCCCAGGGCGAGCTCCTGGCTGATCTGGATGAAGATTCGCTGAACCACCTAGTAAGTCAAATCGACGCCGCTAAACCGCAGGCTATCGCGATTAACCTACTGTTTTCGTTTCTCAACGATAAGGAGGAAAAACAGATCCAGGACAAACTCGGCGATGCCTATTTTATCAGTCGATCTTCCTACGTACTACCCGAATACCGGGAATATGAACGGGGTATCGCTACCTGGATGAACGCCTCACTTGGGCCTTTATTAAACAACTACCTGGCTGAACTCTCTGCCGCCTTCGCCCCTAGTCCGGTCACCATAATGCAATCTTCTGGACTTACCATCGCCGCAGACCAGGCTGCCAAACGGGGGATCAACCTTCTGCTATCGGGCCCTGCAGGAGGTCTGAGTGCGGCGAAAAACCAGGTTCAACCCGATAAGTTAATGACCTTCGACATGGGCGGCACATCAACCGATGTATCGTTAATCGACGAGGATATCAAAATTACCAACCAGGGCCATATTGCAGGTCTGCCTATCGCTATTCCCATGGCTGACATCCACACCATTGGTGCCGGCGGAGGTTCAATAGCCTACGTCGACCAAGGTGGCATACTGCAGGTGGGTCCACTTTCGGCGGGTGCTAAGCCCGGCCCAGCGTGTTATGGCCTAGGCGGAACACAGCCAACTGTTACAGATGCTAATGTGGTTTTAAAGCGACTACCTGCAAGCCAGCTACTTGCTGGGTCCCTGGCTATTGACGAGTCAAAGGCGATCACTGCTATCCTTAGCATTGGTCGTCAGCTCGGGCTTTCCGCCACGCAAACAGCCGAAGGCATCATTGCAATTGCCAACGAACATATGGCTCAGGCGTTACGTCTGATCTCCATCCAGAGAGGCTTTGACCCCAGAGAGTTTACCCTGACCTGTTTTGGTGGTGCAGGCGGCCTGCACCTGTGTGACCTGGCTGAGATGCTGGAAATTAGCACTGCGGTCATTCCTTTGCACAGTGGCGTGTTATCTGCACTGGGTATGCTCTGCGCAAAGCCAGGCAGAGAGCTGGTTAAAACCAAACTGAGCTTGTTACAGGAATTAAACAACAAGCAGATCCAGCAATGGCTAGACGAGCTTTATCAACATGGTTACAGGGAACTCAAGCAGGAGGGGGTTACCGATATCTATTCCCAAGCCAGCCTAGATCTTCGCTATCAGGGCCAGTCCCATACCCTTAACATTCCGTTTAACGACATCCCGGGTTGTCAGCATGAGTTTCAAAACCAGCATCAATTACGATACGGGCATCAACTGAACCAACCCATAGAACTTCTCAATATCCGGCTGAGACTGTCGTCACCCAGCAGGATCGACATGCCCAAGCCGCAGCCTCTATCCAGGGACCGCTCGCGTCTCCCAAGAATCGACAATTCAGGCAAGCCCGCTGATGCTAATAGCTATAAAACAGTTCGCAGAGAAGAGCTGATCGAGGGCAACAGCCTACCTGGCCCCTTTCTCATTCTGGAAGATCACACCTTGACTAGGGTGAAAGAAAACTGGACAGCGACCCTGACCAGCAGTGGCAGTTTAATGCTCCACAAAGAAATTATTTGATCTTTGCTTCTTTGTAGATAACGTGTTTTCGAACCACAGGATCGAATTTCTTGATTTCCATCTTATCCGGTGTGGTTTTCTTATTCTTGCTGGTGGTGTAGTAGTGACCCGTGCCAGCCGAAGACACCAGTTTGATTTTATCTCTCATTTTCGTATACCCTCTCTAACAGGAATATTTACATTATACACTGCAATTCCGATAATCTTTAAAGTCATTGCAGCTAAGTCATTGCAGCTAGTCATTGCAACAAAGTCATAGCAATTTATACTCGCCTCAACTGACCTACATAAAATTCAAGGGAGTGTCTTTGTCGATCCCTGAATCGCATATCTATACCGAAACAGCCTATTGCCTCAATCCAGGGTTCAGACCCTTTCACCTCTTGCCCTGAGGTCCGCAACAACCTTTTCCAGGCCGAGTTTGTCAATAATTCGCATACCTTTAGCTGACACTCTTAATTTCACAAAGCGCTTCTCACTGGCCAGCCAAAACCTGTGGTCATGGATATTTGGCAGAAATCTACGTCGCGTTTTGTTGTTGGCATGAGAAACATTGTTTCCGGTAATCGGTCTTTTTCCAGTAACCTGACAGACTCTGGACATTTTATTTTCCCGTTCAATTGATAAGTACCCCCCACAGCCACGCCGCAGGAGCGCGACTTTATACCAGATGCCCGATTCCTTTTCAATGTTTATAGCAATCCTTGTTCAACCATGGAAATAACCACACCCTGAGCGACGACCATGTGATCCAGGATACGGATATCCAGTTTTTCTACCAGTTCACGCAAATCCTGAGTTAAATCGATATCGGCGGCAGACAGTTGCCAGGATCCAGAAGGGTGATTGTGACTGATAATCAATGCACTTGCGTTTATAGCAAGGGCCTGTTGGACCACTACTCTCGGATAAACCTTCACTGAATTGACTGTCCCGGAAAATAGAATCTGAAATTCCAGTATGCGATTGGCAGCATCTAGATAAAGTACGGCAAACTGTTCAGTCTTGCAGCGCCCCAGTCGACCTAACAGGAATTGCCGCACATCGCTGGGCGCGTGCATCACATCAGAGCGCCTAAGGTTCTCCCAAATAACCCGATCGACCAATTCAAAACAGGCCCGCAATCGCAACCACCAGATAGAAGGTAGGCAATAAGCGTCTGATTCGGCATCATCACCGCGCAACCACTGCAGGTTCGGTTCTCGACACAAACGTGCATGCAACAGGTCAAGACTCTCCGGTTCATTGGATACGCCGAGAATAAGCGCCAGTAAATCCAGCTCTGAATAGCGGATCGGCTGCGAAACCTTGAGCCCACCGTCCGATTTCTGCCCACTCAAACCCCGCGTTGAGGCACTTTCCGCCATCTGAGATCCTATTTTCTGCCAGTTCTTTTAATATAGGAAATTATCTGTAGAGTGCTATAGCGACTGAAACTGTTTAAGATGCCGGATTATGCCCGAAGTAACAGGCGAAAGAGATGAACTCGAAGGGACAGTGTAATGGATAATACATTGCTAACGCTGAGAAATCGCAGGATCCTGCTTGGTGTAACGGGTGGCATTGCGGCTTATAAAGCAGCGGAATTGACTCGACGACTTCAGGATCAAGGGGCAAAAATTCGAATCATCATGACTCGATCTGCAACCGAGTTTATTACGCCTCTGACCCTACAGGCATTATCCACCAATCCAGTTCATCTTGACTTACTCAATCCGGATACAGAGTCAGCTATGGGCCATATTGAACTGGCACGATGGGCTGATCTCATATTAATAGTCCCCGCCAGTGCCAATTTCCTGGCTCGCCTTGCCAGCGGTCATAGCGATGATCTATTAACAACCGTTTGCCTGGCTGCTGAATGTCCCGTGGCGGTGGCACCTGCCATGAACCAGGCAATGTGGGCAAAACCAGCGACTCAAGCAAATCAAAAGCTGCTTGTCTCCAGAGGCGTGCATTTACTGGGACCCGATCATGGTATCCAGGCCTGCGGTGATACCGGTGCAGGTAGACTACTGGAGATTGACCGATTAATTCTGGCAACCAGTGAGCTGTTTGATTCAGGCGAGCTCACCGGTAAGACTGTTATGATAACAGCGGGCCCAACCAGGGAAGCCATTGATCCGGTACGCTACATCAGCAATCACAGTAGTGGCAAACAGGGTTATGCACTTGCACAAGCCGCGCTAGACGCCGGTGCCAGGGTTATCCTGATATCCGGTCCAACCCAGTTGGCGGCGCCGGACCGAGCTGAGCTGGTATCAGTGGTGAGCGCACAGGACATGCACGATAACGTTCAATCCAGACTGTCAGAAACCGACATATTTGTCGGGGTTGCCGCTGTTGCTGACTACCGACCAAAACTAGCACAAAATCAAAAAATCAAGAAAAACGCGGCAAACAAACGTACCCTCACCCTGGAGTTTGTAGAGAATCCAGACATAATCGCCGAAGTAGCAGACAGTGTGCCTAAACCCTTTACGGTGGGCTTTGCAGCGGAAACCGAGAACATTGAAGCTTACGCTCGTAAGAAATTAATAGAAAAGAAACTCGATCTCATCATCGCAAACAATGTAGCAAACGCCCAGATCGGATTTAACAGTGACCTCAACGAAACCACCATCCTATGGCAGGAAGGCAAGGTTAATATGCCAACCATGTCCAAGCGGGCCTTGTCTGAGAAGATTGTCACCATCATTTCCCAGCACATCAAGCAAAGAATATGAACGTTCAGATTCGAATTCTTGATAGCAAAATCGGCGCCGGCATTCCCTTACCCGAATATGCAACCGAAGGTTCAGCAGGCATGGACCTTCGCGCCTGCCTGGCGACAACGTTGAATGTCCAACCCGGTGAGACCCATCTCATTTCAACCGGTATGGCGATTTATATCGAAGACCCGAATTTTGCAGCGGTGATCCTGCCCAGGTCTGGTCTTGGTCACAAGCATGGCATTGTCTTGGGTAACCTGGTCGGCTTGATCGATTCAGATTATCAGGGTGAGCTCATGGTTTCTTGCTGGAACCGGGGGCATAGCGAATTTTCCATCCAGCCTGGAGATAGAATTGCCCAGCTGGTGGTGTTACCAGTAGCCCAGGCTGAATTTGAAATTGTCGAGTCCTTTGATAGTTCAAGCCGAGGTAAAGCCGGCTTTGGTTCGACCGGTAAAAAATAGCCCAGGTAACTTGACCGTCGTAAAGAATCCACAGTAGGCGAACCCTCATCATGATATCATTTCAGCTTTTGAGAACGCCATCATGACCGTCAACATAGACAGAGCCCTTAATATCGCCAAGGTGCTCACCGAGGCACTACCTTATATCCAGCGGTTTACGGGTAAAACTATCGTCGTAAAATACGGCGGCAATGCGATGACTGAAACACAACTCAAGCATAGTTTTGCAAAAGATATCGTGCTCATGAAGCTGGTCGGATTGAACCCTGTAATCGTCCATGGCGGTGGACCCCAGATCGGTAATTTTTTACAGCAACTGAATATTCATTCGGAATTCGTCGATGGTATGCGGGTCACAGATAGTGAAACCATGGACGTCGTGCAAATGGTATTAGGGGGTCTTGTTAATCAGGATATTGTCAGCCTAATCAACCAGACCGGTGGAAGAGCGATAGGGTTAACTGGCAAGGATGCGTCGCTCATAGAAGCCAAAAAAATGCTTATCGAAAAAGCAACACCGTCTCTTACTGCACCCGAGATTATTGATATTGGCCATGTCGGCGAGGTAACCCATATTAATCGTGAAGTACTCGATATAGCCAGTAACAGTGACCTGATCCCAGTCATCGCGCCAATTGGAACCGATAAGGCTGGACAGACTTTCAACATCAATGCTGATCTGGTGGCCGGTGCCATTGCCGAGGAGCTCAAGGCAGAAAAACTGATTCTGCTTACTGATGTTTCCGGTGTTGAGGATGAAAATGGTAAATTACTGTCCAGGTTAAACTCAAAACAGGTCTCTTCACTCATTAGCAGCAATACCATTCATGGTGGTATGCTACCTAAAATCCAGTGCGCCCTTGACGCTGTCAGTCGGGGCGTTAGCAGCGCGCACATCATCGATGGCAGGGTGGCGCACGCTGTCCTGCTGGAAGTGTTAACCGATGAAGGCGTAGGTACAAAGATTACCCCGATGCAAGAATGAGCACTTCAAGACCCGCCAAGGGTTCAAGACGACAGCATATCCTCGAGTGTTTCGCACATATGCTGGAACAGGGCCCCGGACAGAAGATCACCACTGCTAAATTAGCCAGACAAGTCGGAGTATCTGAGGCCGCTCTGTACCGGCATTTTCCCAGTAAAGCAAAAATGCTGGAAGCACTGATCGAATTTGTAGAAGAATCAATTTTCTCGAGAATATCCATCATTTTAGATGAGCCCCAGAGCACCGCTGACCGCTGCAATCAACTTCTCTTACTGGTTCTCACTTTCAGCGAAAAAAACCCGGGTATCAGTCGCTTACTCACTGGCGAACCCTTAACCGGTGAATCTACCAGGCTGCGAAAACGTGTTAATCAGTTTTTTGAAAGAATAGAAGCCCAGCTAAGGCAGGTCCTGAGAGAATCAGAATTACACGGAGAACGACCGCCAAAGCTGGAACCAAACACCAGCGCCCTGCTCATGATGAACCTGATCGAAGGTAGATTAGGGCAATTTGTCAGAAGTGATTTTCAAAAACAGCCGACCCAGGGCTGGACTGAACACTGGCAACTCATCAGAACCGGTCTGTTTGGCTGACCCAGACTTTTAACTCACGCCATAGGTACGCCGGTAAGCAAGCATTCGTTCTATCTGGTCTTTTGAAGATTGTGCAGAAAGATACTCAATAATATCCGCAAATTTGACGATGCTGATCACTGGAACCTGAAACTCCTGTTCCACCTCCTCAATGGCAGAAAGTTGACCACTGCCTTTTTCCTGACGATCTATCGCAACCACCACACCAGCGACCTGGCCTGCCTGTTCCTGAATCAAATCAATGGCGCCGCGAATAGCCGTACCCGCTGTGATGACATCATCAACAATCATAACCTTACCCGTGATTTCAGCGCCAACCAACTGACCTCCTTCACCATGTTTTTTTTCCTCCTTTCGGCTATAAGCATAGGGCACATTTCGTTGATAATGGGTGCTTAAGCCAATGGCAGTCGCACTAACCAGCGGAATACCCTTGTAGGGAGGACCGAATAAAACATCATAGGGAACCGCAGAGGCCTGCAGGGCTTGAGCATAATACTGCCCCAACCTGGCCAGGGATTCGCCATCCTGAAACAGGCCTGCATTAAAGAAATACGGGCTTTTGCGACCCGATTTTAAGGTGAACTCGCCAAATTTAAGAACATCCCTCTGAATAGCAAATTCAATGAATTCATGGATAAATTCCGCCGCTGATTGCATTTCAAAATCCTCGTTCAAGCCCTCTGATATTCAATTAATTTCATGATGCCATCTCTAGCCAGATCAAGCAGTGCATCTAACTCAGACCGGTCAAAGGGTGCAGCTTCAGCCGTACCCTGCACTTCAATAAAGTGACCCTGTTCAGTCATCACCACGTTCATATCGGTATCAGCCGTTGAATCTTCAGTATACTCCAGATCGAGAACAGGTCGGCCTTTGACAATACCCACGGACACAGACGCCACGTATCTTCTTTTAATCTGTGCAGCCTTCGGCAATCGATCCAGGGCATCAAACAAAGCCACGCAAGCACCGGTTATTGCGGCTGTGCGGGTTCCGCCATCGGCCTGAATAACATCGCAATCTATTTTCACCGTGTTCTCCCCCATGGTCGACAAATCCACCGCGGCTCGCAATGACCTTCCTATCAATCTCTGTATTTCCTGAGTTCGCCCGGACTGCTTGCCTCTTGCCGATTCTCGACCCATTCGCTCATGAGTCGACCTGGGTAGCATCCCGTACTCTGCGGTTACCCAGCCTTCTCCTTTACCGCGCATAAAAGGTGGCACCCCAGATTCCAGACTCGCCGTGCAAATGACCTGGGTGTCGCCAAAACTAACCAGAACCGACCCTTCTGCATGTTTATTGAAATTACGCATAATGCTGATATCGCGTAATTCATTATACTTGCGACCTGCACTTCTATTGATTATCGACATATTCTTCCAAAGACTGTTAATGACATATTGATTATACTTCGCTTAACTGAGAAAAACTGCGAAGTTACAGACATGATTACTAGTATGACCGCGTTCGCCCATGTTGAGTGCGAACAATTCAGTTGGCAGGTGCGTTCTGTCAATCATCGTTATCTGGACGCGGCGTTCCGATTACCCGATCACTATAAACACCTGGAGCCTAGTCTCCGCGGGCTGCTAAAAAAATATGTTAAACGGGGTAAAGTTGAGGCGGTACTGCGATCCTCACCCGGCCAGCCGGAAGTAAAAAAGCTCAATCAAGATCTGCTTGACGAGCTAACCCAGAATCTGAATATCATCGCCACTCGGCTACCGGACGCTCAACAACCTACCACGCTGGATTTGCTGCAATGCCCCGGCGTGCTCGAGTCCCAGACAAGTGAGCAGGGGCAGGACAATGATATCAGCATCGGTTTCGAGGAAAGCCTGGTTTCTCTGGTTGAAATGCGCGTCAGAGAGGGTGCTGAGACAGCAGCAGCGATTGAACATAAACTGGTAGGATTGACGGAACTCATCGCGGTGGTACGCAGCCAATTACCCGCTTTATTAGCACAACAAAAGGCCCGGTTACTTGATCGACTCGCCGAACTGAAAACCGACTTTGATCAGGATCGAATTCACCAGGAATTTATTTTTCTGGCCAACAAAGCAGATGTCGCCGAGGAGCTTGAAAGGCTCACTATGCATATTCAGGAGGTTAGAAGAGCCCTTCAGGCAGAGGGAGAGTCGGGAAGACGACTGGATTTTCTCATGCAGGAATTGAATCGGGAAGCCAATACCCTTTCCTCAAAATCCATTGCTGTATCTTCCACGCTGAACGCAGTCGATATGAAAGTGATTATTGAACAGATGCGTGAACAGGTACAGAATATCGAATAACCCGTTGACGACACTGCCACTGGCCAAATCAATCAGAGAACTTAGCACGCCAAAACTCGCTTGCATGAATGCACTACATTCATAACAGGTGAACAATCAACAGGTTCATTGGTAGCATTGATATCCATGCTTTAGTAACCTCTGAATCCCAAATTAAACTGCTCGAGCAATTCATATCCGCTCATAACCGAATAGAAATCATGTCACTACAAAGAGGCCAGGTCTTCGTTATTTCAGCACCTTCTGGTACCGGAAAAACCAGCCTGGTAAAAGCACTCCTTGAAAGAAATTCTGCTGCCCAGGTCTGCGTCTCTCATACCACCAGAAAAATCAGGCCCGGAGAAATAGACGGGTTGAATTATTTCTTTATCAGCCGACAGAACTTCAAGAAGATGCTGGCTGATGATCAATTCATCGAATCTGCAGAAGTGTTCGGGCACCTCTATGGTACAAGTAAGCGCGAGGCTAATCAGATTCTGGCATCTGGCAGGCACATCATTCTGGAAATTGACTGGCAGGGTGCATTGCAGGTCAAGGCATCCATGCCGAACAGCCAGATGATTTTTATTCTACCGCCCTCCCTTGCAACCCTTCGCCAGCGCCTGGTTAATCGTAACCAGGATGACCGGGATACCGTTGAGCGGCGATTAACCGGTGCCATCGAAGAAATCAGGCATCACCACCGCTTTGATTTTCTCCTGGTCAACAACCTATTTGATACCACATTGCAGGAACTGGAACAGATCCTGTTTTCAGATGGTTCCACTTTTGCGCACGATGCCCAATTAACCGAGCTAGCACCTTTGATAAACCAACTCCTGGTAGAACCATTAAACTAACCAGGAACCCACGGATTGATTGCCAGTTGGCCCCAATAGGGCTACAATCCGCCCCCCCTTGCCAATTTAGCGGCAAGGCTTTTGAAAAATCATTTGGTTCAAGGAAAATGTTTAATGGCTAGAGTTACCGTTGAGGACTGTTTGGAAAATGTAGACAACCGCTTTGAACTGGTCATGGTAGCCAGTAAGCGTGCCCGACAAATTGCCAATGAAGGCAAGGATCCACTGGTCCCAATCGAAAATGACAAAGCGACCGTACTCGCTCTCAGAGAGATCGCAGAAGGTCTGGTAACAGCAGAGATTCTGACCGAAAAGCCCCGCGAAAATTTTGAGCCTATCGCCATGGAACTGTTAGCCGATAGTTTCGAACGGCACGACGCAGAGTTCTAGCAGAAGGGTACACTTTCCTGCAATCGTTGGTATAGTTAATCTATGCAGACGATCGACAATCTAGCAACCGATCTCAATGAATACCTGGAACCCAAACAGGTCAAGCAAGTCGTTCGCGCTTATCATTTTGCAAAAGATGCCCACAAAGGCCAAACCAGGAAATCGGGTGAACCCTACATCAATCACCCCCTGGCAGTTGCCAGTATTCTTTCCGGCATGCACATGGATCATCAATGTCTCATGGCGGCCCTCCTGCATGATGTAATAGAAGATACCGGCATACCGAAACATCTGTTAAGCGTGGAATTCGATCAGGAAGTTGCCGATCTAGTCGACGGCGTAAGCAAACTGAAAAGCATGTTCCACTCACGCGCCGAGGCGCAGGCCGAAAATTTTCAAAAAATGGCCCTGGCAATGGCCAAGGATATCCGGGTCATTCTGGTCAAACTTGCAGATCGTCTGCATAACATGCGAACCCTCGGCCATCTGGATAGTGAACGAAGGCGCCGAATTGCCAAGGAAACACTGGAGATTTACGCGCCAATTGCATTAAGGCTGGGTATGAATGCAATCAGAATAGAATTCGAGGAACTGGGCTTTAGAGCACTGTATCCGCTTCGATCTTCCATGATTGAAAAAGCCGTTAAAAGAGCCCGAGGAAACCGCAAGGAAGTTGTCTCTAAAATAAGCCAGTCCATCGTAAGTTGTCTAAAAAGAGAGGGTATAAAGGCAACCGTAACGGGCCGAGAAAAACATCTCTACAGCATCTACGACAAAATGCGACTAAAAAGACGTTCCTTTACCGAAATAATGGACGTTTACGCCTTTCGAATTATCGTTACAGATGTGGATACCTGTTACCGCACCCTGGGTTCTGTTCACAATCTCTACAAACCCGTGGCCGGCAGATTTAAAGATTATGTCGCGATACCCAAAGCCAATGGTTATCAATCCCTGCACACCACTTTATTTGGCATGCACGGTTTGCCCATAGAGATTCAGATAAGAACAGCAGAAATGGAAATGGTTGCCAACAACGGCATCGCTGGGCACTGGTTATATAAAAGTAACGATGCATCCGCCTCCGGAAGCCACCGGCGGGCAAGGGAATGGATGCAGGGTTTACTGGAATTACAGCAGAGCGCAGGGAATTCACTGGAATTTATAGAAAACGTTAAAATTGATCTATTCCCTGACGAGGTCTATATATTTACCCCAATCGGTGAAATTTATGAGCTTCCGAACGGTTCTACACCTATCGATTTCGCCTATGCGGTGCATACGGATATCGGTAATACCTGCATCGCCTGCCGTATTGATCGTCGACTGGCACCACTCAGCGCTGTTCTAGAAAGTGGCCAGACGGTCGAGATAGTCACAACAAAAGGTGCCTTGCCGAACCCAGCCTGGCTGAGTTTCGCGGTGACAGGAAAAGCCAGAGCCAGCATTCGAATTGCCCTCAAACACCAGCATTTAAACGAATCGGTCGAACTCGGACGAAGACTACTTGAACGGGCCGTCCAGTCATTTGATAAAACACTGGCTGATATAGACAAGCAGGCACTCAAACAACTGCTGGATCAAAAGCAGTTGAAATCAATTGACGATCTTTTAGCTGAGATAGGCCTGGGTAATCAGATGTCTAACATTATTGCCCGAAAACTAATTAACAATCCGGACACAGTCAGTGATATAGAACTCTCCTATCACGGCCCACTGGCTATTACCGGCACCGAAGGCCTGGTGGTGACCTATGCCAAATGCTGCCGGCCTATTGCTGGAGACCCTATCGTTGGCCACATCAGTGCTGGACGCGGCATCGTTATCCATGTGGAGACCTGCGGAAATATGACCGAAATCAGGGACAAGGGTGATGAGATAATGACGGTACGCTGGGAACCTGGCGTCGACCAGGAATTTGCAGTTGAACTGCGGGTAGAGCTGGAACACGAAAAAGGCATGATCGCCATGCTGGCGTCAACTATTACCAGCGCCGAGGCTAATATTGAACGAATAAGCCTGCTTGAGAAAGACGCTCATCTAGCCATTGTCAATATTGTCATGACCTTAAAGGATCGGGTCCACCTGGCCAGAGTTATTCGCAAGGTAAGACATATCCACAACATTAATAAAATTATTCGATTGAAAGGCTAATGGAAAAAATCACAACAATTTCCACCACTGCAGCGCCACAGGCACTGGGCCCCTACTCACAGGGAGTCGTCACAGGCGGGCTATTATTCGTCAGCGGCCAAATAGGATTAATTCCCGAAACCGGACAGCTGATCGACGACGACCTCAGCCATCAGACAAAACAGGTCTTTGACAATATCCACTCGATTTGCGCAGCCGCTGGCGTGGGCATGCAGAATATTGTCAAACTAACCATCTATTTGACAGACCTTTCCCAATTCAACCTGGTCAACGAACTCATGCAGAGCAGGTTTGACAAACCCTATCCTGCAAGAGCGACGGTCGAGATCAGTGCCCTGCCAAAGAACGCGCTAATCGAGATCGAAGCAGTGGCGGCCATGACTGTCGGTGGCTAAAACGCTTGAAAACGTGTCCGTCGCCACGCTCAAGGGTGTGGGACCGGCTATGTTTAAAAAACTGGAACAGTTGTCCATCCATAATCTGCAGGACCTGTTACTGCACCTGCCGCTTCGCTATGAAAACAGAACCAGAATAACGGCCATAGCCGATGCTCATCCTGGCGACCACCTGGTACTAAAAGGCCAGATCGTAAGTACTCAAATTCAATTTGGAAGACGAAGAAGTCTTGTTGCTAGCCTGAGAGATGAAACCGGGCAAATCAACCTGCGTTTTTACTACTTTGGAAAAACACAGCAAGCCCAGTTGGAAGGGTTACCTGAAATCCGCTGCTTTGGCGAAATAAGGCGAGGTGCCTCGGGTCTGGAGTTGTACCATCCCGAATACAGTAACCAGTTAAATCAGCCTCTGGAAACAACGTTAACCCCGGTGTACCCGAAGACTGAAGGAATCAGCCAGAACCAGCTTCGTAAATTAGTATTGCAGACTCTGGTAACCTTGCAACAAAGCCAGCTTCTCGCCAATCTCATCAATGTACCAGGTCGACCGTTGATCACTGATAGCCTTGTTCATCTGCACCAACCTTTAGCCAACAGTGACCTTGAGCGACTCAGCGAAGGCTTGGACCCGGCACAACGAGCGCTGTCATTTGAAGAACTCACCGCACATCAGATCGGTATCCTGTTCATGCGAGAGAAATTGACCCAGCTGCCAGCACCACAATTCGGGGAACCTTCAGGCCTGGTTGAGCGTTTCATCAAACAATTAAATTTTACGTTGACCCAGGCACAAAAGAGAGTCGCCGCAGAAGTCTCACAAGACCTGCAAAGAAGCACACCCAGCCTTCGCCTTCTGCAGGGTGATGTTGGTTCCGGAAAGACCGTTATCGCTGCTCTTGCGGCCGTACAGGCCTGTGAAAATCAGTTTCAGACAGCATTGATGGTGCCGACTGAGATACTGGCCGAACAGCACTATGTCACTCTCAAGGCCTGGCTCGAGCCACTCAACATCACGGTAAACTGGCTTGCCAGCAGTATCAAAGGTAAACAGCGAAGCCAGCTACTTGATGACCTGCGCACCGGCAGACTGCAGGTCATCGTCGGCACCCATGCATTATTTCAGGATCAAGTCAGCTTCAAGCAACTGGGCCTGGCCATTATAGACGAGCAGCACCGCTTTGGCGTTCATCAAAGAATGGCGCTGCGCGACAAGGGCGAAAAACAAGGATTGATGCCGCATCAGTTAATCATGACTGCAACACCAATTCCTAGAACCCTGACCATGAGCCTATACGGCGACATGGACTGTTCGGTCATCGATGAACTCCCGGCAGGTCGAACACCCATCACCACCCGCATCATTCCAGGTAGCAGGCGCATTGAAATCATCGATCGATTGAAAGCAGCCTGTGTCTCAGGCGCTCAAGCCTACTGGGTCTGTACCCTGATAGAAAGCTCAGAGATCCTGGCAGCTCAGGCGGCTCAGGATACCGCTAAACAATTAGAAAAAGCCCTGCACCCATTAGTGGTCGGGCTCGTGCACGGCCGAATGTCTGGCCTGGAAAAGGCCCGGGTGATGGAGAGATTCAGCAATGGCGAGATTCAGGTACTGGTCGCCACGACCGTCATTGAAGTCGGCGTCGACATTGCCAATGCCAGTTTCATGGTTATAGAAAACGCCGAACGGCTAGGCCTGACCCAACTGCATCAATTGCGCGGCCGAGTCGGTCGAGGTCAATCAAAAAGCTTCTGCTTATTGCTGTATGCCACACCGCTGGGAGAGGTCAGTAAAAAACGTCTGAATGTCATACGCCACAGTCAGGACGGATTTTTTATTGCCGAGCAGGATCTCATCATCCGAGGACCAGGTGATGTGCTTGGAGACCGTCAATCCGGTAACGTCAATTTCAAAATAGCTGATTTAATGCGGGATCAGGATATGCTTGACGAAGCAATCACGCTTGCCCGACAATTATTTTCAGAAAACAGTACAGTCGCTAAAGCACTGGTGCAGCGCTGGATTGGTTCAGTCTCGGATTACGGCCAGGTCTAATAAAATAACTGCCATTATTCTGAATCAAAAATGGCCTGCTCGAACTGCCCCTCACTTCGAGCGACAACGGTTGCAACAGTTGCATCACCCACCACATTCACCACTGTGCGGGTCATATCAAGAAGTCGATCAACACCGATAATCAGGGCAATACCCTCTACTGGCAAGCCAACCTGGGTCAACACCAGGGCCAATGTGATCAGCCCGACACCCGGTACACCAGCTGTACCAATTGATGCCAGGGTTGCTGTCAAAATCACCATCAGATAGCCCGAGAGCGAAATATCGACATTAAAAGCCTGCGCGATAAAAACAGTCGCTACGCCTTGCATAATAGCCGTGCCGTCCATATTAATGGTGGCACCCAACGGAATAATAAAGCTGGCGACCTGATTCTTGACACCGAGCCTCTTCTTGACCGCTTCCAGCGTAACCGGCAGGGTTGCGCCACTGGAAGACGTCGAAAACGCAAAAACCATCACTGGCATCATCTTTTTGTAAAAAGTGATGGGATTCAGCCCAGCAACGAATCGAATCAGCATAGGGTAGGTAACAAAAAAATGCACCATCAGTACCAATAAAACGGCCACGAAATAATAAATCAACTGGGAAATAGCCGAGAAACCCATTTTTGAAAACAACGTCACCATCAAACAGAAAACACCGATGGGAGCGACATTCATCAGCATTAACACCAGGCGCATTACAACTTCATTCCAATCATTGAAAGTATCCCGAAGACGCTCCCCATGAGCGCCAGCTTTGGTAATGGCAACCCCCAGTAGAATCGCGAAAACAATAATCTGCAGCATATTAGTTTCGGCCATCGCCTGTATGGGATTGGTGGGGAATATATTGATTACGACCTGTTTCAGAGAAGGGCTTTCCTTGGCCACAAATTCAGTGGCTGTCGCCATATTAAAGCCCATGCCCGGATTAATCAGATTGGCTAACAGCAGGGCCAGACAAATTGCAATAGCGGTGGTCATCAGGTACAGACCCACAGCCTTGATACCAATTCGACCCATGTGGCCTTCACCTGAGAGATTACTTGCGCCCGAGACCAGGGACACAAACACCAGCGGCACGACTAAGAGTTTCAAACTGGCTATAAAGACCTTGCCACCCACATCGAAGATACCATCAACCACATAAACTGTGAGTAAACTCGATGTATCCAGTGCCATGGCATGAATTAACGAGCCCAGTACCAGACCCAGTAGCATGCCCAGTAAAATATTTCGCGTCAGTTTACTCCGATCCATAATCTGTCCTAAGCCAGTTCTTCCATTTCAAAATCTTCCTTGCTTACACCACACTCTGGACAGACCCAGTCTTCGGGAATATCTTCCCAGCGTGTACCCGCGGCAACTCCCTCTTCTTCCAGGCCTTCTTCTTCATCATAGATAAATCCACAAACAATACATTGCCACTTTTTCATAATAGTTTCTTCACCATCTTTCAATAATTCCCAAAAAAAATAAACGCACCCCAACGGATGTGCTGTGATCACAAGACCCGTATACTAACTCATTTGTAATATGACAAACATGCCCAAATAATGCTGCAAACGCTGATTGATGACTGGCAACAAAAAGCCCCCCTGCTAATACAAGTATCACGGCTAGACCGGCCGGTTGGATCTGTGCTGCTACTCTGGCCAACCCTCTGGGCCCTATGGATTGCCGCGGAGGGCTTCCCGGGCTGGCACCTGCTCAGCGTATTCTGCCTGGGTACCCTGCTGACCCGTTCGGCTGGCTGTATCATTAACGATATTGCCGACCGGAAAATAGATCCGCACGTTGAGCGAACCCGGCATCGGCCCCTGGCGACCGGCCAATTAAACGTTTTCACCGCGATTCTGTTCATGGCCTTTCTCCTGTTCATTTCCCTGCTACTGGTGCTGAGCACAAACCTGCATACCTTCTTGCTGGCGATTGCCGCTGCGTTTGTTGCTGGTCTCTATCCCTTTGTAAAAAGAATCAGCCACTTGCCCCAGATCGTTCTTGGGATTGCATTTTCCTGTGGAATACCCATGGCATTCACCGCCGTAACAAATTCGTTGCCGCTGATCTGCTGGTTGTTATTCCTTGCCAACCTAGTCTGGGTGGTGGCTTACGATACTGAATATGCCATGGTAGACCGGGAAGATGACCTAACAATCGGAGTCGGTTCGACCGCCATTTTATTTGGTGATCTGGACCGCCTGATGATAGCTTTGCTGCAATGCCTTTTTGTTGTCATGCTCATCCAGATGGGCAATGAACTGGCTTTCGAGACTTCTTTTTACGCCAGTACCATCGCTGTATCCTGCCTATTCATCTACCAGCAATTCCTGATCAGAAACCGCCAGCGAGAAAAGTGCTTAACGGCATTCCTGAATAATCAGTGGGTCGGCGGCTTAATTTTTCTAGGCGTCCTGGTGCAATATTAGAAGCCACTATGAATGCTGCCATAAAAATCATCGATCGGATCAGCGAAGCCATTGGGCACGGTATAGCGTGGCTGGCTTTGATGATGATGATTCTTACCGGGGTGGTGGTCATCGCTCGATATTTCTTTAATTTTGGATCCATCGCCATTCAAGAATCGATTATGTATCTGCACGCAACACTATTCATGCTCGGCATTGCCTATACCCTCAAACAAGGCGGCCATGTTCGAGTTGATATATTGCAAAGAAATCTCTCACCGCGTCGACAATGCCAGATCGAACTCATCGGTTTCGTGATTTTTCTACTGCCAGTCGCCCTGTTTATGTTTTTCAGCAGTCTAAACTATGTTCGATTTTCCTGGTCGCTGCTCGAATCTTCCGGCGCACCAGGAGGATTACCCGGTATTTTCTTACTGAAAACCCTGATTCCCATCATGGCGCTCGGCCTACTCCTGCAGGGTATCGCTGAAGCCCTTAAAAACCTGGTTAAACTTAGAACAGCAAACCATGGCTGAATATGCCTCACTCATGTTGTTTGCAAGCGTCTTCTTATTATTACTGATGGGCTATCCGGTCGCTCTAACCCTTGCCGGCACCTCATTGCTGGCAGCAGCTGTGGGAATTGCTACGGGACATTTTGATCTTGTTTTCCTCTATGCCACGCCTAATCGCGTGTTTGGAATTATGACAAACCAGACCTTGATAGCAGTCCCTTTATTTGTACTGATGGGCATAATTCTGGAAAAATCAAAGATTGCTGAAGACCTGCTCGACGCCATGACCCGTTCCTTTGGCGCCCTTCCAGGGGGTCTGGGATTTGCGGTATGTATGGTCGGCATGCTGATGGCTGCGAGCACAGGAATCGTCGGCGCTACTGTCGTGACCATGGGCCTCATGTCGCTGCCTACCATGTTAAAAGCAGGCTATCATCCTTCGCTGGCGACGGGCACCATCTGCGCTACTGGGACGCTGGGCCAGATCATTCCACCGTCCATAGCACTGGTACTGCTCGGCGACGTTATCGCCAGCGCTTATCAACAGGCTCAGCTTTCAATCGGTATTTTCAACCCACGATCTATTTCGGTGGGCGACCTATTCGCCGGAGCGATAATTCCAGGCTTCATTCTGGTTGCCCTGTACAGCCTGCTGGTAGTGCTCACTGCAGTCTTCAAACCAGAACTGGCACCCCCTACAAAATTGCCAACGGTGAAACTTAATCAGCTTCTATTCAGTGCTATGCCCCCATTGCTACTGATTGTGACCGTTCTCGGATCAATTCTGTTAGGCATGGCAACGCCCACAGAAGCTGCCGGTGTTGGCGCCCTGGGTGCTTTCCTGCTGGCCCTGGGTAAAGGCACCTTCAATACAGACAAACTCAGAAGCACGCTGCAGGCCACTACCCAAACAACCTCCATGGTATTTTTCATCTTAATCGGCGCTTCACTGTTTTCACTGGTTTTTCGAGGTTACGGTGGCGATGAACTGGTACAATCACTTTTTAACGACATGCCTGGCGGTGTGTTCGGCGCAACCTGTGTGGTAATGGTAGTTATATTTCTACTCGGCTTCATCCTTGATTTTATTGAAATTACCTTTGTTGTCGTGCCTATTGTTGGGCCAATCCTCATGGCCATGGGTGTTGACCCGGTCTGGCTGGGCATCATGATTGCCATCAATCTGCAGACCTCTTTTCTGACGCCACCATTTGGTTTTGCGCTATTTTACCTGCGTGGTGCAGTGGGTGATCAGGTTAAAACCAGCGACATTTATATCGGCGTAATCCCGTTCATATTAATCCAGCTGTTACTGCTGGTATTCCTGGCCTGGCAGCCCTGGATCGCAACCTGGTTACCCAGTCAGCTTTATAACTAATATCCCTCGAGTCTCGCCCGTATATTCATAAAAGCACGCTCGGAATATTCGTTGTAATCGATAACGCCTTTCCGGAAGTTCTCATAGGAACGATAAATTCTCATGCTCAATTCGTCATCACCAACCAATTCAGCAACTTTCTCATCAGAAATAAGTTTTAATTGCGCCAGAACATCATCGGGTAATCGACGCACTTTAACACCATGTTGTTCTACTAATTCCTTCAGCGCTGCATTGTTGCGGGCGGTGTACTCAGCGAGCACATCGTTACTAACAGCAAGTGTCGCTGTTCTCAGGATTGACTGCAGGTCGGCGGGAAGCGTCTCCCAGACCTGTTTATTGACAATCAATTCAAGATTCGGACCCGGCTCCTGCCAGCCCGGATAGTAATAATATTTGGCGACCTGGTGAAACCCAATAACAAGATCATTAAACGGACCCACCCATTCTGCCGCATCAATGACACCCGTCTGCAGGCTGGTAAATATCTCCCCACCCGGAATTGTAACGGCTGTACCACCTGCCGCTTCAAAGACTTCACCACCGAGCCCCGGTATACGCATCTTGACACCCTGGAGATCCGCCAGGGAATTAATTTCCTTGTTAAACCACCCCGCCATCTGAACACCGGTGTTACCCGCCGGTATCGGTACCAGGTCATAACGCGCATACAACTCTTCCCACAATGCCAAGCCACCGCCGTGTAACAACCAGCCATTCATTTCCTGCGCAGTTAAACCAAACGGTACCGCGGTAAAGAACTGCGCAGCAGGAACACTCCCGCGCCAGTAGTAGGCAGAGCCATGACCCATCTGCACCGTACCCTGGGATACGGCTTCAAATATCTCCATCGCCGGAACAATTTCACCTGCCCCATAAACCTTAATATCCAATCGCCCATTGCTCATCTCCCGAATCAGATCCGCCATGTGCTCGGGTGCCATGCCCATACCCGGGAAATTCTTTGGCCATGTCGTCACCAGCCGCCAGTGGAATATTTTCTCGGGCTGAAGCACTTTTCCCGGCTCTGTTTCTATCGCCTCTTCAGCGCAGCCGATAAGCAACCCAACCCAGATGACAACCCACATTCTAAAGAACATCTTTTCCCCTTGTTAACCAATCGCCTGCAAATTGGCGAAACTCAGCATAAGCCACTTGCTCCCGACCTGATCAAATTTAACCTGGACTCTGGCCTGCTTACCGGCACCTTCATAATTCAATATGACACCTTCACCAAATTTAGCATGCATTACCCTCTGGCCGAGTGCAAAATCAGTGCCTTCTACTTCGCTGAATATTCGCTTCACCTTATGCGAAGTCTGATAGGCCGGCCGCACTACGGTATCCTGTAGGCGTACTTCCTGAATCAGTTCTGCCGGTATCTCGGTTATAAATCGTGACTTCTGGTTGTAGTTTTCACTGCCATTCAAACGACGCGATTCTGCATATGTGATATACAATTTGCGCATCGCCCGAGTCACGCCAACGTAGCAGAGCCGACGCTCCTCTTCTAACCGGCCGGGTTCCTCCAGCGACATGTTATGAGGAAACAACCCCTCTTCGAGACCTGCCAGAAACACCACCGGAAATTCCAACCCCTTGGCGCTATGCATGGTCATCAGTTGCACACAATCCTCGTTGGCCTGCCCCTGACCTTCACCTGCCTCAAGGGCAGCATGGCCGAGGAATTCATCAACTACTGTCATTTCAGCCCTGCTGTCGGGATCAAACATAAAATTGTCATCGGGATCAAACGTTCTCGCTGCAGAGACCAGCTCAGCAAGATTTTCTAATCTCGCCTGGCCCTTCTCTCCGCCTTCGCGTTCAAAATGCGCTCTCAGACCAACCTGCTGAATAATGGCCTCAACCAGTAGCGGCAGATCCATCTCGGCTGTTGCTTCATCCAGGTTATTGATCAGGTGCATGAACCCTTCAATCGCTGTCTTGGATCGGTTAGTAAGCGTATCCGATTGACATAACTGAACAGCGGCCTGCCAGAGCGAAACCGTTTGTTGCCTGGCAAACCCTCGGATCTGCTCCAGAGTCTTCCCGCCGATGCCCCTGGCTGGCAGATTAACGACCCGTTCAAACGCTGCATCGGCATCGCGCTGATTGACCAGTCTGATGTAAGCCAGGGCTGTGCGAATTTCTGCTCGCTCGAAAAAACGTTGCCCGCCATAGATACGATAAGGCATCTGGGATCTTAGCAGCGCTTCCTCAAGAACCCGGGACTGGGCATTGGAACGATACAAAATGGCAGCCTCACTGTAACCATTACCGTCCGCAAACCACTGTTTGATGCGCTCTACAATGTAACGAGCTTCATCAATTTCATTGTAGGCAGCATACAGTGAAATAGCATCGCCCTGGCCATCTTCGGTCCATAGCTGCTTTCCCAGGCGATCTGAATTGTTCATGATCAGGCTGTTGGCAGCCCCTAAGATGGTATTGGTCGACCGGTAGTTCTGTTCAAGGCGGATCATCAGAAAGTCCGGGAAATCATCCTGAAAGCGCTGAATGTTTTCTATCTTGGCACCGCGCCAGCCATAAATGGATTGATCATCATCACCCACTACCATCAGGTTATTGCGTTCACCCGCAAGAATTCGCAGCCATGCATATTGAATGCCATTGGTATCCTGAAATTCATCCACTAATAGAGCGGCAAAGCGCTCCTGATAGTGTTTCAGTAGCGCTGGCTGCTTAAGCAGGGTTTCATGGGTGCGTAGCAGTAATTCGGCAAAATCAACCATACCGCCGCGCTGGCAAGCTTCTTCATACACTCGATAGACGCTTAACTGGGTCTTCACATACAGGTCGCCAAAATCTTCAATATGCTCGGGCCTCAGGCCTTCATCCTTCTGCGCATTGATCCACCACACAGCCTGCTTGGCTGGCCACTTCTTGTCATCCAGGTTCAGCCCAGCCATCACCCGCTTTACCAGCCTAAGCTGATCATCAGCATCGATAATCTGGAAATTCTGGTCCAGATCAGCGTCACGCCAATGCGCTCTGAGAAATCGATGCGCCAGGCTATGGAAGGTCCCCACCCACATGCCGCGCAGAGGTACCTGCAGTAAAGACTCAATCCGCGCCCGCATCTCTGCAGCCGCTTTATTAGTAAAGGTAACCGCCAGAATACTAAATGGTGATAAACCCTGCGTTTGAATCAACCAGGCAATTCTATGGGTCAGCACCCGGGTTTTACCGCTGCCTGCACCAGCCAGCACAAGACCGCTGCCAAGCGGCGCTGTCACCGCTTCACGTTGCGCCGGATTCAAAGAATCAAGAATATGAGAAACATCCATTTAAGTAAGATTTACCTGACCAAACATTTTAATGATATAGACATGTCCAAACATTTATATAAGATTTAACTGAGCAAAACCTTAAATAATATTTAACTGAATAACCGACCATTGGCTTTGACAGTATTTAATTACCCGTTACAGCGATCTCATAACCATCGAGATCAACCAGGGCAAACTGCCGGGTGCCATAATCTTGCTTTCTTATTACGCCAGGTCGTAAACCATCTTGTTCGAGCGCTGCCCAGAGACTATCCAGGTCATCAACATCGAAATAGAGAACTACATCACGATGGCCCTGATGATTCTTCCTTCTCGCTGGCGCGTTTTCCCCATGCTCATTTAACATCAGCTCAATGCTGCCTATGGCAAGCTTAGCCCAACCAATGCGGCCCTCATAGCACCATGAATCAACCAAGCTAAAACCCAGGGCCCGGGCATAAAAATCAATACTTGTCGCCACATCTTCTACATTGAGCAATACGGTTAACCGCTGGATGACCATGCTGTCTCCGGTAAACAAACGATGGCTTAATACTGACAGTGGTATTGTCCAATCATTACCGGTTTCATTCAAGTAAATAACCCTGTGCAAAGCCATCAGCAGCTTAAAACAAAGCTGGGTCCTTTGACTTTAAAGCAGCGAAATGCTCTGATGCGTCTCAGCTTAGATAGTCATGTTTGTCAGGCCGCAATAAACCCAAGAACAGTGCAGAAGAATTTTCAGCGATCATGAATTTAATCGATAAATGGATCCTGTCTTACAGGCGGAAGTCCGCGAATTTCCTGTTCGATGGCGATGACCTGCTTTTCAAGAAGCTCATCACTACCAGCAAGACCTATGGTGAATATGGCGTTGGCAAATCAACGCGCTGGGTGCTGAATAATTCCCAGGCCAGCGTTCTTGCCGTTGACTCCTCCCAGGCCTGGATCGAAGTGGTGCGAACCGGTAACCCAACAACCGAGCGATTAGATATCCAGTGGATTGACCTGGGCACCCTGGGTTGGGCGGGCAGACCTGGATCCTATGAAAAACGAGATCAATTCTGGGCCTATATCGAATCTATCTGGAACCGAGACCAGCGCCCCGATCTGGTGCTGGTGGATGGCAGGTTTCGGGTTGCCTGTTTCCTTTACTCCCTGGCTACGGGAACGCCAGGTACCCACCTGTTATTTGATGACTACACAGATCGCCCCGAGTATCACCTGGTAGAAGAATTCATTAAACCTGTGCAGACCTGCGGTCGACAAGCCCTGTTTACCATACCCGAACAACTGGACCAGCCGCTGATTTTAGCGACAGCCAGACAATTCTGTTATGTCATGGACTGAACTTAAATCAGCACTATCGCTGGAAACAACCTGATGCAATCGGTGTTTGCTCTCGCCAGCAAAACTACAACCAAATATCATCCGGCGCTGTCAGACTACCGCCGGCATCGCCTGTGTTAACCACGCCCCGGGGTTCAACTAAAAGAACTTTACACTCAAGCTCAGCATAGGGCCGGTGCTTCTCGCCTTTGCTAACGACTATCATCTCACCACTTTTGAGCTCAATAGTGTGGTCATCAAACTCAATTGACATCTTCCCATCAATGACAATGAAAACCTCATCGGTGTCATCATGTTGGTGCCAGACAAAATCGCCTTTAATTCTGACAATCTTGAATTGATAATCGTTCATCTCAGCGATTACCCGAGGTGACCAGTGATCACTAAATTTTTTGAACTTTTCCTGAAAATTAATGGGTGTTGTCAAAGCAGTTCCCTGGTTTTACAGCTGTCAATTTTTTCAGCCTTGCACTGATGACCCTGCTAGGCTGGCACGAAAGGAAAGTGTTTACGTTACTAACTCATAGATAAGCGCTCTTAAGCTTAAGCTACCTTCTGACACCAAAACTGATACATCCCTATGAAGATGTTTGGATTAGCTTCTTCATAGACGTTCCATTTATCCAAATCGTAAGGATCATCTGTGCCAATGTTCGTTAGCTTGAAATTCTGGACTATTTTATCTGCCTCAAAACCACAGAATCTCAAACCTAATTCAGACAGGCAGCCTTGTATTTGAGGTAGGGTAAACCGATGTTCTTGCACATGGAACAAAAGATCCCGCAATTCAGACGTGCTATAAAAATCATTAATCTTTAGTATCCGTTTGTGATGATCTTCATTAGAACCGATAATCTCTCTTCTAAATATCTTCATTGAAGCATCACTTGGTCCAATTCCTGATTGGCTGATTTCTTCTCGTATTTTCACAATATACTGCC
>LWDU01037657.1_pt1 | contig 113007 bp, 100 predicted proteins | sample 727161 | NCBI WGS metagenome assembly LWDU01 (sample SAMN04566230, study PRJNA314399) | hydrothermal vent metagenome | isolation source: deep sea hydrothermal plume seawater | place: Mexico: Gulf of California, Guaymas Basin | collected 2004-07-11
CTGGAAGGCAAGCAGATCAACCAGTTCGCGAAAATTTTCGTGGGCCTGGCGAAGCTGTTCGAAGAGAAGGATCTGGCGCTGATCGAAGTGAACCCGCTGGTGATCACCGACCAGGGCGACCTGCACTGCCTGGACGCCAAGATCAACGTGGACGGCAGCGCGCTGTTCCGCCATCCGGACATCAAGGCACTGGACGATCCGACCCAGGAAGACGACCGCGAACGCCGCGCCGCCGAATGGGACCTCAACTACGTGGCCCTGGAAGGCAACATCGGCTGCATGGTCAACGGCGCCGGCCTGGCCATGGGCACCATGGACCTGGTCAAGCTGAAAGGCGGCGCGCCCGCCAACTTCCTGGATGTGGGTGGCGGCGCCACCAAGGAACGCGTTACCGAAGCGTTCAAGATCATCCTGTCCGACGACCAGGTGAAAGCGGTTCTGGTGAACATCTTCGGCGGCATCGTCCGTTGTGACCTGATCGCCGAGGGCATCATCGGCGCCGTGGAAGAGGTCGGCGTGGACGTGCCGGTCGTGGTGCGTCTGGAAGGCAACAACGCCGAACTGGGCGCCAAGAAGCTCGCCGAGAGCGGCATGAACATCGTTGCCGCAGAAAGTTTCGACGACGCCGCCGAACAGGTGGTGAAAGCCGCTGGAGGTGCCAAATGAGCGTATTGATTGATAAGAACACCAAGGTGATCTGCCAGGGTTTCACCGGCAGCCAGGGCACCTTCCATTCCGAACAGGCGCTGGAATACGGCACCAAGATGGTGGGCGGCGTGACCCCGGGTAAGGGCGGTCAGACCCATCTGGGCCTGCCGGTGTTCAACACCGTGGCCGAAGCGGTTAAAGAGACCGGCGCCACCGCGTCCGTGATCTACGTACCGGCCCCGTTCTGCAAGGATTCCATCCTGGAAGCCGCCGACGCCGGCATCGAGCTGATCGTCTGCATCACCGAGGGTATCCCGGCGCTGGACATGCTCTATGTGAAGGAATACCTGGACCGTAAGCAGGGCGTGCGCCTGATCGGCCCGAACTGCCCGGGTGTGATCACCCCCGGTGAATGCAAGATCGGCATCATGCCCGGTCACATTCACAAGCCCGGCAAGGTGGGCATCGTGTCCCGTTCCGGCACCCTGACCTACGAGGCGGTCAACCAGACCACCAAACTGGGTTACGGCCAGTCCACCTGCATCGGCATCGGCGGCGACCCGATTCCCGGGACCACCTTTATCGAGGCGCTGGAACTGTTCCAGAACGACCCGCAGACCGAAGCCATCGTGATGGTCGGTGAAATCGGCGGTACCGCCGAAGACGAGGCCGCCGCGTACATCAAGGACAACGTGACCAAACCGGTAGTCAGCTACATCGCCGGTGTCACCGCGCCCCCGGGTAAGCGCATGGGCCACGCGGGCGCCATCATCGCCGGCGGCAAGGGCACCGCGGACGAGAAGTTCGCCGCCCTGGAAGCGGCCGGTGTGGTCACCGTCCGCAACCCCGCCGAAATCGGCGAAGGCGTGAAAAAAGCCACCGGCTGGTAGTCCCAGGACGTACCGGAGTGGTTAATAAAAAGGCCGGCAATCGCCGGCCTTTTTTATGTCCCGCCCCTGTCAGTGCAGGATGTCCTCGTCATCGTCGTCCATATTGAAGAACTCGTAATCACCAAGCTCGCGCTTGAGACGACGCTCTTCCAGACGGTCTTCGATGCGGTGCCTCATGTCCATGTTGAAACTGCGTGAACGGGCTGCTTTCTCTTCCTGGAGATCGTCGTCCACGCCATCTTCGAGTTCAAAATCATCGTTCATCAGTAAATCATCCGACTCATAGTCATTCTCAGTGCGTCGGTCACTCATGGTCGCCTCCTTCGGAAACGGAACCGCCGTAAACAACCGGGTACCGAGCGGCATCCCCCTGGGAGGATTCCAGCTCTGACCACCTCAGCGCCTGTATAACGTCAGTTTTTTATCGAGACAAGCGTTTTTTGATGAAATCCGATGACCGGTATTTCCGGCCCGGTGTGACCACCGTCATACCCTGGGGGCCGGGAACATATCGCGATGGTGAAAGTGTGGATTGACCGGGTAAGGCTTTGTAAGCTGACGTTTACCATGGCGGCATGACGCCGGCCGCCGGCCGGCTATTGGGGAGAGCATAATAAAATGGCGGAATGGCTATTAGTGGCCGGCCTCAGCCTGCTGATCATGGCCACGGTGGGGCTGGTGCGACAGGCCGCGTTCCGTGGCGACAGCACGCTGCTTTTTCTAATACCCCTGGCCGGTTTGCGCCAGGTTCAGGAAAACTGGCAAAGCTACGGGGTGCTGGCACTGCTCAGAGTGCTCGGCACCGTGTGCCTGCTGGTCGGCGCCGGGCTGATCTACGTGCAGCATGAGCGGCTGGAGCCGATCAACGCGGTGCCCGGTCAGGTGCTGCGTGGCGCCAAGACTCCGGCGGCCACCACCTTCGTGCGCTCCCCGGAGGCGGCGCTGTTGATGGTGCAGGGCGGCGGCAAGCCGCTGTCCGGCCTGATCCACGGCCAGACATTGCTGAACCCGGTGCGGGTGACCCTGATCAACGGCGTGCTCAGCATCCACCAGGGGGAAGCGTTTCTGCCGGACCTCTCCGTCAGCATCCTGCTCGGCTGGCGCCCGGAGGACATCCAGGAACGGCGCACCCTGCTGATCACCCCGGCGGAGTCCGGCGGCCCGCCGGTGCATGTGTCCTGGAAACCGGAAGGGCGCAGTTACCCCGAGACCCGCATCTTCAACGAGGGCTACCGGCTGGAGCTGGCGCTGGCGCCGCTCGGCGACCAACAATTCACCGGCGCCCTTCAGTTGGTGCTGCCGGACACGCTGCGCAGCTACCTGGTCGGCGATTTCACGGTACAGACCAACCACCTGCGCTACCGTAACGGCAAAGTGGATTTATTTTTCGATCACCCGGACACGCTCGCCTATGTGGCGCGGGAATATCTGCACACCCAGTTCCCGGCCGGGGCGGTGGCGTCGATCCGCATTGAGAATGTAAATCTCCGGCGCGCCTCCCGGGAAGGGGAGGTACAGGCCCGCGTGGACCTGCAGGACGGCACCGTGGAACGCCGCCGGTTGCAGTTGGAGGAGAACAGCGTTGGCTGGGCGGTGACCCCCGGCTCCATGGAGACCCGGGTGCTGGCCGCCGGCGCCGGCGAGGCGCCGGACGGTGGCGTACTCGGGACGTCGCCGCCGCGCGCGTCACAGTCACCGGCGGTGACCGTGCGGCTGCATCGGTTCACTGATCTGGCGTCCTATCTGGGCCAGCGCGTTACCGTTACCGAGCAGGACGGTCGGTCCAGAGACGGCACGCTGACGCGGGTCAACGAGGAGCGGCTGTGGCTGGAGATGGCTATGGGCTCCGGCCAGGCGGAGATCACGCTGCGCGCGCAAAGCGTGCGCGACCTAGTGCTCGCCGACGGCACCCGGCTGGTGCTGGAAGCCCCCGCGAATCCGTCGTCCGCCGAGCCGGCAAACGAATCTCCAGCGGCGGACAGCGACGCGCCTTATCGGGGCTTGATTGGCGGTCCGGTGACGGTGACCCTGGACAGCGGCGAGCGCCAAAGAGGTACCCTGGTGAACGTTGATGAGAGGCGCGTGACGCTGGCGGTGGCGATGGGTTCCGGCAAGGTCGAGTACTTTTACGACCTCGGCAAGGTGGCTTCAATCGAGGAGGCGCAATGAAAGTCCTGATAACCGGTGGCAGTGGGTTTATCGGTGGCGAGCTGTGCGCGCGACTGGCCGCGCACGGCCACGCTTTGACCGTGCTGAGCCGCTCGCCCTCGCGGGCGCGGGCGAAACTGCCGGAAAGCACCCGGGTGATCGCATCCCTGGATGAGATCGGCGACGACGAGGAGGTCGACGGCATCGTCAACCTGGCCGGTGAAAACCTCTTTACCCGGCGCTGGAGTGAAGCCCGCAAGCGCACCCTGATGGCCTCGCGACTGGATACCACCCGGGACCTGGTGGCGCTGTGCCGGCGGCTCAACGCCACGCCCCCGGTGATGGTGAGCGGCTCGGCGGTGGGCTTCTACGGCGACGCCGGCGACGCCGAACTGACCGAGCACAGCTCCGCCCGGCGTAAGGATTTCGGTTACCGGCTTTGCGACGCCTGGGAGCAGGCCGCCCGCGAGGTGGTCGGGCAGGGCGTGCGCCTGTGTCTGATCCGCACCGGCGTGGTGCTGGGCCGCAGTGGCGGCATGCTGAAGGGCCTCTGGCCGGTGTACCGGATGGGCCTGGGCGCCCGCCTCGGTGATGGCAGCCAGTGGCTGAGCTGGATTCATATCCAGGATATGGTGTCGATTCTGATGCGCGCCCTGGAAACGCCGGGCGTGGAAGGTATTTTCAATGCCACCGCGCCCCAGCCGGTCACCCAGCGGCACTTTCACCGCGCGCTCGCCAGCGCCGCCCACCGTCCGGCGCCCTGGGTCGCCCCGGCGCCGCTCCTGCGCTTCGGCCTCGGCGAGCTGTCCGGATTGCTGCTGGGCGGCCAGCGCGTCTATCCACGCCGCCTGGAAGACCAGGGCTTCAGCTTCCGCTTCCCCACCCTCGAAGCCGCTCTCGACGATCTCGCCAACGCTTCCTGACTGGCAGCTTGTGCGAGCGGGCCTCGCCCGCGAAAGGGTGGCTTTAGCCACCCGGCAGGATCCCAGAGACCTCTGTGCTTCCTGTGTCCGGCGCTCCGTATCGGAGACGCGGTGCAATGGTGGTGCCTTCCGGGCCCACCCGATCCCGGTGCGGGCTTTCTGGAGGGAAAAGCCTCTGGAATCCTGCCGGGTGGCTGAAAGCCACCCTTTCGCGGGCGAGGCCCGCTCCCACAAACACCACTCGGTAGAGAGGCCTGGACCTTGAAAAAGTCCCTCCGGGTGACTATCTAGAAGGCGGCGGTGCCGGGGAGGGCGCCGTGGTGTTCAGTGATTATCCGGCGGAGAAGAATCTATGAGTCAAGACCGCGAAACTCGTGGTTTCCAGGCGGAAGTGTCCCGCCTTCTGCACCTGATGGTGCATTCGTTGTACAGCAACCGTGAGATCTTTCTGCGTGAGCTGATATCCAACGCCTCCGACGCCTGCGACAAGCTGCGCTTCCGGGCGCTCGACGACGCCGAGCTGCTGGAAAGCGACCCGGAGCCCTGGATCCGGCTGTCCGTGGACAAGGACGAGGGCACCCTCACCATCGCCGACAACGGCATCGGTATGAACCGGGAAGAGGTGGTCGACAACCTGGGCACCATCGCCCGCTCCGGCACCGAGAAATTTCTCGCCAGCATGACCGGCGACCGCCGCAAGGATGCCCAGCTGATCGGCCAGTTCGGCGTCGGCTTCTATTCCGCCTTTATCGTCGCCGGCCGCGTGGAGGTGTTCAGCCGTCGTGCCGGGGACCCGGCCGACCAGGGCGTGCGCTGGGAAAGCGACGGCGAGGGCGAGTTCACCGTGGAAACCATCGAGCGCGCCCAGCGTGGCACCGCGGTGGTGCTGCACCTGCGCGATGACGCTAAGGAATTCCTGGACGATCAGAAAGTGCGCCCCACCGTGCAACAGTATTCGGATCATGTGGCGTTCCCGATTTTGATGCCGACCCCGGCGGAGACCGGCGGCGAGGGCGAAGACAGCACCAGCGAATGGCAAACCATCAATTCCGCCACCGCGCTCTGGCAGCGCCCCCGCCAGGAAATCAGCGACGAGGAATATCAGAACTTCTATCGCCACCTGAGCCACGATTTCCAGGACGCCCTGACCTGGAGTCACAACAAGGTGGAAGGCGCGCTGGAATACACCAGCCTGCTCTATGTGCCCGCCCGCGCGCCGTTCGATCTCTATCATCGTGAAGCGAGTCGCGGCCTGAAGCTGTACGTTCAGCGCGTTTTCATCATGGACGACGCGGAGCAGTTTCTGCCGTTGTACCTGCGCTTCGTGAAAGGGGTGATCGACGCGCCCAACCTGCCGCTCAACGTCAGCCGCGAGCTGCTGCAGGATTACGGCCCGGTGCGCAAGATCCGCGCCGCGCTCACCAAGCGCGTGCTGCAAATGCTGAAAAAGCTGGGCAACGACGAGGAGAAGTACGCCACCTTCTGGTCGCAGTTCGGTGAAGTGCTCAAGGAGGGCGTCGGGGAAGACCCGGACAACCGTGAGGCGATCGCCGCCTTGCTGCGCTTCCCCTCCACCGAGGACGTTCGCCCTGGTGCCGTGGGTCTCGACCAGTATTTGGAGCGCGCCGGCGAAGAGCAGGGCAAGATCTATTACCTGCTTGCCGACAACTTGAACGCGGCGCGCAACAGCCCGCACCTGGAAGTGTTCCGCAAGAAAGGTATCGAGGTGCTGTTGCTCACCGAGCGGGTGGACGAATGGATGGCCGGCTACCTGGGCGAGTACAAAGGGTGCAAACTGGTCAACGCGGCCCGCGGTCAGTTGGACATGGACCAGGAAGATCAGGAACGCGCCGACCAGGACAAACAGGCGCCGCTGATCGGTCGCCTCGGCGACAGCCTGGGTGAACAGGTGGCCGAGGTGCGGCCCACCAGCCGCCTGGTGGACTCGCCGGCCTGTCTGGTGCTGGCCGAGGACGAGCTGGGCCCGCAGATGCGCATGATGCTGGAAGCGGCCGGCCAGCCGGTGCCGGACAGCAAGCCGACGCTGGAGGTGAATCTGGCGCACCCGCTGCTGCAACGGCTGGAAGGGATCGAGGACAACGATACCTTCACGGAACTGGCCGAGCTGCTGCTCGATCAGGCGCTGCTCGCCGAAGGTCAGCTGCCCTCGGATCCGGCGGCCACCGCGCGGCGCCTGAACCGGCTGCTCCAAGAGCGCGCCGGCCAGTCGTGAGTGACGCGGCCAGGCTGCATTGCCTGGCCTGTTGGAGGCGCTTATGATGCCCCCTTTGGTGACCCACCCGCCCGGAAAGAGGGGCTCTTGATGGAGCAGCGCAAACACACCGCCGCGATTCTCGGCGGTGGCAGTTTCGGCACCGCCACGGCCAGCATCCTGGCCGAGAATGGCCACCGCACCCGCCTTTGGGTGCGCGACCCGGAAACCGCCGCCGCGATTAACGAGGACGGGGAAAACCCTCGCTATTTGCCCGGCCAGACTCTGCCCGAGGGGGTGCACGCCACCGAGCATCTCGACGAGGTGCTCGACGGCGCCGATCTGATCTTCGTGGCGGTGCCCTCCAGCGCCTTCGTCGAGGTGCTGCGCCAGGCCCGCCCGATGGTCAAGGACGGTACCCTGGTGGTGAGCTGCACCAAGGGCATCCACGAAGACGGCTTCCTGTTAATGAGCCAGCTGCTCAAGCGCGAGTGGGATCACACCCGCATCGGCGTGCTCAGCGGCCCCAACCTGGCGCGGGAGATCGTCGAGCGGAAGTTCACCGGCTCGGTGATCGCCAGCCCCGACGAAGCCCTGTGCCAGACCATTCAACAGGCGCTCAGCTGTGAGTATTTCCGGGTTTACGACAACCCGGATATTTACGGCGTGGAGCTGGGCGGCGCGCTCAAGAACATCTACGCGGTGGCCTCCGGCATGGCCGCCGCCATCGACATCGGCGAGAACAGCCGCAGTTTCATGCTCACCCGGGCGTTGGCGGAAATGAGCCGCTTCGCGGTGGAACTGGGCGCCAACCCGCTCACCTTCCTGGGGCTGTCCGGCGTCGGTGACCTGATTGCCACCTGTTCCTCGTCCCTGTCGCGCAATTACCGGCTCGGCTACCAGCTCGGCCAGGGCCAGGAACTGCAGCAAGCGCTCGACACCCTGGGGCAGACCGCCGAGGGCCTTAACACCATTCGTCTGGTGGCCACCCACGCGGAAAAGCTCAACGTGTACATGCCGCTGGCCACCGCCTTGTACGAGATCATCTATCAGGGCAAGCCGCTGGAAACGATGATCGCGCGGTTGATGGGCGGCGAGCACAAGCACGACGTGGAGTTCAGCTTCCACGGGGGGGCGGCTTGAGAGTCTATCTTTGCCGACACGGCGAAGCCGTGGCTCAGGCCCCCACCGACGCCGAGCGTCCGCTCACCGAACGCGGCCGCCTGGAAGTGATGGCCCTGTGGCAGAGATTGCGCGAGGAGGGCGTCACCGTGGACCGGCTGATCGCCAGCCCCTACCGGCGCGCCCAGCAAACCGCGCTGTGCATCGCCCGCGCTTACGGCGGCATGGACCAGCAGGCGTGCGGCTATCTGGTGCCGGAAGCGGCGCCGGAGCAGTTTCTCGATTGGCTGATCGAACAGCCGGAATGCGACAATCTGGTGCTGGTCAGCCACATGCCGCTGGTGGCACTGCTGAGCGCCCTGTGGGTGGGCGAGCCGCGCTCGCGGCCCGGCTTCCGGGTGGGCAGCGTGGCCGCGTTCGATGTCGATGTGGCCGCCGCCGGCGGCGCGCGGTTACTGTGGCTGCGCGCCCCCGAGTGACCCGGCCGGCACGGCCGGGGTTCAGTCTTCCTCTTTCCAGTGCTGGACCGCCACCTGATCCTTCACGTGGTCGAGAATCTCCAGCAGCGTTTCCTTCACCATCTCATTGAGTTGCTCGCCGCCGCCGCTGGACGCCACCAGAAGGTTGTCCACCAGAGCGTCCAGCCGCTGCCGGTTGGCCGGCGCACTGATGTCCTCGACGATCTGCGCCACCAAAGCGGTGCCGCCGTCGCGCACGGTGTCGCCGAGCAGGGCGATGGCGCGTGGGCCGGCCACCGGAATCGCCGCCAGGCGCCGGCCCGCCGGGGTGCGCTGCACCGCCTCGTCGGTGACGTACACCAGGTACTCGGAAAGCTGGTCACGGTACTGGTCGTGGCTGCGGCGGGTGGCGTCGGCGACACGGCCGGCCAGATAGTCCACCAACTGCGCCCGCCGGGGCGCCAGCACATCCTGCTCGATACGGTGCATCATCGGGCCGCCGCTGCGGATCTCGCGCTGCGCGCCCTCCAGCACGTTGATCACCACCCGGTCGGAAATCTCTTCCATCAGAATGCGGTAATACTTGATCACCGTGGCGCCCACCGCGGTATCGCGGAAATCCAACACGCCCAGCTTTTGCAGCCGGTACATCAGGCTCACCACACGCAATATCCGCAGCCAGCGGAAGCTGCCCACCGGAATACAGCCGAGCAGGTCGTACCAGTGCACGAACGGATAGAAGAACCAGCGGTGGTAGGTGTGGCGGGCGATGGCCACCGCCCAGCGAATCACGAACTCGGTGAGATAGACACTGACGAACGCCAGATCGATTTCAAAGAAATTGGCGTGAATGGTATCGGTGTAGAAGCGATAGAAGTCCGGCGTATAGGTTTCCATCACCGACTGCACCGCCTCGACCCGGTAGATCCAGTCGAACAGGATCAGGCTCAGGTTGGCGATCACCAGCAGGATCATCCCCACATCGATCAGGAACCCGAGGCCCTCCAGGTTGGGCTTTAGCCGTTTGAGGTTGTAATGAACGCTCATGAGGGCAGGTTATCGAACCGGCTCCACACCGGACAGTGATCCGAGGGGCGCTGCATGGCGCGCATTTCGTAGTCGACGCCGCAGTCGGTGAGGCGTTCCGCCAGGGGGCGGGTGGCCAGCACGGTATCAATGCGCAGGCCGCGGCGCGGGTCGCGCTCAAAACCTCGGGAGCGGTAATCAAACCAGGAGAACACATCGTCGGTGTCCGGGTACTGGCGGCGGAAGGTGTCTTCCAGGCCCCAGTCGATCAGCCTTTGCCACCAGTCCCGTTCCTCGGGCAGAAAGCTGGTCTTGCCCTCGCGCAGCCAGCGTTTGCGGTTGGCCTCGCCGATGCCGATGTCGCGGTCGGTGGATGAAATATTGAAATCGCCCATGATCGCCAGCTTCTCGTTGGCGTCATGGTGGTTCTCCAGGTAGTTCTGCAGATCCTGGTAGAACTTTTCCTTGGCGGGAAATTTCACCGGATGCTCGCGGTTCTCACCCTGCGGAAAATAGCCGTTGAGCACCGTCAGCGGCTGGCCGTCGGCGTCGCGCAGCCGGCCGATGATCATGCGGCGCTGGGCGTCCTCGCCGTCGGAGGGAAAGCCGTACTGCACCTCCTCCAGCGGTTCCCGGGTCAGCAGCGCCACCCCGTAGTGGCCTTTCTGGCCGTGATAATAGGGGTGATAGCCGAGATCGCGGACCGCCTGTTCTGGAAACTCACTGTCCTGAACCTTGGTTTCCTGCAGGCCCACCAGGGTGGGTTTGTATTTGCCCAGCAGCTCTTCAAGCTGATGCAAGCGTGCGCGAATACCATTGATATTGAACGAGATCAGCGTCATGACACCTCCTGTTTGCCGCGCATTGTACAATCCCCGACGCGAACTGTCCGCGCGTTGGCGGATTTGGCCATGGGTTTGCCGCCGGGGGCGGTTATCATGGACGCTTTTGAATTGCCGATTTTTCGAGGAGAGCGCTGGATGAACACCCAAGCGGCGGCGGGACACAAACCGGTGCTGGCCTTTGCCCACGCCAACGGCGTGCCCGGGCACAGCTACGACACCTTCCTGGCGCCCCTGGCGGAGCACTATGACATCCATGTGGTGGAATGCCTCGGCCAGGATCCCCGTTACCCGGTGGACCGGGACTGGAAAAGCCTGAGTCTGGAACTGGAAGCCTTCCTCGAACCGCTGCCCAAGCCGATTATCGGCCTCGGGCACTCCATGGGCTCAGTGCTGATGTTCTGGGTCGCCCACCGGCATCCGGACTGGTTCCAGGCCCAGGTGATGCTGGACCCGCCGCTCGCCAATGGTGCTCAGGGCGTCGCCTACCGGCTGGCCCGCTTGACCGGGTTGGGCGATCGCTTCTCACCGGCGAAAAAGAGCAAAGGCCGGCTCGATTACTGGGCCAACTGGGACGACGTGGAGAGCTATTTCAATTCCCGGGGTCTGTTCAAGGCGTTCGACCCGCGTTCGTTGAAGAATTACCTGGAAGCCGGCCTGGAGCGCCACGGCGACGGCTGGCGCCTGCGTTTTCGTCCGGAGGTGGAAGTGGCGGTGTTCCAGGAAACGCCCACCGGGGTGACGGCGTTGCCGCGCACCCGGGTGCCCGGCGTGCTGGTCACCGGTGAAAAATCGCCGGCGCTGTTTCACCTGGGCGGTGCCCGCCACGCCCGCCGCCACCGGCTGACGCGGCTGTTCGCCCCGGGCAGCCATATGTACCCGCTGGAGCGCCCGGAGGGCACCGCGCAACTGGTGCTGCGCGCCCTGGACGGCGTGCTCGGTCCGGACCATCGGCAAGGCACCGCGGAAGCCGGGGAGGGCGCCGGAAATGCCCGCTAACCCGTCCCAGACCCCGGTTGAACGCCGCTTTCGCGCCTACGGCCAGGAACTGGCCGGCCTGCAGTGGTCCGGCGAGGGCGAACCGGTGCTGGCGCTGCACGGCTGGCTGGATAACGCCGCCTCCTTTGAGCCCCTCGCCGCGCCGCTGGGGCATCCGCTGGTGGCGCTGGATTTCGCCGGCCACGGCCATTCCGAGCACCGCCCCCGGCATCAGGCCACCCATTACGTGGACCATGTACGCGATGTGCTGGCGGTGGCCGACCAGCTGGGCTGGGACCGGTTCGTACTGGTCGGGCATTCCATGGGCGCCGGCGTGGCCTGTCTGTTCGCGGCTACCTTCCCGGAACGGGTCAGCCGTCTGGTTCTGATCGAAGGCCTGGGGCCGCCGGCCACCGCTGCCGACGAGGTGGCGCCCAACCTGCGTAAAGCCATCGACCAGATGCAGGCGCTGCCGGACAAGCGCAAACCGGTGTACGCGGACCCCGAGCAGGCGGTGGCGGCGCGGTTACCGGCCCTGGGCGGCCTGGAAGAAAGCTCGGCGCGGCTGCTGTGCGAGCGCGGCCTGGAGCAGGTCGACGGTGGCTGGACCTGGCGCACCGACGCGCGCCTTCGTATCACCTCGTCGCTGCGGCTCACCGACGACCAGGTGAAAGGCTTCGTCGAACGCATCACCGCGCCCACCTTGCTGGTGCTGGGCAACGAGGGACTCGGCGGCGACGGCCGCTTCGATCACCGCATCGAGTGGCTGCGCGACGTGCGGGTCACCCGTCTGCCCGGGCGCCACCACCTGCACATGGACGACCCGCGGCCAGTGGCGGACGCCATCAAAGCCTTTTTCACGGCCGCTTAAGTCGGTTGACCAAAACAGTGCCGCCGGCGAGCCATCCCGTCATGGCGGCGCTGGCGCGTGCGGTTATCCTCGCGGTAGCGAACACTTAATAAAAATGCGAGGAGAGCCGGGCATGAAAGTGGTGGAAGCCGCACAAATCAACGAGTACGTCGGCGAGGACATGGGCGCCTCGGAATGGTTCACCATCGACCAGGGGCGCATCAACGACTTCGCCGCCGCCACTCTGGATCACCAGTTTATCCATGTGGACCCGGAGCGGGCCAAGGCGACGCCGTTCGGCACCACCATCGCCCACGGCTACCTGACGCTGTCCCTGCTGCCGTACCTGCAGACCAGCATCGATGACTTTCTGATACCGCGCGGTATGAAGATGGGCATGAATTACGGCTTCGACAAGCTCCGCTTCATGGCCTCGGTGAAGGTCGACTCGCGCATCCGCGCCCGCGCCACCCTGATCGAAGCCAACGAGAAGAAGCCCGGCCAGTGGCTGCTGAAATTCCTGTTCACCGTGGACATCGAGGGCGAGGACAAGCCCGCCCTGGTGGCCGAATGGCTGTTGATGTACTTCGTCTGAATCAGGCGTTGCGTTCGAACAGCATGCCGGCGGCCTCGAGGCGGTCGATCAGGCGGTCGCCGAGCGCCATTACCGGGGTGACCACGCCGGTGTGCTTGGGGTAGCCGTCGTCCAGCGCCAGCCCCATCAGGGTTTCCGACAGCATCTTCGCGGTTTCGTCGTAGCCGGGGTCGCCGCCGGACACCCGGCACAGCACTTCGCTGTCGCCGCAACGGGCGCGCACTCGGACCTGGAACCAGGACCGTGCCCGGGTAGCGGGGTCCGGGCCCTGGCCGGCCGGGTTGAGTTTCATCAGTTGGCGCCGCAGCGGGCCGATCTGGGCCGCCAGCACCAGGCCGCCGACGCCGGCGGCGCCGCCGATCAGCTTGCCCAGCCCGCCGGTGACCAGATAATGGCCGTAGCGGAATTCCGGGCCGTAATCGTCCATGGCCCGTGCTGAACGCATCACCACCATGGGATCAATGGTCGGCATGGGCGCCAGCCAGCCGCCCAGTTCGTCGTCCTTGTGCGGCTTGGGGGCCAGGCTGCCCACCTTGCGCGGATACCACTGTTTGAGCAGCGCCTGGGCGTCACGCTGGCTGCGCTGGTTGGCGCCGGGGCGGGCGAAGGCTTCCAGCGCCGAGCGCCAGGTGCCGCCGGAAAACCTGGCGGAGAAAGCCACCGCCCCCTCCGCGGTCACCGGGCCGTCCAGTTTGCCGCCATGCTCCAGGGTCAACTCACGGATCGCAAACAACACAACGGCATCATGGGGGATCGAGTCGAAGCCGCAGCAGTTGACCAGCGCGCACCCGGCGGCCTGGGCGGCCTCGTGGTAGCGGCTCAGCAGGGTGTTGACGAATTCCGGCTCGCCGGTGAGATCGCAGTAATGGGTCCCCTGTTCTACGCAGGCGCGCACCAGCGGCTCGCCGTACTGCATGTACGGGCCCACGGTGCTGGCCAGGGCGCGGGTCTGGGCGGCCAGGGCGGAGAGACTGGCGGGGTCGTCGCTGTCCGCTTCGATCAGGGCCGGCGGGTTGTCGCCGGGCAAGCGGGCGGCGACCTGCTCAAGCCTGGCCCGGTTACGACCGGCCAGGGCCCAGGGCGTACCCGCGGGCAGCTTGCGGGCCAGATAGCGGGCGCACAGGCCGCCGGTGAAACCGGTGGCGCCGAACAGAACCAGGGCGTAGGGGCGGGTGGCAGTCATACGTGCTCCTTACTTTTGACCAGCCGCAATCGCGGAATAATTGAAATGGCTTCCCGGCGCAGTGTAGCTTTGCCTTCGTCCCGGGCCTACCGGTAAGCCGGCGATTGGCCCCCAGGGCATCTTATTACTCGGGAGAGAACCATGGATGTGACCGCGGAACGCCGCTATCCGGTCAATGTCGAAGAACTGTACGGCATTCTCACCAGCCGGGCGTTTTTCGAACAGCGCTATCAATGGGGCAAAGTGGACGATTACCGCTTTGAGGTGTTCGAACCGTCCGGCGACGGCTTTCGCATCCGCGTCGCGCAGCCGATAGAAATCCGGCTGGACAAGGTGCCGGCTTTCGCGCGCAAGTTGCTGCCTTCGGAAGCGGAGCTGGTCACGGAGTTTCACTGGCGCCCGGCCACGGGCGGTTACCAGGCCGATTACCGCTTTCAGCTGGGCAATGTGCCGGTCAAGGTGAGCGGCACCATGACGCTGCTCGCCGACAGCGACCAGAACGATCAGTCCCGCCAGATCACCCGCGTGGCGGTGCATTCATCCCTGCCGCTGGTGGGGCGCAAACTGGAGCGGTTGATCGGCGAGCGCTTCGACAAAGCGCTGGAAGGCGATTACCGCCACACTCTGCGCTATATCGAGGAAGTGCATCAGCGGTAACGGCGCAGGGTGCTGCCCAGTTTCGCCATGCGCGCCACGAAGCGCTCCGGGCGCCAGCGCTTTTTGCGCCAGTCACGGCGCGCCTCCGGTTGTGGAAACAGGTACAGCGGCCGCTTGCCCATTTGCTGAAGGATGGTGTCCGCCACCTCGGCGGCGCTTTCCGGGGCGTCGTCCATGGCCCGCTGCAGGCGAGCGCGGCTGAGCGGATCGGCGTGCGGCATGCGCCGGCTCATGTCGCTGGAGAACAAATCCGGGCAGACCACGCTGACGCCGATATTCAAACCGTCCAGTTCCGCCGCCAGCGCCTCGCTGAAGCGGATCAGCGCGGCGTTGCAGGCCACATAGGCGGCCATGCCCGGTGGCGCGGTGATCCCCGCCAGCGCGGCCACGTTGATCAGGTGGCCGTCGCCCTGGCGCTTCATCAGGGTCAGGGCGCTGCGACAGCCGTTGACCGCGCCCATCACATTGGTGTGCCAGAGCTGCTCCCAGGTGGCCGGCGTTTGCCCCTCGAACGGGCCCATGGCGGCCAGACCGGCGTTGTTAATCACGATGTCGAGCCGCTCCCAGCGCCGCTGTACCCGCTCCAGGGCGTGGCGCCAGTCCGCCTCCACGGCCACGTCGGCGTGCACGAACAGTACCTCGGCGCCCTCCCGGCGCAGCGCGTCGGCAAGCTGCTCGCCGGCTACCCGTTCCCGGTCGAGCAGCGCCAGCCGGTAGTCCCGCGCGGCGCCGAGAGCGAGCGCCCGGCCCAGGCCGTGGGCGGCGCCGGTAATCAAAAGAACCGGTTTCATGCGCTCAGGCCCGTTCCGTCTCGAGTTCTTTCATGGGCGTGCGCAGCACGTCCTCTTCGCCTTCGCTGCGCGCCAGGATCACCGCGCCGACGCTGTCGCCCCAGACGTTTACCGCGGTGCGGCACATGTCCAGCAGCCGGTCGGTGACCAGAATCAGGCCGATCGCTTCGGCGGGCAGGCCGATGGTGCCCAGGATCACGGTGATCGCCACCAGGCTGGCGGCGGGAATGCTGGCCACGCCGATGGAGGTGAGCAGGGCGGTCAGCACGATCACGAACTGGGTGGTCAGCGACAGGTCCATGCCGTAGGCCTGGGCGATAAAAATTGCCGCCACGCACTCATACAGGGCGGTGCCGTCCATATTGACGGTGGCGCCCAGCGGCAGCACGAAGCTGGAGGTGCGCTTGGAGACGCCGGAGCGCTTCTGCACGCACTCCATGCTCAGCGGCAGGGTGGCCGCGGAGCTCGCCGACGAGAAGGCGGTCATCAGCGCCGGCGCCATGGCCTGCAGGTGGCGCACCGGCGAGCGTTTTGCGAACAGCCGGATCAGCAGTGGCATCACGCCGAACATGTGAATGCCCAGCGCCAGCAACACGGTGACGAAGAACAGCGCCAGCGGTTCCACCGCGTCCAGCCCGGTGCGGGTCACGGTGGCGGCGATCAGACCGAACACGCCCAGCGGCGCGAAGCGGATGATCACCATGGTGATGCGCATGGTCACCTGGTAGATGCCTTCCACGGTCTGGCGCAGGTGCTCGCCGGGGGCACCGGGCAGAGTGCGCAGGAAGAAACCGAAGAACAGCGAGAACACAATCAGGCCGAGCATCTGGGTTTCGGCGGCGGCCTGGAACAGGTTGGGCGGTAACAGCTGGCGCAGAATCTCGGTGAAGTCGCCGGCGCCGCGCCCCTCGATGCTGGCCAACGCCCGGTCGGTGTCCGCCGACAGGCCAAGCAGCTCCCGCGCCGGCTGGCCGTCGATCACGCCGGGGGCGATCAGGTTGACCACCAGCAGCCCCACCAGCACCGCGATCAGGCTGGTGGCCAGGTAGAACACCACGGTTTTCAGGCCCAGCCGGCCCAGGTCGTCGCCGTCGCCGACGTTGATCATGCCGCTGATGATGGCGGTGGTGATCAGCGGCACCACCACCATCTTCAAGGCGTTGATGAACAGGTCGCCGATCAGGTCGTAGCCGGGCAACAGCGGCAGCCCCAGCAGCCGGGTGCTCTCTTCGGTGAGCGCCCCGGCAATACCGCCCAGCACCATGGCCAGAAATATCTGGTGATGTAATTTCATTCAGCGCCCCGATTACACAGTGTGGGCTAGCATAATGACCCCCTTGAACCACTGGCAAGCGACGTCGGCCTTCAGAGCAGGGCGTGCAGCGCGGATTGCAGCCCCGGGCGCTGCTCGCGGACCCGGTCGGCGGCCTGTTTAAGAAGGCGGTCACTGCGCACCGGGCCGAACCGTTCGCACAGCAGTACGTAGGCGCGGTTGAGCAATTGCCGCAGCGTGCCCTTGTCCAGCGGCGTCAGGTCGCTGTCCGCGTGGTTGAGCCAGTATTCCAGCGGCTCGCGCAGCTCGGCGTCGAGACCCGGCCGGCGCAGATCGGTGAGCTGATCAAGACGCACCTGGCTGGCCTGACCCGCGTCGAGCTGCGCCCACAGGGCCCGCATCAGCAGCTGGAAAGCCTCGGTGCAGGGATGGGCCCGATGGCTGCTGTGCTCTTCGCCGAGCGGGTCAGGCAGCAGTTCCCGGTCGGGCAGGGTCATCGCCTGCACCAGGCTCAGGTGCAGATCGTGACGCCGGCCCTCCACCTCGAACAGGCGGCTGATATGGCTCACGTAGCCTTGCAGCGAAAAGCGCGGGCGGTGGGCGTAGTCGCGCTGCCAGAGGGCGACGGCTTCCGGCACCTGGCGGCTGTCCAGATAGGGCGCCAGGCCGGTGGCGATGGCGCGGCGGTGACGTTCTTCCGGGCTCATCGTTGGCCGTCCAGGTCGCCGGCGACCTCGGCGTCATAGAGATTCTGCTGGGCGAATTCCGGGTAGCCCAGTTCAGCGTGCTCGCTCACATCCAGGCCCCGTTGTTCGTGCTGGCTGGGTGCCCTCAGTCCGGCGGTGAGCGACAGCACCATGTACAGAATCAAGGCGGCGAAGAAGGCCCAGGCAAAGGCGACCACGATGCCCACCATCTGCACCATGGCCCGCTGGGGGTCGAACAGGTCGCCCTGGAAGAACAGCCCGGCGGCCAGGGTGCCCCAGGCCCCGGCGAAAGCGTGCACCGGCACCGCGCCGACCACGTCGTCCAGTTTCATGGCTAACAGCAGACGGCTGCCCGGGCCCACCAGCAGCCCGCCCAGCAGGCCGGTGAGGATCGCGAAGCCCGGGCTCATGGTGGCGCAGCCGGCGGTGATTGCCACCAGCCCGGCGAGACTGCCGTTGACGGTTTCCGTGAGCAGCACCGGCCGCCGGGTGCCGAAACGGTACAGCGCGGACCCCAAGGCGCCGGCGGCGGCGGCCAGCTGGGTGTTGAGATTGATCAGCGCGATATTGACGTCGGCGCCCAGCGTGGAGCCGCCGTTGAAGCCGAACCAGCCGAACCACAACAGAAAGCCGCCCAGGGCCACGAAGGACAGGTTGTGGCCGCGAATCTCCCGGGGCCGCCCCTGACTGTCGAAGCGACCCAGACGCGGGCCCACGACCATGATGCCGGCCAGCGCGCACCAGCCGCCGACGCTGTGGACCACGGTGGAGCCAGCGAAGTCGATAAACCCCAGCCCGGCCAGCCAGCCGTCGCTGTTCCATGCCCAGTTGCCGAACAGCGGGTAGACCAGCCCGGTGATCAGCATGGCGCCGCACAGGTAGCCCAGGTAGCGGGTGCGTTCCGCCATCGCCCCGGAGGCGATGGTGGCGGCGGTGGCGGCGAACATCAGCTGGAACAGCAGCAGGGTCCAGAGATCGCTGTCGCCCTGGCTGGGGGCGAACAGGTCCTGGCCCACCCAGCCGCTGGGATTAGCGCCGAACATCAGGCCGAAGCCCAGGGCCCAGAACATCAGCGTCCCCACGCACAGGTCCATGTAGTTCTTCATCACCACGTTGATGGCGTTCTTGGTGCGGCTCAGGCCGCTTTCGAGAAGCGCGAAACCGGCCTGCATGAGGAATACCAGGGCCGCGGCGATGGCGATCCAGACCACGTCATTGGCAGCGTATTCGGGGTTGTCGGCCAGGCCGGAAGCGGGCAGGGCGATGAGGGTGAGCAGTAGCGCGGCGCGTCGTTCCATGATATCCCCACAGGATAAGCCTTTGGATGGTGGGGACGCTGCAACGGTTATGCCAGTTTCTTGGGGCGTGGTGCTTTAACGGGAAGGTTGGACCCTCCAGCCGGGGTCGCGGGTCTGTGTTCTGCCCTTCCGGGAACGCTGTGAATACGTCCCTGTACGCTCCCTGTCGAACGTCCTGTTCTCCAGGGTCCCGGAAGGGCAGACGATGCCCCGGGTTATCGCTGACGCCGAATCATTCTACGAAGCCGCGCTGAGCGGCTCGCGCCATTGGGGAGGTTTGGTCTCGCTGCCTGTGTCCAGGACTGTGTGAGGCAGGGAGCCGAACACAAGCCTACAGGGATGTATTCACGGCGGGTCCTGGACACAGGCAGCGAGACCAAACCGGGCTACGGAGAAACAACAGCGGCTTCAGGAAAAGGCGGGGATCAGCGGGGATCGGGCGGCCAGCTCCGGCTCGCAGCGGGCGATGATCTGCTGGTACTGGCGGTCGGTGATGTGCTGAATGGACAGACGCGGGTGCACCAGCAGCTCCATGTCCGCGAACTCTGGCACCTCGCGTATCTTGGCGAGGCTGAGCGGGGTCTGGTAGAGCGCCACGAAGCGCAGGTCCACCTGGAACCAGCGCGGCATATCCTCGCTGCTGCGCGGGTCGAAACCGGGGTGATCGTGCTTGAACTGGGTGGGGTCCGGGTAGGGGCTGGACACCACCTGGGCTTCGCCGACAATCGAGGGATTGCGTCCGCGCGAATGGTAGATCAGTACCCGGTCGCCGTCCTGGATCTCGTCGCGCAGGCGATTGCGGGCCTGGTAATTGCGCACGCCGTCCCAACCGGTCATCTGATCGGGGCCATCACGCAAATCGCGGATGCTGAAGTCATTCGGTTCGGTCTTGAAAAGCCAAGTTCGCATGAAAGCCTCGATTGCCTGGAAAGCGCAATTTAACAGGTTTCCCGATAATGTCATCTGTATTTACGTTTCAGTGCCGGACCCAGCATGGCAAGGGCGCATGTCAGTGCTGTGACGATGCCGCCGGCGGCGCGCCGGGCCTCCCGCTGTGGCAGAATGTGGTACTCTTTCGCGCCCGTTTGGAGCCAAGACGTGATGGAACCCCGCGAACAGCAACAGGCCCTGGCCACCCTTCAGACTCCCCGTGATTGTCTGCGCTGGGGCGAATCCGCCCTGCGCCGCGCCGGGGTCTATCTTGGCCACGGCACCGACGACCACGGCGATGAGTGCCTGGCGTTGTTGCTGCACGTGCTGGCGCTGCCCCTGGAGACCGACCCGCGCATGCTCGACGCGCGGCTGCTGCCCGATGAGATCGACCGCTTCGTGGGGTTACTGGCACGGCGCGCCAACGAGCGGGTGCCGGTGGCGTACCTCACCGGGCAGGCCTGGTTCTGCGGGTTGCCGTTTTTCGTCGATGAGCGGGTGCTGATACCGCGCTCGCCGCTGGCGGAATTGATCGAGGCGGGCTTCCAGCCCTGGCTGGCGCCGGAGCGGGTCGGCCGGGTGCTGGATCTGTGCACCGGCAGCGGCTGCATCGCCATCGCCTGCGCCCACGCGCTGCCGGACGCCCGGGTGGACGCCAGCGACATCTCCGAACAGGCGCTGGCGGTGTGCCGGCGCAATATCGACGAGCACGGTCTCGCCGACCGGGTCACGGCGGTCCAGGCGGACGGCCTGGAAGGGCTGGACGGCCCCTACGATCTGATTATCTCCAACCCGCCCTACGTGGACGCGGAGGACCTGGCCGCGATGCCCGATGAATACCGCCATGAGCCGGAGCTGGCGCTGGCGTCGGGGCACGACGGCCTGGATTTCACCCGCCGCCTGCTGGCCGGCGCCGCCGAGCGGCTCTCCGAGGACGGCGTCTTGATCGTCGAGGTGGGCAACAGTGACCGGCACATGGCGGCCCTGTGGCCGGACGTGCCGTTCATGTGGTTTGAATTTGAACGCGGCGGGCAGGGTGTTTTCATGCTGGACCGCCGCCAACTGCTAGAATTCCGGGATCAGTTTATCGCCGCCTGAGGCGCCTGAGGAGCACTATGTCTGGGAACAGTTTCGGTGAGCGCTTTCGCGTCACCACTTTCGGGGAAAGTCACGGCGTCGCCCTGGGCGCGGTGGTGGAAGGCTGCCCGCCGGGTCTGGCGATCAGCGAGGCGGACCTGCAAGGTGAGCTGGACCGCCGCAAGCCGGGCACCAGCCGTTACACCACCCAGCGCAAGGAACCCGATCAGGTGCGTATCCTTTCCGGGGTGTTCGAGGGCAAAACCACCGGCACCTCGATTGGCCTGCTGATCGAGAACACCGATCAGAAGTCCAAGGACTACAGCAATATCGCCGAGACCTTCCGGCCCGGCCATGCGGATTACACCTACACCCAGAAATACGGCTTCCGCGATTACCGGGGCGGGGGCCGCTCCTCGGCCCGGGAAACCGCCATGCGCGTGGCCGCCGGCGCCATCGCCCGCAAGTATCTGGAACAGCGTGTCGGGGTGCGCATCTACGGCGGCGTCGAGCAGATCGGCACCATCCGCGCCGAGCGTTTCGACTGGCACAGCGTCAACGACAACCCGTTCTTTTTCCCGGACGCGGATAAGGTGCCGGCCCTGGAACAGCTGATCAACGACCTGCGCAAGGACGGTTCGTCCATCGGCGCGCGGGTGACGGTGTTCGCCGAGGGCGTGCCGCCGGGCTGGGGCGAGCCGGTGTTCGACCGCCTGGACGCGGATCTGGCCAAGGCGCTGATGTCGATCAATGCGGTCAAAGGCGTGGAAATCGGCGACGGCTTCGAAGTGGTCAACCAGCGCGGCGAGGAACACCGGGACGAGATGACGCCCGAGGGTTTCGCCAGCAACCACGCCGGCGGCGTGCTGGGCGGCATCACCTCCGGGCAGATCGTGCGCGCCAGCATGGCGCTCAAGCCCACCTCCAGCATCACCATCCCCGGGCGCAGCATCAATCTGCGCGGCGAGGCCACCGAAGTGGTCACCAAGGGCCGTCATGATCCTTGCGTGGGCGTGCGCGCCACGCCCATCGCCGAAGCGATGCTGGCCCTGGTGCTGATGGACCATTACCTGCGCCATCGCGGCCAGAACGGAGACGTGACGCCGCCGTTGGCGCCGATTCCCGGCGGATTCTGAGCAAGGGGCGCCGTATGCCGTTTTACTGGCGCCTGTCCGGGTTTTATTTCCTCTACTTCGGCCTGCTCGGCACCCTGGTGCCGTACTGGTCGCTGTACCTGAAAGACCTGGGTTTCAGCCCGTTCGCCATCGGCGTGCTGATGGCGGTGCCGCAGATCACCAAGATCGGCGCGCCCAACCTGTGGGGCTGGCTGGCCGACCGCACCGGGGCCCGGCTGCGCATTATCCGTCTCGGCAACCTGGCCGCCGCGCTGGCGTTCCTGCCGGTGTTCTGGGTCGACCAGGTGTGGAGCATGGCGATCCTGCTGGCCACCTTCAGCTTCTTCTGGAACGCGGTGCTGGCCCAGTTCGAGGTGATCACCCTGCGCACGCTTGGTGACCAGGCGCACCGCTACAGCCATGTGCGGCTGTGGGGGTCGCTGGGCTTTATCGGCGCGGTGTTGCTGGTGGGCTGGGCGCTGGATCATCTGCCCATCAATCTGCTGCCCTGGGTGATGTCCGCGCTGCTATGGTTGCTGTGGCTGACCACGCAATCGCTGCCCTCCGGGGGCGCCGAGCAGCCCCGGCCCCGGCCCGGCGGCGTGCGGGCCCTGCTGCGCCGGCGCGACGTACAGGCGTTCATCCTCGCTTCTTTTCTGATGCAGGCGTCCCACGGGCCTTACTACACCTTCTACAGCATTCACCTGGAAGACCTGGGGTTCCGCAAGTTCACCGTGGGTGTGCTGTGGGCGCTGGGGGTGGCCGCCGAGGTGGGTATCTTCCTGATCATGCACCGGCTGATGCGCCGGTTCGCCCTGGCCAAAGTGCTGTTCGTCAGTCTGCTGCTGGCGGTGGTGCGCTGGCTGGTCATCGCGCTTTGCGGCGCCGACCTGTGGTGGCTGGTGCCGGCCCAACTGCTGCACGCGGCCAGCTACGGCAGCTTCCACGCGGCCAGCATCGCCTGGGTGCAGGACACCTTCGGTGAAGCCCACGCCGGCCAGGGCCAGGCGCTGTACTCCAGTCTCGGCTACGGGGCCGGCTGGGCGCTGGGCGCCGGCCTCAGCGGCCTGTACTGGGCCCGCTGGGGCGCCGACAGCTTTCTGGTGGCGGCCGCCACGGCGGCGGTGGCGGCGCTGGTGGTGTGGCGCTGGCTGCTCAACCGCCGCTGTTGAGGATATCCAGAAAGGCGCCGGCGGCGTTGGAGCGGCTGCGGCCCGGGTGGGTGACCACGCCCAGGCGGCGCACCGGCAGGGCGGTGTCCACGTTCAGGCGGACCACGCTGTCATCGAGCATGGTTTCCGGCAGTACGCTCCAGCCCAGGCCGATGGACACCATCATATGGATGGTTTCCAGATAGTTGGTGGACATGGAAATGTTCAGGGTCAGCGCCTGCTCCTCGAACAGACTCTCCACGATGCGCCGGGTGAAGGTCACCGGCGAGGGCAGGATGGCGCTGTAGCCGGTCAGGGTCTCCAGGGTCACGCGGTCGAGGCGCGCCAGCGGGTGCTCCGGGGCCGCCATGAACACCAGCGGGTCCTGCCACACCGCCTGGCTGTGCAGGCGCGGGTCCGGTTGCGGGGGCAGGGTGACCACGCCCATCTCCAGGTCGCCGTGCAGCACCGCTTCCCAGGCTTCCTCGGAATCGATGAAATGGATATCCAGTTTCACGTCCGGGTATTCCCGGGAAAAGCGGCGCAATACCGGGGGCAGCCGGTGCAGGCCGATGTGATGGCTGGTGCCGATGCGCAGGGTGCCGGACACCGTGCCGGTGAGATTGCTGATCGCCCGGCCCATGTCTTCCAGATCCAGCAATACCTGGCGGGCGCGGGGCAGCAGCGCCTCGCCCGCTTCGGTGAGGCGGATGCGCCGGCCCACCCGGTCGAACAGCCGGGTGCCGAGCTGCTGCTCCAGCTGGGCGATGCGTTTGCTCACCGCTGGCTGGGTGATAAACAACCGTTCCGCCGCCGTGGAGAAGGATCCGCTCTCCGCCACCGCCAGAAAGGCGATAAGGGCCTGGGTGTCCATGGTTGGCGCGCCTCCGGGATTTCAGATAACCATATGGAATCCTAAACATAAAAATTATGAATTGGAATTATCGAAAAGCCCTGCGTAAGGTGTGGCTATCAATTGGAGAGCAGGTTATGGCAGGCAAGACACTCTACGACAAGTTGTGGGACGCCCACCTCGTGACCGAACGCGAGGACGGCTCCGCGTTGATTTACATTGATCGTCAGATCATCCACGAAGTGACCTCGCCGCAGGCCTTCGAGGGGCTGCGCCTGGCCGGTCGTCAGCCGTGGCGGTCCGGCGCGTCGGTGGCGACCATCGACCACAATGTGCCGACCACGCCGTTCAACAACGCCTCGGACATCGTCGACGACACCTCGCGCATCCAGGTGCAGACGCTGCAGGACAACACCCGCCAGTTCGGCATTACCGAATACGGCATCGGCGATGTGCGCCAGGGTATCGTGCACGTGATGGCGCCGGAGCAGGGCGCGGTGTTGCCCGGCATGACGGTGGTCTGCGGGGATTCCCACACCTCCACCAACGGCGCCCTGGGCTGTCTCGCCCACGGCATCGGCACCAGTGAAGTGGAGCATGTGCTCGCCACCCAGACCCTGGTGGCGCAGAAAATGAAGAACATGCAGGTGCGCGTGGAAGGCGAGCTCGGCCCCGGCGTCACCGCCAAGGATGTGGTGTTGCACATCATCGGTGTGATCGGCACCGCCGGTGGCAACGGCCACGCCATCGAGTTCGCCGGCAGCGCGATCCGCTCGCTGAGCCTGGAAGGGCGCATGACGGTGTGCAACATGTCCATTGAGGCGGGCGCCCGCGCCGGCATGGTGGCGGTGGACGATACCACGATCGATTATGTGCGCGGCCGCCCGGGCGCGCCCAAAGGTGCCGACTGGGACAAGGCGGAAGCCTACTGGCGCGGCCTGGTGTCCGACCCGGACGCCGAGTTCGATACCCTGGTGGAAATCGACGCCGCCGACATCCGCCCGCAGGTGTCCTGGGGCACCAGCCCGGAAATGGTGGTGCCCGTGGACGGCGTGTTGCCGGACCCGGCCGACGAAGCCGATGAGGTGAAGCGCTCCGGCATGGAGCGGGCCTACCAGTACATGGGCCTCAAGCCCGGCATCCGCACCAGCGACATCAAGCTGGACCGCGTGTTCATCGGTTCCTGCACCAACTCGCGCATCGAGGACCTGCGCGCCGCCGCCCAGGTGGCCAAGGGCCACAAAAAGGCGGATTCCGTGAAGCAGGTGCTGGTGGTGCCCGGTTCCGGCCTGGTCAAGCAGCAGGCCGAGAAGGAAGGGCTCGACAAAATCTTTATCGAAGCCGGCTTTGAGTGGCGCCAGCCCGGCTGCTCCATGTGTCTGGCCATGAACCCGGACCGTTTGCAGCCCGGCGAGCACTGCGCCTCCACCTCGAACCGTAACTTCGAGGGGCGCCAGGGCAACGGCGGCCGCACCCACCTGGTGAGCCCGGCGATGGCCGCGGCCGCGGCGGTGGCAGGCCATTTCGTGGACATTCGCGATCTCGCCCCGGCGGATCAGACGGCTTAGGAGCGGTACCATGGAAAAATTCGTGAAATACACCGGTTTGGTGGCGCCGCTTGATCGTGCCAACGTGGACACCGACCAGATCATTCCCAAGCAGTTTCTCAAGTCGATCAAACGGACCGGTTTCGGCCCCAACCTGTTCGACGAGTGGCGCTACCTGGACGAGGGCTTTCCCGGTCAGGACAACGAAAAGCGGTCGAAAAACCCGGACTTCGTGCTCAACAAGCCGCGGTACCAGGGCGCCAGCGTATTGCTCACGCGCCGCAACTTCGGCTGCGGTTCAAGCCGCGAGCATGCCCCCTGGGCGCTGATGGATTTCGGCTTCCGGGCGATTATCGCCCCGAGCTACGCGGATATTTTCTACAATAACTGCTTCAAAAACGGCCTGTTGCCGATTGTGTTGCCGGAAGCTACCGTTGATGGGCTTTTTAAAGCCGAAGCGGCAAGCACCGATTTCCAGCTCACCATCGATCTGGCGAATCAGCAGGTGATGGACCCGGATGGCGAGGCCATCGGCTTCGAGATCGACGAATTTCGCAAACACTGCCTGCTCAACGGCCTGGACGAGATCGGCCTGACGCTGCAGCAAGGCGATGCGATTCGTGAGTACGAAAGCCGCCGGCTGGCCGCCGAGCCCTGGATTTTCCAGGAGCCGCAAAAACAATAAAACAAGGAGGCATGATGATATTTCGTAGCGCTGGCCTGTTGCTGGTCCTGGCCCTGGCGGTCACCGGCTGTACCCGCACCGCCATGTACCACCCGCCGGGTGACGACGACCCGAGAGCGCGGCTGAGCATCGAAAGCCAGCTGGGCAGTAACGAAGAGAGCAGCGGCTGGCAGATGCCCGGCGCCGGTGAAAGCACCGTGGCGATTTTCAAGGTGGACGGTGAGCGTCTGGCCGAGAAGGGCGGCGAGCAACGCGTCTTCGTGGAGCCCGGCGAGCACAGCGTGGAAATCTTCGCCGACCACCAGGGCTTTTTGCGCTTCGGTACGCTGAGCCATGATTTCGAGCCCGGCCGTGATTACCGGATCCTGGTCGATGAAGGCGAGGGCGACAAGCGCTACAGCGCGGTGCTGGTGCCCCAGGGCAGCGGCGTGATGAACGTCTACGACGAGACCCTGTTCTGAACGGGGTGAACCCAACGTTTAAGGAAAGTGAATGAGCAGTATCCTGGTGTTGCCGGGCGATGGTATCGGCCCGGAAATCGTCGACGAAGCGCTGCGGGTGCTGACGGCGGCGCAGAAACGGTTCGACCTGGACATCCAGCTGGACCACGCCCTGGTGGGCGGCGCCGCCTATGACGCCGAAGGGGACCCGCTGCCCGAGAGTACCCTGGCCAAGGCGCGCGCCGCCGACGCCATCCTGTTCGGCAGCATCGGCGGCCCCAAGTGGGACAATATTGAACGCGACAAGCGTCCCGAGCGCGGCCTGCTGCGCCTGCGCTCATCGCTGGGCCTGTTCGCCAATCTGCGCCCGGCGATTCTGTTTCCGCAACTGGCGGAGGCGTCCAGCCTCAAGCCGGAAGTGGTCTCCGGCCTGGACATTCTGATCGTCCGCGAGCTCACCGGTGGTATCTACTTCGGTCAGCCGCGCGGCATCAAGGAAGAGAACGGCGAGCGTGTCGGCTTCAACACCTATGTGTACTCCGAGTCGGAAATGAAGCGTATCGCCCGGGTCGCCTTCGACCTGGCCATGCAGCGCGGCAAGCGCGTCTGCTCGGTGGACAAGGCCAATGTGCTGGAAGTCACCGAACTGTGGAAAGAAGTGGTCACCGAGGAAGCCAAGGCTTACCCGGAGATCGAGCTCTCCCATATGTACGTGGACAACGCCGCCATGCAGTTGGTGCGCGCGCCCAAACAATTTGATGTGATCGTCACCGGTAATCTGTTCGGTGACATCCTCTCCGATGAAGCCGCCATGCTCACCGGCTCCATCGGCATGCTGCCCTCCGCGTCCCTGGACGAGAACCGCAAAGGTCTCTACGAGCCCTGCCACGGTTCCGCGCCGGACATCGCCGGCCAGGGCATCGCCAACCCGCTGGCCACGATTATGTCGCTGGCCATGTTGATGCGTTACAGCCTGCAGCGCGACGATGTGGCGGACGCCATTGAAGCGGCGGTGGAAAAGGTCCTGGATCAAGGTCTGCGGACCGGCGATATTTACACCGAGGGCACCCGGAAAGTCAGCACCGGGGAAATGGGCTCCGCCGTGGCCGAGGCACTGGCCGGCGTCTGAGCCCCGCTGAAGAGCACAAACGCAGTAATCCATTCATAGAGAAGGGCAACGGCCTTTCAGGAGATTCGTCTCAATGAATAAAGTCGGTTTTATCGGCTGGCGCGGCATGGTCGGTTCCGTATTGATGGACCGCATGCGCGCGGAAAATGATTTCCAGGACATCGAACCGGTGTTCTTTTCCACCTCCCAGGTGGGCCAGCCCGGCCCGGACGTGGGCAAGGACATTCCGCCCCTGGGCGACGCCAAGAGCGTGGATGAACTGAAAGCCCTGGACGTGATCGTCACCTGCCAGGGCGGCGATTACACCAACGAGGTGTACCCCAAGCTCCGCGAAGCCGGCTGGAAAGGCTACTGGATCGACGCCGCCTCGGCGCTGCGCATGTCCGACGACAGCGTCATCGTGCTGGACCCGGTCAACCGCAAGGTGATCGATCAGGCGCTGGACAAAGGCACCCGGGACTTCGTCGGCGGCAACTGCACCGTGAGCCTGATGCTGATGGCCATGGGCGGGCTGTTCAACGCCGACTTGGTGGAGTGGACCAGCGCCCAGACCTACCAGGCCGCATCCGGCTCCGGCGCCCAGCACATGCGTGAGCTGATCGCCCAGATGGGCGCCATCCACGGCGACGTGACCTCGGAACTGGCCGACCCGGCCAGCGCGATTCTGGACATCGACCGCAAGGTGGCCGCCACCATGCGCGGCGACGGCATGCCCCACGAACACTTCGGCTTCCCGCTGGCCGGTTCGCTGCTGCCGTGGATCGACAAGGAAATGGAAAACGGCCAGAGCAAGGAAGAGTGGAAAGCCCAGGCGGAGACCAACAAGATTCTCGGCCGCGGCGACCACCCGATCCCCCTGGACGGCACCTGCGTGCGCATCGGCGCCATGCGCTGCCACGCCCAGGCGCTGACCGTGAAGCTCAAGAAGGACGTGCCGCTGGATGAGATCTATGATCTGATCGGCCAGGCCAACGATTGGGTGAAAGTGGTGCCCAACGAGAAGGAAGCCACCCTGCGCGACCTCACCCCCACGGCGGTGACCGGCACCCTGACGGTACCCGTCGGGCGCCTGCGCAAACTGAACATGGGCGGTGAATACCTGAACGCCTTCACCGTGGGTGACCAGCTGTTGTGGGGCGCCGCGGAACCGCTGCGCCGCATGCTGCGCATTTTGTTGGAGCACTGATGAGTATTGACCTCGCCCTGGTGGGCGCCACCGGTCTGGTGGGCGAGGCCATTCTCGAACAACTCGCCCATCGGGATCTGCCGGTGGGCGAGTTGTTCGTTCTGGCCTCGGAAAACAGCGAAGGCAAAAGCCTGCGCGTGGGCAAAAAATCCCTGCAGGTACAGAAAGCCGAGGACTTCGATTTCTCACGGGTGCAGCTGGCGGTGTTCGCCGCCGGCGCGGCGGTGTCCCAGGAACTGGCACCGCGCGCCGCCGACGCCGGCGCGCTGGTGCTGGATCTGTCGCCGGCGTTCCGCTATGAGCCCGACGTACCGTTGCTGGTCGCCGGGGTCAACGACGAACAGCTCGGCGCCGCCCGCGAACGCAACATCGTGGCCGCCGCCGACGCCGCCACGGTGCAGCTGCTGCTGGCGCTGAAACCGCTGATGGCGCTGGGCGATCTGACCCGGGTCACGGTGACGCAGATGCAGAGTGCGTCGTCGTCCGGACGGGTCGGCGTGGAGCGCCTGGCGCGCCAGAGCGCGCGGCTGTTGAACGGCCTGGAGGCCAGCGAAGGGCCGGAGTCCCAGTACGCCTTTAATATGCTGCCGATGGCCGGCCGCCGTCAGGATAACGGTTACACCAGCGAAGAGCTGAAACTGATGCTGGAGGCGCGCCGGGTTCTGGGCCAGCCGCAACTGGCGGTGGACGTAAGCTGTGTTCAGGTGCCGGTGTTCCACGGCCTGTCTCAAACCGTGGTGGTGCAGGGCACCATGCCGATCACCCTGGCGCAGGCCGAAGCCTGCTGGCAGGACGCCCCCGGGCTGCAAATGGACGCCGACGACGAAGCCGACGGCGCCTCCCCGGTACGGCAGATCCGCGCCGACCTCGGCGTGCGAATTGCACGGGTTCGCGAGGACATCGACGGGCAGGGTGATTTAAGCTTCTGGACGGTGGCCGATAATATTAAAACCGGCGCCGCCTACAACGCGGTGCTGCTGGTCGAGAAGTTGCTAAAAGACTATCTGTAATGGATACTTACCGAGATTATGTGACGCAGTTTCTAGGTGTCCGGTGTAATTTCCTGCACAATCACGATAGCGATTCTTGGCATTCAAAGACCGCATCGGGATAATTTGGCGGCCTGCCGGCTGAGAAGGCGGGGAAAGATAATAAGTAAAGGGTTCGATCAATGCTCCGAAAACTTGGGATAGGCTTTATCGCTCTGGCGACCATGGCGCCCGGGCTGGCGGCTGCACTGGGGGTGGGTGAGTACGAGCTGAACTCGTATTTGAACGAGCCGCTGGACATGACCGTGCAACTGCAGGATCTGGGCGGTCTGTCCGAGGACGAGATTCTCGCCAACCTGGCCACGCAGGAGGCGTTCGACGCCGCCGGTGTGGATCGCGGCTACTTCCTTAATGATCTGAAGTTCGAAGTGGACGTGAGCGGCAATACCGGCGTATTGCATATCCGCTCCCGTCAGCCGGTACGCGAACCCTATCTGAATTTCCTGGTGGAGTTTTTGTGGCCCACCGGCCGCCTGATGCGGGAATACACCGTCCTCCTTGATCCGCCCAGCTACGCGGACGACGGTGGCAGCCTGCAGCCCGCCGTTTCGCAACCCTCGCCGCGCCCGGCCACCCGGCCCGAACCCGCTTCCGAGCCGGCGCGCCCGCGCCCGGCCGAACCGGCGACGCGCCCGGCGCCTGCGCCATCCCCGGCCGTCAGCCGCGCCGACGCCGCCGACAGTGACACTGGCGACGACACGCAAAGCGCCGGCGCTTACCGGGTCGGTCCTTCCGACACCATGTGGCGCATCGCCCGGCAGCAGCGCCCCAGCCCGGACGTGTCGGTGCAGCAAATGATGCTGGCGATCCAGGACCGCAACCCGGACGCCTTCATTAACGACAACGTGAATCTGGTGCGCGAAGGCGCGGTGTTGCGCATCCCCTCCGAGCAGCAGGTTCGCCGCCTGTCCAGCCGCGAAGCGCTGTCCCGGGTGGCCACGCAGAACCGCGAATGGCAGAGCATGCGCCGCGAGCCGGCCGCCGGCCAACCGCAACGGGCGCCGATTGACGCCACCGGCCGTGACCGCGACGACCAGGTCGCCGGCGGCGGCGACGGCCAGGGTCAGGTCACTCTGGTGAGCCCGGACAGCAAGGGCGGCGTGCGCGACGGCGACGCCACCGGCGGTCCCGGCGGCGACGCCGATACCGCGGCGCTGCAGAATGAACTGGCGATCCGCGATGAGAATCTGGACCGCCTGAACCGTGAGAACAGTGAGCTGCGCAGCCGCCTGGATGCGCTGGATGAGCAGGTAGGCACCAGCCAGCAATTGCTGGAGATGCGCAGCGAAAAGATTGCCGCGCTGCAGGCGGAACTGCGCCGGCTGCGTGAAGAGCAGGACCTGGACGTGGACCCCTCGCTGCTGGAAGAACCCCAGCCGGCGGCGGACAGCGCCTCCGACATGAGCGCGGACGCTGATGACAACGGTAACACGGATAACAGCGACAGCGCTGGCGGCGATCAGCCGGCCGCTGACGGCGATGACGACGACGCGGCCCCGGCGCTGAGCGCCCCGGGCCAGAACGGCGGTGACGGCGGCGGTGGCGACCGGCCGTCGCCGGATCAGGACGGTGGCGGCGATGACCGCACCGCCACGGTGACCCCGCCCGAGAAGCCGGAACCGGCCTCCATGGATCAAGCGGATGACGGTGGCGGTATTCTCGGCCTGATTCGCGACAATCTGCTGTATGTAGGCGCCGCTCTGGCGGTTTTGCTGCTTTTGTTGCTGCTGGCGCTGCGTCGCCGGCAAGGCGGCGACGGTGACGACCACCACGGTGGCGCGGATGACGACGGCGACTTCGGTGACGATTTCGAAGCTCCGGTGATCGCCGGGGCCGACGACCACGACCGCGCCGATCTGGAAGAGGACCTCGCCGACGACGAGATGGACCCGATGGAGCGGGCCGATGTCTACGTGGCCTACGGCCAGTACCCGCAGGCGGTGGACTTCCTGCGCAACGAAATTAATCAGGCGCCGGAGCGCGGCGACCTGAAAATCCGGCTGCTGGAGCTGCTCCACGAAAGTAATGACGAGCGCGGCTTCCAGCAGCAGGCCACCGCGTTCGCCGGCACCAGCCCGGCGGTGGACGCCGCCATCAAACGGCTGGGTGGCGACCCCGGAGAACACGACTATGGCGACAACGCCTACGTCGCATCCAGTGCCGACCGGGTGGATGACGAGCTCTCCCTCGACGACCTGGAGCTGGACCTGGCCTCTGATCTTTCCGACCAGCCGGACGACAGCGACAGCTATTCGCATACCGCTACCGCGGCGGGCGCCGGCGCGGTAGCCGGCTTCGCCGCTGACCGTGAGCAATCAGACCAGCCCGACACGGAGCAAGCGGAGCAAGACGACAGCCTGGAACTGGACGACTTTGAATTCAGTCTCGAGGACGAAGAGCCGGAACACCGCGACCTTCGCGACGAAACACCGATGCAGCTGGACGACCTGGTGCTCGGCGACGACGATTCCCGCGCCGATGACGAGGAAGACGACGGCCTGGAATTTTCCCTTGAGGACGACCTGAACAGCGACACCGATGTCGCCTTTACCGACGACGAGCTGGCGGCACTGGACAGCGCCGAAGAACCCGCCGGGAACGCCGAGGACACCCGCGCCGACAGCAGCCTGGACGATTTCGACGACCTGGAGCTGGATGATCTGGACGTGTCGCTGACCGACGACCGCACCGGCGTGGATCAACCGGCGCCGGTGGACCCGCCGTCCGCGGAGACTGACGACGAACTGGCCGACCTGTCCCTGGAAGAGGACGACACGGACCTTTCCCTGGACGATCTCAGCCTCGACGACGACACCCCGTCGTCGCCGGCCGAACCGGCTTCCAGTGCCGATGATCTCGACGAACTGAACGCCGCCGAGCAACACGCCGCGCCGGCGCCGGAATACCACTCCGAGCCGCAAACGGCCGCCACGCCGTCCGCGGAGACCAGCGAGGTGAGCGACGACATGCTCGGCGACGACGATGACTTCGACTTCCTGGGTGAAACCGACGAAAACGCCACCAAGCTCGATCTGGCCCGCGCCTACATCGACATGGGTGACGCTGAAGGCGCCCGTGACATCCTCAACGAGGTGCTCAGCGAAGGCAGCGACGACCAGCAGGGCGAAGCCAAGGAGTTGCTGGCCCGCGTCAGCTGATAACAGAAGCGAGCAGCTGATAACCTCTCTGGTGGTTCGGGGGGCGATGCCTTAAGGTATCGCCCCCTTTTTAATGCTCGCTTTACGGACCGCTAGGACGGCTTGATGACGCGAATCGCAGTGGCGGTGGAATACGACGGCGCCGGTTTCCACGGCTGGCAGACCCAGGAATCCGGCGTGCGCACCGTGCAGGAAGAACTGGAAAAAGCGCTCTCGCGGGTGGCGAATCACCCCGTGGCACTGATCTGCGCCGGTCGCACCGACGCTGGCGTGCACGCCACCGGCCAGGTCTGTCACTTTGATTCCGACGCCGACCGCAGCATGAAGAGCTGGGTGATGGGCGCCAACCGCTTTCTCCCCGACGACGTCTCGGTGCAGTGGGCGCAAGCGGTGCCGGACGATTTCCACGCCCGCTTCAAAGCCAACCGGCGCCGTTACCGCTACGTGATCTATAACCACGCCGCGCCGCCGGCGCTGTTCCGCCGCCAGGTGACCTGGAACTACCGGCCGCTGGACGTGGATGCCATGATCGAGGCAAGCCGTCACCTGGTCGGCACCCACGATTTCACCTCCTACCGGAGCGTGCACTGCCAGGCCAAGTCACCGGTGAAAACCCTCAGCCGCTTTCATATTCACCGGCAGGGTCCGTTGATCGTGCTGGAAGTGGAGGGCAACGCCTTCCTGATGCACATGGTGCGCAACATGGCCGGCGTGCTGATGAGCATCGGCGCCGGTAAGCATCCGCCGGTGTGGGCCCGTGAAGTGCTTGAGGCCCGCGACCGCCGCAAGGGCGGCGTCACCGCGCCGCCGTTCGGGCTGTATCTGGTCGACATCGGCTACCCGGAGCAGTTCGTGCTGCCGAGCCCGCCGCTGGGCCCGCTGTGGTTGACCACGCTGAACGCGGCTGACGGCGGCGGTGCGGATGCCCCATAATTGACGCCCTGAACACCACGGTCTGTTATCATAGGCATTGAATGAATACACCCCGGGTTAAAATCTGCGGCATCACACGGCCGGACGACGGTCGCCACGCGGCGCGGGCCGGCGCCGACGCCATCGGCCTGGTGTTTTATCCGCCCAGCCCCCGTTACGTCAGCCCGCGCCAGGCCGCCGACATCGTCGCCGCCTTGCCACCGTTCGTGACCACCGTGGGGTTGTTCGTGGACGCACCGCCGGAGCAGATCGCCGCGTTGCTGGAACAGGTACCGCTGGACATGCTGCAGTTCCATGGCGATGAATTGCCGGAATACTGCGCCGCTTTCCAGCGTCCCTGGATCAAGGCCCTGCGGATGCGCGACCGGGTGGACCCACAGGCGGAGGCGGACCGCTACGGCGCCGCCGGCGCCCGCGGTCTGCTGGTCGACAGCTATGTGCCCGGCGTGCCCGGCGGCACCGGCGAACGGTTCGACTGGGACCGGCTGCCCGCCGATCCCTCCCTGCCGCTGGTGCTCGCCGGCGGCCTGGACCCGGCCAACGTGGCCGAGGCGGTGCGGCGGGTACGGCCCTGGGCCGTGGACGTGAGCGGCGGGGTCGAGGTTATTGGCGTTGACGGCCGCCGGCAGGGCGGCATCAAGGACCCCGGCGCGGTGAGCGCGTTCATACGCGCGGCGCGCGGCTGACCCCTTTATTCAAACTGGCAGGCACCATGACGAGGAGCATTCGGTGACACAGTCTTCTGAAAGCAGTGGGCCCGATTACAAGGCATTTCCCGATCAGAACGGTCATTTCGGACGCTTCGGCGGACGCTTCGTCTCCGAAACCCTGATGGCCGCCCTCGACGAGCTGGATGTCATGTACCGGCGCCTCAAGGACGATCCCCAGTTCCAGGCGGATTTCGACTACGACCTGGCCCATTACGTGGGCCGGCCCTCGCCGCTGTATCTGGCCGAGCGCTGGACCAAACAGCTTGGCGGCGCCCGCATCTGGCTCAAGCGCGAGGATCTCAACCACACCGGCGCCCACAAGGTGAACAACACCATCGGCCAGGCGCTGCTCGCCAAGCACATGGGCAAGAAGCGGGTGATCGCGGAAACCGGCGCCGGCCAGCACGGCGTGGCCTCGGCCACCGTGGCCGCGCGCCTGGGCCTGGAGTGCCACGTGTTCATGGGCGAGGAAGACATCCGCCGCCAGCGCCTCAACGTCTATCGCATGAAGCTGCTGGGCGCCAACGTGGTGCCGGTGACCTCCGGTTCTCGCACTCTCAAGGACGCCATGAACGAGGCGATGCGCGACTGGGTCACCAACGTGGACGATACCTTCTACATCATCGGCACCGTGGCCGGGCCGCACCCGTACCCGATGCTGGTGCGCGACTTCCAGTCCGTGATCGGCCGCGAGGCGCGCGAGCAGAGCCTCAAGCAGGCCGGCAAATTGCCGGACGCGCTGGTCGCCTGCGTGGGCGGGGGCTCCAATGCCATCGGCCTGTTCCACCCGTTCCTGGACGACCGTGACGTGGCCATGTACGGCGTGGAAGCCGGCGGCGACGGCATCGACACCGGCCGCCACGCGGCGCCGCTGAGCGCCGGCCGTCCCGGTGTGCTGCACGGCAACCGCACCTACCTGATGGAAGACGACAACGGTCAGATCATCGAGACCCATTCCGTGTCCGCCGGCCTCGACTACCCCGGGGTGGGCCCCGAGCACTCCTGGCTCAAGGACATCGGCCGGGTTCATTACGTGTCCGCCGACGACAACGAGGCCCTGGCCGCGTTCCGCGAGCTGACCCGCATCGAGGGCATCATGCCGGCGCTGGAATCCGCCCATGCGCTCGCCTATGCCCGTAAGCTGGCGCCGCAAATGGACGCCGACCAGGACATCGTCATCAACCTGTCGGGCCGCGGGGATAAAGACATCCTCACCGTGGCGGAAATCGACGGCATTCATTTTTAAGATCGGGGAAGGATATGAGTCGTATTGAAGCCTGCTTCGCCACTCTCAAGGAGCAGCAGCGTAAGGCCCTGATTCCTTACATCACCGCCGGCGACCCGACCAAGGCGGTCACCGTGCCGGTGATGCACGCCATGGTGGAGGCGGGCGCCGACGTGATCGAGCTGGGCGTACCGTTTTCCGACCCGATGGCCGACGGCCCGGTGATCCAGAAGGCCTGCGAGCGGGCCCTGGTGGCCGGCACCGGCCTGCGTGACGTGCTGGCCATGGTCACCGAGTTCCGCCGCGACAACGACACCACGCCGGTGGTGCTGATGGGCTACCTGAATCCGGTGGAGATCATGGGCTATGAGCGCTTCGCCGACGCCTGCGTGGACGCCGGCGTCGACGGCGTGCTGCTGGTGGATCTGCCGCCGGAGGAGTGCGACGAGGTGGCGCCGCTGTTCAAGGCGCGCGGCGTCGATCTGATCTTCCTGATCGCCCCGACCACCACCGACGCGCGGATCAGCCGCATCGCCGGCGCCGCCAGCGGCTACCTGTATTACGTGTCGCTGAAAGGGGTGACCGGCTCCGCCAGCCTCAACGTGGAGGAAGTGGCGCGCCGGGTTGAAACAATTCGCAACCTTGCCCAATTGCCCATTGGCGTGGGCTTTGGTATCAAAGACGCGCAATCGGCACGGGCGGTGAGCCAGGTATCCGACGGCGTGGTGGTCGGCAGTGCGCTGGTCAACCAGTCCGCCGAAAACGTGGATACCCCGGATCGCATCGCCCCCGCGGTGGCGGCGATTCTCGCCGACATGCGTGCCGCCATGGATAAACAGTAAACGCTGAGCGCTGAGCGTACGAGGTCCGACTGATGAGCAATAACTGGCTGGAAAAGATCCTCCCCGCGGTGCGTCGCCCGCAGGAAACCCGGCGCAGCACCATTCCCGAGGGTCTGTGGCGCAAATGCCCGCGCTGCGACAGTGTGCTCTACCGTCCGGAGCTGGAACGCAATCTGGAAGTGTGCCCCAAATGCGAGCACCACCTGCGCGTCGGCGCCCGCAAACGGCTGAAGATGTTCCTGGACGACGGCCCGATGAGCGAAATCGGCGCCGATCTGGCGCCGGTGGACCGGCTCAAGTTCAAGGACTCCAAGAAGTACAAGGACCGCCTGGTGGCGGCCCAGAAGGAGACCCAGGAACGGGACGCGCTGATCGCCATGAAAGGCAAGCTCCACGATCTGCCGGTGGTGGCGGTGGCGTTTGAATTCCGCTTCATGGGCGGCTCCATGGGCTCGGTGGTCGGCGAGCGTTTCGTGCGCGCGGTGGAAAGCTGCCTGGAACACAAAACGCCGCTGATCTGTTTCGCCGCCAGCGGCGGGGCGCGCATGCAGGAAGCGCTGTTCTCCCTGATGCAGATGGCCAAGACTTCCGCCGCGCTGGAACGCCTGCGCGAAGCGGGTCTGCCGTTTATCTCCGTGCTCACCGATCCGGTCTACGGCGGCGTGTCCGCGTCGCTGGCCATGCTCGGCGACGTCAACGTGGCCGAGCCCAACGCGCTGATCGGCTTCGCCGGCCCGCGGGTGATCGAGCAGACCGTGCGGCAGAAACTGCCGGAGGGCTTCCAGCGCAGTGAATTCCTGCTCGAGCACGGCGCCATCGACATGATCGTCGAGCGTCAGCACATGCGTGACACCCTGCACCGCATTCTCGCCAATCTGACCGGGGCGCCGCTGGCCGAACCCGCCGAACTATGAGCGTCGGCCTGGACGCCTGGCTGGCGCGCATTGAAAAACTCCACCCAAGCGAGATCGAGCTGGGCCTGGAGCGGGTGCGCCGGGTGGCCGAGGCGCTCGGCGCGGCCAGCCTGCCGATGCCGGTGATCACCGTCGCCGGCACCAACGGCAAGGGCTCGGTGGTGGCACTCACCCGCGCCCTGGCGACCGCCGCTGGACGCCGCGTCTGCGTCTATACGTCTCCCCATCTGCAACGCTTCAACGAACGCATCACGCTGCCCGACGGCCCGGTGAGCGACGACGCGCTGTGCGCGGCCTTCGAGCAGGTGGACGCCGCGCGCGGCGACACCGCGCTGACCTATTTCGAATTCACCACCCTGGCGGCGCTGTGGCTGTTCCGCCACAGCGGTGCTGACCTGGCGATTCTGGAAGTGGGGCTGGGCGGCCGCCTGGACGCGGTCAATCTGATCGACGCGGACGTGGCGGTGGTCACCTCCGTGGGCCTGGACCACACCGACTGGCTGGGAGAAACTCGGCATCGGCCGGGCAGGGCGGGCCCTGGTGTACGGGGAGGAAGATGCCCCGGCCAACCTGGACGCCGAACTGGCGCGCCTGGGGGCGGTGCCGCTGCGCGCCGGCCGCGAGTTCCGGGTGGAGGCCGCCCGGCTGTCGATCGGCGACGGTGAACGGCAACGCCACTACCCGCTGCCGCTGCCGCCGCGCCTGGGCGCGGACAACCTGGCCACCGCTTGCCAGGCTCTGGTCGCCGCCGGCTTACCTCCGGCCGACGACGCCCCCCACCAGGTGGCGGAGACCGGTCTCGTCGGCCGCTGCCAGGTGCGCCGTTACTGTGGCGTGCAGTGCGTGCTCGACGTGGGGCATAATCTGGAAGCATTGACCCGGCTGCGCGGGCGGCTGCCCGCCCACGCCGGCCGCCGGCGCCTGGTGTTGGGCATGATGACCGACAAACCGGTGGAAGCGGTGGTGGCGCTGTTCGCCGCCGACGTGGATGAGTGGTATCTGGCGCGCCCGGCGGTGAGCCGCGCGGCGGACACCGAGCGGCTGGCCCGGGCGCTGCCCGAGAGCGCCGTGGCGCACCGTTTCGACAGCGTGGCGGCGGCGCTGGATCAGGCCGTCGCGGACAGCTGCGCCGGCGATCAGGTGCTGGTTCTGGGCTCTTTCTTTACCGTCGCCGAGGCGTTGAACGCCATGGATCAGGGAGACTAGCGGTGCATTTGCGAACTCGCCAACGTGTGATCGGCCTGCTGCTGTTGCTGCTGCTGGCCGCGATTCTGGCGCCGCTGGTACTGCGCACGCCGGAACAGGTACGCCTGGCCCTGGATATGTCGATCCCGGAAGCGCCGCGCATCAGCGAGCCGGAGATCGCCCCGGTGGTCAGCGAGGAAGAGCAGGCCGCCACCGACCGTCAGATCGACGAAGAGCAGCAACAGGTGGCCGCCGCCGAACCGGAGCCGCGGGTGGCCCCTCCGGTGGTGGAGGAAGAGCCGTCAGCGGATGAAGAGCCTTCAGAAGCACCGCAACCCGCCGCCCAGGACGCCCCGCAACCCGGCTTCACCGTGCAGGTGGCCAGTTTCAGCGACGTGGCCAACGCCCAGGCGCTGGTGGCGCGCCTGCGCGAGGCCGGCTACAGCGCCTATCACCGTGAAGTGCGCCAGGACGGCAACACCTGGCAGCGCGTGTTCGTGGGCCCGGAGATCAAGCGCGAACGGGCCGAGGCCCTGCGCCAGCGGCTGGCCGACGACAAGGCCTTCGCCCTGGAAGGGCTGGTGCGTTCCTTTGTGCCGTAGCGATTCCGGGCCGATAAAGCCCTGTGCCCGCCCCGGGCGCTCTGATAGAATCGCTGGCCTGTTTTAACCACGCGCGTGTTCATGAATCTGGCAGACGGCATCATTCTGTTTATCATCGCCGCCTCGGCACTGATTAGTGTGCGTCGTGGCTTCACGCGTGAAGCGTTTTCCCTGCTCACCTGGGTGGCCGCGTTCATCGTCGCCCGTCTGTTCAGCCCGGCCCTGGAGGTTCTCCTGGCCGATTCCATCGAGACGCCCAGCCTGCGCCTGGCCGTCGCCTTCGGTCTGTTGTTCACTGTCACCCTGGTCGTGGGGGCGTTGATCAATCACCTGCTCGGTGAGTTGATCCGCGTCACCGGCCTGAGTGGCACCGACCGTTTGTTGGGTATGGTGTTCGGCGCCTTGCGCGGCGCCCTGGTGGTGGTTGTACTGGTGGCCCTGGGCCACCATTTGTTCAGTGAGGATGCCTGGTGGCGCGAGTCGCTTCTGGTCCCGCATTTCGCCATGCTGGAGGACTGGACCCGCCGTCTCGCCGGGGATTTGATCGCTTATCTTATGAACGTCAGCGGAAGCTAAGCTTAGCTAGCTCGAGGATACGCAAATGTGCGGCATTGTTGGCATTGTCGGCCACTCCTACGTGAACCAGGCGATTTATGACGCTTTGACGGTTCTTCAGCACCGGGGACAGGACGCCGCCGGCATCGTCACCTGCGACGGGGACCGCCTGTTCCTGCGCAAGGATAACGGCATGGTCCGTGACGTGTTCCGCAACCGCCACATGCGCCGCCTGGTCGGCAACATGGGCATTGGTCACGTGCGTTACCCCACCGCCGGCAGCTCCAGCTCCGCGGAGGCGCAGCCGTTCTACGTCAACTCGCCTTATGGCCTGACATTGGCCCATAACGGCAACCTGACCAATTCCGAGGCGCTTGCCGAGCACCTCTACCGTTCCGATCTGCGCCATATCAACACCACCTCGGATTCCGAAGTGCTGTTGAATGTGTTCGCCCATGAACTGCACGAGCGCGGCAAGGGCAAGCTGCGCCCGGAACCGGACGACATCTTCGACGCCGTGGCCGCCGTGCACCGTCGCGCCGAGGGCGCCTACGCGGTGGTGGCGATGATCACCGGCTACGGCATCCTGGCATTCCGTGACCCGCGCGGTATCCGTCCGGTTTGTTTCGGCAGAAAAGACACCGAGCACGGCCCCGAATACATGGTAGCCTCCGAGTCAGTGGCGTTGTCGTCGCTGGGCTTTCAGCTGGTGCGCGACCTGGCGCCGGGCGAGGCAATCTACATCACTGCCGAAGGGGAGCTGCACACGCGCTCCTGCCACGACCAGCCCAAGCTCACGCCGTGTATCTTCGAGCAGGTTTATCTGGCGCGCCCCGATTCCATCATCGACGATATTTCCGTTTACAAGGCGCGCCTGCGCATGGGCGAAAAGCTGGCGGAAAAAGTAGAGCGGGTGTGGCCGGATCACGACATCGACGTGGTGATCCCGATCCCGGACACCAGCCGCACCTCGGCGCTGCAGATGGCCAACCGGCTCAACGTGAAGTACCGCGAAGGCTTCATCAAGAACCGCTACATCGGTCGCACCTTTATCATGCCCGGCCAGCAGCAGCGGCGGAAATCGGTGCGCCAGAAGCTCAACGCCATCGAACTGGAATTCTCCGGCAAGAACGTGCTGCTGGTGGACGACTCCATCGTGCGCGGCACCACCTGCCACGAAATCATCCAGATGGCCCGTGAAGCGGGCGCCCGCAAGGTGTATTTCGCCTCCGCCGCGCCGGCGGTGAAATACCCCAATGTCTACGGCATCGATATGCCGTCCGCCGGCGAGCTGATCGCCCACGACCGCAGCGACGACGAAGTCTGTCAGCTTATCGGCGCGGACAAGCTGATTTATCAGGATCTGGACGATCTGGTCAGTGCCTGCAAGGAAGGCAACGCGGACATCGAAGAGTTTGATTGTTCGGTATTTAACGGCCACTATCTGGCCGGTAATATCGACGGCCAGTATCTGTCCGATCTGGAAACGCGCCGCAACGACGACGCCAAGAAAAGTCGGGAAAAAACCCGCGCCCTGGCGGACAACGAAGTGATCGATCTGCACAACTCCAACTGAACCAGGGGCGGCCCGGCCGCCCGCACCGAGGTAACGATGAGCGACACACCGGACCCCCGCGACCTGCATACCGACACCCTGGCGATTCGCTGGGCGCAGTTGCGCACCGATGAAATGTCGCATTCGGATCCGATCTTCCTGACCTCAAGCTTCGTCTATGAAAGCGCTGCCCAGGCCGCCGCCCGTTTCTCCGGCGAGGAGCCGGGCAACGTCTATTCGCGCTTCACCAACCCTACGGTGCGTTCCTTCGAGCAACGCCTGGCGGCCATGGAAGGCGGCGAAAGCTGTGTCGCTCTGGCGTCTGGCATGGCGGCGATCAGCAGCACCTTCTTCACGTTGCTGGCGCCCGGCGATCATGTGATCAGTTCACGCAGTGTGTTCGGCACCACCAACGTGATCTACGACCGCTATCTGAAGAAGTTCAACATCGACACCACCCTGGTCGATCTGGACGACCTGGATCAGTGGCGCGCGGCGATTCGCCCGGAAACCAAACTGCTGTATCTGGAAACGCCGTCCAACCCGCTTTCCGAAGTGGGCGACATCGAGGCGCTGGCCAGACTGGCCCACGACAACGGCGCGCTGCTGATCGTTGATAACTGCTTCTGTACCCCGGCGTTGCAGAAACCGTTGGAACTGGGCGCCGACCTGGTGATTCACAGTGCCACCAAGTATCTGGACGGCCAGGGCCGCTGCCTGGGCGGCGCCGTGGTCGGTCCTGAAGAAATACTCAAGGAAATCCACGGTTTCGTCCGTTCCGCCGGCCCTTGCATGAGCCCGTTCAACGCCTGGGTGTTCCTCAAGGGTCTGGAAACCCTGGGCCTGCGCATGAAGGCGCACTCCGAGAACGCCCTGCAACTGGCCCGGTGGCTGGAGCAGCAGCCGGGCATCGCCCGGGTGCATTACGCCGGCCTCGACAGTCACCCGCAGAAAGCCCTGGCCGAGCGCCAGCAGAAAGCGTTCGGCGCGGTGATCGCCATTGAAGTGGAAGACAGCGACGGTCAGCGGGACCGCCAGGCGGCCTGGCGCTTTATCGACGCCACCCGGCTGCTCTCCATCACCGCCAACCTGGGCGACGTGAAATCCACCGTTACCCATCCGGCCACCACCACCCACGGGCGCGTGGCGGAGGAAGAAAAACAACGTTCCGGCATCAGCGAAAATCTGATCCGCATCGCCGTGGGGTTGGAAGACGTCGGCGATCTTAAGAACGATCTGGGGCTCGGCATCAAAGCGCTCGGCTTCGAATAAAAGCTCGAAGCGTGTAGCAAAAAAGGGGTGTTATGCAGGCTTTGGATAAAGCGCTGGCCCAGGTGGGCAGCGTGCTGTTGGGGAAACCGGAACAACTGAAACTGGCGCTGGCCTGCATGCTCGCCGGCGGCCATCTGTTGATCGAGGATCTGCCCGGGATGGGCAAAACCACCCTGGCCCATGCGCTGGCCCGGGTGTTCCGCCTCGATTACCGGCGCGTGCAGTTCACCAGCGACATGCTGCCCGCCGACATTCTCGGGGTGTCGGTATTCGACCCGGAAAGCCAGCAGTTCAGCCTGCGCGAAGGGCCGGTGTTCAGCCAGCTTCTGCTCGCCGACGAAATCAACCGGGCCACTCCCAAGACCCAGGGCGCGCTGCTGGAAGCCATGGAAGAGCGGCAGGTGACCCTGGACGGCGTCAGCCGGCCGCTGCCGTCGCCGTTCTTCGTGGTCGCCACCCAGAACCCGGTGACCCAGGCCGGTACCTTCGTGTTGCCGGAATCCCAGCTCGACCGCTTCCTGATGCGCATTTCCCTGGGCTATCCGGCCCCGGACGTCGAACTGTCCCTGCTCGCCGGCGGCGACCTGCGCGAAGCGGTCCGCGAGCTGAAACCGGTGATCGAGCCCACGGGACTGGTCAAATTAATCGCCCATGTGGGCAAGGTGCGCGCCACCCGCGACCTGCTCGACTATGTGCAGCGGCTGCTGGAGGCGACCCGCGCCGACGATCGTCTGGTTACCGGCCTGTCGCCGCGCGCCGGCCTCGGCCTGCTGCGCGCCGCCCGCGCCTGGGCGCTGATCCACGACCGTGATTACGTGCTGCCCGAAGACGTGCAGGCGGTGTGGCCCTCGGTGGCCGAGCACCGCCTGCAGCCCCGCGATGGGGGCCAGGTGTCGGCGATGACCCAGGCGTTGCTGCAAACCGTGCCGGTGGTGCGAAACTAGTCGGTCGAACTTAAGGAGGGGACGCCATGCTCAAGCAAGCCTGGCAGCGTTGGCTCGACCGCCGGCTTCCCCGGGCCCGCCAGGTGCAGCTCGACCAGCGGCGTATTTTTATCTTTCCCACCGGCTACGGTTTCCTCTATCTGCTGGTGTCCGTGCTGCTGTTCTTCGGCGGCATCAACTATGAGAACAACCTGATTCTCGGCCTCTGTTTTCTGATGGTCAGCCTGTTTCTGGTCGCCATCCTGCATACCTTCCGCAATCTGTCCGGGCTGTCCCTGCGCGCCGGTGCCAGCCGCTCCGGTTTCGTCGGCGGGCAGGGCAGTGTGGAAGTGGTGCTGATCGCCCAGCGGCGGCCGCACCGGGCGTTGTGGCTGCGCTGGCTGGACCAGCCGGCCCAGGAAATCAGCGTCGAGCCCGGCGAGGAAAGCGCTCTGTGGCTGAACCTGCCGCTCAGCCGGCGGGGCCGCACCCGGCCGCCGCGCCTGCGCGTGGAAAGCCGCTACCCGCTGGGGTTGCTGCGCAGCTGGTCGCTGGTGTCGCTGGACCAGGTTTGTCTGGCCTGGCCGCGCCCCCAGGAAAGCCAGGACTGTCCCGCCGACGGCGGTGACCGGGAGCGGCAGGTGGCCAGCGCCGGGCAAAGCGGCAGCGAGGAATTCCAGGGCCTGCGCGGCTATGTGCCCGGTGATTCTCTGGCCCAGGTGGATTGGAAAGGCTATGCGCGGGGCCGGGGGCTCAACGTCAAACTGTTCGAAGAGCCCGCCAGCGGCCGCCTGTGGCTACGTTACGACCGCCTGGAAGGTCTGCCGGTGGAGCGGCGCCTGTCGATCCTGTGCTTCTGGGTGCAGCGCCTGAGCCGCGAAAACCGGCCCTTTGCGCTGGCGCTGCCGGGCGCCGAGCTGCCGCCGGGGCAGGGCGAGGAACAGCGCCTGCGGGCGCTCAACCTGCTGGCTCGCCACGGCGATACGGAGGCGCACTGATGGCGCGCATCTACCAGATTCCCAGCCACGCCCGGGGCTGGCTCACCCTGGCGATCGTCGCCGCCTCGCTGCCACAACTGTGGGGCGGCCCGCTGTGGCAGGCCGGGCTGCTCGCCGTGGTGCTCGGCTGGCGGGCGTTGATGGACCGTCAGCGGCTGATCCTGCCGGGGCGCCTCCTGCGTATGGTGCTACTGGTGAGCACCGTGGCCGCCACCTTCTACAGTTTCGGTCGTTTGCACGGCCCGGAAGCGGGCACCGCGCTGATCACCAGCCTGTTCGCGTTGAAATACCTGGAACTGGTCAGCAAGCGCGACGCCTATGTGCTGATCGTGCTCGGTTACTTCGTGTGCGCGACTATTCTGCTGTTCCACCGCGGGCCGGCCATGGCGCTCTATGTGATCGGCTGCCTGATCCTGCTCACCGCCAGCCTGGCGGGTATTAATTACAGCGACACCCATGCCCGCCGCCGTCAGCATCTTTCGGTGGCGGCGGTGATGGTGCTGCAGGCGCTGCCGCTGGCGATCGCGCTGTTCGTGCTGGTGCCGCGTATCGCGCCGTTGTGGAACATGCAGCTCGACAGCGGCCAGGCGCGCACCGGCATGAGCGACAGCATGTCACCGGGCCAGGTCAGCCGCCTCACCGAATCCAGTGAGCTGGCGTTCCGCGTCCAGTTTGAGGGCCAGCCGCCGCCGCCCCGGGAGCGCTACTGGCGCGGCCTCACCTACAGCTATTTCGGCGTCAGGCCAGCCCGCCGGGCTGGCAACGGGCGCAGTTGTTCTACGGCGGTCGCGGGCCGTCGCCGGACTGGTATCGCGCACTGGTCGACGCCGCCGAAGACCGCACCGGCTACCGTTACCGGGTGATTATGGAGCCTTCCCGGCAGCGCTGGCTGTACGCCCTGGCGGTGCCGTTCACCGACTTCGACGGCAACGCCCTGGCGCGGGATTTCCGGCTGGTGGCGGACGGCCCGGTCAACGGCGCCTTCAGTTACAGCGTGCGCAGCGTGGACGTAACCGGCGCGGTGCCGGCACTCGGCGACGCGGAACGGCGGCTGATGCTGGACCTGCCCGAGCAGGGCAACGCCGAGGCGCGCGCCCTGGCGCAGCGCTGGCGGCAGCGCCACCGGGACGACCGCGCCCTGGTGGACGCGGCGCTGCGCTATTTCCGCGAGCAGCCGTTCTTCTACACCCTGGAGCCGCCGCGCATTGCCGGCGACACCGTCGACCAATTCCTGTTCGGCACCCGCGAGGGCTTCTGCGAGCACTACGCGTCCAGCTTTACCTTCCTGATGCGCGCCGCCGGTATCCCCGCCCGGGTGGTAGCCGGCTACCAGGGTGGCGAAATGAACGCCGGCGACTATCTGCAGGTGCGTCAGTACGACGCCCACGCCTGGTCGGAAGTGTGGCTACCCGGCCAGGGCTGGGTGCAGGTCGACCCGACGGCGGCGGTAGCGCCTGAGCGCGTCGAGTTGGGCCTGCGCGGCGCCTTCGAAAACGCCGCCGACGGCGCCGGCGGCGAATTCGACGGCCTCAACCGCTTGCCGGTGCTGTTCCAGCTGCAGCAGTGGGCCGACTACGTGGACTTCAACTGGCAGAAATGGGTGCTCGGCTACCGCCAGCAGTCCCAGCGCGACCTGCTGGAACGTTTGCTCGGTGCGGTGACGCCGCTGCGCGTGGGGCTGGCGCTGCTCACCGTGGTGCTGGTGTTCAGCGCGGTGCTCGGGCTGCTGGTGCTCAGCCGCCGCCGGGACACTCCGGCCAGCCCCCTGGAACGCGAATTCGCCCGCCTGCATCGCGCCCTGGCCCAGCGTGGCCTGCGCGCGCCGGACACGGTGTCCGCCGCCCAGCTGGAAGCGGCGGTGACGCGGCGCTGGCCGTCGGCGGCGGGGGCCGCCGGCCACTGGCGGCGGCTGTTCGAGCATCTCGCCTACCGTGACCAGGGCAGCCCCGGCGCCGCCGACCTGGCCGCCCTGCGACGGCGTCGCCGGGCTGTGCTGGCGTCGCTGGCATCGCCACGGAGAGCGAAGTAGGCTCTTTTTTGGCACCGCTGATATAACAAGGAGAACAGCATGGCCGTGGCCCGCTACAAGGAAGCGCTCACGCTCACCGAACACGCCCCTTGGGCACAACGGTTCTGGGACGCGCTGGTCCCGCTTAAGGACCGCGTCGCCCGTCACCCCCTGTTCGTGGAAATGGGCGACGGCTCACTGTCCCTGGGCCGCTTCCGCGACGCGCTGCTGCACTTCTACCCGCTGGTGGAACACTTCCCGAAATACATGGGCCTGGCGCTGGCGAAAACCCGGCCCGGCCTCTATCCCGGCCATGAAGAGACCAAGAACTGGCTGATCGGCAACATCAAAATCGAGCAGCGCCACGCCTACTGGTACCAGGACTGGGCCGCCGGCTTCGGCCTCGACACCGAACGTCTGGAACACACCCGCCCGCCGGCAGCCATGGACGCGGTCAACCAGTTCCTCTGGGCCACCGGCCACCAGGGCACCCTGGAAGAGAGTATCGCCGCCACCAACCTGGCCATTGAATGGGCCACCGGCGAATGGAGCCAGCGCGTGGTCAGCGGCATGAAGCACTACGCCGAGCAGGGCAGCGCCAACATTAACCGCCACACCATGGCCTGGCTGCGCGCCCACGCCAGCTACGACGACGCCCACCCCCACGAAGCCATGGAACTGGTCAAGCGCCTGGCGGTGGACGAACCCGCCCGCCAGCGCGCCTTCGCCGCCGCCCAACGCGGCCTGGAGTACTACGTTCTGGCGCTCGACGACTGCTACAGGTTCGGTGAGGACAGAAATGAGGAAGCGTTCCCGCTACTTTTGGATGATCCCGCAGATACACAGTAAACGTTAGAAGAACGGTTGGATGCCAGGACTGACGACCTTACGAGGTAAAGCCGTCAGACCTGGCCCGGATCCTACTAATCTACGACGGTTGTAACATAGTCCTGCGAGTCACAGAGCGGCGGACCGAGGGCGCAGCCCTCAATGTGAAAGGCATAGTAACCGGGTACATCAGTAATCCTGCAGACGAGACTAGACCGAATATCATTTTCGATTAATGCATTCGGGGAATTGATGTTCGAAACGTTTGTTGCACCACACGACGCCGCGTCAGAGTAGAATTCCAGCGTCACCTGCCCAACTCCCCGGACACCATAATAGCCGGTTGCATGTGCAGTGCGACGTACACCCGCAGGAACCGTCGTGCTGCCATCCGCGAATCTATAATACTGATCGCCCACGGCCACATCTTGAGGTTGTATTAAGCCTGCCTCACTATCGTGGTTTTCATCCGATTTTTCTATTGTTGGGCGACCGTGGCAAATGCTCGTATAGCCATTATTTTTATAGATGATGAGGGTGTCGTCGTCATTCATGGGAAGGCGTTGAGAGTAGGCGCAGAAGCGGGCGTCAGCTTTGATCGTTTCGGCGGAGCGCCAGATTAACTGCATCTTTTCTTCGGTTACTTCCTTGTAGCGGCGCTTCAGGGTTATCGCGTGGCCTTCATCCAATACGGTGAATGTTCGTTCGATGATCACATCGTCACCTTCACTCCACGATGATTCTGCAATCATCTCCGGAGTGTTTTTTTCGAGGTTGAGAGGCTTGGTGTTGGGTGACTCTCCTGCATTGGCGAGAACGTGGCAGGATGCCGCAAGAAAAAGACTAATAGATATAATTCGAGCTATCATAACTGACACTTCCATGTAGTTTTTCGTGGTTTCTCCGTTTCCAAAACATATACGCCGGTTACGTCGCGGCTGTCAAACATTGCAAACCGTATTTGTAAGAGCGCCACATTTTTCGTTCGTATCGCGGCGGCACCGACAACGTCTCTGGCATCCTGCCGGCCGGCAGAGCCGGCCTTTCGCGAGCACGGCTCGCTCCCACAACCAGAGCCTCATAGAAAGGTTCTGCGCCAGCTATGACCCGCGACCCCGCTGGAGAAACCCCCGCCCGGAACATCATTTCCGATAAGATACCGCCATGACTGAACCCCGATATTTTGCTCTGCCGGTGGACGCCGTGCTGCCGGAGCTGTGCCGCTGTCTGGCCGAGCAGGGCGGCGCCGTGCTGGAGCCGCGCCGGGTGGCGGCGCGGGCGGTGGCCGGGTTCATGGCGCAGCAGCTCGGTGAATCTGTAGGGCAGACCGTGGGCTACCGCACCCGGCTGGACACCCGGGTGAGCGCGGCGACGCGCATTGAGGTGGTCACCGAAGGGGTGCTTACCCGGATGCTGAGCGCGGACCCGGCGCTGGAGGGCTACGCGGCGGTGTTGTTCGACGAGTTCCATGAACGGTCGCTGCAGGCGGATCTGGGCCTGGCCTTGGTGCAGGAGGTGCGCCAGGCGCTGCGTGAGGACCTGCGTCTGTTGGTGATGTCGGCGACGCTGGAGGTGGGCCCTCTGGCCGAAGGCCTGTCATTGCCCACGGTGCGCAGTGAGGGGCGGGTGTTTCCGGTGGAGGTGAGCCATGCGCCGCCGGGGCGCGATCAGGATGTGTGGGATCACTGCGCCCGCCAGGTGGAGACGCTGGCCGGGGAGGGCACGGTGCTGGTGTTCCTGCCCGGGGTGGGCGAGATCGAGCGTCTGCGCGAGCGGTTGTCGGTGGCGATGCCGGTGCAGGTGCTGCACGGCCGCCTGGCCGGTGATGCCCAGGCGGCGGTGCTGGCAGCGCCCGCCGGGCCCAGGGTGGTGCTGGCTACCAACGTGGCGGAGACCAGTGTCACCATCGAAGGCGTCACCGTGGTGGTGGACGCCGGCCTGGAGCGGCGCCCCAGCTATGACCCGCGCCGTCATCGCAGCCGGCTGGTGACGCGCCGCATCAGCCAGGCTAATGCGGACCAGCGCGCCGGCCGTGCCGGGCGATTGGGGCCGGGCCGTTGCCTGCGGTTGTGGGCGCGGGAAGAGGTGCTGGCCCGGCATATCGAACCGGAGATCCACCAGACCGGGCTGGAAAGCCTGGTGCTGGATCTGGCCCGCTGGGGCTGCCGCGACCCCGATCAATTATTCTGGCTGGATCCGCCGCCGCCGGGGCCGTGGCGGGCGGCGGTGCAACGCCTGCGCGGGTTGGGCGCCCTGGACGGGCAGGATGCGATCACCGACCTGGGGCGGCGGCTCAATGATTTGCCGCTGACCCCGGAGCTGGCCGCGTTGGTGGTGCGCGGCCGCGACGCGGGCCTCGCCGCCAGCGCCGCCCGGGTGGCGGTGCTGCTCAGCGAGCGGATGCCGGGCCTGGACCGGCAGGTGGACCTGGCCGAGCGGCTGCGCCGATTCTCCGCGCGACCCGGCGACTGGCCGCTGCTGCAGAGGGCGCTGTCCCGCCTGAACGGCGACCGCAAGGACGGTGCGGCACCCGACGGTGCGGCACCCGGCGGTGCGCTGGGCCTGCTGCTCGCCGACACCTTTCCCGACCGGATAGCACGCCGCCGGGACGGTGAGGAGGACCGTTACCTGCTGGCCGACGGCAGCGGCGCCCGGCTGCCGCCGGGTTCGCCCCTGGTCGGGCGCGAGTGGCTGGTGGTGCTGGACACCGACGGTCGCCCCCGCGACGCCGTGATCCGGCTGGCCTGGGCCCTGGGGCCGCCGGAGGCGCCGGCGCTGCTGGCCCGCCACGCCGAATGGCGGGACCAGGTGGCCTGGGACGACAGGCTGCAGAAGGTGCGCGCGGAGCGTCGTTATGCGGTGGGCGCGATCACGGTGGAGAGCCAGCCGTTGCCGTCGCCGTCACCGGCGCAGGTCGAGCAAGGGCTATTGGACGGCGTGCGGCAGCAGGGCCTGCGGGTGCTGCCGTGGACCGATGCCACCCGCCAGTCACCGGCTCGAACCGGAACACTGGCCGGCGATGGACGACGACACCTTGCTCGCCGAGCTGGAGACCTGGTTGCTGCCGTACCTGGCCGGCCGACGCACGCTGCGCGACCTGAAAAGCCTGCCCCTGATCGAGGCGCTGAAGCTGCGGTTGGGTCCAGGGCGGGTCGGCGAACTGGCGAGAAGGCTGCCGGAGCGGGTGACCGTGGCCTCCGGGCGCGCGGTGACCATTAATTACGAAGCCGAGGGCGGGCCCCGTCTGGCGGTGAAACTGCAGGAATGCTTCGGCATGGAAAGTCTGCCGACGCTGGCCGAAGGGCGCCTGCCGCTGACCGCCGAACTGCTGACTCCGGCGGGTCGATCGGCGGCGATCACCGCCGATCTGGCCGGCTTCTGGCGCAACGGCTACCGCGAGGTGCGCAAGGAACTGCGTGGCCGCTACCCCAAGCACCCCTGGCCGGAAGACCCGCTGGTGGCGCCGGCCACCGGCCGCACCAAGGCGCGCAGCGGCCGCTGAGCGTTTCGGTCCTTTCCTTGGGCGCCCGGCTCTGCTATCAATAGCCGCTTTCGGTGGGAGCGCATTATGAAATTTGATTCCATTATTGATGCCGCCGCCGGGAACCGGATGACGGTTCCCGAGGGCTGGGGGCAGGGCAGAGCTACTTTCGGCGGCCTGGTGGGCGCCATTCTGATTCGTCATATGGACGCCCACCTGGGCGACGGCGCGCCGCCGTTGCGCAGTTTTACCATCTCGTTCGTGGCGCCCATGGTGCCGGGGCCGGTGGACCTGGAAGCGACCACGTTGCGCGCCGGAAAATCGGTGACCCAGGTGCAGGTGATGGCCCGCCAGGAGGGCCAGGTGGTGGCCACCATGCTCGGCAGCCTCGGCCATGGCCGTGAGTCCAGCATCCGCGTGCCGGGCCCGGAGGCGCCGCGCTGGAAAGCCCCGCAGGATTGCTTCAAGTTGCCCTACATGGAGGGCCGGTCGCCCACCTTTCTGCGCTTTTTCGACATGCGCATCGCCGGCGGCAATATGATCTTCTCCGGTTCCAAAGAGCCGGATTTCCACGGCTATATGCGTTTCGACGAGCCCGGCCAGACCCAGGACGCCGCCACCCTGGCCTGTCTGGTGGATACCTGGCCCGCCGGCGTGCTGCCGATGCTCAGCAAGCCGGCGCCCGCCAGCTCGCTGACCTGGACCATGGAGCTGCTGGAAGACCCCCGTGAGCTGGCGCCGGTGGATTTCTGGCAGTACCAGGTGATCACCGACTCGTTCGCCGACGGCTACGGCCAGTGCCAGGCCACGGTATGGGACGATCGCGGCCGGCCGGTGGCGCTGAGCCGCCAGACGGTGGTGGTGTTCGGCTGATGAGCACGGACCCGCGGCCGCTGACCCCGGACGCCATCGGCGCGAAGGTGCCGCGCCGCGGCCACCGGTTGGTGGCGGCACTGGGGCGTGCGGTATTGCGCCTGATCGGCTGGAAGGTGGTGGGCGAGCTGCCCGACGTGCCCCGCGCGGTGATGATCGCGGCGCCGCACACCTCCAATTACGACGGTCTGGTGGGGGTCAGCGCGATCCAGGGTTTGCGCCTGGATATTCGTTTCATGGCCAAGCACACCCTGTTCCGGGGGCCGGCGGGATGGCTGTTGCGGGCGCTGGGTGGCATTCCGGTGGACCGCGCCCGCTCCGGGGGTCTGGTGGAAAACACCAAGAAAGTCATGACCGGCGGCCAGCCGTTCTGGCTGGGTATCACACCGGAAGGCACCCGTACCGGGGCGGACCAGTGGAAAACCGGCTTCCACCGCATCGCCGTGGACCTGGGGCTGCCGATTATCGTGGTGACCTTCTGCTACCGGCGCAAGCAGGCGCGTATTCTTGACGCCTTCTGGCCGAGCAGCGATCAGCAGGCGGACATGGAAGCCATCTACGCCATGCTCGACGACGTTCAACCGGCCCATCCAGAGCGCTTGTCCGGGCCGCTGCGCCGGCGCCGTCAGTAACCCGCCGGTCTAGCCGGCTTCCTGACGGTGGCGGCGGATATAGTCCTCGCGGCCGACGGCGGCCATCAGCGCATAGGCCAGGGGCGAGCCCAGCGATTCCAGCAGCGTGCGGGTGTGGTCGTCGAACGATTCCAGCGCCGCCAGCTCGATCACGCCCAGCGCCTGGTCGCCCTGCCAGATCGGCAGGAACAGCAGTTCGCCGGGGCGCACGGCGCCGTGGGCGGTCTCCAGGTCCAGGTAGCCGGCCGGCACATTGTGGCGCACGGTGACGCCGGGGCCGCGCTCCAGCGCACCGCCGAGCAGACCCTCCACCGGCACGTCGTCGCGTTCCAGGGCCTGCTGGTTGAGGCCGCGCGCCGCTTCCTGGCGGAAGCGGTCGCCGTCCAGCCGGTAGGCGGCGCCGGCAATGGCGTGGGTGCGGTCGAGCATGAAGGTCAGCGCCTGTTCCATCAGCACCTCCACCCTGGGGTTGCCGGCGATGTGCGCCATGAACTCGTTCAGCGTGCGTTGCCGCAGCGCTTCCCGGTCGGCGTTGTCGCGCCACTGACGCAGCCGCGCCGATTCCCGCCCGAGCAGCAGATTGTTGGCGTAGGAGCCGCGCGCGCTGGCGTCGAGCATATAGCCGTTGAGCGCGCACACCACCAGCGGAAAGCCGTAGAACAGCATCAGCGACACCGGGTCCACGTCCCAGCGCTGCAGCAGCGCCGCCGCCAGGGCCACCACCAGCGAGCCCAGGCACCAGAACAGGGTGCGGGTGGGCGGCAGGCGCAGAATCGAGAAGCCGATAATCAGCACGTAGATGGTTTCGAAGGCGGCCACCTGGCCGAGGAAGGTGTCGGCCAGATGCAGCGCCCCCAGCAGGGTGCCGGCGAGAGAGGTCATCAGCGCCAGGCCGATCAGCGTGGTGACCCAGCGCTCCAGCGCCTTCACCTTCACCGCCACGAACAACAGCGCCAGGGAGATCGCGATCGGGTAGACGCCGTAGGCCATCCACAGGTCCCGGTTGTGCTCGTCCGACAGCAACGACACCGGCACCGACACGATCAAAAACAGGCTGATCAGAATATACAGCGAGCGCTGAATCAACTTCGCGGCGCGGCGTTCGGCGTAGTCACGGTAGCGGTCTTCCAGGGAACCGGGAAAGCGCACCCAGAGCGTCTGGACCGCCTGCTTGAGATCCCGCTCCTGGCGGGCGTCCAACACTGGCGCGGACTTGGAAGTGGTGGAACTCGTCATGGGGTCCCCTTTATTGTTGCGCTGTCCCGCGCTGTTGTTCAAAGTAAAACAGCGGGCCGCGTCGCCCCCCGACGGATCGCGCCCCGTGGAGCCTTTGAGCGGCTCCCTAAGAATCAATAGCCAACTAACAGGTGAGAATAATGGCCGATAAAGCCCAGTTTGAACAGGCCCAGAAGGACGTTAAGACGCTGACCAAAAAGCCGGACAACGACGACCTGCTGTTCCTCTACGCCCATTACAAGCAGGGCAGTGCCGGCGACGTGTCCGGCAAGCGCCCGGGCATGCTGGATATGGTGGGCCGGGCCAAGTACGACGCCTGGGCCAAGCTGAAAGGCATGAGCGCCGACGACGCCATGCAAAAATACATCGACAAAGTCGAAGCCCTCCTCAAAAGCCACAAATAACCGCTGGTAGGAGCGGGCCCTGCCCGCGAAAGGGTGGCTCTAGCCACCCACGCGCGGGCGGGCGCGCGGTTCAGGCGAGCCACTGCTTGAGCACCCGGCGCACACTGGCCCAGCGGTTCACCACCAACGACAGGAAAATCAGGAAGCAGCCGCCCACCTGCACCGCGCTCATGGTTTCGCCGAACCACAGCGCCGCGAACAGCGCCGTCCACATCGGTTCCAGCACCATGATTACCACGCCGTGGCTGTGCACCGACAGGCTCTGCGCATAGGTTTGCACGAAAAAGCGCGCGGCGGTCCCCACCGTGGCGCTGGCGATTACCCAGCCGGCCATCACCGGGGTGAAGGCGCCGAACGCGGCGGGCCAGTCTTCCAGAATCAACGATCCGGTGCCGGTCACCAGGCTGACGGTGAACAGCACCACCGTGGTCAGCGCCAACGCCGGCACCCGGTTTTGGGTGGTCACCTGGCCGGAGGCGCCGGTCACGGTGGCGTTGTTGGCGGCGCGGGTATTGAGCGTGAAATAGAGCGCGAAAATGCAGGCCGCGGCAACGAAGAACAACTGCCCCGGCTCCGCGTGCAGGCCACCGCGCAGGGACAGCAGGGCCAGCCCGGCGGCGGCCACCGGCAGCGCCACCCAGGTGCTCGCCGGCGGCTTTTCCTTGAACACCAGCCGCGCCATCACTGGCACCAGCACCACGCCAAGACTGGTGAGGAAGGCGCCTTCGCCCACATGGGTGCCGAAATGCAGACCCATGATCCAGAAGCTCATGGCCAGGCCGAACACCAGCCCCACCTTGACGCTGCGCCGGTACTGGTCGGCGCTCAGGCGCAGCAGCTGCCGCCAGCCCACCAGCGCCAGCACCAGCCCGGCAAGCAGAAACCGCAGCGCCATGAACAGCAGCGGCGGCATCAATAGCACCGCCTCCTTGGAGAAGATCCAGCTGACCCCGGCCAGCAGCGTCACCGCCACCAGCAGCAGGTCGGCCTTGCCGGATCCGCCGCCGTTCTGCGTGCTCACTGTTAGAGGTACCGCCCGGCGGACGCGACCACCACCACGATCAGGCCGAGAATCAGATTGATGCCCACCAGCTTGCGGATCTGGCCCACGCGGCGCGCGCCCTCGCTGGTGTCGTTGTCGGCCACGGCCTGCTTGAGGCGGCGGAACGGCGCGAAGTAAACATGGGCGAACAGCAGCATCATCAGGGTACCCAGGCCGATCATGGCGTGGATGTGCCATTCCACGTTGGCCATGCCCTTGTAGACGCCGAACACCATGCCAAAGCCGGTGGCGAGCAGCAGCACCACCGCCGCCCACACCCAGCGGAAGAACCGTTCCAGGGTGGCCGCCCACAGCGCCGGACGCTGGGCGGGATCAATCACCTGAACCACCGCCGGGCGCATGGCCAGGTAGGCGTAGAACATGCCGCCCACCCAGACGACGGCGGCGAGCAGATGCAGGGCGAGAGGAAGGGCCATAGCGATAACCATGAAGGGCTCCGTGGTCGGGGGAATTCGGGGGTGCATAGTGTAGGGCAATGGTGGGGCCCGCTCCCACAAAAAAAGGCGGTCGGGTATCTCCCCAAAGGGTGAGCGAATTGCTACCTTGGGCGCCCGTTGCCTTCGCAACGGTCCCGGTGCCCCGTCGGCCCGGGCGGGTGCTGAATACCGGGAAGAGGACCCCCATGACCATCGACGCCATTCGCGTAGAAGATTATTACGATCCGGTGGTGTTCCGCCGCATCAAGGACCTGGCCGACACCAAGGAGACCCCCTTCGTGGTGATCGACACGGAAACCGTGGGCAAACACTACGATCAGCTGATTGAGCAGTTTCCGTTCGCCAAGGTGCACTACGCGGTGAAGGCCAATCCGGCCGCTGAGTTGATCAGCCTGTTGCGTGACCGGGGCGCCAATTTTGATATCGCCTCGATCTACGAGCTGGAAAAGGTGATGGGCCTGGGGGTGTCGGCGGAGCGCTGCATCTTCGGCAACACCATCAAAAAAGCCCGCGATATTCGCGCCTTCTATGAGAAGGGCGTGCGCATGTTCGCCACCGATTCCGAGGCCGACCTGCGCAACATCGCCAAGGCGGCGCCGGGTTCACGGGTGTATGTGCGCATCCTCACCGAGGGCACCCACACCGCCGACTGGCCGCTGTCGCGCAAGTTCGGCTGCCAGACCGACATGGCCCTGGACCTGATGATCCTGGCCCGGGACCTGGGCCTGGACCCGTATGGCGTGTCCTTCCATGTGGGCTCCCAGCAGCGCGATATCGGCGCCTGGGACGCGGCCATCGGCAAGGTCAAGATCATGTTCGAGCGACTGCGCGAAGAAGTGGGCATCGAGCTGAAGATGATCAACCTGGGCGGCGGCTTCCCGGCCAACTACATCGCCAAGACCAACGACCTGGAAACTTACGCGTCGGAAATCATCCGTTTCCTGAAAGAGGATTTCGGTGAGCAACTGCCGGAAATCATTCTCGAACCGGGCCGTTCCCTGATCGCCAACGCCGGCGTGCTGATCAGCGAAGTGGTGCTGATTTCCCGTAAATCCCGCACCGCCTTGCAGCGCTGGGTGTTCACCGACGTGGGCAAATTCTCCGGCCTGATCGAGACCCTGGACGAAGCCATCAAGTACCCGATCTACACGGAAAAGAAAGGGGAAATGGAAGAGGTGGTGATCGCCGGGCCCACCTGCGACAGCGCCGACATCATGTACGAAAACTACAAGTACGGCCTGCCGCTCAACCTGGCCATCGGCGACCGGCTTTACTGGTTCTCCACCGGCGCCTACACCACCAGCTACAGCGCCGTGGAGTTCAACGGCTTCCCGCCGCTGAAGGCTTACTACATCTGAAAAAGCCACCAAAGGGCGCTACGAAGCCGAAATTGTAGGAGCGGGCCCTGCCCGCGAAAGGGTGGCTTATAGCCACCCGGCAAAGGTTGCCCCGCAGGATTCCAGAGACGCTGTTAAAGCCCCGCTTTTAAAGGCCTCTGGTATCCTGCCGACCGGCAAAGCCGGCCTTTCGCTTGCAAGGCAAGCTCCCACAATGAGCGCTTCGTAGCGCCGGTTGTTCCCACCTTCAGTACCTGATCTCCACGCTCGCGAACATGGGGCCTACCGCCCAGTCGACATAGATCGGCAGGACGGCGCCGTTTCCGTTGAGACGGAAATCCGGCTGTCTTTCCAGGAAGTGGGTGGCGGTGTCCGGTCGGGTGCGCACGTTCAGTTCGGTGGTCAGCATGCCGGTGGCGAAGTTCACCCAGCCGTCGCCGGGGCGGTTGTCCTCCACGCCGATGGCCAGCCCGGCCAGACCGTTGACGATCAAACCGCCGAGGCGGCTTTGCCAGCGCCGCTGGCGGGCTTCCTCCTCGGCCAGCCCGGCGATCAGTATCCGCGTCGCGGCCCGCGCTTCCGGTGATGCCTTATCGTCCATAGCCTGATACTGCCGGTAGGCGTCGCCGTGGGACGGGGCGAACAGCAGCGTGCCGGCCAGCCCCAGGGCCGCTTTGGTGGCGTTGATGTAGTCGTCGTAGCGCTCTTCCGGGTCGTCGGTGTCGCGGGCGTGCACCAGGGAATAGGCGCTGCTACCGCCGTAGAAGGCGCTCCAGCCCCATTGCCAGTAGCGCGCCTGGTCGGCGCCGCTGCGCAGCGCAGACGCGGCCCCGGCGGTGTCCTGCGCGTGGGCTATCGGCCCGAGCAGCAGCAGGGTAAACACGGACACTAGTCGATAAAGGTGGATCATGGGGGCTCCTTTTATGGGGGTATCTAAACCGCTTTGCGTCCGGTTGGCAAAAGCGGCAAGCTTTGCGCTCTCTACGCCACGCTAGGAAAACCATGTTCGGACGGGTGCGAGACTGGTTGGAAAATCGCAAGCTGGCGCGCCTGCCGGTGACGCGGGCGCAATGGGAAAACGCCATCGCCGGCTGGCCGGTGGCGGCCCGTTATCAGGGCGCCGACCGGGAGCGGTTGTTCGATCTCACCCGGCGCTTTCTGGTGCGCAAGGAATTCGCCGCCGGCGGTGACTTCACCGTCACCGACGAGATGCAGCTGTTGATCGCCACCATGGCGGTGGTGCCGGTGTTCGGGCTGGGCCTGGGCTGGTACGACGGCTGGTACACGCTGATTGTTTACGAGGACACTTTCGTCACCCCGGATAACGAAATGGACGAGTTTGGCATCGTGCACGACGCGGGGCGGGAACTGGCCGGCGAAGCCTGGCTGCAGGGGCCGGTGATTCTGTCCTGGGGCGATGTGCTCGAATCCGGTGGCGAGGACGGTTACAACGTGGTGTTGCACGAGCTGGCCCACAAGCTGGACATGCGCAGCGAAGGCCCCAACGGTGCGCCGCCGCTCCATGCCGGCATGGATCCGCAGCGTTGGCATGATGTCTTCACCGAGGCCTGGCAGGCGCTGGAACGGGCGGAGCAGGGCGGTGAGCCCTTTATCGACCCTTACGCGCTGGAAGACCCCGGCGAGTTTTTCGCCGTGGCCACCGAAAGTTTCTTCGAGTCACCCGCCCATTTGCGCCAGGTGTTGCCGGCGCTGTACGAGCAACTGAGCCTGTTCTACCGGCAGGATCCGGCCGATCCGGAATAACCCTGAAAGGGCTTTTACAAGCCTTTACCAAGGTAGGCGGTGAGCTTTCCGTCGCCAATGCTATCTTAGGGTTATTCACTCGTTCTTGACGAAAAACAGGCCGTCGTGAACGGTGACGCATTGGCGAAGCGACCGTCAGGCAGGCTCACGGTAAACCGTACCAAGTGGGAAAGGGAGAACCGCTTGAGAATTCTTGATACCACGCTTTTTTACACCCAGGCCAGCGGTGGCGTGCGTACCTACATTGATGGCAAGCGCCAGGCGTTGCTGCGCCGTGGGGATATCAGCCACAAGGTGGTGATGCCCGGCTCGGGCGTTCTCTTCGATGGCGACTTTGTTTCCTTGCCGGCGATGCGCCTGCCGTTGGCGCCGGGTTTCCGTTTCCCGTTGCGTCTGGGTTTGTGGAGCAGCATCATCGCTGGCTTGCAGCCGGACGTGATCGAAGCTGGCGACCCCTATACGCCCGCGTGGGCGGCACAGCGGGCGGCCCGGTTACTGGATGTGCCGTCGGTGGGCTTTTACCACTCCGACCTGTTCACTCTGGTCCATCACCGTGTCGGTCGCTTTCTGGATCCGGGCACCCGCGCCTATATAAAACGGTTGTACGACGGCTTCGATCTGGTCCTCAGCCCCAGCCGGCTGATGGCGGAACAGTTGCACCGCTGCGGCCTGGATGAGGTGCAGGTGCAGCCGCTGGGCGTTGATCTGGAAGCCTTCCAGCCGCAGCGGGCCAAGCCGAACGCGCGCCGGGCGCTGGGTATTTCCGAGGACCAGCACCTGCTGGTGTTCGCCGGACGCGGCACCCAGGAAAAGAACATTCCGGTGCTGTTGGAGGCGATGCGCAAGCTCGGCCCCGACTACCACCTGCTGCTGATCGGTACCGGCCTGCAGTCCGACGCGCCGTCCAATGTGTCGGTGATTCATGAATTCTGCCCGACGCCGGAAGTGGCCGGTTGGATGGCCGCCGCCGATGCCCTGCTGCACGCCGGCGACCAGGAGACGTTCGGACTCGTCGCTCTGGAAGGCATGGCCAGCGGCTTGCCGGTGGTGTGCGTGGACGCCGGCGCCTTGCCGGAAGTGGTACCCGGGGACTGTGGGCGCCATGTGCGGCCCAACGACGGTGCCGCCATGGCCGGCGGAGTGCGCGACCTGTTTGAACACGATGACCCCGCAGCCCTGGGACGGCGTGCCCGCGCCCATGTGGAAACGCGGCACAGTTGGGATGCGGTGGCGGAGAGCCTGGTCGGTCACTACCGGCGCGTCCTTGGCGATCACGAGCAGCCGGTATTAGCATCCACCCATGAATCGCATTCCTGAAACTCAACGGGCGTTTATTCTGTCGCTGCATGACGTGGCCCCTCACACTTGGCCGCTGTACCAGTCGTTTCTGCAACAACTGCAACGTCCGGCCTCGCTGGTCAGCACGCTGTTGGTGGTACCGGACTTTCACCGCGGCCATCCGGCGGAGCGTTCGCCGGCGTTTTGTCAGGCCATGGCCGAACGCCAGGCCGCCGGCGACGAGCTGGTTCTGCACGGCTGGTCGCACAGCGACGACGGGCCCATGCCCATCGGCCTGCGGCAATGGATCCGGCGACGGATACTGACCCACGAAGGGGAATTCTCCGCCCTTGACGAGGCCGCCGCCTACGCCCGCATACGTGACGGCCTGGCGCTTTGCCGCCGCCAGGATTGGCGCGTCAGCGGGTTCGTGCCGCCGGGCTGGTTGAGCAATGAGGCCAGCTGCCGTGCCATCCGTGACGCCGGGTTCGACTACCGTACCGACGCCGGGGCGCTGTACCGTCTGGTCGATGGCGAGCGGCTGCCGTTGCCCACGGTGGTGATGTCATCGCGTTCGGCGTGGCGCCGGCGCTGGTTCGAACGTTTGAACCAGGCCCGGCTGCGTCGTTTTGAAGCGCGCCCAATTATCCGGCTGGCATTGCACCCGGTGGACCTGCGCCACGCGGAAAGCCGGGATTTTTGGCGGCGCACCATCGATACCCTCAGCGAACAGCGCCGGTGTGTCAGTAAAGCCCAGTGGCTGATGGAACAGGAACGTTTGCCGGCGAGTGGATCCGAGTCGCTATGACGCGGCATTGGCGATGGTTGTTCGCGGCGGCGTTGCTGGTTGGCGCGGCGGTGCCCTTCGTGCTCGGCGGCGATCAGGTGCTGGTGCGCCTGCGCAGCGTGCCGCTGGGGTGGCTGGCGCTGCTGGTGGCGATGATCGCTGTGTGCTGGAACCTGAACGCCTGGCGGCTGAGAGTGATGCTCAACGGGCGGGCCCCGGGCCTGGGGCACGGCGCCGCCCTGGCCACGGTCATGGCCACCGAGTTCACCTTGAACGCCACGCCCGGTGGCAGCGGGGCGCCGTTCACCCTGGCGGCCTTGCTGCGCCGGCACGGGGTGGCGCCGGCCCAGGCCACGGCGGTACTGGCGGTGGACCAGCTCACCGATTTGCTGGTGTTCGCGGCCCTGTTGCCGACGGTGGCCCTGTACGGGCTGGCCCGTTATCTGGACCTGGCTGCCTGGTGGCAGGTGGCGGTGCCGTTCGCGCTAATGCTCGCCGCCCTGGCCGGGGTGGCGCTACTGGCCCGGTTTCAACGCCGGGTACTGATTGTGTCCGGTGACTTTCTCCGCTGGCTGGGGCTGCGCCGTCGCCGCCGTTTGCGTCTGGCGCGGGCGGTGCTGCGCTTCCGGCGCGGGCTGGAGGAAACCCTGGCGGTGCCGCGCCGGCGTCTGCTGTTGATGTTCACGCTCTGCCTTTGCCACTGGCTGCTGCGCTACTCGGTGATCTATATCGCGGTGCTGGCGCTCGGCGAGCATCTGGATTGGGTGTACGGCTTCTTCGTGCAGATGATGGCCATGGGCGCCGGCCATTTGACGCTGCTGCCCGGTGGTGCCGGCGGCGCCGAGGTGGCCGGCGCGGCCTTGCTGAACCCGTGGCTGACGTCGGTGACCGCCGCCACCACCATCGTGGTGTGGCGGTTTTTCACCTTCTATTGGTATCTGCTGGCCGGTGGTGCGGTGATGCTGTGGTTGGCGGCCCGCGGCGGGCAGCCGCTGCTCGACGGCAAATAGCCGGAACCGGTGTTGAATAAGGTGCCCCGGACACCGGCGAGGCCGGGCCGGGGCGGATTGCCCCCCAAGGGCAAAGCAAAACGGGTTACAGCCGGTACATGAATTCCGGCCCCGGGTATTCGCCGCCGTGATCGTCGCCGATTTCCTGTTCAATCAGCTGGTTGGTGCGGGCGTTGAGCGCCAGCAGCCGTTCTTTCACCGCGCCCGGACCTTCCGGCCGAGCGGCCAGGTTGACCAGCTCGTCCGGATCCTGGTGGGTGTCGTAGAGCTCCAGGTCGTTGTGGGCGAGCAGCGTGTCCCAGTCCTGGGGCAGGTGGTGGCTGTCCGGGCTGAAATAGCGGGTGAACTTGTAGCGGCCGTCAAAGACACCCCGGTGCAGGCCCCGGTTGCCCAGCTCCGGGCCCAGCCGCAGCTGTTTGAGGAAATCCCCCATTAATTTCACCGGCGTGATTTCGTCGCCTTCCCGGGCCAGCCGCTGGGTGGCTTCCGGATCGGTATAGAGCAGCACGCCGTAGGCGAACAGGATGCCGTCCTGGTCGCGCCGGGTGGCCTGGCCGGTGAGGGCCGGGCTCAGGTCCACGCCGGGGGTGTCGGTGGTGGTTTTGCCTTCGGTGGCCAGACCCACCAGGGTGGGCACCAGGTCCAGCGCGGAGCCCAGATTGTCCACGGTGCGGCCGCCGCTCACGTCCGGGTGGCTGACGATCAGCGGCACCCGGCTGTTTTCCTTGTAGGTCACCGGGCCTTTTTGCCGCAGGCCGTGGGCGCCGGCCATTTCGCCGTGGTCGGCGGTGTAGACGATGATGGTGTTGTCGAGCTGACCGCTGTCCTCCAGGGCTTGCAGAACATGGTCCACCTGCCGCGAGACATCGCGGATGCAATTGAAATAGTAGCTCTGATTGGCCAGCCAGGCGGCTTCGTCGTCCTTGTCCATGTGGCCGTAGATGCTGTCGATCACCTGGGCGTAGGAGCGGTGGCACCAGGGCTTGTCGCGCAGCGTTTCCTTGGCGAACGAGGCGGGCAGCGGCAGATGCGACCAGTCCTTCTTGTAAATCGGATCGTTCGGCGGTGGCCGCAGCGGCGCCATAAAGCGCGGGTTGGCCCGCGACTGTTCCTGCTTCTCGCCGGAAGAGAAGAACATGATGTCGTGGGGGTTCACGAAGTTGACCGCCAGCAGCCAGGGCTTATCCAGCTTCTGGCTGTCGCGCACCAGCCACTGGCTGGCTTCGCCGGCCACCATGCGGTCGGCGATGTAGCCCTGCCACACCGAGCCGTGCACGTCCCCGGTCAGGTTGTAGTCGCTGAAACCATAGGGCTCCAGGGCTTTGCCCCGGCTCGGGTAGCTGCCGTACATCAGCCCCGGGCCATCCTCGATATCCGACAGATGCCATTTGCCCTTGTAGGCGGTGTGGTAGCCCAGGTTCTGGAAAAAGTGGCCCAGGGTCGGCAGTTCCTGATTGAAGCTCGGAAACGGCGGTGCGTGCAGGTTGGCGGTCATACCGGTGCGCATGGTGTGCTGGCCGCTGTACATCACCGACCGCGACGGCGAGCAGGGCGAGGTATTGACGTAATATTGATTGAAGCCGGTGCCGCGATTCAGCAGCTTCTCGTGGGCCGGGAGATCCAGCCCGCCGGGCAGGTCCATCCAGGAGCGCTCCTGGTCGGACACCAGCAGCAGTACATTGGGCCGACCCTGCTTGCGCAGGTTGACGCTGGCTTTCAAGGAAGGCGCGGTGGCCAGGGCGGCGCCACCCAGGGCCAGATTTTTCAGAACGGTGCGCCGGGTCACTTCACTCATTGGGGCTCTCCGGGGAAGACGGTTTTGTTGTTAGCCGGTCATGGGTGAAGTATGCCCAGGGGATTCATTACCAGGGTGCATGAGTCTATGCTTATAGCAGCTGAAAGCGATTCAAGGAGAGGCCCGTGTGGCAGCTACAGGAACTGGCCCGCTTTCGGGCGGTGTACGAGCACGGCAGCCTGTCGGCGGCGGCGCGGGCGCTGGGGTTGTCCCAGCCGGCGTTGACCCGCAGCCTGCAACGTCTGGAGCAAAGCGCCGGCGCGCCGCTTTTTGAGCGTCACACCCGCTCACTGCGCCCCACCGAACTGGCCAACACCATGCACCGACAGGTGACCCGGATTCTCGATGAGGCGGGCGGGCTGGACCGCCTGGTGGAGGCGTTCCACGATGGCCGCAGTGGGTTGGTGCGGATCGGCTGCGGTCCGTTCGTGCCGGATTTATTGTCCCAGCGGCTGGCCGGGCCGCTGCAGCGTTCACGGGGCGCTCGTGGCACGGGGGTGCGGCTGGAAGTGCACAGCGATCATTTCGAGGCGCTGTGTGAAGGCCTGTACGCTTACCGCTATGATTTTCTGGTCTACGACGGGCGTAAACGTTCCGCCTTGCCCGACCACGATGACGTGGAGGAGCTGCCGCTGGTGCAATTGCCGCTGAAAGTGGTGGCGCCCGCCGCTTGGCTGGTGGGTAAAGAGGTCGCCGCCGCCAGCGACGGCCCCGCGGCGCTGGCGTTCATGGCGGAACGGCCCTGGGCTTTGCCGAGGGTGGCGCCGGAGTACCGCCGGCAGATCGCGCCCTGGTTCCGGGAGTTGCTGGTGGCCCGGCGCGGCGCCGAGTTTCAGATGGCGACCATCAGTTCCTGTCTGGCGCTATGCCGGGCGGGCAGGGCGGTGACGGTGGCGCCGCTGAGCCTGATTGAGGACGACCTGCAAGCCGGGCGCTTCATGGTGCTGCCGCTGGATCCGGGGGTGACGGTATCGGCCTGTGCCTACCGGTTGCGCTCACACCCGCTGTCGCAGGCCGCCAGCGAAGTCTGGCGGCTGCTCAAGCGAGGTGCCCTGGGGCAGGCGGACTGAGTTACAGGGGATCCAGATGGTCGTGCATGGCCAGGGCCTCGGTGTTCTCGCGGTTGGCGAGGAAATCCGGGCGGGGCTGGTGGCCGCAGTACGGGTCTTCCAGGGTGTTGTCCACGCTGTTGTACACGAAGAACAGGTTGGAACGCGGCCAGGGCGACAGGTTCTTGTTGGACGCGTGCAGGGTGTTGCACTCGAACAACAGCAGTGAACCCGGCGGACCCTTTGGCGCCTGGATGCCACCGCGCTCGGCCAGCTCGGCCAGGTTTTCCTGGCTGGGCACGCCCAGACGCTGGCTTTTCAAGGAATCCTTCCAGTTGTCCTTGGGCGTGGCCCCCTGGCAAGGCACGAAGTATTGGTGCGAGCCGGGAATCAGCATCAGCGGCCCGTTGAACTCATTATTGTCGGTGAGCATGATCGAGGCGCTGATCGCCCGCATGCGCGGCATGCCATCCTCGGAATGCCAGGTCTCGAAGTCGGAATGCCAGTTGAAACCGCTGCCCTGGAAACCGAATTTGTCGTTGATGCGCGACTGGTGGATGTAAACGTCACCGCCGAGAAGCTGGCGCACCATGCCGAGAATGCGCGGGTCCCGGGTCAGTTCGTCGAACCGGCGGGATATCTCATGCATCTGGAACACCGAACGCAGATCGCCGGACTCCGGGTCCGTGATCGACTTGTCGGATTTCATCAGTTCCGTGTCCTTGGCCATCTCCTTCAGTTCATCGAAGAACGGGCGCATGCGCTCCTGGGAAAAGAAGCCCTCGAACCACAGAAAGCCGTCGCGCTCGTAGTGCGACAGAGCTACTTCGTCCAGGGGGCCTTCCCAGCGTGCCTGGTTACGGGCGTGGACCACCGGGTCCAGTCGGGGGAAGCGGTCATGATGCTGGTCATGCCGCGTCGGGAAAAGATCTTCACGGGTCATGTTGTGCTCCTGCGAGAATCCATTTTCGAAGGTACTGCCACGACGTGACCGGCGTTGCCGGGGCGCGGCGGGCATCGGCGGTATTGTCCCGACCGCCGGCCGACGCCGTCATCCGCATTCAATGTTTCTTTACAGCAAGGATGTAAAAATCAGGTGAAGGTTATTTTATCAGCGCCTGAACGTCCTTAAAACGGGGGTGACCGGCGTCGCCGAGCCACTCGAAGGCAACCATTTCGAGGGTCACCAACGTGACGCCGGCCTGGCTCATACGCGCCAGCGCGGCGGCTTTGTCGGCCCGCCGGCGGGCGCCGACCGCGTCTTCCACCACGAACACTTCGAAGCCCAGCCGTTGCAGACCGAGTGCGGTCTGCAGCACGCACACATGGGCCTCGCAGCCGCACAGCACCACCTGGCGGCGCTCCGCCAGGGCTGTGGCGGTCAGCGTTTTACTGGCGTCGAAACGGCTCTTCGCCAGCGTCTCGGTGCACAGCCGTTTGATCGACGGTACGTTCTCGCCCAACTTGTCCGGGCTCTGCTCGGTGCCGATCACCGGCACGTCGAGCAGCGCGGCGAGACGGCCCAGCGTCACCGACCGGGCCACCAGTTTCTGGCCATGGTGGATCGCCGGCAGCAGGCGCGGCTGATAGTCGATCATCACCAGGGTGGCGTTGTCGGCGTCCATCATCATCGTGCTCTCCGCTTGTGGGAACGGGCCTTGTAGGAGCGGGCCCTGCCCGCGAAAGGGTGGCCTCAGCCACCCGGCAGAATACCAGAGACTTGGTTCTTCAGCTGTTCATCGCTTCGGAGAGGGTAGCCCTCCATCCGGGGTCGCGGGTCTGTGTTAGGCCCTTCCGGGAACGCTGTGAATACGTCCCTGTACGCTCCCTGTCGGACGTCCTGTCCTCCAGGGTCCCGGAAGGGCCTAACACAGACCCGCTCCGGGAATAGCCTCCGGCGCCACGGGTCATCGCTGGCGCCGAACCTTTCTGCGAGCCTTGGCGGCTTGCCCCCAAGGGAGGTTAGGTCTCGGTGCCAGTGTCCAGGACTGTGTGAGGCAGGGAGCCGAACACAAGCCTCCAGGGATGGATTCACGGCGGGTCCTGGACACTGGCACCGAGACCTAACCGGGCTACGGAGTCACAGCCCTGGCGGTCCCGGAAGGCACCACCATTGCACCGCGTCTCGGATACGGAGCAACAACACCTGAAAACCAAGGTCTCTGGAATCCTGCCGGGAGCTTCGCTCCCTTTCGCGGGCAGGGCCCGCTCCCACAGCTCGCTCCCACAAGGCTGGCTCCAAAAAAAAGCCCCACCGAAGCGGGGCTTTTTAGTTCCGTGCGCCCGGAGGCGCCGACACCGGATCAGCTCGCTTGAGCCACCGGAATCTTCACGGTATCCGCCACGTTCTGATATTCGTCCATGCGGTCGAAGTTCAGGTAGCGGTAGATCTCACCGGACATGGCGTCGATGGTGCTGGCGTACTCCATGTATTCCTCGGCGGTGGGCAGTCTGCCGATCACCGCGGCGATGGCCGCCAGTTCCGCCGACGCCAGGTAGACGTCCGCGCCCTGGCCGAGGCGGTTGGGGAAGTTCCGGGTGGAGGTGGACACCACCGTGGACTTCGCCGCCACCCGTGCCTGGTTACCCATGCACAGCGAGCAGCCCGGCATTTCGGTGCGCGCGCCGGCGCGGCCGAAGATGTTGTAGTAACCCTCTTCGGTGAGCTGGTGCTGGTCCATCTTGGTGGGCGGTGCCACCCACAGACGGGTGGTCAGGCCTTCCACTTTCTCCAGCAGCTTGCCGGCGGCGCGGAAGTGCCCGATGTTGGTCATGCAGGAGCCGATGAAGACCTCGTCGATCTTCGCGCCGGCCACGTCGGACAGCGTTTTCGCGTCGTCCGGGTCGTTCGGGCAGCACAGTACCGGCTCGTTGATCTGATCCATGTCGATCTCGATCACGGTGTGGTACTCGGCGTCCGCGTCGGCGCGCATCAGGCTGGGGTTGGCAAGCCATTCTTCCATGCCCTGGATACGGCGCTCCAGGGTACGGGCGTCGCCGTAGCCGTTGCCGATCATCCACTTGAGCAGGGTGATGTTGGACTTCAGGTACTCGGTCACGCTGTCTTCGGACAGGGTGATGGTGCAGCCGGCGGCGGAGCGCTCGGCGGAGGCGTCTGACAGTTCGAACGCCTGCTCCACGGTGAGGTCGTCGAGGCCTTCGATTTCCAGTACGCGACCGGAGAACACGTTCTTCTTGCCGGCCTTGGCGACGGTCAGGTGGCCTTCCTTGATCGCCTGCATCGGGATCGCGTGCACCAGATCACGCAGGGTCACGCCGGGCTGGCGCTTGCCCTTGAAGCGCACCAGCACGGATTCCGGCATGTCCAGCGGCATCACGCCGGTGGCGGCGGCGAACGCCACCAGGCCGGAGCCCGCGGGGAAGGAAATGCCCATCGGGAAGCGGGTGTGGGAGTCACCGCCGGTGCCCACGGTGTCGGGCAGCAGCATGCGGTTCAGCCAGGAGTGGATGATGCCGTCACCCGGGCGCAGCGACACGCCGCCCCGGTTCATGATGAAGTCGGGCAGGGTGTGCTGGGTTTCCACGTCCACCGGCTTGGGGTAAGCGGCGGTGTGACAGAACGACTGCATCACCAGATCCGCCTGGAAGCCCAGGCAAGCCAGGTCTTTCAGCTCGTCGCGGGTCATCGGGCCGGTGGTGTCCTGGGAGCCGACGGTGGTCATCTTCGGCTCGCAGTACATGCCCGGGCGAACGCCTTCCAGGCCGCAGGCCTTGCCGACCATTTTCTGCGCCAGGGTAAAGCCGGCGTTGGAGTCGCCGGGCTGTTCCGGCTTACGGAACAGGGTGGACTCTTCCAGGCCCAGGGCGGTGCGCGCCTTGGTGGTCAGGCCACGGCCGATGATCAGGTTGATGCGGCCGCCGGCGCGTACTTCGTCGAGCAGCACCTGGGAGCGCAGGTCGAACTCCGCGATCACTTCGCCGTCTTTCTCGACACGACCTTCGAACGGGTAGATGTCGATCACATCACCGGTTTCCATCTTCTCGACGTCACACTCGAAGGGCAGGGCGCCGGAATCTTCCATGGTGTTGAAGAAGATCGGGGCGATCTTGCCGCCGATGCAGACGCCGCCGGCGCGCTTGTTGGGCACGTAGGGAATGTCGTCACCGAAGTGCCAGAGCACGGAGTTGGTGGCGGACTTCCGGCTGGAGCCGGTGCCAACCACGTCGCCCACGTAGGCCACCGGGTGGCCTTTGGCCTTGAGTTCGTCCATCTGCTTGAGCGGGCCGATCTCGCCGTCCTTCTCGGGGACGATGCCTTCACGGGCGTTCTTCAGCATGGCGTTGCCGTGCAGCGGAATGTCCGGGCGGCTCCAGGCGTCCTGGGCGGGGGACAGATCGTCGGTGTTGGTCTCGCCGGACACCTTGAAGACGGTGACGGTGAACTTCTCGGAGAGGTCCTTGCGGTTGGTGAACCACTCGCCCTCGGCCCAGGATTCGATCACTTCCTTGGCCTTGGCGTTGCCGGCTTTCATTTTGTCTTCCACGTCGTGGAAGGCATCGAACACCAGCAGGGTGTGCTTGAGTTCCTTGGCGGCCACGTCGGCCAGTTCTTCATCGTCGAGCAGCTCGATCAGCGGCGCCACGTTGTAGCCGCCCTGCATGGTGCCGAGCAGTTCGGTGGCACGCTTGCGGTCGATCAGAGGGGAGCTGGCTTCGCCTTTCACGATGGCGGTGAGGAAGGCGGCCTTCACGTAGGCGGCCTGGTCCACGCCCGGCGGGACCCGGTTCACGAACAGGTCCTGAATGAATTCTTCTTCGCCAGCGGGCGGGTTTTTCAGCAGTTCCACCAGTTCGGCGGTCTGCACTTCGTCCAGCGGCTTGGGCGGAACGCCCTGGGCGGCGCGCTCTTCTACGTGTTTGCGATAGGCTTCTAGCACAGCGAATCCCTCGTTTCGTCTGACTGATTTCTTTTGAAAATCAGTTGTTTGGGGTATGTCCGGGGGTGGAAATGCGCGCGGAGTATAGCGGAAACGGTATCCACTGTTAAATCAAACAGCCCTTAGAGCCATTCATGACATGAATGTTCGGAATAACTGTGGGAGCGGGGCCCGCTCGCACGGTGGTGCGTTAATAGGGCAGGGTGCCGCCGGGCGGCTGGCGGCGAAAGCGTTTGTAGCTCCACAGGTACTGCGCCGGCTCCTCGAGGATCACGGCCTCGATGGAGCGGTTCATGGCTCGCAGGGCGTGGTCCAGGTCCTCGTCGTGGATATCCGGGTCGGCGGGCCGCACGCGGATCTCGAAGCCTTGGTCGCCGGGCAGCCGGCGGGCCCAGGCCATGAACACCCGGGCGTTGGTCTGCTTGACCAGCTTGCAGCTCAGCGTGCCGGTGTAGGCGGGCTGGCCGAAGAAGGGCGCGAAGCGGCCGCTGCGGCGGTCCGCCACCTGGTCGGGCAGAATCGCGGTGAGCGCGCCCTTGCGCATGGCGCGCACCAGCCCGGCCACGCCGCGGGCGGTGGCCGGGTACATGGTGGTGCCGAAGTGTTCCCGGCCCTGCTTCACCAGCGCGTCCAGTTCCGGCAGACCGGACGGCGCGAACATGGCGTGCAGGCCGAATTCCCGGGCCAGCCAGAAGTTGAGCACCTCCCAGCAGCCCAGGTGCGGGGCCAGGATCAGGATCGGTTCCTGGTTGGCCACCGCTTCGCGCAGCGGCCCGTCGCCCTGTTCCGACACCACCCGCCGCAGGCCGTCCTCCGGTTTATTCCAGAAGCGGGCGATCTCGAAGGTGTTCTTGACGCTTTCCACCAGGGATTCGCGCACCAGCGCCTCGCGGTCCGGGTGGTCGGGCAGGCAAAGAGACAGGTTGATGCGGGTGACCTGGCGGGCTTCGGTGGACAGCCGGGAAAGCAGCCCGCCGAGCGCGGTGGCCAGCGCCCGGTTCAGCCGGAACGGCAGCAGACCGAGCAGGCGCAGCGCGCCCACGGCGGCGCGGCCTTTCAGCGTTTGGATATAAGGATTGGTTCGACGGCCCATGGCCGGCGATTATACGGGGGTGTGGGTATAACGCCAGCCGTCGCCTATAATGGCCGCCCTAATTTCGAGGTGCCCATGACCGATATTTCCCCGCTGATCGAGTTTTTACCCTGCAGGACACCGGAGGCGTGGATTGGCTGGGCGCTGGAGAACGAGACGCTGCTGCTGATCGACCACGCGCACTGCGAGAAGAAGGCGGCGTCCACCGCCCTGAACCTGATGTTCCGCTACGTGGACCGCCCGGAATTGCTCGACAACCTGAGCCAGCTGGCGCGGGAAGAGTTGCTCCACTTCGAACAGGTGATGGGCCTGATGCGCGAGCGCGGCATCCGCTACGACCACCTCTCGCCGTCCCGCTACGCCGGCGCGCTGCGCGCGGAAGTCAGCACCTCGGAACCGCAACGCCTGGTGGACACCCTGATCGTCGGCGCCCTGATCGAAGCGCGCTCCTGCGAACGCTTCGCCGCGCTCGCGCCCCATGTCGACGCCGAGCTGGGCCGCTACTACCGCTACCTGCTGAAAAGCGAGTCCCGCCACTTCGAAGACTACTTGAATCTCGCCCGGCGCTACGCCGACGAACCCATCGACGACCGCATCGCGTTCTTCAAGGAAAAGGAAAAGGCGCTGATTGAGTCGCCGGACAGCGAATTCCGGTTTCACTCCGGGGTGCCGGAATAGTCTTGTAGGAGCGGGCCTCGCCCGCGAAAGGGTGGCCTCGGCCACCCGGCAGGATGCCAGAGGCGTTGTTGGCGCCGTTGTTAGAGAAGTCTCTGGTATCCTGCCGGCCGGCGTTGCCGGCCTTTCGCGGGCGAGGCCCGCTCCTACGACGCTATTTGATTTCCCAGTGTTCGAGGCGTAGCCCGTCGCTGTCCGCCACGATCCACCAGCCGAGCGCTCCCCAATCGCCGAGCACCCAGCGGGTGCCTGTGCCGTCTTTCAGGTCGACGTCATGAACGGCCGGCCTGTGGGTGTGGCCGTGGATCAGGTGCTGGACGCCGGCGTCTTCCATGACGCGGACTACTTCCGCCGGGGTCACGTCCATGATGTTTTCGGGCTTGTTGGCGTTGTTGCCCTGGCTCTGCATGCGCATGCCCTGGGCGAGGGCGCGCCGCTCTTCCAGGGGCTTGGCGAGCATGCCTTGCTGCCATTGGGGGTCGCGGGCCATGGCGCGGAATTGCTGGTAGGCGTGGTCTTCGGTGCACAGGCTGTCGCCGTGCATCAATAGCGCCCGGGTGCCGTACAGATCGACCACGGTGCCCTCGTCCAGCAGGACACCGCCGCAATCGTCCGCGAATTGATCGCCGAGCAGGAAGTCGCGGTTGCCGTGCATGAAAAACAGCTCGGAGCCGGCGTCGGAGAAGCGCCGGAAGGCGGCGATGGCCTGGCGGTTGAACAGGCTGTCGTCGTCGTCGCCGATCCAGGCTTCGAACAGATCCCCCAACACGTAGAGGCGGTCCGCCTGGCCGGCGTGTTTGTCGAGCAGGGTTTCCAGCCCGGCCAGATGTTCCGGGCGGGCCGGATCCAGATGCAGATCGGAGATAAGCAGGCTGTAATTCATAGGCTTACTGGCTGGCTTGCGGACTGTCGACACGACGGGCGTTTTCGATCACCACCGGGTCCTTGGGAACATCCCGGGCGGGTTGTCCGCCCAGGCGCTGAGTGCCGGTGGCCACGCCAGCGATCCGGTCCACCGTGTCCATGCCCTCGACGACTTCACCGAACACCGTGTAGCCCCAGCCGCGCGGGGTTTTGCCGGTGTGGTTCAGGCTGCGGTTGTCGACCAGGTTGATAAAGAACTGGGCGGTGGCGGAGTGGGGGTTGCCGGTGCGGGCCATGGCGATGGTGCCGCGCCGGTTTTCCAGGCCGTTATCCGCTTCGTTGCGAATCGGGGCGCGCGTCTCTTTTTTCTCCAGGTCCTGTTGCGCCGGGTCGAGCGCAAAGCCGCCGCCCTGGATCATGAAGCCGCGGATCACCCGGTGGAACACGGTGCCGTCATAAAAGCCGGCGTCCACGTACTCAAGAAAGTTGGCCGCCGTGGCCGGCGCCTGCTCCTGGTTGAGCTCGATCACGATGTCGCCCTGGGTGGTGCTCAGGGTGACGCGCGGCCCCTCGGCCAGCGCCAGTGCCGGCAACAGCGCCAGCAGGGGAAGCAGCCAGCGCATCCTTAATCCTCCAGCACTTCGGCGGATTCGATCAGCACGTCTTCACGGGGCACGTCCTGGTGGAAGCCCTTGTTGCCGGTGGCCACGCCTTTGATGCGCTCCACGGTTTCCATGCCTTCCACCACTTTGCCGAACACCGCGTAGCCCCAGCCGTCGGGGGAGCGGGCCTGGTCCAGGAAGTGGTTATCGGCCACGTTGACGAAGAACTGGGCACTGGCGGAGTGCGGGTCCGAGGTGCGCGCCATGGCCACGGTGCCGGTCTCGTTGGAGAGGCCGTTACCGGCTTCGTTCTCGATCGGGGCGCGGGTCGGTTTTTGCTCCATGTCCGGGGTGAAACCGCCACCCTGGATCATGAAGTTACTGATCACCCGGTGAAAAATGGTGCCGTCATAATGCCCGTCCCTGACGTATTGCACGAAGTTCTCGGTGGTGGCGGGGGCGCGCACCGTATCCAGTTGCAGAACGATCTTTCCATAGGTGGTGGTCAACAGCACTTTCATGGGGTCTCCGGGTCCTGGGAGTCTTTGACTTTAAGGGGGCGCACTTTACACTAGCCAACCCCGTATTTCAGCCGCAGGCGGCTCAATGAGTGAAGCAAAAGCGCCCAGTAACTTTATCAGACAGATCATCGATCGTGACCTGGCCGAAGGAAAAAACAATGGCCGGGTGGTGACCCGGTTCCCGCCGGAGCCGAACGGCTACCTGCATATTGGCCACGCCAAGTCGATTTGCCTGAATTTCGGGGTCGCCGAGTCCTACGGCGGCGCCTGTCATTTGCGCTTTGATGACACCAACCCGGAGAAGGAAGAGGACGAGTACATCCATTCCATCAAGAAGGACGTGGAATGGCTCGGCTTCCAGTGGTCCGGCCCGGTGCGCTTCGCCAGCGACTATTTCGATCAGCTCCACGACCTGGCGGTGGCCCTGATCCGTAAGGGCCTGGCCTATGTGGACACCCAGTCGCCGGAGCAGATCGCCGAAATGCGCGGCAATTTTACCACTCCGGGCCGCGACAGCCCGCACCGGGACCGCTCCGTGGAAGAGAACCTGGCGCTGTTCGCCGACATGCGCGACAACAAGTTCGATGAGGGCGCGGCGGTGCTGCGCGCCAAGATCGACATGCAGAGCCCCAACCTGAACATGCGCGACCCGGTGCTCTATAGAATACGCAAAAAAGCGCATCACCAGACCGGTGACAAGTGGGTGATCTACCCGATGTACGATTTCACCCATCCGCTCTCGGATGCGCTGGAAGGCATCACCCACAGCCTCTGCACCCTGGAGTTCGAGGATCACCGGCCGCTGTACGACTGGCTGGTGGAGAACACGGACGTCCCCGCGGAGGGCCGCCCCGCGGAACCCCGCCAGTACGAGTTCGCCCGCCTCAACCTTAATTTCACCGTGACCAGCAAGCGTCGTCTCAAGCTGCTGGTGGACGAAGGCCACGTGGACGGCTGGGACGACCCGCGCCTGCCCACCCTGAGCGGCCTGCGCCGGCGCGGTTACACGCCCGCCGCGATCCGCCATTTCTGCGAGAACCTGGGGGTCAGCCGCGCCGACTCGGTGATCGACATGAGCATTCTGGAAGCGTCGGTGCGTGACGATCTCAACCACAACGCGCCGCGTGCTTTCTGCGTGCTGAACCCGCTCAAGCTGGTGATCGAGAACTGGCCCGAGGACAAGGAAGAGTGGCTGGACGCGCCCGTGCACCCGCAAAACGAAGACATGGGCACCCGCCGCATGCCGATTACCCGGGAGGTCTATATCGACCGGGAGGACTTCCGCGAGGAGGCCAATAAAAAGTATAAGCGGCTGGTGCTGGGTGACCGGGTGCGGCTGCGCTACGGCTATGTGATCCAGGCCGAGGACATCGTCCGTGACGCCGACGGCGAGATCGTCGAAGTGCGCTGCAGTTACGACCCGGACACCCTGGGCAAGAATCCGGAGCCGGCGGAAGGGCAGGGCAAGATGCGCGGCGTGATCCACTGGGTCAGTGTCGCCCACGGGTTGCCCTGCGAGGTGCGCCAGTACGACCGCCTGTTCCAGACCGCCAACCCGTCGAAAGTGGCCGAAGGCGAGAGCTTCCTGGACCACATCAACCCGGAGTCCCTGCGTGTGCTGGACGGCTGCGTGGTCGAACCCGGCCTGCGCGACGCGGATCCGGAGAGCCGCTTTCAGTTCGAGCGCGAAGGCTACTTCTGCGTCGACCGGGACAGCGTCGACGGCGGGCTGGTGTTCAACCGCACCGTGGGTCTGCGCGAGTCCTGGCCCCGCGAGGCCTGAGCCACGATGGTCGCCGCCACCGTCAGGCCCCCCGCGTTCCTGCGCGAGGCCGGGCGGCGGCAATGGCAATTTACGTTCCGCACCTTCAGCGCCGGCATGCTGGCGCTCTATATTGCGCTGGCCCTGGGGCTGGACGAGCCCAAGTGGGCGCTGATGACGGTCTATATTGTCGCCCAGCCGCTGGGCGGCATGGTGCTGGCCAAGGGCATATACCGGCTGCTCGGTACCCTCACCGGGGCCGCCATGGCGGTGCTGCTGGTGGCGACGCTGGCCCAGTTACACACCCTGTTTTTCCTCGCTCTGGCGGTGTGGCTGGGCCTGTGCACCCTGTGCGCCAGCCTGCTGCGCAACTTCCGCTCCTACGCTTTTGTGCTGGCCGGTTACAGCGCTTTGATCGTCGGCGTGCCGGCGGTGCTGCAACCGGACCAGGCGTTCACCATGGCGGTGGCGCGGGTCACGGAGATCGGCCTGGGCATTCTCTGTGTGAGCCTGATGAGCGTGCTGGTGTGGCCCCAGTCCGCCGGGCGCACCTACCTGCAGCAGAGCCGGGAACAGCTGGTGGCGCTGATCCGCCTGGTGTCGGACAGCGCCGCCGGTCGGCTTGACGGGCCCGCCCTGCAACGGCGCCGCCAGGCGTTGATCACCAGTGGCATGGCGTTGGAGGCCCAGCGCGAGCACGCGCTGTTCGATTCCGCCCACCTGCGGCGGCACGCGGGCCTGTGCCGCCGGCTGGGCCACGAGATGCTGGCGTTGATCTCGTCGGTGGGGCCGCTGAATACCTATGTGAACCGCTACGCGGAACGCCATCACCAGGATCAGGTGACGCTGCTGCTCGCCGACATCGCGACGCTGGATCCCGAAGCGTCCCCGGCGGCTCTGCGGGAAACCCTCTCGGCGCTGTATCAACGTGCCCGTGATCTGGCCCGCTCGCTGCGCGGCGAGCGGCTCAGCGACGATGAGCAGCGGTTTTACGCGCTGCAGCTGGCGCTGGAGCACAGCGCTGAATTGTGCGACCGGTTGCGCTCCAGCGTGGCGCTCTACGCCATGCTCACCGACCAGGCCACCCCGGTGCGCTGGCGCGCCGGCACTTCGCGCCTGCATCTGGATTACGGGCAGGCCTGGCGCAACGGTGCACGGGCGGCACTGGCGCTGGCCGCCACGGTGGTGTTGTGGTTCTGGAGCGCGGCGCCCCAGGGCGCGGCCATGGTGATCCAGGTGGGGGTGATCTGCGCGCTGTTTTCCACCCGCGACGACCCGCTGGCGGCGGTGAAGGGGTTTATAAAGGGCGCGTTGCTGGCCACCGTGCTGGCCGCGCTCTACCGGCTGGTGTTGTTGCCGGCCAGCGACGGCTTTGCGGCTCTGGTGCTGTGGCTGGCGCCGCTGTATCTGCTGGCCGGGCTGGCGATGGCGCGGCCGGCCACCGTGGCCACGGGCACCGCGCTGACCATTTTTTTCCCCCTATTGCTGGACCTGCGCCCGGTGCAGGACTTTTCCGCCGCGCCGCTGTTCAACAATATCATCGGTCTGGGGCTGGGTATGGGCTTCGCGGTGCTGGCGTTCCTGCTGCTCTGGGCCGGCGACGACGCCGCCCGGGCCCGGCGCCGCCTATGCCGGGATCTGTGCCGGACTCTGGGGCGCTGGCCGATCCGGCGGCGCCGCCCCCGCCACGAAATGGAAAGCCTGCTGTACGACCGCATCAGCCGCACGCTGCCCAGGCTGGACCCGGACGATCCCCGCGACGGCGAGCTGCTGCAGGGTGCTCTGGCCGCGGTGACTCTCGGGCTCGGGCTGCTGTATATGGACGCGCTGTGCCGGCGCGGCGTACCGGCGCCGGTGCGGCTTGCGCTGACCCGCCTGATCCGCGACACCCAGCGCGCCCTGCGGGACGGCGACCCGGACCGCTGGCTGGCCCTGGCGGCCAGCGCCGATACCGTGGCCGGGCAGTGCCGGCGCGCCTACGACAGCGCCGCCAGCGACGGCGAGCGCCGCCGGCTGGTGCGGGCGGTGGTGCGTCTGCGCATGCAGATCAATATTATCCGTGGCAACGCGGGCTTTTTCCTGTGCGGGTCCGGCGACGGCGCCTGGCGGGGACTGGAGGCGAACGGTGCTGCATGAGATCAATCTGGCCGGTGTGCTGCTGCCGCCGCTGATTCCGGTGGTGGTGTTAGGGTTGCTGATATTCTGGCCCGTTAACGGGCTGATCAGCCGCTACGACGGCTACCGGCATGTCTGGCATCCAGCCCTGGCGGGCCTGTGTGTGCTGGTGATAAGTCTGGCCCTGGCTCTGGGCCTGCTGATGCTTTTAGGGAGAGTGTGATGGCTGAACCCCGCGCGGATGAACGCCGGCCCCGGCGCTGGCGGCCGTTCTTGATCACCCTGGTGCTGGTCCTTGGGGCGGCTTTGGCGGTGTGGTTTCTCTGGCATCAGTATATGCACATCCTGTGGACCCGGGACGGTCGGGTACGCGCGGCGGTGATTCAGGTGGCGCCGGACGTGTCCGGGCCGATCACCGAGCTGAACGTCAGCAACAACGCCCGGGTGGAGCAGGGCGACCCGCTGTTCGTGGTGGATCCGGAGCGCTACCGGCTGGCGCTGTTCCAGGCGCGGGCGGAGCTGGAGCACCGCCGGCTGGAGTCAAAGCTGCGCAGTGACGAAGCCGCCCGCCGTGATCGTCTCGGCAGGGCGGTCTCCGCGGAGGAGCGCGAGGAGGCCACCAGTCTGGCGGACGTGGCGCGGGCGGACCTGCAGGCCGCCCAGGCGGCGCTGCAAAAAGCCGAGCTGGATCTGGCTCGCACCCGGGTAACCGCGCCCGCCGACGGCCATGTGACCCATCTGCTGGCCCATGCCGGCGATTATGCCCGCGCCGGCGAGCCGGTGCTGACCCTGGTGGACGCGGATTCGTTCTGGGTGGAGGCGTATTTCCGGGAAACCCAGGTGCACCGGATCCGGGTTGGCGACCCGGCGAAGGTGCGGTTGCTGGGTGTGGACCGGGCGCTGGAAGGGCGTGTCGCCGGCATTGCCCGGGGCATAGGCAACACCAATGCGGTGGCCGGTGGCGATCAGGGTCTGGCGGAGGTGGCGCCGACGTTCGAATGGGTGCGGCTGGCCCAGCGGATTCCGGTGCAGATCGAGCTGCGGGCGGTGCCGGAGTCTCTGACGCTGGCGGCGGGCATGACCGCCAGCGTCAAGATACTGGATAGCGAACGCTAGGGAGCCTCTGAACAACTCCCGGCGCGCTCTGGCTTTCAGGCTGGCCCGCAATCAAGGCGCGATTTTGAAGGCAGGCTGGTTGCCTGTCGAGAAATTGCAACGAAGAGTGCGGGCCAGCCTGAAAGCCCCGAAGGGCGCGGCCTGAAGCGCACATCTGCTGTACTTCGTCACTAGGAAAGGGAACCACCCTGTCCGTCATGACGAAGTACAACAGCTGCACGCTTCAGGTCACGCAGAGCGCGCCGGGAGTTGTTCAGAGGCTCCCTAGGCGCCGAACGCCTTCTCGCCCGCTTCCAGGGTCTGGAAGATCAGGGTGTTGATGGTCATCGGACCCACGCCGCCGGGCACCGGCGTGTAGGCGGCGACCCGGTCGGTGAGCGGCGCCAGCTCGATGTCGCCGCACTTCTCCGGGTGGAAGCCGGCGTCCACCACCACGGCGCCGTCCTTGATCCAGTCCGCCTTGATGAATTCCGGGCGGCCCACCGCGCCGACCACGATGTCCGCCTGCTTGACCAGCTCGGGCAGGTTTTGGGTGCGGCTGTGGCAGATGGTGACGGTGGCGTTGGCGCCCAGCAGCATCAGCGCCATGGGCTTGCCGAGAATCGCGCTGCGGCCCACCACCACGGCGTGTTTGCCTTCCAGCGGAATCCGGTAGTGCTCAAGGATACGCATGATGCCCTTGGGCGTGGCGCAGCCGTAGGCCTGTTCGCCCATGGCCATGCGGCCGAAGCCCAGGCAGGTGACGCCGTCCACGTCCTTCTCAAGGCTGATGGCGTCGAAACAGCGGCGCTCGTCGATCTGTTCCGGCACCGGATGCTGCAGCAGAATGCCGTGCACGTCCGGGTTGTTGTTCAGTTCTTCGATTTGCGCGAGCAGTTGCTCGGTGGTGGTGTCCTCGGGCAATTCGATCGCCCGGGAGTCCATGCCCACGCGGCGGCAGGCGTTGCCCTTCATTTTCACATAGGTGGCGGAAGCCGGGTCGGCGCCCACCAGCAGTGTGGCCAGAATGGGGGTGCGTCCGTCGGCTTTCGCCTTGAGAGCGTCCACGCGACGGCGCATTTCCTCTTCGAAATGCTGGGCCAGTGCCTTGCCATCCAGAATCTGCGCGCTCATTGAGTGTCTCTTGGTCGGGAATCGGGAGGCGCGGATTTTCGCACGCCGGCCGCGGTGGGGCAAAGGGGCGCGCGGACCGGTTCGCGGCGCGGCTGGCGAATAATCCAGCGAACGGTTCCGGCGCCGGGCGCGCGGCGTTGACGCTCCCGGGGGCGGCGAGTATTATGCCGCCTCGCTCGACCTGCTCGGCGGGGTGTAGCGCAGCCTGGTAGCGCGCCTGCTTTGGGAGCAGGATGTCGGGGGTTCGAATCCCTCCACCCCGACCAGTCAAGCGAAGACGTTTTACCGGTTCAGCGCCTGTAGCTCAATTGGATAGAGCAACGGCCTTCTAAGCCGTAGGTTGCAGGTTCGAGCCCTGCCAGGCGCGCCAAAGCGCGCCGACAGGCACACAAAGTACCAAACCAGTTTTGCTGGTGGCTGTAGCTCAGTTGGTAGAGCCCCGGATTGTGACTCCGGTGGTCGTGGGTTCAAATCCCATCAGCCACCCCAACATTGAAGCCTCCGGGGGTAATCCCCGGGGGCTTTTTTCGTATCGGTGTTCATGGCGGCGGGCATTGACTATAATTGCCGCCCTTCAAAGTATGCGGTCCGGGCCGGCACGGTCGGCCGTGGACCAAAAAGTCTTTATAAAGAGGATGTTATGCAGGTTTCCGTAGAAACGACATCAGGTCTGGAACGGCGTTTGACCGTGGGCGTACCCGCGGAAAAAGTGGATTCGGCGGTCGACACCAAGCTGCGCGAGGCCCAGAAAAGCGTCCGCCTGAACGGCTTCCGCCCGGGCAAGGTGCCGATGCGGGAAGTGAAACGTCGCTTCGGTGATGCGGTGCGTAACGAGGTCCTCGCCGACGTGATGCGCGAATCCTTTATTGAGGCGGTGGAGCAGGAATCCCTGCAGCCGGCCGGCATGCCCGGTTTCGAGGCCACCAAGAACGAGGCCGGCCAGGATCTGGAGTTCGTCGCCACCTTCGAGGTGTACCCGGACGTGGAACTGGCGCCGCTGGACAGCGTGGAAGTGGAAAAGCCGGTGGCCGAGATCAGCGACGCCGACGTGGAGCAGATGATCGAGACGCTGCGCGAGCAGCGCTCCGAGTACGAAGCCGTGGAGCGCGCCGCGCAGACCGGCGACCGCGTCAACATCGACTTCAAGGGCCTGAAGGACGGTGAAGCCTTCGAAGGCGGCAGCGCCGAAGGCCAGAACCTGGAGCTGGGCTCCGGCCAGATGATCCCCGGTTTCGAGGACGGCATCGTCGGCATGAAGCCCGGTGAAGAGAAGGACATCGAGGTGACTTTCCCGGAGGACTACCAGTCCGAGGAGCTGAAAGGCCAGGCGGTGGTGTTCCAGATCAAGGTGAACAGCGTCGAAGCCAAGCAGCTGCCGGAAGTGGACGCCGAGTTCATGAAGGCGTTCGGCGTCGAGGACGGCGACCTGGAGCAGTTCAAGGCGGAAGTGCGCAAGAACATGGAGCGCGAGCTGAAGAACGCGGTGTCCGGCAAGGTGAAGGAACAGGTGATGGACGGTCTCGCCCAGGCCCACGACTTCGATCTGCCGGAAGCGCTGGTGAAGCAGGAAATCGACCGCATGCGTCAGCAGATGATGCAGCAGTTCGGTGGCGGCCAGCAGTTCGACGCGTCGATGCTGCCCGAAGAGCTGTTCCGCGAGCAGGCGCAGCGCTCCGCGCGGCTCGGCCTGGTGGTGCGCGCGATCCTCGAGAAGCACGAGATCAAGCCGGACGCGGATCGCGTCAAGGCGCGGGTGGAAGAGATCGCCTCTCAGTACGAGCAGCCCGAGGAACTGGTTAACTGGGTGTACAGCAACCCGCAGCAACTGCAGCAGATCGAAGGCGCGGTGCTGGAAGACCAGGTGGTGGACTTCGTACTGGAATCCGCCAAGGTGGAAGAGAAGAGCATGTCCTACCAGGACGCGGTCAAGCCGCGCGACCAGCAGGGCTGATCACAACGCCAGGCGTTGCCCCGGACCCGCCGACTGGGTCCGGGCGGAAGACCTCCGACGTACCGGAAAACGGTATTTCGGAGGTTTTTTTGTTCTAAAAGGCCGCTTTTGTGCAACTTTTGCGCAGTTGAACGCCATATTGCCCCGCCTTTATAGACGCCCCACGGGGGCCACCTTACTATCAGGTGACCGCTATCGGGCGAACACCTTGTAACAGGGCCGGTTCGCCCCAATACCCGTTCACAGGCCGCGGCGCCGGAACAGCAGGTTGCGGACACGCCGGAGCGGGACACGCAGATATAGGAAGCGCTAGATGATAGACCTGAGCCGGATCACCTCCGTAACGCCGGAGATGAAGACTTTGATGCAGGACCCGACCAACGTGGGTCTGGTGCCCGTGGTGATCGAGCAGACCTCACGGGGCGAGCGTTCCTTCGACATTTATTCCCGTCTGCTGAAAGAGCGGGTTATTTTCATGGTCGGCCAGGTTGAGGACTACATGGCCAACCTGATCGTCGCCCAGATGTTGTTCCTGGAGTCGGAAAACCCGGACAAGGACATCAACCTGTACATCAACAGCCCGGGCGGTTCGGTGACCGCCGGCATGTCGATCTACGACACCATGCAGTTCGTGAAGCCCGCGGTGTCCACCATGTGCATCGGCCAGGCGGCCAGCATGGGCGCTTTCCTGCTCGCCGCCGGCGAGAAGGGCAAGCGCTACGCGCTGCCCAACGCCCGGGTGATGATCCACCAGCCGCTGGGCGGCTTCCAGGGTCAGGCTTCCGACATCGAGATCCATGCCCGCGAAATCCTCAAGATCAAAGAGGATCTCAACCGCATGCTCTCCCACCACACCGGCCAGCCGCTGGAAGTGGTGGAGCGCGACACCGATCGCGATAACTTCATGGACGCCACCCAGGCCAAGGAATACGGTCTGGTGGACGAGGTGCTCAGCCGCCGCTGAGCCCGCCGGAACGGCGTATGAAAGCGGCCGAATGGCGGTCGCCGGGGCCTGAGCGGGCTTGAAAAAGCCGCGCTCTCCCTGCATCTTCAAAGTGACTACCAGGTTCAGAGGCGATTCGATGACCGATAACACCGGAAAGGGCGACGACGGCAAACTGCTGTACTGCTCGTTCTGCGGCAAGAGCCAGCACGAAGTTCGCAAACTGATCGCGGGCCCGTCGGTCTTTATCTGCGACGAGTGTGTGGATCTCTGTAACGACATCATCCGCGAAGAGGTCCAGGAAGAGACCGGTGACAGCGGCGACGAGCGTCTGCCCAAGCCCCAGGAAATCAAGACCACGCTGGATGATTACGTGATCGGTCAGGAGCGCGCCAAGCGGGTGCTTTCCGTGGCCGTGTACAACCACTACAAGCGCCTGGGCAGCCAGGGCCGCAGCCGCGAGGAAGTGGAACTGGGCAAGAGCAACATCTTGCTTATCGGTCCCACCGGCAGCGGTAAAACGCTGCTCGCGGAAACGCTGGCGCGCCTGCTCAACGTGCCGTTCACGATCGCCGACGCCACCACGCTCACCGAAGCGGGCTATGTGGGCGAGGACGTGGAAAACATAATCCAGAAGCTGTTGCAGAAGTGTGACTACGACGTGGACAAGGCCCAGCGCGGCATCGTCTACATCGACGAAATCGACAAGATTTCCCGCAAGTCGGACAACCCGTCGATCACCCGCGACGTGAGCGGCGAGGGTGTGCAGCAGGCGCTGCTCAAGCTGATCGAGGGCACCGTGGCCTCGGTGCCGCCCCAGGGCGGCCGCAAGCATCCGCAACAGGAGTTCCTGCAGGTCGACACCTCCAACATCCTGTTCATCTGCGGCGGTGCCTTCGCCGGTCTGGACAAGGTGATCCGCGACCGTTCCGACAAGGGCGGCATCGGCTTCTCCGCCGAGGTGAAGAGCAAGGAAACCGTGCTGTCCATGGGCGAAACCCTGGCCGGCGTGGAGCCGGAGGATCTGGTCAAGTACGGCCTGATTCCCGAATTCATCGGCCGCTTGCCGGTGATCGCCACCCTGGAGGAGCTCTCCGAGGAGGCGCTGGTACAGATTCTTACCGAACCGCGCAACGCACTGACCAAACAGTACGTCCGCCTGTTCGAGATGGAAGGCGTGGAACTCGACTTCCGCGACGACGCCCTGAGAGCGGTGGCGCGCAAGGCCATGGAGCGCAAATCCGGCGCCCGGGGCCTGCGTTCGATCCTCGAGGCGGTGCTGCTGGATACCATGTATCAGGTGCCGTCGCTGGATGGCGTCGCCAAGGTGGTGATCGACAGTGCCACCATCGACGGTGAGTCCGAACCGCTTCTGATTTACGAGAACAGCGAGCAAACGTCCAGGGTCGCGCCGGATTGATCCGCGCGACCGGTTGATGGTCGTAAACCAACAAAGGGGCGATACGTGCTGAAAGATATTCCGTTGCTGCCACTGCGTGACGTGGTGGTCTACCCGCATATGGTGATCCCGCTGTTCGTCGGCCGGGAGAAGTCCATTGCGGCCCTGGAAGCCGCCATGGCCAGCGACAAGCAGATCATGCTGGTGGCGCAGCGCAACGCGTCCGATGACGATCCCGCGGAAAGCGATATTTACCGGGTGGGCACCGTGTCCACCATCCTGCAGATGCTCAAGCTCCCCGACGGCACCGTCAAAGTGCTGGTCGAGGGCGGCGCCCGCGGCCACATCAGCAAGGCCCGCTTCGGCGAGGAGGGCGGCGTCGCCGATGTCCGCGAACTGGACAATCAGATGCCGTCGGAAAGCGAGCAGGACGCCTTGTCCCGCTCGTTGCTCGCCAAGTTCGAGGAATACGTCAAGCTGTCCAAAAAAGTGGCGCCGGAGATCATGAATTCGGTGTCCTCCATCGACGAGGTCAGCCGCCTGGCCGACACCATCTCCGCCCACCTCCAGCTCAAGCTCGAAGAGAAGCAGGACGTCCTGGAAATGGTCGACGTGCGCGAGCGTGTCGAGCATCTGGTGGCGCTGATGGAATCCGACATGGATGTGCTGAAAGTGGAAAAGCGCATCCGTGGCCGGGTCAAGAAACAGATGGAGAAGAGCCAGCGTGAGTACTATCTGAATGAGCAGATGAAGGCGATTCAGAAAGAACTCGGCGATCTGGACGACAGCGGCAACGAGCTGGAGGATCTGGAAAAGAAGATCGACAACTCCGGCATGCCCAAGGACGCCAAGGAAAAGTCCAAGAACGAATTGAACAAGCTGCGCATGATGTCGCCGATGTCCGCCGAGGCGACGGTGGTGCGCAGTTACCTGGATTGGATGACCTCGGTGCCGTGGAAGAAGCGCAGCCGGGTGCGTCACGATCTGGCCCACGCCAAGGAAATTCTCGACCAGGATCACTACGGCCTGGAAGAGGTGAAAGAGCGCATTCTGGAATTTCTCGCCGTGCAAAGCCGGGTCGGCAAGGTGAAGGGTCCGGTACTGTGTCTGGTGGGCCCGCCCGGGGTGGGCAAAACCTCCCTGGGGCAGTCGGTGGCGCGCGCCACCAACCGCAAGTTCGTGCGCATGGCCCTGGGCGGCGTGCGTGATGAGGCGGAGATTCGCGGCCACCGGCGCACCTACATCGGCTCGCTGCCGGGCAAGGTGATTCAGAAGCTGTCCAAGGTGGGCGTCCGTAACCCGCTGTTCCTGCTCGACGAAGTCGACAAGATGGGCATGGACATGCGTGGCGACCCGGCGTCGGCGTTGCTGGAAGTGCTGGATCCGGAACAGAACCACACCTTCAGCGATCACTACCTGGAAGTGGACTACAACCTGTCCGAAACCCTGTTTATCTGCACCTCCAATTCCATGAATATTCCGGCGCCGTTGCTGGACCGCATGGAAGTGATTCGTCTGCCCGGTTACACCGAGGACGAGAAGATCAACATCGCCTCCCAGTACCTGATTCCCAAGCAGATCAAGTCCAACGGTCTGCGCGAGAACGAACTGGTGCTGGATGAAAAGGCGCTGCAGTTCATCGTGCGTCATTACACCCGGGAATCCGGGGTGCGTGGCCTGGAGCGGGAAATCAGCAAGATCTGCCGTAAGGTGGTGAAGGAAAATCTGCTGGAAAAAGAGAACCGCACCATTACCCTGACGCCGGAAAACATTGATCATTATCTGGGTGTGCGCAAGTACGATTACGGGCGCGCCGAAGAGAAGGATCAGATCGGTCAGGTCACCGGCCTGGCGTGGACTTCGGTGGGCGGTGAACTGCTCACCATCGAAGGCGTGTCCACCCCCGGCAAGGGCCGTGTCACCACCACCGGCTCGCTCGGTGATGTGATGCAAGAGTCCATCCAGGCGGCCTGGACGGTGGTGAAAAGCCGCTCCGGCAACCTGGGTATCCGCCGCCGGCAACTGGAACGCAACGACGTCCATATCCACGTGCCCGAGGGCGCCACGCCGAAGGACGGCCCCAGTGCCGGCATCGGCATGTGTACCGCCATGGTGTCGGTACTGACCGGCATTCCGGTGCGCGCCGACGTGGCGATGACCGGTGAGATCACCCTGCGCGGCCAGGTGCTGGCCATCGGTGGTCTCAAGGAAAAACTGCTCGCCGCCCATCGCGGCGGCATTAAAACCGTGCTGATTCCGCAGGAAAATGAGCGGGACCTCAAGGAAATTCCGGACAAGATCAAAGAGGCTCTGGATATCCGGCCGGTAAAATGGATCGACCAGGTGTTGGAGTTGGCGTTAACGCACACTCCCACGCCGCTGAGCGAGGCGGAAGTGGAAGAAGACCTCGCTCTGGCCGAAGAAAAAGCGCAGAAAGGTTCGGAACGGCCCAGCACCCATTGAACCAAATGGGTGGCGGGCCGTCTCAAGAGCTCTTCCGTGACTTTGTTGTTCGTCTTTAAATGATTGATCAAAAAGGTTTTTTACTTTTATCCAAGCTGGTGTGACTGCACTTATCCTTCCTTGACGCCCCCTAGACCCATTGGTATAAAGGCGGCTTCGTCATACGGAGAGTGCATCGCGCCTCGACCATAAAACCGGGAAATAGAAAAGGGGAATTTTGTGAATAAATCCGAACTGATTGACGCCATCGCCGCGGCTTCCGATATCTCCAAGGCCGATGCGGGCCGCGCGCTGGACGCCACTCTGGATGCCGTGACCGGCGCTCTGAAGAAAGGCGACAGCGTTTCTCTGGTGGGCTTCGGTACTTTTTCCGTGAAGCAGCGCGCTGCGCGCGAAGGTCGCAATCCGCAGACCGGCGAAACCATCAAGATCGCCGCTGCCAACGTACCGGGCTTCAAGGCGGGCAAGGCGTTGAAAGACGCCGTGAACTGATCTGGCTTCAGGAGCGGTAGTTCAGCTGGTTAGAATACCGGCCTGTCACGCCGGGGGTCGCGGGTTCGAGTCCCGTCCGCTCCGCCAGCGCATAAGCGTATCCGTCTTGGGTGCGCTTTTTTGCTTTCCGGTACCCTATAAAAAGATTAGAGATTCCTTGGAGTAAACCATGCAGGAGTTCAGACGATTTGTCCGCGGGCCCGTGGGCAAGGTTCTGCTCGCCGCGATCATTCTTCCCTTTATCATTTCCGGGTTTTACGGGTATTTCACCGGAGGGGGTAGTGACAGCGCTGTTGCCGAAGTGGAAGGCAACAAAATCAGCCGCGGGTACGTCAGTTCGCGCACTCAGCAACTGCGTCAGATGCTGCGCCAGCAGAGCCCGGATATTAATGAATCAATGCTCGATTCGTTTATTCGCCCTGAGATGGTGCTGCAGGGAATCGTGAACGAGCAATTGATGATCGCCGCCGCGCGCAACGCGGACATGGCGTTCAGCGACGCCCAGGCGGCCGTGTTGATCCGCAATAACGACATGTTCTACGAGAACGGTCGCTTTTCGGAAACCCAGTTCGAGCGCATGGTGCGCGCCCAGGGCATGACCCCGCAGGGCTATCTGGACTCGCTGCGCCAGGAGCGCATCAGCCAGCAGTACCGCAACGCGTTCGCCGCCACCGATTTCGCCCTGGAAGGCGAGCTCGCCGAGCAACGCCGCCTGGGTGAACAGCGCCGCGACATTCGCTATGTGCGCCTCAGCGTGGACAGCCTGCGTGGCGATACCGAGGTTTCCGATCAGGAAGTGTCGGATTTCTACGACCAGAACACGTCCGAGTTCATGCGCCCCGAACAGCTGCGCGTGCGCTATATCGAGTTGACCCCGGAGCGCTACCGGGATCGCGTGGAGATCTCCGACGAGCAGATCCGCGCCGAATACGAAGCGCGCAAGCAGATGCGTGACAGCGCCGCCACCCGCCGGGAAGTGGCCCACGTGCTGATCAGCGTCAACGACGAGCGTGACGAAAACGCCGCCGTGGAGCGGGCCCGCGAGGCGCGCCAGGCGCTGGAGCAGGGCAGCAGCTTCGCCGAGGTGGCGCGGGAATATTCCGACGACGCCGCCACCGCGCGCAGCGGCGGTAACCTGGGCCGGGTCGGTCAGGGTTCCCTGCCGGACTCCCTGGACGAGGCGCTGGCCGACATGGACGTGGGCGACGTCTCCGAACCGGTAATTTCCGACGCCGGCGTACACCTGCTCAAGGTGATCGAGGAAGAGCGCGCCGAAATGCCGCCGCTGGAAGAGATGCGCGACGAGATCGTCACCGATCTGCAGAGCGCCCAGTCCGATTCCCTGCTCGCCGAGGATCTGGTGACCCTCGAAGAGCTGGTCTACGAGCACAGCGACCTGCAGGTGCCCGCCGAGCAGCTGGGCCTGGAACTGCAGACCACCGACTGGGTCTCCATGCAGGAACTGCCCACGGCGCTCAACAACGCCCGCGTCCGCGAAGCGCTCAACAGCGAAAGCGTGCGCGAGCAGGGCCGCAACAGCGACCTGCTGGAAGTGGCCCCGGGCCGCTTCCTGGCCCTGCGCCTGGAAGAGGTGAAGGACGCCGAGCCGCTGCCGCTGGCGGAAGTGAGCGAGGACATCCGCGCCCAGCTGCGCCTGCGCAAGGCCCGCGCCCGCGCCGAGGCGCTGGCCGAAGAAGCCCGCGAAGCGGTGGAGCAGGGCGCCGATCTGGCGGCCGTGGCCGAGCAACTCGACGCCGAGGTGCAGGAAGAAGCGGATCTGCAGCGCGGCGCCTCCGAGCCGGCCATGGAAGTGGTGGATGCCGTGTTCGCCACGCCCCGGCCCGCCGAAGGCGAAAGCAGCCCGATCCGTTTCACCAGCCTGCGCAACGGCGATCTGGTGGCGTTCCAGCTGACCGCCGTGGAAGACGGTTCCGTGGACGCCCTGGAGCCGGAGCAGCAGCGCCAGGCCCTGCAGGAGCTGGCGCGCGTGGAAGGCGAGCGCGGCTTCCGCCAGGTGATGGCGTTCCTGCGCGACAGCCTGGACGTGGAACTGCACCCGGATCGCCTCAGCCAGCCCCGCGAACAGCCGCAGCCCCAGCCCCAGCCGGCGACCCCGCCGCTCTAAGCGGCTCGCCGGCTACCCGAAAAACCCGCCACCCCGGCGGGTTTTTTTATGGGGGCATGGCGCGACCAGAAAGGTTCGCACCCTCGAAGATGCCCGAATTGCGGGAGCGGGCCTTGTGGGAGCTTGCTTGCAAGCGAAAGGCCGGCAAAGCCGGCCAGCAGGATACCAGAGACCTGGGTTCTCCGATGTCCGGTGCTCCGTATCGGAGCCGCGGGGCAATGGTGAGGCCTTCCGGGACCGCTCAAGCCATCCATGGCCGCTGTTAGTTTGGCCATCCCTGGCCAAACAGCTCCCTCCAGGCCTCACCATTGCCCCGCTCACTTGGCAGCGGCACCGCCACGGGTCATAACACCACTGGACCCTCCAGGGAGGGCAAGCTTGGAAATTTCCAAGCAGCGCCGGGCCCACCCGATCCCGGTGCGGGCTCTCTGGAGAGACGGGCTTTCTGGAGAGAAAGGTCTCTGGAATCCTGCCGGCAAGCTCCGCTTGAGACCCCCTCCCGCTGAACGAAAAAACCCGCCATTTCGGCGGGCTTTTCGGTGGGGCTTGGCGAGGGGAAATCAGCTCTCTTCGCCGGGCTCCTCGAACGGCATGGACACGGTGGCGGCGCCGCCGTCCACGTAGGTGATCTCGGAGCTGATGCCGGAGGCCAGGTCCGAGCACAGGAAGGCGGCGGTGTTGCCCACCTCCTCGATGGTCACGTTGCGGCGCAGCGGCGCCTTGGCGGCGTTGTAGTCCAGCATGCTGCGGAATTTCTTGATCCCGGACGCGGCCAGGGTGCGAATCGGGCCGGCGGAAATGCCGTTCACGCGGGTGCCTTCCGGGCCCAGGCTGGACGCCAGATAGCGCACCGACGCCTCCAGGCTGGCCTTGGCCAGGCCCATCACGTTGTAGTTGGGCACGGTTTGCCGGGAGGCGTGGTAGGTGAGGGTGAGCAGGGCGCCGTTGCGTCCCTTCATCAGCGGGCGGGCCGCCTGGGCCAGGGCCACGAAGCTGTAGGAGGAAATCTCGTGGGCGATGCGGAAGCCTTCGCGGGTGGCCACGTCGGCGAAGTTGCCGTCCAGCTCGTTGCCCGGGGCGAAGCCCACCGCGTGGACCACGCCGTCGAGGCCGTCCCACTGCTTGCCGAGCCCTTCGAATACCTGCTGGATCTGCTCATCGGAGGCCACGTCGCAGGGAAAGCACAGCGCCTCGTTGCTGCCGTAGCGCTCGGCCGCTTTCAGCACCCGGCTTTTCAGTTTGTCGTTCTGGTAGGTAAAGGCCAGCTCGGCACCTTCGCGGTGCATGGCTTCGGCGATACCGGTGGCGATCGACCGGTCACTGGCGACGCCGACAATCAGAAATCGCTTACCTGCGAGAAAACCCATGATATGTCCTCGATTCGACGGTTCGGTGTGGCCCTAGTATAGGGAAATGGCAAGGGGGTGAAAGACGCCCCGGAATTCAATGTGCAACCGCTTGTTTCTCGCCGCCGGCGTTGACGGTGCGGTTGTAGGCGGCGTCGATCAGGCGCCGTGTGTAGGCCTGCTGGGGCTCACGGAACACCCGCTCGGTGTCGCCGTGCTCCACCACCTGGCCGTGGCGCATGACCAGCAGCCGGTGGCTGATCGCGCGCACCACCTTGAGGTCGTGGCTGATGAACAGGTAGCTGAGGCCGTGGCGGCGCTGCAGGGTTTTCAGCAGCTCCAGCACCTGGGCCTGCACGCTGCGGTCGAGCGCCGAGGTGGGCTCGTCGAGAATCAGCAGGTCCGGCTCCACGATCAGCGCCCGGGCGATGGCGATGCGCTGGCGCTGGCCGCCGGAGAATTCGTGCGGATAGCGTTCGGCGGCGTCCGCCGGCAGGCCCACTTCCTCGAGCAGGGCGCGGGTGCGCTCCGCCCGCTGGGCGGCGTCCAGGTCTTTGTGGTGCACGCGCAGGCCCTCGTCCACGGCGCGGCCCACGCTGAGGCGCGGGTTAAGGCTGCCGAACGGGTCCTGGAACACCACCTGCATATGGCGGCGCCAGGGGCGCAGGGCGGCGCCGCTGAGGCGGTCCAGCGGCTGATCCAGCAGCCTCACCGTGCCGGCGGCGGGGATCAGCCGCAGCAGGGCCAGCGCCAGGGTCGATTTGCCGGAGCCGGATTCGCCCACCACGCCCAGGGTTTCGCCGCGGCGCAGGGTCAGGGAGAGGTCGTCCACCGCCGCCAGCGGCGCGGCGCGGCCGAACCAGCCCCGGCGCGGGCCTTTGAAGTGCACCGACAGGCCATGGGCGTTGAGCAGCTCCGGGGCCTCGTCGGTCAGCGGCTCCGGGTGGCCGGCGGGCTCCGCCGCCAGCAGGTGGCGGGTGTAATCGTGTTCCGGCTGCTCCAGCACCCGCGCGGTGGCGCCGGTTTCGACGATGCGCCCCTGGTGCATCACCGCCACGTCGTCGGCGTAGCGGGCCACCAGGCCCAGGTCGTGGCTGATCAGCAGAATGCCCAGATTGCGCTCGCGCTGCAGGCGCCGCAGCAGGTCCAGGATGGTTTCCTGGATGGTCACGTCCAGGGCGGTGGTGGGCTCGTCGGCGATCAGCAGGGCCGGGTCGTTGGCCAGCGCCATGGCGATCATCACCCGCTGACGCTGGCCGCCGCTGAGCTGATGCGGGTAGCGCTGCAGCATGTCCTCGGTGGCGGGCAGCTCCACCTGTTCCAGCAGATTCAGGCAACGCTGCCGGATGGCGGCACGGCCCAGACCCTGATGAATGCGCATCGCCTCGCCGATCTGCCGCTCCACGCGGTGCAGCGGGTTGAGCGCGGTGAGCGGCTCCTGAAAGATGGTGCCGATACGGCCGCCGCGCAGCGCCCGGCGGCGATCGGCGGGCCAGTCCAGGATGTTGTCGCCGTCCAGCTCGATGGCGGCGGCACGGCGCCCGGCGCCGCCCGGCAGCAAGTCCAGCACCGACATGGCGGTGAGCGACTTGCCGGAACCGGATTCGCCCACCAGGGCCAGGGTGCGCCCGGCGTCCACGCTCAGGCTCACCCGGTCCACCGCCGGCCGGGCCGGGTCGTCGAACCAGACGCTCAGGTCGTCCAGGCGCAGCAGATGTCTAGGCAGCGGCGTCATTGTATTTCCTCGGATCGAAAGCGTCGCGTACCGCCTCGCCGGCGAACACCAGTAGCGAGAGCATCACCGCCAGGGTGACGAAGGCGCTCAAACCCAGCCAGGGGGCGTGCAGGTTGGCCTTGCCCTGACCCAGCAGCTCCCCCAGCGACGGCGACCCCGGCGGCAGGCCGAAGCCGATGAAGTCCAGCGAGGTGAGCAGGATCACCGACGCGTTGAGCACGAACGGCAGATAGGTGAGGGTGGCCACCATGGCGTTGGGCAGCATGTGCCGGAACAGAATCACCGGGGTGCGCACCCCCATGGCCTGGGCGGCGCGCACGTACTCCAGGTTGCGGCAGCGCAGGAATTCGGCGCGCACCAGATCCACCAGGGTCATCCACGAGAACAGCAGCATGATCGCCAGCAGGACCCAGAATCCGGGCACCACGAAACTGGAGATCACGATGATCAGGTAGAGAATCGGCATGCTCGACCAGATTTCCACGAAGCGCTGGCCGCCCAGGTCCAGCCAGCCGCCGTAGTAACCCTGCACCGCGCCCACCACGATGCCTATCAGGCTGGACGTGACGGTCAGGATCAGGCCGAACAGCACCGACAGGCGGAAGCCGTAGATCAGGCGGGCCAGCACGTCCCGGCCCTGGTCGTCGGTGCCCAGCCAGTTTTCCGCCGAGGGGGGCGCCGGCGCCGGCACGGTGAGCTCGTAGTTGATGGTGTCGTGGCTGTAGCGGATCGGCGGCCACAGCATCCAGCCGTCGTCCTCGATCAGTTCCGCCACATAGGGGTCGCGGTAGTTGGCTTCGGTTTCGAACAGGCCGCCGAAGGTGGTTTCCGGGTAGGTCTTGAACACCGGGAAATAGAGGTCGCCCTGGTACTGCACCATGATCGGCCTGTCGTTGGCGACGAATTCCGCCCCCAGGCTGACCACGAACAGCACCAGGAACAGGCCCAGCGACCAGAAGCCGCGGCGGTTGCGACGGAAGGCGCGCCACTGGCGCCGCCAGATCGGATTGCCGCTGCCCATCAGCGTGCCCTCCGCTCAAAGTCGATACGCGGGTCCACCCACATATAGGTCAGGTCCGAAATCAGCTTCAGCAGCATGCCGATCAGGGTGAAGATGAACAGGGTGCCGAACACCACCGGGTAATCCCGGTTGATCACCGATTCGAAGCCAAGCAGGCCCAGCCCGTCCAGCGAGAAGATGTACTCGATCAGCAGCACGCCGGTGAAGAACATGCCGACGAAGGCGGCCGGGAAGCCGGCGATGATGATCAGCATGGCGTTACGGAACACATGGCCATAGAGCACGCCGTTTTCGTCCAGCCCCTTGGCGCGGGCGGTCTGCACGTATTGCTTGCTGATCTCGTCAAGAAAGGAGTTCTTGGTGAGCATGGTGAGGGTGGCGAAGTTGCCGATCACGATGGCGAGGGTGGGCAGCGTGATGTGGTGCAGGTAATCCAGCGCCTGGCCCCACCAGGGCAGTTGATCGAAATTGTCCGAAGTCAGCCCGCGCAGCGGAAACCACTCCCAGTAGGAGCCGCCGGCGAACAGCACCACCAGCAGAATGGCGATCAGAAAGCTGGGGATCGCATAGCCGACGATGATCGCGGTGCTGCTCCACACGTCGAAGCGGCTGCCGTCGCGCACCGCCTTTTTGATGCCCAGCGGCACCGCCACCAGATAAGTGATCAGCGTGCTCCACAGCCCCAGGGAGATGGACACCGGCAGGCGCTCGGCGATCAGGGTGCTGACGTCCTTGTCGCGGTAGTAGGATTCGCCGAAATCGAAGGTCAGATAGCGTTTGATCATCAGCCAGAAACGTTCCGGCGCCGGCTTGTCGAAGCCGTAGAGCTTTTCGATACGCTCGAGCAGCTCCGGCGGCATCCCCCGTGAGCCCCGGTAGTCGCCGCCGCCGCTGTTGACCAGATCCTGGGTGGTGCCGGCGAAACCGCCGCCGGCGCCGCCCCCGCCGATGCCCTGCAGCTGGGCGATGGCTTTCTCCACCGGGCCGCCGGGGGCCGCCTGCACGATCACGAAGTTAAGCAGCAGAATGCCCAGCAGGGTGGGCACGATCAGCAGCAGGCGCTTGAGAATATAGATCAGCATTATTGCGCGCTTTTATCCCACCAGAGTTCGGTGGCGCCGTCGAAGCCCACATAGGGCGGCAGCGGCGGATGGGCGAGCCGTGACTGATAGGCGAAGCGGTGGTAATCCAGATACCAGTTGGGCACCACGTAGAAGCCCCACTGCAGCGCCCGGTCCAGGGCGCGGGTGCGGGTGACCAACTGCTCCCGGGTGTTGGCGGCGATCACCTTGCTGACCAGCTCATCGATGGCCGGATTGCTGACGCCGGCGTAGTTCTGGCTGCTTTCCCGCTCGGCGGCGGCGGAGCCCCAGTAGCCGCGCTGCTCGTTGCCGGGGGAGGGCGACTGGCCCCAGCCGCCGACCATCATGTCGAAATTGAAATTACGCACCCGCTGCACGTACTGCGACTGGTCCACGCGCACCACGTCCGCGTCGATACCCAGGGTCTTCAGGTTGCGCGCGTAGGGCAACACGATGCGCTCGAAGGCCGGCTGGTAGAGCAGGAATTCAAAGCTCACCGGCTCGCCGTCCGGGGTGTGCAGCTTGCCGTCCTTGACCTGGTAGCCGGCGTCCTTGAGCAGCGCCTGGGCCTGGCGCAGATTGTCGCGGGGGCGGCCGGAGCCGTCCGACACCGGCGGCTGGTAGGCCTCGGTGAACACCCGCGGCGGCAGGTCCTCGCGCAGCGGTTTCAGCAGTGCCAGCTCTTTCTCGTCGGGCAGGCCGGTGGCGGCCAGCTCGGAATTCTGGAAGTAGCTGCGGGTCCGCTTGTACTGACCGTAGAACAGATTCTTGTTGGACCACTCAAAATCAAAGGCGTAGGTCATCGCCTCGCGCAGCACCGGGTCCTGGAACAGCGGGCGGCGGGTATTGAAAATAAAGCCCTGCATGCCGGCCGGGTTCTGGTGGGTCACCTCTTCGGTGATGATCTCGCCGTCGCGGAACGCCTCGCCGGTGTAGGCGGTGGCCCAGTACTTGGAATTGTTTTCCGAGCGCCAGTCGTAGTCGCCGCGCTTGAACGCTTCCAGCGCCACGGTCTGGTCCAGATAGTATTCGTAGATGATGCGGCCGAAATTATGGTGCCCCCGGTTCACCGGCAGGTCCTTGGCCCAGTAGTCGTCGCGGCGCTGGTAGACGACCCGCTTGCCGGCCTTGAAGCTGTCCACCTTATAGGGTCCGGAACCGGGCGGCGGCACCAGATTGGCGTCGTCGAAGGGTTTGTCGTCCCAGTAATGCTTGGGCATCACCGGCAGCTGGCCGACGATCATCACCAGCTCGCGGTTGTCGCCGGCCTTGAAGCTGAATTTCACCTCGCGCTCGGACAGCGCCTCGACCTTTTCCACGTCACCGTAATAGTAGGCGTAGAAGGGCGCGCCTTTGTCGCGCAGCTGCTTGAAGCTCCACACCACGTCCTCGGCGCGCACCGGATGCCCGTCGGCGAAGCGGGCCTGCTCGCGCAGGGTAAAGGTGACCCAGCTACGGTCCTCGGGCCATTCCATGGATTCGGCCAGCAACCCGTATTCGGTGAAGGGTTCGTCCTTACTGCGCACCGTCAGGGTGTCGAACACCAGCCCCTGGGAGCCGGCCGCCGCCTGGCCCTTGGGCAGCCACGGCTGAAAATTATCGAAGCCGCCCACCACGTGCAGGCTCAGGCTGCCGCCTTTGGGGGCGTCCGGCCGGACATAGTCGAAGTGCTTGAAGCCGGCGGGGTATTTGGGTTCGCCGTGCATGGTGATGGCGTGGGAGCGCTGGGTCTCCGCCAGCGCCGGGCCGCTAAACAGGGCGGCAACAACTAACAAACAGCACACTAAGCAACGCATCGCGCCTTTCATCGTTATTGTGGACTCCTTGGTGGGGTCTTTGGCGTCACCATAGCCCAGGCGATGGGGATCGCCAAATGGCACTGCTTACTGTGACCCGCGCTCGCCGGCCGGGTTCACCGGCGAAGCGGGCCGTCGCGCCTGATCCGCTTAAGGCGCGTTGCGCACATCCACATACAGCGTCAGATTGTCGCCGGGTTGCAGATAGCGGCTTTTCTCCAGGCGGTCATTCCAGTCGCGAATCTGATTCACCGAAACGTTAAAGCGGTTGGCGATAGCGTGCAGTGAATCCCCGCGACGCACGGAGTAGCGCACCTTGCGAATCATTTCCTCGCGCTCTTCGGCGCGCACCGTGGCCGCCGGGCCGTCCTCGCGCCACACCGCCAGGGTCTGGCCCACGCGCAGCGGGTCGCCGGGGGCCATATTGTTCCATTTCGCCAGCGCCTGCACGCTGACGTCGTTCTCCCGCGCGATCTGCCACAGCGTGTCCCCGGCGGCGACCCGGTGATCCACGCGCTGGCGCTTGCCGCGCTGCCGGCCCTGGTTGTCCGCCAGCCGCTGGTCGGCGCTCAGTTTGTACTGATCCTGGGAGGGTTCCGGAATCAACAGGGTGCGGCCGGCGATGATGGTGTTGCCGGACAGATCGTTGATGTCGCGGAGCACCGCCGGGGTGGTGCGGTGGGCGCGGGCGATGCGGCTCAGCGAATCGCCGCTGCGAATGGTGTAGCGGTGCCAGCGCATGCGTTCTTCCTGCGGCAGGTCCGCCACCCGCTCGCGGAAGGCGTCGGCGCTGCCCACCGGCACCAGCAGGGTGTGCGGGCCTTCCGGGGCGGTCGCCCAGCGGTTGAACGCCGGATTCAGCAGGTAGAGCTCTTCGGTGGAGATCTCCGCCAGGCTGGCGGCCTGGGCCAGGTCGATCTGGCCGCCCACGTCCACTTCTTCAAAGTAGGGCTGGTCGGCCATCGGGTGCAGGGTGACGCCGTAGCGCCGCGGGTCGCGGACGATCTCCGCCACCGCCAGCAGCTTGGGCACATAGGCGGTGGTTTCGCGGGGCAGGTCCAGGTGCCAGAAATCGGTGGGGCGGCCGGCTTCCTCGTTGCGGCGCCGGGCCCGGGAGACGGTGCCGCCGCCGGCGTTGTAGGACGCCAGGGCCAGCAGCCAGTCGCCGTCGAAGCGCTCGGAAAGCTGCTGCAGGTAGTCCAGGGCGGCGCGGGTGGAAAGGGTGATATCGCGGCGGCCGTCGTACCACCAGGTCTGGTCGAGCCCGAAATACTTGCCGGTGGACGGAATGAACTGCCAGGGGCCGGCGGCGCGGCCGTGGGAGTAGGCGAACGGGTCGAAGGCGCTTTCCACCACCGGCAGCATCACCAGCTCCAGCGGCATGTCGCGGCGCTCCGCTTCCTCGACGATAAAGTGCAGATAGCGCTCGGCGCGCTCCGTGACGCGGGTGAAATAGCTCGGGTGGCGGGCGTACCACTTGCGCTGCAGGCGCACGCGCTCCCGGTCCTGATGCAGGTCCAGCGCGTAGCCGTCGCGAATCCGCGCCCACAGATCCTGCTGCGTGCTTTCTTCCTGGTCGGCGGCGGGCTCAACCGGTTCCGGTTCCGGCATGCCGTTGGCGAGCCCCGGGTCTTTGACGGAGGGCTCCGCCGGCGGCATGGGAGGCAGGTCGTCCACCTCGGGTTTCGTGGCACAAGCGCCTACCATCAGCGCGAGCCCCAGGGCTGCACAACCAAGAAGTTTATTCATAACAATAATATACGATTCGAATTTTAAGTTGATTCTAGGCAGGGGCGGCGATCCCGGCAAGGAGAAATCGCCGCCGGACCGCGCTTCAGGCGGAGTCCTTCCAGCGGCGCAGGGCCGCAAAACTGTCCACGTTGGTTTCCGGCGCTTTCCCGAAACGGGCTTCGCACGCTTGGCGCAGTTGCGGGTCCGCCGCGCGCAGAAACGGGTTGGTGCGCTTCTCCTCGCCGATGGTGGAGGGCACCGTGATGCGGTCCTGCTCGCGCAGGGCGCTGACCCGGGCGAGCCGGTCGCTTACCGCCGGGTCCTCGGGGGATACGGTGGCCGCGAAGCGCAGGTTGGCCAGGGTGTACTCATGGGCGCAGAACACCTGGGTGTCCTCGGGCAGGCCGGCCAGCCGCGTCAGGGAGTGGTGCATCTGCTCCGGGGTGCCTTCGAACAGCCGCCCGCAGCCGCCGGCGAACAGGGTGTCGCCGCAGAACAACCAGCCCTGGCGGGGGGCGTAGAAAGCAATGTGCCCCAGGGTGTGGCCGGGCACTTCCAGCACGTCCAGTTCCAGGTCCGGCGTGGCCAGACGAACGCGGTCGCCGTCGCCCAGCGGGTGGTCCATTTCCGGAATGGTTTCCCGGGCCGGGCCGTACACCGGAATATCCCGATCCCGGCACAGGGCGGAGACCCCGCCCACGTGATCCGGGTGGTGATGGGTGATCAGCAGCGCGCTCAGGGTCAGGCCCTGGTCGCTCAGCCAGGCCTCCACCGGGGCGGCGTCGCCCGGGTCCACGATCACGCATTGATCGCCGTCGCGAATCGCCCAAATGTAGTTGTCATTGAAGGCCGGGATGGCCGTAGGGGCTTGCAGCATGACGTGTTACCCTTCGCTTGAATGCTTGGATGTAACCCTACAGTTCCAAGGGAGAAATGTCAGCGATGCAGTTACCCCCGCTGTCGAGATCACCGTTCCGCCGCCAGCCGGCGGACATGCTGGAACGGTTCAATGAGTGGCAGGACACCCAGGCCGGCCAGGCGGTGCTGGAGGCGGAACGCGCCATCGTCGCCGAATGGACCCCCCGGCTGGTGGGCCAGCGCGCGGTGGAAGTCAGCGGCGGCCGTTGCCAGGACATGCTGCGCGACATCCGTCTGCCCTGGCGCTGTTCGGTGACACCGATGCCGGTGGAAGGCGGGCGCCAGGCCACCAGCCGGGTGGCCCTGGAAGCCTGCCCGCAGTCGCTGCCGATCGCCAAGAACAGCGTCGACGTGGTGCTGCTGCACCACTGTCTGGAATTCCACGACGCCCCCCACCAGGTGCTGCGCGAGGCGGCCCGCTGCGTGGCCCCGGGCGGCGTGCTCGCGGTGGTCGGCTTCCACCCCCTGAGCATCATGGGGCTGGCGCGCTGGTTCCGGCGCGGCGGCCAGCGGCCCGGCTGGAACGGCCGCTATTTCCGTCCTTACCGGGTCAGCGACTGGCTGAACGTACTGGGTTTTGAAGTGGAGGGCGTGGCCAGCGGGTTCTACAATCTGCCCGTCGGCGACCGGGGCCGCGCCCGTTTGCGCTGGCTGGACTGGCTGGGGCGGCGCTTCTGGTGGCGCAACGGCGGCGTGTATCTGCTGGTGGCCCGCAAACGCGCCGCCATGATGCGTCCCTTGCCGGCGACCGCCGGCTTCAGCCGCCAGCAGGGCCCCACGGTGGTATCGGTGCCGGTGGCGCGCTGGCGACAACAACGAAATACGGAGTAACGGCTTTTGAAGCAGGTGGATATTTTTACCGACGGCGCCTGCCGTGGTAACCCGGGCCCCGGGGGTTGGGGCGCGATCTTGCGTTACGGCGACAAGGAAAAGGAACTGTTCGGCGGCGAGCCCCATACCACCAACAACCGCATGGAGCTGATGGCCGCGATCCAGGCCCTGGAAGCGCTCAAGGACCCCTGCGAGGTCAATCTGACCACTGACTCCCAGTATGTCCGCAAGGGCATCACCGAGTGGCTGGCCAACTGGAAAAAGCGCAACTGGCAAACCGCCGCCAAGAAGCCGGTGGTCAACAAGGACCTCTGGCAGCGCCTGGAGACCGCCGCCGAACGGCACCGGGTCAAATGGCACTGGGTGCGCGGCCACAGCGGCCACAGCGAGAATGAGCGCGCCGACCGGCTCGCCAACCGGGGTATCGACGAAGCGGAGATCGGCGCATGAGACAGATCGTTCTGGATACCGAAACCACCGGCCTGGACCCGCTGTCCGGGCACCGGATCATCGAAATCGGCTGCGTGGAGCTGCGCAACCGGCGGCTCACCGGCAATAACCTGCATCTGTACATCAACCCGGAGCGGGATATCGATGAGGGCGCCCTGGAGGTGCACGGCATTACCCGGGAGTTCCTCGCCGACAAGCCCACCTTCGAGCAGATCGCCGAAGAGTTCATGACCTTCGTGGACGGCGCCGAGCTGGTGATTCACAACGCGCCGTTCGACGTCGGGTTCCTCGACCACGAATTGCGGCGCCTGGGCGGCAAATGGGGCGCCGTCGCCGAACGCTGCCGGATTCTGGATACCCTGAAAATGGCCCGGGATCTGCACCCGGGCCAGAAGAACAGCCTGGACGCGCTGTGCCGCCGTTACGATGTGGAGAACGCCCACCGGGAGCTGCACGGCGCGCTGCTGGACGCGGAGATTCTCGCCGACGTCTACCTGGCGATGACCGGCGGCCAGACCAAGCTGTCCCTGGGCGGCGCGGACGCCGGCGAGCAGGGCAGCGAGCAGGCCGAAGCGATTCGCCGCCTGGCGGCGGACCGGCCGCGTCTGGCGGTGGTGCGGGCCTCGGACACGGACCTGGAGCGTCACCGCAAGAAGCTGGAAGCGATGGCCGAGAGCCGGGGTCAGATGACCCTGTGGCAGGAACTGGAGCAGTAACCGCCGCCGGCGGCGAGCCGCGCCCTTAGTGGGCGGAGGGCTCGGCGTCCATTTTCAGATCGCTGGGCTCGTGGTGGGTGATCCAGCCGTGCTCGTACATGTACTCGGTGGCGGGCTCGAGAAGCGTGGCGGTCATGATCAGACCGGTCAGCGTCATGACGATGGTGTAGGGCAGGGCCATGATCACCATGCGGCCGTAGGACAGCCGCACCAGCGGCGCCAGGGCGGAGGTGAGCAGGAACAGGAACGCCGCCTGCCCGTTGGGGGTGGCCACCGAAGGAATATTGGTGCCGGTGTTGATCGCCACCGCCAGCAGATCGAAGGTGTCCCGGTCGATTTCCCCGTTGACCAGTGCCTTGGCCACCTCGTCCACGTACACCGAGGCCACGAACACGTTGTCCGACACCGCCGACAGCACGCCGTTGGCCATATAGAAGGCGGAGCCCTGGACGCCGCGGTCGAGGCTCAGCACATAGTCGATCACCGGGGTGAACAGCTGCTGGTCGGCGATCACCGCCACCACCGCGAAGAACACGGTGAGCAGGGCGGCGAACGGCAGCGCCTCCTCGAACGCCTGGCCCAGGCGGTGCTCCTCGATGATGCCGCAGAACGCGGTGGCGAGGATGATCACGCTCAGGCCCACCAGACCCACGGACGCGGCGTGGGTGGCGAGCCCCACCACCAGCCACAGCGCGATGAAGCCCTGCACCACCAGATTGACCTTGTCCCGGGTGGTGCGGCGGTCGTCCTGCTCGCGGGCGTACTGGCGCATGATCCCCTCGACCTTCTCGGGAATCTCCTCGCCGTAGCCGAAGCTGCCGCTCCATTCCAGGAACAGACAGGTGAGCAGGCCCATGGCCAGCACCGGCAGGCTCACCGGCGCCATGCGCAGGAAGAACTCGCCGAACTCCCACTGCGCCTTGGTGGCGATCAGCAGGTTCTGGGGCTCGCCCACCAGGGTGCAGACGCCGCCCAGGGCGGTGCCCACGGCGGCGTGCATCAGCAGGCTGCGCAGGAAGGCGCGGAAACGGCGCAGGTCTTCCCGGTGCAGATCCTCCACCGTGGTGTCGTCGCCGTGGTCGTGTTTCTGCTGGAAGGTCTTGCCCGAGGCCACCTTGTGGTAGATGCCGAAGAAGCCGGTGCACACCGCGATCACCACCGCGGTCACGGTCAGCGCGTCCAGGAACGCGGACAGGAAGGCCGCCGCCAGGGCGAACAGCAGGCTCAGGCGGATCTTCGATTTCACGCCCAGCAGAATTCGGGTAAAGGTATATAGAAGAAGGTCCTTCAGGAAGAAGATGCCCGCCACCATGAAAATCAACAGCAGCAGCACTTCCAGGTTGCCTTCGACTTTATGCAGGACGGTGTCCGGCGAGGTGAGGCCGATCAGCAGGGCTTCGATCGCCAGCAGGCCGCCCGGCTGCAGCGGGTAGCACTTCAGCGCCATGGCCAGGGTGAAGATGAACTCCGCCAGCAACAGCCAGCCTGCCGTTGCTTCGCCCAGGGTCCAGGCGACCAGCGGGTTGATCAGCAAAAACACCACGATGGTGTACTTGTACCAGGCGGGGGCTTGCCCCAGGAAATTCTGACCGAAGGCGCGGCCGAACTGGGCGTACATGGCACTACTTCCTGCTAAATGTAAGGAGAACGGATGGGCGGCGCAATCATAAGCACTTCCGATGCCGGGGTACAGTCGGTGAGCCGGGGATGAACGCCTTCACGCCACGGCGGAAACCGGCGCCGGCCTGTGTGCCTGTTAACAATATGCCGCCAAATCAGTTGCTTACGTTTGAAAGTTGACGCATTGTTGAACGCCGTGAGAAAGTTCAAAACGCTTTTAATAATCAGCAGGGGTTTCCGGAGAGTTCATGGTCGCCATCACCAACACCACCTCCCTGACGTTTCTCAAGGAGTCCATCGACGCCACGTTGAGCGAGGCGGAAGCCAGCCTTGAGGCGTTCGCCGAGGAACGGGACGAGGGAACCTCGCTGGATCGTTGCGGTGAAGCCTTTCACCAATTGCGCGGCATCTCGCAGATGCTGGAGCTGTCGGCGGCCACCCTGATGAGCGAGGAAATGGAACTGGCCGTGGAAGGCCTCAAGCGCCACGGCGGCCGGGCGCTGGTGCAGGCCCTGGGCAACGCCATCGTACTGCTGGGCCGCTATTTCGAGTACGTCCAGCTCAAGGACCGCACCCTGCCCGAAATGCTGATCGGCGGCATCAACGAACTGCGCCGCGCCGGCGGCAAGCCGCTGATCCAGGAAAGCCATTTCTTCAGCGTCGACCTGTCGCGGGCGCGCAGCCCGGAGCCGGAGGAGGGCGACCCGGCGGCCCTGCTGGCACAGGGGCGGCGCCTGCGTCATATGTATCAGGTCGGCCTGCTGGGGCTGCTGCGCGGCGATAACCGCGACGCGCACCTGCGGCTGATGGCGCGGGCCCTGGCCCGGGTCGACAATCTCTGCGGCCGCTGCGCCAACAGTCGCTTCTGGTGGGTGGCGCGGGCCGCCACCGAATCCCTGGCGGAAGACCGCATGGTGATCACGCCGGCGCGCAAGGCGCTGCTGGCCCAGTACGACCGGCAATTGAAGAAGCTGGTCTACGACGGCGAGCGGGCCCTGGCCCAGGAAGCGCCGCTGCTGCTGATCAAGGAAAGCCTGTACCTGGCCAGTCTCGGCTCCGGGACCGGCACCGCCGCCGCCGAGGTACGCGGCGTGTTCGGCCTGGAACGCGGCGTCAGCGACACCGTGCTGCAGAGCGAGCTGGCGTTGATGGCCGGCGCCCGGGGTTCGGTGATCCGCTCCGTGGCGGGCGCGCTCAAGGACGAAATCAACCAGGTGAAGGAAACCCTGGATCTCGCCTCCCAGGGCGTGGCGGACACCGACTACGCCGGCGTCGCCGGCGGTCTGCGCCGGATCGCCAGCACCCTGGAAATGGTCAGCAAGGAGCACGAAGCCAACCTGCTGCGCGAGCGCGCCGACAAGGTGGCCGACTGGCCCTCGGACGTGGACGCGGACAGCCCGGATTTCCACGCCCTGGTGGACGACCTGCTGGCCGCCGAGAACACCGTGGCCAGCCTGGAACGCAGCCTGGCGCCCTCCGACGATGTGCGCCGGGACGCCACCAACACCCGTATTTCCCTCTACCAGCTCGACGACGCCCGCATGACCGTGGTGGGTGAGTGCCGCGCCGGGCTGGCGCTGGCCAAACGGTCGCTGGCCAGCTACATGGAGAACAACTGGGACCCCATGCACCTGACCAATCTGCCCGGCACCTTCGCCAGTGTCTCCGGCGGCCTGATGTTCCTGGAGCTGGAGCGCGCCTGCGCGGTGATCCGCGCCTGCCGCACCCATATCGAAACCCGTCTGATCGGCGGTGACGAACCGCCCGGCCAGCCGGCCATGGAGACCCTGGCCGACGCCCTCACCGGGGTCGACTACTATCTGGAAAGCATGGAAGAGCAGAAGCCGATCGGCGAGGGCGTGCTGGACGTGTCCGAGCAGGCGATGGCGGAGCTGGGCTACCCGCTGGCGGAGCGAGGCACGCATGGATAATGACTTTTTTCCCATGGACCTGTCCGCGCCGGAGCCCCGCGACGCCGACGAGGCCTGGCTGTTCGTGATCCACGACCAGCAGCTGTGCGTGGACACCGACCAGGCGCCGGCGCCGGGCCTTCCCCGCGCACCGTCGTTTCTGCTGCGCGGCCACCCGGATTACCGCTTTATCGGCCTGCTGCACGGCGAACCCTGCTATGTGTGCCGCCAGGCGGACCATGAGCTGGCGGACCGGCCGCTTTACCCGATGCCCCTGCGGGAACTGATGGGGCACCTGGACGAGACCCAGTTCACCATGGCGGCGCGCGCCCTGCAGGTGATCAGCTGGCGCCAGAACCATCGCTTCTGCAGCCGCTGCGGCGCCGAGACCCGGCCCCATCCCACCGAGCTGGCGATGCTGTGCAGCGCCTGCGATTACCGCCAGTACCCGCGCATCACCCCGTGCATCATCGCGCTGGTCACCGACGGTGAATACGCTCTGCTGGGGCACTCCGCCCGTTTCCCGGAAGGCTTCTATTCCTGCCTGGCCGGCTTCATGGAGGCCGGTGAAACCGCCGAGCAGGCGGTGCACCGGGAAATCATGGAAGAGACCGGCGTCCGGGTGAAGGACCTGCGTTATTTCTCCAGCCAGTCCTGGCCGTTCCCGCACTCCCTGATGCTGGGCTTCCACGCCGCCTTCGCCGGCGGCGAGATCCGTATCGACGATGACGAGATCACCGACGCCCGCTGGTTCCACCACACTGAATTGCCGCACATCCCACCGCCGGGCAGCATCGCCCGGACTCTGATCGATCACTGGCGCGGCGCCTGTCAGGCGGCCACCGGTTCCTGAAGGGAGACACCCCGATGAGTTTCAGCGTTGCTCCGTTTCTGATCATGGCCGTGAGCCTGGTCCTGATTCTGGTGGGCGCCTGGATCCTGCTGCGCCAGAAGTGGCTGTGGCAGTGGATCAAGGGCAGCCTGGGCCTGGCGGTGGTGGGCCTGGCGGTCTACCTGGTGCTGGTGGCCCTGAACCTGTACAGCTTCCACGAGCTCACCGAGGAAACGCCGGTGGCCACGGTGAGCTTCCGCGCCATCGGCGAGCAGAGCTACATCGCCACGGTGACCCGCAATGACGGCAGCACCGAGGACTTCCGCCTGAACGGTGACCAGTGGCAACTGGACGCGCGGATCGTCAAATGGAAGACGCCGTTTTCGCTGCTGGGCCTGAAGCCCGGTTACCAGCTGGACCGCATTCAGGGCCGTTACTTCGCCCTTGAGGACGAGCGCTCCAAGGAACGCACCCTTTACAGCCTCAGCCGCGACCCCCTGGGCATGGATATCTGGCGCCAGGCCAGGGAGGGGTGGAGTTTTCTGGTGGATGCGCGCTATGGTAGCGCGGCCTATCTGCCGATGGCGGACGGGGCTATTTTCGAAGTAACCGTGCCGCCCTCCGGGGGCTTGATCGGGCGACCGCTTAACGGCAGCGCTCAGCAGGCCGTGGCGGGCTGGCAATAACCTGGAGCCATGACGGCCCCTGAACAGGTGAGCGTACAAGGTGATCGATTTTCTTTACCAATATGGCATGTTTCTGGCCCAGGTCGTCACCCTCGTGGTGGCGATTTTGGTTGTGATCGGCGGCATCGTTTCGGCGGCGGCCCGTAACCGGCACCGCACCAGCCGCGACGGCGAACTGCGCGTCAAGCACCTCAACGAAGAGTTCGACGACCTGCGCGAAAGCATCGTCGACCAGGTGCTGCCCGAGGCGGAGCGCAAGGCCGAGCACAAGAAAAAGCGCAAGGAAGAGAAGGCCCGCAACAAGCAGCGCAAAAAGGCCGGCGCCGAAGCAAAGAGCAAGCCGCGCATGTTCGTGCTCGATTTCAACGGCGACATTCAGGCCAGCGACGTGGCGCGGCTGCGCCGCGAGATTACCGCGGTGCTGGAAGTGGCCACCGGCGACGACGAAGTGCTGCTGCGCCTGGAGAGCCCCGGCGGCCTGGTGCACAGCTACGGCCTGGCGGCCTCCCAGCTCAAGCGCCTGCGCGGCCGTGGCGTGAAACTGACGGTGGCGGTGGACCAGGTGGCGGCCAGCGGCGGCTACATGATGGCGTGCATCGCCGACCGTATTCTGGCGGCGCCGTTCGCGGTGATCGGCTCCATCGGCGTGGTCGCCCAGGTGCCCAATTTCCACCGGCTGCTGAAGAAGAACGACATCGACGTGGAGTTGATGACCGCCGGCGAATACAAGCGCACCCTGACCATGCTCGGCGAGAACACCGACAAGGGCCGGGAAAAATTCCAGCAGGAGCTGGAAGAGACCCATCAGCTGTTCAAGGGGTTCGTGCGCGAACACCGCCGCACCCTGGACATGGACGCGGTGGCCACCGGCGAGCACTGGTTCGGCACCCGCGCCAAGGAGCTGGGCCTGGTGGACGACATTATGACCAGCGATGAATACCTGCAGGGCCGCAAGGAACACCTGGATCTGTACGAATTGAACTGGGAATACAAGCGCAAGCTGGCCGAGCGTCTGGGCGTGTCCGTGGAGAACGCCGGGGTGCGTCTGATCGACCGGTTCTGGCACCGGGGCAGCCAGCGTCAGTTTCACTAACCCCGGTGGCGACACCGGCGGGCTTTCAACGGAGCGAGGCAATGACTTTCAAGGCACTGATCACCGAGAAAACCGACGACGGCTACCAGAGCCGGGTAGGGGACAAGAACCTGGAAGATCTGCCCGAAGGCGATGTGCTGGTACGCGTCGCCTGGTCGTCCCTGAACTATAAGGACGCGCTGTCCGCCAGCGGCAACAAGGGCGTCACCCGCTCCTTCCCGCACACCCCCGGCATCGACGCCGCCGGCGTGGTGGAGGAGGCCGGCGACGGCCCCTTCAGCGTCGGCGACGCGGTGATCTGCACCGGTTACGACCTGGGCATGAACACCTCCGGCGGCTACGGCGATTACATCCGCGTGCCCGCCGAATGGCTGGCGCCGCTGCCCGCCGGCCTGTCCGCCCGTGACGCCATGGTGCTGGGCACCGCCGGCCTCACCGCCGCGCTCTGCGTGGAAGCGCTGATCGACACCGGTCTGCAGCCGGAGCAGGGCGAGGTGCTGGTCACCGGCGCCACCGGCGGCGTCGGCAGCGTGGCGGTGTCGATCCTCTCCAATCTGGGCTTCAAGGTGGTGGCCGCCACCGGCAAGCAGGACGCCCACGACTGGCTTCGGGACCTGGGCGCCGCCGACATCATCGGCCGTGACGCCTTGCTGAAAGGCATCGAGAAGCCGGTGCTCAAGCCGCGCTGGGCCGGGGTGGTCGATTGCGTGGGCGGCGATATTCTGGTCAATGCGCTGAAAAGCCTGCAATACGGCGGCAGCGCGGCCTGCTGCGGCCTGACCGCCTCGCCCAAGCTGGAAAACGCCACCGTGTTCCCGTTTATCCTGCGCGGCGTCAATCTGCTCGGCGTGGACAGCGTCGAGCTGCCCTGCGAAGTGAAGCAGCAGATGTGGCAATTGCTGGCCAGCGACTGGCGCCCGGCGCTGGACAAGCTGGAGAGCCGCGAAGTCACCCGCGAGCAACTGCCGGACTGCTTCACCGAGATTCTGGCCGGCAAGTTGCGCGGCCGGGTGGTGGTTAAGATCAACCCCTGAGACGGGCACCCTGAATCATGGCCAACGCTCCCTGGGTCAAGCTGGCGCTGCAGTTGAACGGCGCCGGCGGTGCCACGCCCATTTCATTGTCGGCGCCGCTGCCGAGCCAGGGCGGGCCGCTCTGGATCCATCTCGATTACACCGTCGACGAGGCCTATGAGTGGCTGCAAAACCGGCCGGATGTGCCGGTTTCCGTGCTCGAAGCGCTGTTCGCCACCGACACCCGGCCACGGGCGGCGGATGTGGGCGGCGGCCTGCTGATCTACCTGCGCGGCGTCAATCTGGCGCCGGGCGCGCGCCCGGAAGACATGATCGCGGTGCGGCTGTGGATCCGTAACGGCCTGATCATCAGCACCCAGAAACGCCAGCTGCTGACGCTGTCGGAGATCGTCACGGAACTGGAGCAGGGCGAGGGCGCCCGCACCCCGTCGGACCTGGTGAAGCGGCTGGTGGACGGTCTCATCTGGCGCATGGAAGACGTGATCGAGCGCATCGAGGATCAGGTCGGCGACTGCGCCGATCTGCTGGAGACCCGGCCGGACAAGGCGCTCACCCATGAGATCAGCAGCCTGCGCCGCCGGGCGGTGACCCTGCGCCGCTATCTGGCGCCCCAGCGCGAGGCCATCGCGCGCCTGCAGAACGACGCCCGTATCGACCGCGATGACGCCGAGATCATCCGCGAGGCCGGCGAGCGCCTGCAGCGTCTTCTGGAAGATCTGGATGCGGCGCGGGACCACGCCACCTTGCTGCAGGAAGAGGTGTTCTCGGTGCAGAACGAGGCGATCAACGACCGCATGTACCTGCTCGCCATTATCAGCGCGCTGTTCCTGCCGCTGGGCTTCTTGACCGGTTTGTTCGGGATCAACGTGGGCGGGTTGCCCGGAGTGGAAGACCCGGACGCTTTCTGGTGGTTCGCCGGGTCGCTGACGGTGATCGCCGCCGGCATCCTGGTGTGGATGGCCCGGCGGCGCTGGTTCTGACCGGTTACCCCGTATTCAGGCGTTTTCCAGTTCCTGACGGCGACGGTAAATCGGGCGCGGGTCGTGCACGTCGCCCTGGTAGGTCACCGAGAACGGCCGCAGGCCGTTTTCCAGCGCTTCCTCGATGTCCCGGTCGGCACGCACTTCGAAGGCATTGAAGCCGACGCGGTGCATGTAGAACAGCTGATCCTGCAGCACGTCACCCACCGCCCGCACTTCGCCGGTGAAACGGTAGCGGGTGCGTAATTCGCGGGCGTAGGAATAACCGCGGCCGTCCTTGAAGGCCGGGAAGTGCACCGCCACCAGCGGCAGGTGGGGCAGGTCCGCGGCCAGGTCGGCGGGCTCCTCGCCGGGCTCCAGGCACACACCCACCGGCGCCTCGCGCTCCAGCAGGGTGTCGCGGTGGGCCTGCCAGTAGGCCAGCGGCACGATCACCGGCTGGTTCTCCGGCAGGCTCTGACCGTCTTCTTCCAACTGGCCCGGTTCGAACCGCTGCCAGCCGTTGTCGACGATCTCGCCGTCGAGAATCATCTTACCCATAGACGTGTTCCTTGAACGGTTCCATACCAATGCGCTCGTAGGTGTCGATGAACGGCTCGTTTTCCAGCCGCTTATCCACGTACACATTGATGATCTTTTCGATCACGTCGGTGACTTCGAAGGACTCGAAGGAGGGCCCCATCTTCTCGCCGATGCGCGACAGCTTGTCGCCGCGACCGCCGAGCGTGATCTGATAGAACTCCTTGCCTTTCTTGTCCACGCCGAGGATGCCGATGTGGCCGATATGGTGATGGCCACAGGCGTTCATGCACCCGGAAATATTGATGTCCAGCGGGCCCAGATCATGGACGTAGTCCATGTCGTCGAAGCGTCGCTGGATGCCTTCCGCCACCGGCACGGATTTGGCGTTGGCCAGGGCGCACAGATCGCCGCCGGGGCAGGCGACGATGTCGGTGAGCAGGCCCAGGTTTGGGGTGGCCATGCCCAGCGCGTCCAGCTTTTCCCACAGCGCGAACAGATCGTCGGTGGCCACGTCGGACAGCACCATGTTCTGCTGGTGGGTATTGCGCAGTTCGCCGAAGCTGTAGCGGTCGGCCAGGTCGGCGATCGCTTCCAACTGCTCGTCGCTCACGTCACCGGGGATCCGGCCGGTTTTCTTCAGCGTCAGCGTGACGCTGCGATAGCCGTCGCGCTTATGGGCGCGGGTATTGGTGTGGTACCAGCGGTTGAACGCGCGGTTTTCCTGCAGCGCCTGGTCCAGCACGCCGCTGTCCACGTCATCCCGGTAAGCCGGTTCGGTGAAGCAGCCCTGGATGCGCGCCACTTCCTCCTCGGTGAGCGTCATCGGGCCGTCTTTCAGCTCGGCGAATTCCGCCTCGGTCAGTTCGCGGTACTTCTCCGCGCCCAGTGCCTTCACCAGAATCTTGATGCGCGCCTTGAACTTGTTGTCGCGATTGCCGTACTTGTTGTACACCCGCAGGATCGCTTCCAGGTAGGCGAGCAGATGCTGCCAGGGCACGAACTCGCCGATTACCTGGCCGGTCATCGGGGTGCGGCCCAGGCCGCCACCGGCCCATACCTGGAAGCCGGTTTCGCCGGCGTCGTTGTGGATCACTTTGACGCCGATGTCGTGCACGCCGATCAGCGCCGGATCGGCATCCGGCACCGCGTTCACGGCGATCTTGAACTTGCGCGGCAGGTAGGCGAATTCCGGGTTGAAGGTGGCCCACTGGCGAATGATCTCGCACCAGGGCCGCGGATCTTCAATCTCCTTGGGGTTCACGCCGGCGTATTCGTCGGTGGTGATGTTGCGGATGCAGTTACCGCTGGTCTGGATGGCGTGCATCTGCACGCTCGCCAGCTCGGCCAGGATATCCGGCACATCCTGCACTTCCGGCCAGTTGAGCTGGATATTCTGGCGGGTGCTGACGTGGCAGAAGCCCTTGTCGTATTCGCGCACCACCTTGGCCAGGGTGCGTACCTGTTCGCTGGAGAGCAGGCCGTAGGGCACCGAAATACGCAACATCGGCGCGTAACGCTGAATATAGAGACCGTTCTGCAGCCGCAGCACCAGGAACTCGTCCTCGCTGAGCTGGCCGGCCAGATAGCGCCGGGTCTGGTCGCGGTACTGAGCTACCCGCTCTTCCAGAAGCCGTTGGTCATAGTCCTGATATACGTACATGATGCCGTTGCGCCGTGTTTAATTCGTTGATTTGTAAAGAATATTTCTCTTTACCACCATGATTTGGCGGGAAATGTAGCAAAGTGGGCTTATACATAAAAGAAATATATTGCTATATCGCTAGTGCCCGGGGCTATGAACCAGCGGCACCGAGGACCATGTTCACCACCACGAACATGCCGATCACGATGGCGATCACGATCACCACATAGACGCCGATATAGTCGCCGGCACTGCCTTTCTTGAAGTCACGCTCACGGTTGCCACTGCTCTGCACGCCGAAAATGGCCGCCAGCACGCTGTGCAGCACCTGGAAAAAGCCCGGCCGCTGATGGTCGTCCTGCCGGTCGTCGGTTTGTGGGTCGTGCTTGTGTTGCTCGCTCATGGTCACCTCACAACTCTATATGGGCCCAGCCACGCTTAATCCATAGGCCGCTTAGCAATAAAGACGTAATCAGCCGCTGAAACGCCTGGGCCAGCCAGATGCCGAGCAGCCCGTAGCCCAGCACGGGGCCGATGATATAGGCCAGCGGCAGAAAGAAAAACCACTGCACGGCCAGCGTCACCACCATCACCGAGCGGGCCGCCCCGGCGCCCAGCAGCGCCTGGGTGAAGATGATCGCCACGCCGTCCAGGCAGATCGCCAGACCGGTGATCATCAGCGGCGCGCGGCCCAGCTCCACCAGCGCCGGCTGTTTCAGGAACAGGCCGAGAATCAGGTCCGGCACCAGCCACATGGGCAGCGCCAGCACGAACAGCAGCGTCACCGCCAGCCGGGTCACGTCCCAGCCCCAGCGGTAGGCGTCGTCGGCGTCCCGCCGGCCCAGCGCCTGGCCCACCAGCGACGCCGCCGACAGGCCCAGGCCGATGGCCGGCAAAATCAAGAACAGGATCAGCGTGATCAGGATATGCGCCACCGCCACCTCGTCGGCGCCGACCCGACCGATAATCCAGAACAGTACCGTCAGCCCGGTGGCGAAGAAAAACTGCTGCACGCCGTTGGGCAGGCTGATGCGCAGAATATGGCGCAGGGTGGCAGTGCTGGGCCGGGCGCGCAGAAAACCGTGTTCCCGGGCCGCCCGCCAGGTCTGCAGCAGATAGAGCGCGCTGCCCAGATAGAGCGCCAGGCTGGTGCCCAGGCCGGCCCCGGCGCCACCCAGCGCGGGCAGGCCCCAGGCGCCGAAGATCAAGCCGTAGCTGAAAATCACGTTGGCGACATGGGTGATCACCAGGGTGCGCATATAGACGCCGGAGCGGTTGATGCCGTTCCAATAGCCCCGGTAGCTGAAGTTCATCGCCACCGCCCAGACACTGAGCAGCCGCATGTCGAAATAGTCGCTGCCCACCTCGGCGACCCCGGGGGTCGGGGCCAGGAAGTCCATCATCGGCGCGCTGGCCAGGGCGAACACCAGCGAAATGGGTATCGCGAACGCCAGCCCCAGCACCAGGCCCGCGTTCAACGGCACCGCGTAGTTGGCCCGGTCGCGCTCGCCCTTGCGGCGCGCCACCATGGCCTGCACCCCGGCGCCCAGGCCGATCACCATGCTGATAGCGATAAAACTGGCGTAGCCGCCCAGGCCCACGCCGGCCAGCGCCTCGCCACCCAGGCTGCCGACCATGGCGGCGTCCACCAGGTTCATCAGGCTCTGGCTGGCCATGGCGGCCATGATCGGTAGCGCCAGGGCGAGAATGCGCCGGCTGCGGGAAAGGTTAAGCACGCTGGATACTGCCCCACGTCGAGGAAGCGGGCACCTTAGCAGAAAGCGGGAATCGACCCTAGGGCCTTATGCCCATTGCAACGTGGGAATACTTGACTAAAATAGTCAGGAAATTCGCAACCGAGAATCGGCATGACCGAACCCCTGATCCGAATCACAGATTCCGCTCAAGAATACCTGCGCGACCTGCTGTCACGGCAGGACCAGGGCGACATCGGCGTACGCATTTTCGTGGAACGCCCCGGCACCCCCCACGCGGAGTGCTGCATGGCCTATTGCCCCGACGGCGAACAGGAAGAGGGCGACGAGCGCTACCAGTACGAAGGCTTCCACGCCTTCGTGGAAGGTAAGAGCGTACGCTACCTGGAAGACGCGGTGATCGACTTCAAGAAGGACTCCATGGGCGGTCAGCTGACCTTCCGGGCGCCCAAATCACGGGTACCGGACATCAGCGCGGACGCCACCCTGGAAGAGCGCATCAACTATGTGCTGTATTCCGAGATCAACCCGAATCTGGCCGCCCACGGCGGTAACGTCCAGTTGCTGGAGCTCACCGAGGACAACGTGGCGATACTGG